>Ga0081540_1002297_pt1 | contig 15697 bp, 16 predicted proteins | sample TabmetS2T1R1_FD_71024 | JGI IMG/M metagenome (GOLD analysis project Ga0081540, IMG submission 71024) | Tabebuia heterophylla rhizosphere microbial communities from the University of Puerto Rico - S2T1R1 | ecosystem: Host-associated > Plants > Roots > Rhizosphere ... | reverse complement strand
CGGCGAGCCCGGCGCAAGATTTTGCGGCTCGTTGCCGATGATGCGGCGGAAGTTCCAGCGCGTCGTCACCAAGTTGGCTTCAGCGGTCAGGAGCTGCGTCTTGCCGGCGGCGAGCTGGGCTTCCGATTGCGCCACGTCGGTGCGGGTGACTTCGCCGACATTGAAGCGGTCGCGGGTTTGTTTCAGTGTCTGCTCGAGCACGCGAACGTTGCTCTTCTGCACCTCGACGATCGCAGAATCGCGCAGATAGTCCATGTAGATCGTGGCGGCGCTGAGCAGCACAGTCTGTTCGAGCGAGCGCAAGCCTTCGCGCGCGCCGGAGACCTGGCCCTCCGCCGCCCTGGTCCGATTCGCGGTCTGCTGACCGTTGAAGAGCGTCTGCGTGACGGTTCCACCGATGCTGCGCGGCGGATTGGCGCCGGCAATCGGGGTTTTCACGAGGCGGTTCAGGTCACCGCCCTGTGTGCTCAGCGTATCCGTGTATTGGTAACCCGCGCTCGCCGTGACGGCGACTCTCGGCCGGTAGCCCGACAGCGCCTGCGGCACGTTCTCGTCCGTGAAACGCACCTGCGCGCGCTGCGCATTGAGTTGCGGATTGTTCTGATAGGCGCGCACCAGCGCTGCCTCAATCGTATCGGCCAGAACGGGCGTTGAGCCCAGACATACCAATAGAAGGGCCGAAGCCGCAGCTCCGGTAAATTCCTTCACCCCACGCATCCCAAGCAATCCAATCATTTTGGTAGCCCGGCCCATGATCATGGTCGCACACGATCATTAACCGGACGTCGCTTCACTTAAAGTGAGTCCCGGCTCACCTTAGTCCGCACGCAAGCCTGACGGAACTACCCAATAAGCATACGCCCGTCGAAACTCTTCACGTGGGGCAATCGGGCCACACTTCTGATTTCGAAGAGGATTTACCCGGCCACGAAGGGCGAATATTGGGCGTGGAATGGGCGAAAGGCTAGAAAACGAAGGCGGGAACGAGTTCCATGCCGGGCAGTACCGGGGCAGCGGCATCGAACAGCGTCCGATGACCGAAATCGCCGTGGGAACTGGTCACGATGGTGGCCCGCGCCGGCCGCGACGTCGCGAAAACGCCAACCAATCGGCCACCATTTCGCAATTGTCCGTAGAGTCGCTCCGGGACGATCTCGGTGGCGCCGTTCAGCACGATGACATCATAAGGTGCGTTCGCCGCGTCTCCGTCGGCCGGCGCTGCGGCCTGGACCGCGACGGCTCCGCAGCCATTGCGGGCCAGAATCGCCTTCGCCTTTGTCGCCAGCGCGGAATCGCTCTCGGTCGCGGTCACGTGGGGGGCGAATCGGGCAATCACGGCGGCGGCGTATCCGGTGGCGCAACCGACCACCAGGATGCGATCGGTCTCCTTGATCTCGGCCGCCTGCAGCATCTTCGCCAGCACCGCCGGCTTGATCAGAGCGCGCTTGGCGGAGCCGCCTTCGCTGACGTCGAGATCGAGGTCAAGATAGGCCAGCGCCTGCTTGTTTTCGGGGACAAAGGCCTCGCGCGGCACCGCCAGCATGGCATCGATGATTCGGATATCGGTCACGTCGCTCGGACGCACCTGACCATCGACCATTTTTTGGCGCGCGGTCGCAAAACCGGACATAGGCTATGACCCCGAAAGCATGCGGCGTGGCCGCAAGAGAACTGGAACCGAGAGCTGAAACCGGGTCATCTTTTGGTACAAGCGTCGGCAAAACGCAACATGCGGCCGGCCGTCGCCGAACCGCCGCCGGGGGCGCCGGAAAAGCCGCCTACTCGATCGTGACGGCGAGCCGGGCGATCAGCCGCGCAACCTCATCCAAATGCTCGGTGTCGTGCTCTTCGACGGCGCGGGCGAGCCGAAGCAGGCATTCGTCGTCGCTCATGGCGGGAATGTCGTTCGGAACGATCGAGGGTACCGCGCGAATCTGGTCGGTTGCGATGACTGGCATCGAATCAACTCCCGTGAAACCCGGCGTAACGGAGCCTTCGGAGCGATTGAGTCGAATTGGCGGCCGACCCATGACGCCCGGGGATGCCGGAATTGCACATAGCCCGGTTCCGGCCACCGGACCCGTCCCGAGGGACGAAATGGCGACAAATCGTTGTGACACGGGCGTTTTCCGCCCTCGCCTCAAGTAACGCCGGAGCCGGCGATTTGGTCCTTTGCAAGCGCGAAAGGCTTTGTTATACGCTCCCCGCTCGCGAACCTTTGTTTCGCCTATTCCTCGGTAGCTCAGCGGTAGAGCATTCGACTGTTAATCGAATGGTCGCTGGTTCGAATCCAGCCCGGGGAGCCAGTTACGGCTTTTCCACTCTCCGAGACCGCAGATTGACCGCCCAGCCGTAGCCAACGCACGCAGCGATGTCTCTTGCCGGTTAATTTCCGCTGCATCCTTGCAGGGGCCGCTACCGACGGCTTCCTCGCATCATTGGGATCTCCATCAATTCCGACGTCGGGCCACCTGGCACGTACGGCCGGAGGCACGCCACGTTGGCAATCGGCCCTCGAAAGCCGCCCGGGTCGACCTCCCGCTCAGGCGAACGTGGTTTACCATGCAACCTTGAGATATTTATTTAATTCTGAAAATTAAACCAAAGCGCCTTGACTGTTTATACAATAAATGAAAGGTTCCATTTTAATAAATCGTTGGAAAACTGGGGCGTTCGCAATATGGCCAAGACATTTAAATTTTCGACGGCGAAATTTTTGACGGTAGGTTTACTCGCTGGCCTGATATATTCTCCGGCCAATGCAGCGCTGGTGAGCTTCACCGGCGACGGCAATTTTTCCAACGTCACGAATTGCTCCGGCGGCAGCCCCGGCTGCTCCATCACCAACAACGGCAACGTGCTCAACATGTCGGGCGCGTCGAATCAGAACAAGCCGAGCACGCTGACCATTACCGACATCGTCGGCACCAACGTTCCGACCAACGCCAACGACTACGTGATCGGCAAGATCACCTGGGTCAATCTCGCGACTTACAACACCGACCAGAACTTCAACGTCAAATACACCTTCACGCTGAATTTCACTTCGCCGGGCAGTTCGACCGATTTTCAGACGTTCGACCTGAACATCCAGCAGACGACCAACCCCTCGCCTGACAACGTCTTCAACATCAGCCAGGCATTGCTCAACAACCTTGGTCCGTTCACTCTCAATGGCGTTACGGTTTCCGACATTCACTTCGTCGAATATGGCGATGGGTCGTACGACGGAATCAGCAAGTGGGTGAACCCCGAAGGCGGCACGTCCACGCTCAAGATCGTGGCGGACTTCACGGCTGTCCCCCCGGTTCCGGAGCCCTCGACCTGGGCGATGATGATCCTGGGCTTTGCCGGCGTCGGCTTCATGGCCTATCGCCGCAAGCGGAGCGGCAACGCGCTCACGGCGGCCTGATCTCGCGCGCTGTACAGAATTCGAAAGCCGCCCCTGATCCGGGCGGCTTTTTTCTGCTTATCGAGATCCGTGGCGCCCTATTTCGCCGCGATCGCGGCAATGAACAATGCGCAAGCCACCGTGGATGAGACCGTGCGCACGTGGTTCCACAATGTCCAGTCCGTCAGATAGCGCGCCCACAGCGATGCGGCCTCGTGGCTTGCCGGGTCGGCCGCGGCGAGCGCGTTGTTCAGCGGCACGTTGAAGATCATCGTGACGATGAACATGCCGAGCACGTAGAGCACGCCGCCCGTCAGCATCGCCATCGCGCCGGGCTCGCTCCAGCGCAACAGCCCGACAACTGCCAGCGCTGCGCTCGCCGCCGTCGTTCCCAGGAAGATCGGCAGGAACAGCGATTGCACGATCACAACGTTGATCGCATTCATCGCCGCGATGCCGGAGACCTGTCCGATGCGGCCGAGCGCCGTCATGATGAAGGTCGAAAATGAGAAGTAGAGGCCGGCGAGCAGGCCGCAGCCGATGGCGGAAAACCATAGCAGGCCGGTGATCAACATCTGCAGCATGATCACGCCCTCCAGACGCCGGCCGTCCGGCGGGCGTAATCGGAAAAGTCCCGTGCGGGACGGCCAAGCGCCGCTTCGACGCCGTCCGCGACGGCTGAATTGCGCCCGTCAAGCACGACGGTGAACAGTTCCAGCAAAAGTTCGATCACCTCTGACGGCGCGTGGGGCCGCATCCCGGCTGCAAATTCTTCCGGCGCGATCTGGCGGTAGCGGACCGGCCGCCCGGCGGCGTCGGCGATCTCGGCCACCGCTTGCGCGAATGTCAGCGCACGCGGTCCCGTCACTTCATAGAGCCTGCCGGCATGGCGCCGGTCCGTCAGCGCTGCGACGGCCACCTCGGCGATGTCGTCGGCGTCGATGAACGGTTCTGGCACCGCACCCACCGGCAGCGCGATTTCGCCGGCCAGCACGCCATCCAGCAGATAGCCTTCGGAGAAATTCTGGTTGAACCAGCTTGCGCGCACGATGGTCCAGGGAACGCCGCACCGCTGCAACTCCGCCTCGGCCCGCTGCGCCCCCGGCTCGCCGCGGCCCGACAGCAGCACGATGCGCTCCAGCCCGCTCTCGCGCGCCAACCTGCTCAGCTCGGCGATCGCTTCACTGGCGCCTTCGACCGCAATATCCGGCTGATAGGTGACGTAGGCCATCGAGACGCCGGCCAGCGCGGCCGGCCATGTCTCGGGCCTGGTCCAGTCGAATGGAATAGCCGTCGAACGCGACACCGGCCGCGTCGGAATGCCGCTCGCCCTTAGCAGCGCATTGACGCGCGCGCCGGTCTTGCCCGCGCCGCCGATAATCAGGATCGGGAGTTCTGACATGGAAAAATCCTTTCGGGACACAATACGAGAATATCTCGTATTTGCAAAACCCGATAAACTCTCGTATTAGTAACGTCAAGTCGCTTTTATGTGAGAGGACCGATGGCGAGCAGGAAAGCCGGACAGAAGCCGGCCGAAGCAGCAGCGCCCGCGCTGGCGCGGCTGGTCCCGGCCCAGCAGCGCAGCCGCGAGCGGTTCGAGAAGATTCTCGAATCCGCCGCAGGGCTGATGGCCGAAAAAGGCAGCGAGGCCTTCCGCATGAGCGACGTCGTCGAACGCAGCGGCGTGCCGTTCGGCTCGCTCTACCAATACTTTCCCGACAAGACCGCGATCATCGGCACGCTCGCGGAACGCTACAACGCGATCGGCCGTGAATGCGTCCGGCGCGACCTCGCCTCGGTCCGGAGCGCCAGGGATCTCTACCCGGCTTTGTGCCGCATCACCGACAGCTATTACCGGATGTTCATCGATGAGCCCGTGATGCGCGACATCTGGCAGGCGACCCAGGCGGACCGCGCGCTGCAGAAACTCGATGAGGAGGACGGCGCCTATCTGTCCGGCCTGCTCGGCGAGGCATTGCGGCGGATCGCGCCCGATGCGCCCGCGGCTGCGCTTGCCTCGTTCTCACAACTGATCATGACGCTGATCGCCGCCGCCGTGCGCCACGCGATCGCGTTGGAGCCGAAGGAAGCCGCGCGCCTCCTGACGCTGTTCAAGCGGATGCTGCCGAAGAATCTGGCGGCGCTGGATGGCTGAGAATGCCGGCAAATGCCGGAAACGACGCCTACTGTCCGAATACTGCGGCGCAGGCCGGGCTCAGGCTCGCCTTCTGCCGGCGCAGGCATGCGGTGATCGCGCGCGCATTCGGGATCTCGCCGGCGCAGAGCCGGTAGACGTCGGGCGTGCAGGCCCTGCGCTGTTCGGGAGTGCCTTGTTGGGCGCCGGCCGAACCGGCCGCCATCAGCACAAGCAGGAAACCGAGCGTCGAAACCCGCGTAAACCTCGCCTTCATGACCCGCGTCTCCCTGGGGATCAGGCCCGCCTTGACAAGGCAGGCGCCATCCAGGCGAATACGCGAACTAATTTTTGCAAAATGTGATTTTTCTCACACTTGGCACAAGCTGCGCTGGCCTAGTGTCTGCGCGGGGAACTCAACACTTTAGTAACCAGCCTTAGCTACCCGCCTTGCCGCGGTCGCCGGATCGTTAAAATTCGAGCGATTCGCTCAATCGGGCACCAAACTACTTTTGAGATCATCGCCTCCGGAACCCCGGAGAGCGCGATGAGTGAAGTTGAATACGATTTGCTGCTGGAAGCCGTGCAGACGGCCATTGCGCCAGTACCGGAGGATGATTTCATGGTCCAGGCCCAGCCCCTTTATCGCGTGCCGCGCGCCGCCAACGACAACCGGACCCTCTGGCCGCTGATTCCGTTTCCCGAAGGCTGGAACGCCGCCTGCTGACCGCAGCAAGCTTGCCACGGCCTCTCGTATATTCGGTGTAAGCCATTGATTATATGGATGGAGGCCACGACCAGAATTGAACTGGTGTACACGGTTTTGCAGACCGTTGCGTAACCACTCCGCCACGTGGCCCCACGCCGAATGCCTTAGACATTTCCGCCGCTTGTCGCAAGTGCAACGGTTGCGGAAGCGGAGGTGGTTTTGTCACACGTGCCAAATGTTCTTATTCCGTATCCGTCCACGCTCCGTGTCCATTCGATGCGGCTTTGGATGCTGCCCAACCTGGTGTCCTAGTTTGATTTTAGAGCTGCATCGGGATCAATGTCAGAAGGTCCCGGCGGCTCATGTAGAGCAACTTCCCAGTCTTCAAATGGTGGATCGACGACGTATGTCGGATCCAGATAGGAGCGAATCGACTGGGCGGCTCGTCTTTCTGCGGCTCTCGCATTAAGCACCCGGCCGGATTTATCGATGCGAAGCACGTTGGCATAAATTGCCATCGCAGCTTCAAGCGCTGACGGCTCTCGGAAGATGCACGAATAATCAATACCCTTCAGAAGAGGATGGCCAACAGTTCCATTTGCCAGCCAGAAGCCGAATGTACGAAGAGCACCGCTGACCGAATCTCCAAGCCTCGCCATTCAGACCTCAACAATAAGGCCGCCTCACCCGGCGGCTCCCTCTGCCCGGATACGCAGCGGTCAAGCGAGCCGCTGCAATCGAGAGCTACCGAGGCATATCAGCCGCATCACTGACGATATGCAAGACGATGGAACGTGGTCGGTTCTGCGTTCTAACAAGGTTGTGCTTCGCAACAACATCAATCGAGACATCCTGGCGGAGACAATCCGCAAACCATACGGCTGACGGGTCGCTCGTCCCTCGACAGAGTCCTCAATGCGTTATGCGGTCGACCAAGCCGATAAGCCATGTGCAATCTCTATTCGGTTACCACGAACCAGGCTGCGATCATTGCGCTCTTCCGAGTCGTGAACCGCCACGTCGGCAACCTGCAACCGACGCCCGGCGTGTTTCCAGACTATCCGGTCCCCCGCAATCCCCCGGCTGGCTCTCGGCGTCCCCAATCTAATGCAGCCGAATAAACCTATGCATGATTGAGAACAGGCGAAGTCTGGTTTCTGTAGCTCTCACCACTGACCTAGCTGGATGAGAGCCGATGCCGCGCTACTACTTCGACTTTCGGGACGGAGATAATCTTTCATTTGATGAAGAAGGGCTGGAGCTATCGAGCATCGCGTCTGTCCAGGAAGAGGCCGCGAAAGCCTTGGCAGACATGGCCCGGGATGCCGTGCGCTCCTCAAAATACAACGGCAGCGAAAGCCGTCGAATGTCGGTCGAGGTCAGAAACGAAGATGGCCCTGTCCTGCAAGTGAAATTCACATTCGAGGTCGCCAGGTACCTGAGCTGATGGCCTGAACGAGAGAAGGGCCTCAAACGGGCGGCGCCGAGACCCTTCCTGGGCTGAGGTATCGCACCTCCGGGGGGAAGATATCGCTTCAACCCACTTCCCTCGTCTGCGTTCCTAACGTCCGAGCCGACGCTTGACGGGCTTACGGCTTGAGCTAGTTGACCGTCTTCTTCACCGTTCCTGCCGACCGCCAAAGGCGAAATGTTCCCCACTTAGTAAGTTTTCCGCCGACTAGCTGTCAGAAATTCATCACCGGCTGGACTAATTGCCGCCTTAACCCGGATGAACCCTACCTAGTTGATTGGGGTGGGCACATCATGGACCTGTTTCAGGCCGAGAGAATTGCCACTGTCAACGACCAATCCGCCGAGACCTGCCGTTTCTGCGGTACCAAGCTTGTGCTTGTCAGAGTGATCATTGATTCCGAAACAGGGACGACCTATCGCATGTTCGAGTGCGAGTGCGGTCAGCGCATTTGGAACGATTAGGCTGGAAGTCCGCTACTGGACGGCCAGACCCATTTGGCGGCCCAGCGCGCTTCCGGACGACACGCCCTTGCAGCAACGACCTCGAGGTCAGGATCATTAGGTTGTGTGCCGACCAAAGCCCCCGGTTGGCATGGATCAGGAATGGGCCCCAGCTCCCCGGGCTGGGGCCTTTTCGTTGCTGGGGGCGATACTCCGCTTAGGAACGAATCTTCAACATCCGGCATTGGAACGACCACCAGCAGGGCGCGTAATCAATGACCGAGCCGGACCAAGACACTGTGTTGCGGGCTGTCGAGGACGCCAGGCACATCCTTGGGGAATACGTTGCGCCGGATCCCCGGAACGCTACGCAGACGCTGGATAGGCTGCTGGCCGTTCTCAATAGAGATGAAGTCGTCCACGCTCTCGATCGCCTGAAAAGGCGCCGGACCCTTCGCCTCGCGGAATAGGGAAAGCAAGGCGCCAGGCCGCCTTTCGAACACCCGGACATGCAGTGATGGATGCAGCGTTTTGAAGGCCGCACGCATCGAATTTAGCGGGCAGGCGATTGCCTGTCTCATTCGTAACGAGTCCGAGACTGGAGCGGTCCTGGAGTTGGTCAGCGCGATGGAGCTTCCCTCACGATTTACATTGGTGGTCGCCTCTGACCGCATCAGGTGCATAGCTATTTGGCGGATGGGAAAGATGATGGGAGTCAAATTCCTCCTATAAATCGCAGGCCCGGAAAAATGGCCCAGCGCGAGACCTGCGCCGCAGCCATTGAAGTCGCTTTCTTCTCAGTCGGCGGAGGTATCGCCGAGGCGATTGTTCCGAAGGCCCAGTTTGGCGGTCCTTGCGCGGATGCCGCCGACCGTCCGCTTCATCTCCATCGCGATCGCCCGCGGCGGCTTGCCGCTGCCGATCAGCGATCGCAACAGGGCATCGTCTTCCGCCGTCCATTCAGCGCCGCTCAGTTGAAAGCGCTCTTCGCGGCTCGCTTCCCTGCCTGGGGGAACAAACCTCGTCCATCCCAGCGTCTCATGGAAGATGACGACGAAGGCGATCCAGAGCACGACGGCCCGCCCCTCGGACAAGGCGGCGGATTTGAGATGTCCTGCGCTGAACGTCGCCGGCAATCCGGCGTTCAACGCGGGCCAGATCTCTGCGGCGATCGAATTGACGAAATAGACATACAGCGAAACGAAAGGGCCTGCGGCCATGGCCCCGATGGCCGCCATCAGCCAAAGCGGCAGTTTTCGCCGGACGCTCCTGCTCGCCAATTCGGTGGCGATGCCGGTCATGCACCAGGGGACGATGGCGAGCGAAAGGACATAGAAGGTCGCGCCAGCGCCTCCCATGATTTCCCTATACGGCCCGAGAACGACCGAGAGCATCGCCAGCACGACCGGAACGCCGCAGAAGAAAGCGAGATCGGTCAAAGCCTGTTTCGACAGGCGCAAATGCGCAACAAATTCCATCCCATTGCTCCGCTTGCATCCGACACGTCCGTGATAATGCGCGCGAAGGAATGGAGCAACCTGCGACAAAAGCGACGCGTTCTCTTGGGTTGAAAGCCCGTTGCGCTGTCAGAGTATCATGCTGATGGCCGCGACGATGAACGGTGCGGCCACCAGCAGGACCGGCCAAAGCCGGAACATCAGGCGGAAGAATTGCTGCCTGCCGCGATTTTCTTTTTGAGGGCTTCACAAACGCTGCGGACTTCTGACGTCATCAAGGAGCAATCCTCGATCTGCAGGAAGTAGCGCTTGCCTTCCTCGCGATAGTTCGCCGCCAATTCCTTGATCTCGCCGACCATGCTGTGAACGCCGGCCACCATGGCTTCGCACTTCTTGGCGGCCTCGGAGAGCTCGACACCGAGCGCTTCAATTTCCTTCACCGCTGCATCGTATTCGCGAACGACGGCTTCGGCCGAAAGCTTGCCAACCTGATTGACGCCTTGCTTGTGCTCTACGTAATCGGGCATCGGGCCCTTTGGCAGTGGATGATCGTTCAGCACGGCGCGTCCCGTCGGACCGCTGGCGTTGGTGGTTGGCCGACGATTGTGGATGATGTTGCCGATCTCCCCTTCGATTTCATCGGCGTCGAGCAATGGAGAGTGAGTGAGAATTTCTGCAGTTACAGACATGAAGTAATCTCCAAACTGTTACGCGGATGACGGTGAACTTAGCACCGTCAAGAGGAATGTCACCTTGTCCACAATTGGTTTCGGGTGGCCCGCTTGTGCGCTGCATCAGCCGTTGTGTCGGCATACCGACATTGGAACTGGACCCTTCAACGTCCCGCATCACGCGCGCGTGAACGAGTGCCGTCAATTGTCGTCAATTTATCGAGCGCGCTTTCCCTTGCTGCAATCTCAGGTGGCATTCAACCCTTTCACGAATTCATTTGCGCTCGTTACGACATGGAGCACCCTGCCGGCGGATCCGTCGCCGCAGCTTTTTAACTCGGTGATTGCCGTGTTTTCTGGTCCGTGGGTGTTTTATCGGAATGAGCCAGTTCGATCACTTCACGGTCGAGGCGCCAGACCTACGAGCGGTGCTCGTCTTCAGGTAGTGTGCCAATAGCTGGATAAACGCCCCGGAACTGGAACGTTTTTGCATCGAAGTGCTGGCAAAAGGGGAACCCGGCTAAGATGAAAATGCCTCCGAAGAGGTACTCCATGAAATCTCATCTTCGCTTGCGGCGAAAATCCCGCTTCTTCGGTTTTGGCGCGAGTTCGGGCATCTCCTGCTGCACTTCCCGATACCGCGCCAGCATGCGGTCAAAGCTCGCGTTGAGCGCGTTGGCGATCTCGGGCCGCTTCTCCAGTCCCGCCAGCAGCAGGCCTGCGGCCTCAATGGTGGAGAGGCCGTCGCGGCGCGGCTCACGGCGCAACTGGCCGTAACGCGATGGCCGCTTCGGGCCCAGAATCACCCGCTGGCACTTCAGCATCCACGCGTTGCGCCACCATAGCGCCTTGGCCTGGCTCCAGGTTCCGTCGAGCAGCACGATGCCTTCGATATCGGAGAGGATCGCGCGCTGGTGCGGCTCGATCTCGCCCTTGCGGTTGATCGCCACGATCTCGGCATCGGTATCGAGCTCGCTCACCTTCGCCGAACCGAGATAGAGCACCGCCCAGCGCGAGGGATCATCGACCTTCCGCCCCAGCGCCTTGGAGAGGCTCGGCCAGGACAGGCCGATCTTGACGACCGCGTCCTTGAAATGCATCGCGGTCAGCCGCGCGGTGCCGAGCGCCCTGTCCTGCTCCTGCGGATGCTGCAGGATCAACAGCGATATCCTGCTTTCGATCGGGGTGACGCTGTCGCAGATGCAAAACGGCAGCGGCTTGCCGCAATGCGGACAGTCCGCAACCGCCTCCGTGGCGGCGCCGGGCGTGGCGTTGTCCTTGGCGTGAGCCTTGGGGGTCGATTGTTCTGACATCCGCCCGCTATACGCTTCGTAGCCAGTAATTCAACTAGAGCCCCGTTCTGATTGAAACAGAACGGGGCTCTAGTCTTTTGTTTTGACGCGTTTTCTTCACGCGAACCGGAGTCCACCCCGGATCAAGTCCGGGGCAGGCTTTCGCTCGAAAACGCTCTATTCGGCTGCCGCGGCGACCTCGGCCGGCCGGGATCGCCGCCGCATCCGGTCGATCAGAAGGTAGATCACCGGCGTCGTGTACAGCGTCAGGATCTGCGAGACGAACAAACCGCCGATGATGGTGATGCCGAGCGGCCGGCGCAGCTCGGTGCCGGGGCCGGTGGCGATGACCAAAGGAATCCCGGCGAACAGGGCCGCCATCGTCGTCATCAGAATGGGTCGGAAGCGGGCGCGGCAGGCCTCGAAGATCGCGTCCGCCGACGACAGGCCGCGGTTGCGCTCGGCATCGAGCGCGAAATCGACCATCATGATACCGTTCTTCTTGACGATGCCGATCAACAGAATGATGCCGATAAAGGCGATCACCGTCAGCGGCGTATTGGTCACCTGCAGCGCCAGCAGCGCGCCGAGCCCTGCCGACGGCAATGTCGAGATGATCGTGATCGGGTGCGCAAGACTCTCATAGAGTACGCCGAGCACGATATACATCGCCACCAGCGCGCCGAGGATCAGCAGCGGCTGGCGCCCGCTGGTCTTGTTGAAATCGCCGGCATTGCCGTCAAAGCTGCCGCGGATGCCTTCCGGCATATGCAGTTCTTCAACGGCGCGCTGGATGTTCGAGGTCGCGACCTCCAGCGGCACGTCGGGCAAAAGGTTGAACGAGACCGTCGTCGAGGGGAACGATTGCGAGTGAAACACCGCAAGCGGCGACAGGCCGCGCTGGTAGCGCACCACGGCCGATAGCGGCACCTGGGCGTCGTTGGCGCCGGCCACGAAGATTCGATCGAGATTGGAAGGATCGCTCTGGAACTTCGGATCGATTTCCAGCACCACCATGTACTGGTTGCGCTGGGTATAGATGATCGAAATCTGCCGCTGCGCGAATGCGTTGTTCAGGGCGTTGTCGATGTCCTGCACGCGAACGCCGAGGCTCGAGGCGGTCTTGCGGTCGATCGCCAGCGACAATTGCAGCCCGCCGGGGTCGCGGTCGCTCGATATGTCGGTGATGCCCTCCACCGTCTCCATGCGCTTGGCAACCAATGGCGCCCATTTCTGCAGGAGATCGAGGTTGCTGCTCGACAGCGTATATTGGTAATCGGAATCGCTTTGCCGGCCGCCGCCGCGGATGTCCTGCGCGGCGAACATGAACAGGCGGATGCCGGCCACACGGTAGAGATTCCGCCGCAGCCGATCGATCACCTGCGTGGTCGACTGGCCTGCCCGCTCCTCCGGCGGCTTCAGGCTGATGAACATCACGCCCCGGTTGGAACCGCCGCCGCCGGGACCGGCGCTGCCGCCGAGCGAGGAGCCGACGCCGGCGACCGCCGGATCCGCCATCACGATGTCGGCCAGTTGCTGCTGCAGCCCGAGCATCGCCTGGAACGAGATGTCAGGCGAAGCGCGCGTGGCGCCGATCACGAAGCCGCTGTCGTCGATCGGGAAATAGCCCTTCGGCGTCTTGATGTAGAGCACCACCGTCAGTGCGATGGTCGCAAAGAACACGATCAGGGTCAGGAACGGGAAGCCCAGCACCGCCCGCAGCGTCCAGGTGTAGAACGCGACGATGCGCGACAACGTGCCCTCGACCAGCCGGTCGAACCAGGTCGCATGGTCCGACGTCGCCTCCTTGATGTAGTGCGCGCAGATCATCGGCGTGATCGTGAGCGACACCACGGTCGACACCACGATGGCGAAAGTCAGCGTCAGCGAAAATTCGCGGAGCAATCGGCCGACGATGCCGTCCATGAAAATCAGCGGCGTAAAGGCCGCGATCAATGAAAGGCTGATCGACAGCACGGTGAAGCCGATCTGCTTGGCGCCCTCCAGCGCCGCCGGATAGGGCGCCATGCCGTGCTCGAGATTGCGGTACATGTTCTCGATCATCACGATGGCGTCGTCGACCACGAAGCCGACGGAGATCGCCAGCGCCATCAGCGACAGATTGTCGATCGAGAAGCCGGCGAGCCACATGCCGGCGCAGGTGCCGGCGAGCGCCAGCGGCACCGACACGCCGGCCGCGATCGTCGGCGTCAGCCGCCGCAGGAACGAGAACACCACGACCATCACCAGGAAGGCGGTCGCCAGCAGCGTGTACTGCATGTCGAGCACGCTGGCGCGGATGGTGCCGGTGCGGTCGACCAGGGTGGAAATTTCCACGCCGCCGGGCAGCCATTCCTTCAGTTCCGGGAGCAGCGCCCTCACCCGATCGACGGTGTCGATCACATTGGCGTCGCCCTGCTTGGTGATCTGGATCAGCACGGCCGGCTGCTTGTTGAACCAGGCGATCGAGCGGCTGTTGCGGACGGAATCCTCGACATCGGCGACGTCAGCCAGGCGGACGAAATTGCCGGCCGAACTCTTGATGATGATGTCGCGGAATTCGGCCGCGGTGCGCATCTGCTTGTTGGTCGAGATCGTCTCGGCCTGGCGGCCGCCGTTGAAGATGCCGACCGGCCCCAGCGGATTGGCGTTGATGATGGCGAGCCGGACGTCGTCGGTCGCGATCCCCGCATTCGACAGCGCGACCGGGTTGAGCGCGATCCGTACCGCCGGCTGGTCGGCGCCGGAGACGGTAACTTCGCCGACGCCCGGTACCTGAGAAATGCGCTGCGCGATCACGGTGTCGGCGACGTCATACATGGCGCTGGTTGTGAGCGTCTTGGATGTCAGCGCCAGCACGAACACCGGGGCGGCGGCGGGGTTCGCCTTGCGGAAGCGCGGCAACGACGGCAGGTCGCTCGGCAGATCCGCCAGCGAGGCATTGATTCCGGCCTGCACGTCACGCGCGGCGCGGTCGATGTCGCGGCCGATCGAGAATTGAAGCTGGATGCTGGTGTTGCCGAGCGAACTTGTTGAGGTGATCTGCTCGATGCCCGCGATCTGGCCGAGCCGCCGCTCCAGCGGCGCTGCGACGGTCGACGCCATGACGGAAGGATCCGCGCCGGGCCGGCTGGCGAACACCCGGATCATCGGAAAGTCGACGTTGGGCACGGAGGAGACCGGCAGGAAGACATAGGCGACCATGCCGATCAGAAAGAGCCCGATCGCCAGCAGCGTGGTGCCTACCGGCCGGCGGATGAAGGGCTCCGAGATCGAGATCGATGCCATCTACTGCATCCCCTCGGTGGCGCCGGCAACTGTCGGCCCGGGAGGCCCGGGGTCCGGCACGGTCTTCTCGATTTTCCGGTTGATCCGATCAAGCGCCAGATAGATTACCGGCGTCGTATAGAGCGTCAGCAACTGGCTCAGCAGCAAGCCGCCGATGATGGAGATACCGAGCGGGAAGCGCAGTTCGGCGCCGGTGCCGCTCTCGATCGCCAGCGGCAGCGCGCCGAACAAGGCGGCCAGCGTCGTCATCATGATGGGGCGGAAGCGCAACAGGCACGCCTGCACGATCGCGTCCGAGGCCGACATGCCCTGATGCCGCTCCGCCTCCAGCGCGAAATCGATCATCATGATCGCGTTCTTCTTGACGATGCCCATCAAGAGGATGATGCCGATCAGGCCGATCACCGACAGGTCCTGCCCGCACAGCATCAGCGCCAGGATGGCGCCGACGCCCGCGGACGGCAGCGTCGAGAGAATGGTGATCGGGTGGATGTAGCTCTCGTAGAGCACGCCGAGTACGATGTAGATGGTGACAATCGCCGCCAGAATGAGCCATGGCTGGCCGGCCAGCGATTTCGAGAACTCGGCCGCATCGCCGGCATAGACGCCGACGATGCTGCCGGGCATGCCGATCCTGGCCTCGATCTGCTTGACCGCCTCGACGGCATCGCCCAGCGCCTCGCCCGGCGCGAGGTTAAAGCTGAGCGAGGCCGCCGGAAACTGCGCAAGATGCGAAATCGCCAGCGGCGCGGTGGTGCGGGTCAGCGTCGCCACCGCCGACAGCGGCACCTGGGCGCCGGGCGCGCCGGCGATGGCACTCGCGCTCCCCGGCAGATAG
>Ga0081540_1002296_pt1 | contig 15697 bp, 13 predicted proteins | sample TabmetS2T1R1_FD_71024 | JGI IMG/M metagenome (GOLD analysis project Ga0081540, IMG submission 71024) | Tabebuia heterophylla rhizosphere microbial communities from the University of Puerto Rico - S2T1R1 | ecosystem: Host-associated > Plants > Roots > Rhizosphere ... | reverse complement strand
TGTGCCGTCACCAGGACGCCCTGGGTTCCGGCCGCTGCCGTGTCATGGAACAGGGAGAACCGTTCGATCTGCCCGCGCTGCGCCGCCTTGTCGGTGATGGTGATGGTGGGGTTGGCCACCACGGCGAGCACGTCACCGGTTCGAAACCGTCGGCATGAATCGCGTCGCCCGCATCGAACATCGGCGCGACAGGGTCCTGTCTCCTCCGAACCGATCCGCGCGAACTATGCGCGGCAGCGCGTCACTGCGTGTAGGCCACGGTCTGCTTGCCGGACACGTCCCACTCGTCGCCCGACTTCGTCAGCAGCACGGCGCCGCGCTCGACCCAGCCGCTGCCGTTGCGCGCTTCGAAGACGAGCGCCGCGTCGTCGCCGAGCCGATAGCCGCCCGTGACCTTGACGTCGCGCAACATGCGCTGCGACTGCGCGACGAGCTTCTTCTGGCGCTGTTCCTTCGCAATCGGCTTGCCGTCGTAGCTCTTGTCGGAGAACACGATCTGCGACCAGCGCCCGCCGGCGCGCATCGCGGCGTCGGGATCCTTCGCGTCGACCGCGGCCGCCATCGCCTTCGTCGAAGCGACGAACGCGCGGCCGGGTTCGCCGCCGTCGGCCGGCAGCGCCGTCGCGGCGGTGGCCCAGTCCGTGCGGCGCGCGCCGGTCGCGGGATCGTAGATGCCCGCGGCGAACAGCTCCTTCAGGATGTCGTCGTTGCTTCGTGCGCGCGCCTTGGCCAGCGCGCCCGCGCCGGGTCGCATCACGGCGATGCGGTAGCCGCTGCCCGTTTTCGCATACGGCATCTTGAGCTCGCCCGATCCGCTGCCGTCGCGGCTCGTCTCGGTCACTACGATGACGCCTTCCGCCGCGATCGGCGTCGCGTCGACCGCCTTCGCGTCGTCGGCGAGGCCCTTGCGGAAATCGTCGTCGAGCGGGGCGGCCTTCACCTTGCACTGCATGTCCGCCGCGCAGCCATAGATCGTGTCGAAGTACGCGAAGCGCGCCTCGGCCGGCGCGCCGTCGAGGTCGGCGAGCGAGCGCGCTGCGTCGAAGTCGCCGGCGTCGAGCGCCTTCTGCAACGCTTTCGCGAGCCCGTCGGGACTCGACGCGGCGCCGCAGGCGGAGATCGAAAGCAGGGCAAGCAACGGCAGGACTTTGCGGATGAGCGGCATGGCGTGGCACTCCGGTCGGTGGCGGGCACGCGGCGTGCCCTTGCCGGGGTCCACGGAATCGCGCGCCGGGAGGGGCCACGGAAACGCGATGGCCCCTCGCCGCGCGTTCCTGCGTGGACCTCGGCAAGGAGGGTCCACCATGTCACTGCATCGATCGATTCGTGTTCTTCTCGGTTCCGCGCTGGCGTTTTGCACCACCGCAGCGGGCGCCGCGACCTTCAACGTGACGCGCGCCGACGACCCGGCGCCCGACGGCTGCCTCGCCGCCGACTGCTCGCTGCGCGAAGCGATCGACGCGACCGCCGCGACGCCCGAAGCCGACACCATCGTTCTGGGCGCGGGCCAGTACCAGGTCACGCTCGGCGAGATCACGATCGACCGCGCGATCACGATCAGCGGCGCCGGCAGCGGCGAGACGCAGCTCACCAGCAACGGCGACTACACGATCCTGCACGTCGTCGCATTCGGCGTGCTCACCGTCGAAGGTCTCGAGATCGACAGCGTCGAAGGCACCCCGCTCGTCGTCGGCGACGATGGCTGGGCCACGCTGCGCGACATCCACGTGCCGGCCAGCACCGGGATCATCGGCACCGACTCGCCGGACGCCGCTACGGATTCGGGCTCGATCCGCGTCGAGGACTCGACGATCGACAGCCTCCTCGCGTGCCTGCAGCCCGCGGGCACCTGCACCGCCGTCGACAGCCGGATTCGGCAGATAGCGGTCGTGGACAGCGCGCTCGAGCTGAAGCGCGTCGAGCTCGACGGCGAGAACAGCGATTTCTACGGGCTTACGATCCGGAGCTCGTCGGCGGTCACGATCGAGGATTCGACGATCCGCCGCACCACCCACCCGCTCACGCTGTTCAGCAACGGCGAGGCGGCAGCGCGCGTGAACGTCCGGCGCACGCGCTTCATCGACAACACCGGCCCGATCGTCGGCGACCGCGCGTCGATCGTCGACATGGACGAAGTCGAGTTCCGCCACCACATCGTGTCGGACGACAACCCCGGCGCGCCGGCCGTGCTGCAGGCCACGCCAGGACCGACCTGGTTCATCAGCCGCGCGCTCGTGGTCGGCAATCGCGGCGGCGGCAGTCTCGACGGCGCGGTGGTGCGCGTGCTCGGCGGCGGGCGCGTCGTGTTCGACAACTCGACGTTCGACGACAACACGTTCCGCGCCGGCGCCAGCTTCGGCGACACGATCGGCGTCTACAACGACTCGGGCGATCCGACCGTGCTGTGGCTGCTGCACGTGACGATGCGTCGCGCCGCGACGCTCGACGACGCAACCGTCGGCTCGCTGCTGACCGTGCGCGGCCCGTCGATCGACGCGCGCGTCATGAACAGCGCGCTGCGCGGCACCTGCGGGTTCAGCGGCGGCGGCGCGATCACGCAGGGCGTCGGCAACGCCGAATCGATCGGCGACACCTGCGGGCTCGATCCCGCGACGAACCAGATCGAGTTGCCGTCGTTCGACATGTCGCTCGGCGATCTCGGCGACCATGGCGGCTTCACCGAGACGTTCCAGCCGACGCGCAACAGCTTCCTGATCGATGCGGCGGAGTCCGGGATCTGCTCGCTGATCGGAGCGCTCGATCAGCGGCGGTTCGCGCGACCGGCCGACGGCGTCGCGTGCGACATCGGCGCGCTCGAAGTCGGCGCGATCGCCGACGCGATCTTCGCGGACGGGCTCGACGGCTGAGGAAACTCAGCCGCCGTAGCTGAGGAAATCGAGCGCGGCCTGCAGCATCGCCTCGGTGCCGACCGGCAGCGTGCCCTCGTCGAGGAAGAATTTCGGCGAGTGGTTGCTCGGCGCGGATTGCGCGTCCTGCCCCGCCGGCGTCGCGCCGACGAGGAAGTAGACGCTCGGCGCCGGCACCGACGCGCCGAGCTGCGGGAAATCCTCCGAGGCCATCCAGCGCTCCGCTTCGCCGACGTGCGCGTCGCCGAGCGCCTTGACGAGGCTCACGCGCACGCGCGCGGTGAGCGCAGGATCGTTGTAGTTGACCGGATTGCTGTGGTACGGATCGCTGCCGGGCTTCGGAATATCGACGTCGACCGTCGCGCCGTGCGCCGCGGCGACGTGCTCGGCGATGTTGCGAAGGCTGGTCAGCGCGTGCTGGCGCATCGTCTCGTCGAACGCGCGCACGGTGCCGTGGAGGTCGACCTTGTCCGGCACGATGTTGAAGCGCTCGCCGCCGTCGAAGACGCCGAACGTGACGACGGCGGGGTTCGCGTTGAGGTCGAGCTCGCGGCTGACGATCGTCTGCGCGCTGGTCACGATCTCGGCCGCCGTGACGATCGGGTCGATGCCCTTCCACGGCGTTGCGCCGTGGCTCTGCCTGCCGTGCACGACGAGGTGGAACGTGTCCGAGCTCGCCATCGCACCGCCGGCGCGCACGGCGACTTCGCCGACGTTGAGGAAGCTCACGACGTGCATGCCGAACACGGCGTCCGGCGTGAAATCCTTGAACACGCCCTCCTTGACCATCAGCGGCGCGCCGCCTTCCTCGCCCGGCGGTGGACCCTCTTCGGCAGGCTGGAAGATGAACATCACTTCGCCCGGCAGGTCCTTGCGCAGCTTCGCCAGCGCCTCGGCGACGCCAAGCGTCATCGCCGTGTGCGCATCGTGTCCGCACGCGTGCATGACGCCGACGGTCTTGCCGAGGTACTCGCCTTTCGCCTTCGACGCGAACGGGAGATCGCCTGCTTCGGTGACCGGCAACGCGTCCATGTCGGCGCGGATCGCGAGCTTCGGCCCGGGCTTGCCGCCTTTCAGCACGCCGACGACACCGGTGTGCGCGATGCCGGTGCGCACCTCGTAGCCGAACTTCCGCAGCTCGGCCGCGACGAACTTCGACGTGCGCACCTCGCGGTTGCTGAGCTCGGGATGCTCGTGCAGGTCGCGACGCCACGCCGTGATGTCGGGAAGCAGGCTTTGCGCGATCTGTTGCGTGTCGGCGGCGGAAGCCGAAGCGGAAAGTGCGAGGAAAATCGAGGCTGCCAGCGTCGATGGGCGCATGAGAGGTTCCAGTAGGGACGCGGCATACAAGCGCATCGCCTCGCACCGCGCAAGCGGCAGCGTGCGGATTTACGCTTCCGCGTCGTCGCAACCTCGGTTTTACAGGCCGAGCACCAGATCCTCCGCCTCGACGCGATCGAGCCGGATCTGATTGGCGAACAGCGAAAACGCGAGCATGCCGGCGAGCCCGTTCGCATGCTGCATCCACGGCGGCAGATAGCGCGGCTGCGCGATGTAGCCGTTGTCGAAGTAGGGCTTGAGCGAGATCACGTCGTGCAGCGCGAGCTTCCCGGCGAAGAGGTTGCGGCAGACGCTGACCTGCCGGTGCTTGAACGCCCAGCGGAAGAACGTGTGCACGGAGAGCAGCCCGTGCAGGTAAACCGTGTCCTTCGTGAACGCCGCGCCGCCGCCGAGCGGCGCGCCGCGGAACACGCGCTGCGCCGAGGCGAAACTGTCGGTCTCGCTCTGTCCCGCGCCGAGGAAGAAGCGGAACACCTCGATGAAATCGGCGCCGCCGAGCGCCATGTCGATGCCGATGATGCGCAGGCTGATGCGCTTCATGCGCTCGATGTCGATCGATCCGGACATGAGCTCGGCGAACACCGCAAGCCCTTCCTGCGTCGCCGTGATGCGCGGCGAGTTGCGCGCGAACGACTTGAGATGCGGCTGCTCGCGGCCGTTGAGCGCCGTCAGCGAGTGCACGAACGCCTCGTGCTCGACGAGCTGCTGGCGGTCGTAGCTCGTGAAGTTCGTCGCCGAGCGAAGGCGGATGCGCGTCGCGCCGGCCGCCGCCTTCGCGATGAGCTCGGGATCGGTCTCGACGCGCACGACGCCGACGCCGAAGAACGCGTCGAGCTGTCCCTGCAGCTCGCCGCGGAGCTGGTCCGCCGCGATCGACTCGGGCACCTCGTTCATCGCCGCGCTGCTGATGAATTCATCCGCGAGCGCGATGAAATGACGCGCGGCGTCGACGTTGGTCAGGCTCGCGCCGGGCACGCGATCGCTCGGCCGGCCGAACAGACGCGCCGAGTGCTCGCTGATCGCCGGCGTGCCGATCGCATCGAGGAGCTCGGTCGCGACGCGCCACGACAGCGCCGTGCGGCGGATGTAGTCGCCGAGCGGGTGGCCGGGCTCGGCGGCGAGCACGATGCCCATCAGCGCTTCGCGCGTCTCGTGGAAATCGGTGCGCGGATACTCGATCACCGGCAGCCGCGCGGTGCCGGCCTTCCACGCCGCGACGAAATCCATCTCGACCGAGGCCGGCCAGCTGACCTGCTGCAGGAGGCGGATGCCGCGCGTCGCCGCGACCAGGCGCTGGTCGAGCTCCGAGTAGACATCCATTTGATCGACGCCCGCCATGCGGATCAGCGCGGCCCGTGGTGACCGCCCGAAGATAACAGACTGCGGCGACACCGCACACGATGCGCGCCCATTCGTCCGCATGTGCAACGCTTCGCGGCGTATGATCGTCCCTTGAATCCTGTCGCCGCGAATGCGCGACGACCGGTGTCGAGGACGTGCGCAGCAGGGAAGCCGCCGGTCCGGATATCGTCGAACGAACCGTCCCGCGACGGAGCGCACGCAACGATCGATCCCTCGATGGAGCAAGCCTGATGTCTTTAGTACTCGACGGTGCCCGTACGGGCCTCGCGGCCGCGGTCGCGCTCGTGCTGGCGGGAACGCCGGCGTTCGCGGCCTCGCTGCCGCATTTTCCGGCGCCGCGCGCCGCCTCGCCGGCAAGCGTACCGATCGCGACGCCGCACTATGCGCTCCGTCTCGCGCAGCGCGCGGTGCGCAAGGCCGAGCGGGTACCGGGCGACGGTCGTCACCGCGGCGTGCCGCATCCGCTCGGGAATCTGTTGCCGGTCACGAGCTGCGCCGACGACGGCACCCCGGGCACGCTGCGCGAAGTCATCGCCGGCGCGGGCGAAGGCGACGTCGTCGATCTCTCCGCGCTCACCTGCGGCACGATCACGCTGACGCAGGGCATCATCGATCTCAGCGTGCTCGGCACGCACCACGTCAACGATCTCTCGCTGATCGGCCCCGGCGCCGGCGCGCTCACGATCGACGGCAACGGCGATCGCGTGCTAGCGCATGGCGACTTCCAGATCGGGCTCGGCACGCTCTCGATCACCGACCTCACGATCGCCAACGGCAACTACACGCACGGTCTCGCGAGCTGCATCGATTCGTCCGGCAACGTCGCGCTGACGCGCGCCGTCGTCACCGGTTGCGAGGCGAGCGGCGGCGGCCCGCTCACGTTCGGCGGCGCGGTCAGCGCGGCGTATCTCGACATGACGTCGAGCACGATCTCCGACTCGCAAACGAGCGCCGCGGGCGACAACGTCGCGATCGGCGGCGGCGCGTACGTGAGCGGCGACGCGACGCTCGTCGACAGCACGGTCTCCGGCAACACGGCGGTCGCCGAGACGCCGGGCGACGGGACCTATTACATCTCGGCCGGCGGCGGCCTCTACGTGCGCGGCGCGCTCTCGATGCAGCGCAGCGCGATCAGCCACAACGCGCTCTACGTGCCGAGCTTCAACTACGGTTGGGGCGGCGGCATCTTCGTGCGCGCCGACACGACGATCGAAGCGAGCACGTTCGACGGCAATTTCGCGACGCTCGGCGGCGGCCTCTACAAGGCCGTCTTCAGCCACTACGGCGATCCCGGTACGACGCTCACCGTCGGCAACAGCACGTTCGCGAGCAACTACGCGTCGATGGGCGCGGGGCTCGCGTCGGCGCGGCCGACGACGATCACCAGCAGCACGCTCACGGGCGGCTGGGGCACCTTCGGCGCCGGCGGCGTCTGGGTCAAGGCGGACGCCGATCTGGTGCTGCAAAGCTCGATCGTCGCGCGCAACCGCTCGGGCGACTACTTCGGGCTCTACTGCGATCTCATCGCGCGAGGCGGCGTGACCGGCGCGAACAATCTCGTCCTCGTCACCAGCGAGGCGACGACGCTGCCGCTCGACACGCTCGCGGTCGATCCGATGCTGGGCCCGCTCGCAGACAACGGCGGCCGCACTGCGACCGTGCTGCCCTACCGCGCGAGCCCGGCGATCGATGCCGGCGCCAATCCGGCCGCGTTCGCCTTCGATCAGCGCGGCGACGGCTATAACCGCGACGTCGGCGCAGCGCCCGACATCGGCGCGACCGAGCTGCAGGACGGCGAGTCCGAATTCCTGTTCCGCGACGCCTTCGACCCCGTGCGCGGCTCGGTCGACTTCTGCCCGTTCACCGACGCCGAGGACTCGTGACGCGCAGCGGCGCTCAGCGCTTGCCGTACTTCTCGTTGAGGCGACGCGTCAGCGCCTTCGTCAGCACGCGCGCTTCGCTCTTGCGGCGAAGCTGCGCTTCGAGCGAATCGGCCGCGGCCGCGAGCTCGTCGCGCAGCTTCTGGTAGTTCGCCCAGCGCTCGGGATCGAGGCGGCCGTCCTCGAGCGCGGCGCGCACGGCGCAACCGGGCTCGCTCTGGTGGCTGCAGTCGCCGAAGCGGCATTCCTGCGCGAGCGCGTCGATGTCGGCGAACTGGCCGGCGTCGAGCGCCTCCTCGCCGGTGAGCTTGAGCTCGCGCATGCCCGGCGTGTCGATCAGGCACGCGCCGGACGGCAGCGCGATCAGCGCGCGATGCGTCGTCGTGTGGCGGCCGCGATTGTCGTGCTCGCGCACCGCGCTCGTCGCCTGGCGGTCTTCGCCGAGCAGCGTGTTCGTCAGCGTCGACTTGCCGACGCCGGACGAGCCCACCAGCACCGCGGTGTCGCCGGGGCCGAGATAACGCATCAACGGCGCGATGCTCTCGCGCGACTTCGCATTGATCGCGACGATCTCGACCTCCGACGGCAGGCGCGAGCGCAGCGCGGCGATCGCGGCGTCGGCATCGTCGCTGCTGCGATCTGCCTTGGTCAGCACGACGACCGGCCTCGCGCCGCTGCCCTGCACGATGACGAGATAGCGCTCGATGCGCGCCGCGCTGAGATCGCCGTCGAGGCCGTTCAAGACGAACACGGCGTCGACGTTCGCCGCGATGACCTGCCGCTGATGGCGCTCGCCCGCGGCCGCGCGCGAAAGCACCGTGCGCCGCGGCAGCACGACTTCGATCGACGGCGGCGAGCCCGGCACGATCAACACGAAATCGCCGACCGCGGGTCGCTCGGCCGGATCGATGCCACGCTTGAGGAACCGCGGTGCCGGCTGCGCGTTGAAGGAGGCCGCGCCGTCGTGCAGCTCGTAACCGGCGCGATGCTGCGCGACGACGCGCGCGATCGCGGCGTCGGCCGGCGCTTCGTCCGGCATCGGTGCCGCGCGCCAGCCGATCCGCGCCAGTCGTCGTTCGGCATCGGCATCGAGCTGCATCGGCCGATTCTAGCCGCGATCCGCCTTTCCCCGGCCGATTTCGTGGAACGTCGCGCGTTGCGCTGCAAGCCCGCGTCCGCGCTGATAGCATCGAAGCGGTTTCCACACTTCGGGCGACACTATGGAGCGGCAAGCAATTCCGGTCAGCCCCCGCCTCGGCACGGTGCGTTACGACATCCGCGGGCCGCTCAGCCGCCGCGCGCGCGAGCTGGAAGCCGACGGCCGCGAGATCGTGCGCCTCAACATCGGCAACCCCGGCCTGTTCGGCTTCACGGTGCCGGCGCACCTTCGCGCGGCCATCGCCGAAGCGCTGCCCGCGAGCGAGGCGTATTGCCATCAGCAGGGCCTGCCGGAAGCGCGTGACGCGATCGCGGCCTATCGTCGCAAGGCAGGCTCGACGGACGCGCATCGCGACCGCATCTTCATCGGCAACGGCGTCAGCGAGCTGATCGACATCAGCCTGCGCGCGCTGCTCGATCTCGACGACGAAGTGCTGATCCCGGCGCCGGACTATCCGTTGTGGACCGCGGCGACGCGCCTCAACGGCGGCACGCCGGTCTACTACGCATGCCCGGCCGAGCGGCTGCACCTGCCCGATCCGGACGAGATCGAGGCGCTGATCTCGCCGCGGACGCGCGCGCTCGTCGTCATCAATCCGAACAATCCGACCGGCGCGGTGTATCCGCGTGGCGTGCTGGAGGCGTTCGTCGACATCGCCGCGCGGCACGGGCTCGTGCTGCTCTGCGACGAGATCTACGACAGCGTGCTCTACGACGGCGCGCGCTTCGAATCGCTCGCGTCGATCGCGGGCGACGTGCCGTGCGTATCGTACGGCGGCCTTTCGAAAGTGCATCTCGCCTGCGGCTATCGCGTCGGCTGGCTCTCGCTGACCGGCGACGCCACGCGGATCCGCGCGCTCGCGCACGCGCTCGATCTGCTCGCCGCGATGCGCCTGTGCAGCAACGTGCCGGCGCAGTGGGCGATCAAGCCGGCGCTCGAAGGACCGAGCGCGATCGCGGAGCTTACCGAGACCGGCGGCCGTCTCCACGCGGCGCGCGCCACGGTGTGCGATGCGATCGCGCGGAGCGAGTTCCTCGACGTCGTGACGCCGCACGGCGCGCTGTACGCGTTTCCGTACGTCGTGCCCGAACGGCTGCCCGCCTTCGACGACGAGGCGTTCGCGCTCTCGCTGCTCGAGCGCGAGAACGTGCTGCTCGTGCCGGGATCGAGCTTCAACATCGCCGCGCGCAACCATTTCCGCGTGACGCTGCTGCCGCAGCCGAACGTGCTCGCGGACGTGTTCGCGCGCATCGAGCGTGAGCTGCGGCGCACGGCCGCGCAGACGCGCCGGGTTGCGTGATGGCGAACCGGATATGCCGCGCGCATCGATCCTCGGTCTTTTCCTCGTCGCCGCGATGAGCGCGACGTCCGCCCGCGCCGGCGACCGCTATCTCGCGCTCGGCGATTCGTACACGATCGGCGAAGGCGTCGCCGCCGAGGGACGCTGGCCGATGCAGCTCGCGCGGCGGCTGCGCGAGGAAGGCCTCGCGATCGACGATCCGACGATCGTCGCGACGACCGGCTGGACGACGGACGAGCTCTCCGCGGCGATGGACGCGACGACGTTCGCGCCGCCGTACGCGCTCGTCACGCTGCTGATCGGCGTCAACAACGAATACCGCGGGCGCAGCGTCGCGAACTACCGCGAGGAATTTTCCGCGCTGCTCGCGCGCGCGATCGCGCTCGCGGGCGAGCGCACGCAGCGCGTCATCGTCGTCTCGATTCCGGACTGGGGCGTCACCGGCTTCGCCCGCGAGAAGCATCGCGACGCGCGTCGCGTCGGGATCGAGATCGATGCGTTCAATGCGACGGCGCGCGAGATCGCACGCGAGCGCGGCGTCGCGTTCGTCGATGTCACGGCGCCGTCACGCAGTGCCGGCGACAGCGACGCGATGCTCGTTGCGGATCGCCTGCATCCGTCCGCCGCGCAATACGCGCTGTGGACCGATGTCATCATTGTTGCGGCGCGTCAAGCACTGGCCCGCGCACAGCGCTGAGCGCGGCCATCCGGACGCCTTCGCGTTTACGCTTGTATCAAAGTTTGTCGTCCGCGTGTCATTCATTGCGGTTTTGCGAAATCCCGCGTGATCTGCGCCACAGCCTTAACACGGACCGAACAACAATCCCTGGCTCGTTTGTTACGGTGCGACCCGTCATTGCCGTCGGCGCGGGGCTGGCGGCGCTTCCACCAAGCTCGAATAGGGATTGCAGCGTATGGCCTCCATGCGACCGGCTGCCGCGTTCTATTTTTCCGTTTTTGCGCTCGCGGCCCTCGCATGCACTGCCCGATCCGTTCATTCGAGCCCGCTGCTGCCGCCGGATCCGCCGGCATTCAGATCACCCGACATGACGTTGCCGGAGTCGGCGATCGCGACGACGCGGCTCGACGTGGCGACCGCGGCGGCGGACGCGGCCAGCGGCGCAGCGATCGCGGCGCAGGTCTCGCCGCGCCGCATGCTCGCCGACTTCGCGTTGAAGCTCCGCAACATCGCCTACGTGCGCGGCGGCCGCGAGCTCACGACCGGCTTCGATTGCAGCGGCTTCGTGCGCTACGTGTTCCGCCAGAGTCTCGGCCTCGAGCTGCCGTCCGATTCGTCGAGCCAGTTCGCCGAGGGCAACCGCGTCGACAAGGACGCGCTGCGCATGGGCGATCTCGTGTTCTTCAAGACCCACGGCAAGCGCGTCTCGCACGTCGGCATCTATCTCGACAACGGGCTCTTCATCCATTCGCCCTCGCGCGGCAAGCGCGTGCGCATCGATCATCTCGACGGCCGGTACTGGGCCAAGCGCTACGCCGGCGCGAAGCGTCCCGACGCGCTGATCTGAGCGTCACCCGCCGAGGCCGCCGGCGCGGCCGCTGAAATTGCATCGCCGTCGCCGCGTCGGAGAGAATCTGCGCGAGGACGCACGATGCACGCACGCAAGCTCGGCAATACGGACATCGCGATCGCGCCGCTTGCGCTCGGCGGCAACGCGTTCGGCTGGAGCGCCGACGAGGCCGCCTCGTTCGAGGTGCTCGATGCATTCGTCGGCGAAGGCCTGCAGTTCATCGACACGGCCGACACGTATTCCGGCTGGGTGCCCGGCAACCACGGGGGCGAATCCGAGTCGATCATCGGCCGCTGGCTCAAGCGGAGCGGCAAGCGCAACGCGGTCGTCGTCGCGACGAAGGTCGCGAAATGGTCGCAGCGCAAGGGCCTTGCGCCCGCGAACATCGCCGCGGCCGCCGACGATTCGCTGAAGCGCCTCGGCATCGAGCGCATCGACGTCTACTTCGCGCACGAGGACGATCCGACGGTCCCGCTCGCCGACACGCTCGGCGCGTTCGCTCGACTGATCGAAGCCGGCAAAGTGCGCGCGATCGGAGCTTCGAACTATTCCGGCGCGCGAATCGCCGAAGCGCTCGCGGTGAGCGCGAAGCACGGCTTGCCGCGCTACGAGGTCGTGCAGCCCGAATACAACCTCGTCGCGCGCGCGAAGTACGAAAACGATCTGGAACCGGTGATCCGTCGCGAGCAGCTCGGCGTCGTCTGCTACTACGCGCTCGCGAGCGGCTTCCTGACCGGCAAGTATCGCAGCGAGCGCGATCTCGGCAAGAGCGCCGCACGCGGCAAGTCCGTCGCGAAGTACCTCGATGCGCGCGGGCTTCGCGTGCTCGCGGCGCTGGACGACGTCGCCGCGGCCCATCGCGCGACGCCGGCGCAGGTCGCGCTCGCCTGGCTGATCGCGAAGCCGACGGTCACGGCGCCGATCGCGAGCGCGACGAGCGCGGAGCAGGTGCACGACATTGCGGCGGCGACGCGGCTTGCGTTGTCGGCCGGCGATGTAGCGCGGTTGGACGACGCGAGCGCCGCCTAGTTTTCCCCCTCTCCCGCTTGCGGGAGAGGCAAAAGCGACCTAGTTTTCCCCCTCTCCCGCTTGCGGGGGAGGGCCGGGGTGAGGGCACGCTGGCGAAACGCTCCGCTCCGACGGCCCCTCACCCGCCGCGCTTCGGCGCGGCGACCTCTCCCGCAAGCGGGCGAGGCGAAGGGCGCGCCGCTCCGGAAGCTCAGCGGCGATGCGAGTATTTGTCGCGCGGCGACAACCGCCGCCGCGGCGCGGGCTTGCGACCGACGAACACGTAATACGGCACGCGCCCGAACGGCAAATACGGCACTTTCGCACGCGCCTCGACGACGTCGTGATCCGGCAAGCGATGCATGAGCTCCGGAAGATGCTGCTCCGAAATGCGCACGCCGTCGTGCCGGAACCACGCCGGCCAGAACCAGCGCGTCAACGCGTCGTGTCGCACACCGCGCGAATCGGGACGCGCCGCCGACACGTAGAAATCCACGACGCCGAGCACGCCGCCCGGCTTCAGCATCGCGATCGCGTTCGCGAGCGCGGCGCGCCAGTCCGGGATCATCGTCAGCGCGTACGAGAAGTACACGGCGTCGACCGGCTGCGGCGGACAATACGTCGTCGCGTCGGCCTCGACCACGCGAAGCTGCGGCAAGCACCGCGCGCGCCGGCTGGCCTCGGCGAGCAGCGGCGCGCAGACATCGACGATCTCGAGCGTCTCGATGCGCGCGAGGCGGTCGCCGAAGAACTCGGCATTGCGCCCGGTGCCGCCGCCGAGCTCGACGACATGCGCGCGGTCGGGCAGCGCGAGGCGCTCGATCAGTTCCGCGCGTCCGCGCAGCAGCCGTTCGCGAAAGCGGTCGTAGCTTCCGGCTTGCGGCGCGTAGAACGCCGAGAGCGCCGCCGCATGGGAAGCGGCGCGCGGCATGCCGCGCAACAGGCGCTGCAGGACCGCGAATTCGCCGCGCAACGCCTCAAGCCGGGACATCGGCGATCACGAAGCCGGCGTACGTGTGCACGCGGTCCGCCGGCTGCAGCGCGTCGGCGATGTCGTCCATGAAGCGAAACACGTCGCGCAGCTTCTCGCCGCCCGGCCCGATGCGGATCGCATCGAGATAGGCCGGCTTCGCATGCGCGCTGCGCAAGAGGATGCGCGCACGCGGCGCTGCGCGGGCGCGGATCGCCTCCCACTCCTCGATCAGGGCGGCCGGATGGTAGGAGCTCATCCAGTCCATGTGGTCGAGCAGCACGAAGCGCGAGATCGGCTCGTCGTTCGCGCGCAGGAATTCGGTCACCGTCATCGTGTGGGCGGCGATGCGGTCGACGAGGCCGGCCTTCAGGCGCTCGAAGTTGTCGCGCTTCAAGTACTCGGGGCAGCAGTCGCGCCGGTAGCGGCCCGTGATGTAGACGCGCCAGAAATAGTTGTTGCCGAGCGGCAACTGGCGGAACACGTATTGCACGGCGTTCTGGATGAAGCCCGACACGCCGCCCGCATGCTGCGCCTCGACCAGGCGACGCTGCGGATACGGCACGCCGAGGAGGCTCATCGTGAGCTGGCGCGAAATCGCCCAGTAGACGGCCTTGTTCCACAGCAGCGGCGCGACGCGCTCGTCGTAGATCGCCTGCTGCTCGGCGATGTCGCGCGCGTCGAAGAGATCGGCCATCGCCTCGGAGAGCCGCGGCCGCGACGCGAAATACGCGCGCACCGCGCGGGCGACGATGCCGGAAAGCCCGTGATAGTAGAAGCTGCCGCGCCGGCTCGTGAACCAGCCCGTGTGGCGGTCCCACCAGTCCTGCGCGAACGGCGACAGCAGCGGACGCAGATGTGCGCGGTAGAGCTCGTCGAAGCGCGCGTGCCAGCCGTCGCCGAAGATCGCGAAGAAATCGTCGAACTCGAGCGCGCGAATGCCGGCGATCTTGAGCTCGAGCAGCGCCGTCTGGCGAGGATTCGCGTCGACCGCGTGGATGCGCCGCGGCGCCTGCAGCGCATAGTCGAGCGCATTGCAGCCGGCGCTGGTGATGACGAGCACCGTGTCGTCGGGACCGAGCGCGAGCGCCTGACGGTCGATCGCGGGGTCTTCCCAGCAGGTGTTGTAGACGAGGCTTCTCGAGTAGATCGCGTCGAAGATCTTCTGGTCGAGCTTGTCGCGCAAATTCGGAATCGGCATCGGTCGTGAATCCGCGGCGCATGGGCGCCAATGCAACGCACGCTAGTACGCCGGCGTGACAACTCCGTGATCGCGCGTGCAAGCGCGATGAAAAAAGACCACTTCGTGACAAAGCGCACACCGCAGCCCGGGTGTCACCCTGCTGCAATCCCGCCGCAATCGAAATGCTATCGGGAAAACATAGGCTTGCGCCGGTTTCTTCTGAGGATGCGTGATGTCTCGACTCTCGTACCGAAGCGTATTCGTGTCGGACGTTCATCTCGGTTTACGCGACTGCCAGGCCCAGTACCTCCTCGACTTCCTGCGGTCCGTGCAGGCCGAGCACCTCTACCTCGTCGGCGACATCATCGACCTGGAGAACATGCAGAAGAAGCCGTGGTGGCACGCCGACCACGGCGCGGTGCTGGCCGAGCTCTTCCAGATCGTCGCGCGCGGCACGCGCGTGACCTACATCCCCGGCAATCACGACGCGGCGCTGCGCCGCTTCGCGGGCCAGCGCTTCGCCGGCGTCGACATCGCGCTCGACGCGGTGCACGTCGCCGCGGACGGCCGCCGCTATCGCGTCAGCCACGGCGACGAGCACGACAGCACGAGCACCGCGCCGGCGTGGCTCCTGAAGCTCGGCGACATGCTGCAAGGCTTCATCTGCGGCACCAACCGGCGCGTCAACAATCTGCTGCGGCGGCTCGGCCTGCATTACCGGCCGCTCTCGATCCTGATCAAGACGCACATCGGCACCGCGCGGCGCTTCATCCAGGATTTCGAATCGCGCGTCACGGCATCGGCGCGCGCGGACGGCTTCGACGGCCACATCTGCGGCCACATCCACTACGGCCGCATCCACGATCACGACGGCGTCGTCTACATCAACGACGGCGACTGGGTCGAGCACTGCACGGCCCTGGTCGAGCATCACGACGGCGCGTTCGAGCTTCTGCATTGGACCGAGCGGCAGCGTACGCTCGCCGTGCAGCGCGGCGGCGAGCTGGCCGACACCGAACTGCCGCTGCCGGTGGCGGCTTAGGCTCTCGCTCTCCCGCTGCGCTTTCCCCCTCTCCCGCTTGCGGGAGAGGCTGGGGT
>Ga0081540_1002295_pt1 | contig 15705 bp, 23 predicted proteins | sample TabmetS2T1R1_FD_71024 | JGI IMG/M metagenome (GOLD analysis project Ga0081540, IMG submission 71024) | Tabebuia heterophylla rhizosphere microbial communities from the University of Puerto Rico - S2T1R1 | ecosystem: Host-associated > Plants > Roots > Rhizosphere ... | reverse complement strand
CTGACGCGTGCACCGCGCTGCTGCGGATCGACCACTGGATGGAGGACTACAACTCAGAACACCCGCATTCCCGGCTGGGCTACCGCTCGCCGCGGGAGTACATTGCATCACTCAAAACAGCCGGGTGTCCGGTCTAACAGGGGCAACTCCAACTGTGCCGTTTAGCTCTATTCGGATCATCTTTACGCCGCGATCCTCCAACCGTTGCCCAGCCTGCCGGGGATGACACTTCAGAACTGAGCTGTAGTAGCGGGAAGGGCAATAGTCCTCACGGAAGTGTTCGACCCCGCGGCGGTCGAGCAGCTTGGACTGCGGCAAAACCTTTAGATATCCGAGCTTTCGTAGCGCGGCGACAGTCGGGTCATCGACGCCGAGCGCCGCCGCTGCGTCTAGGATGCCGATGCCATTTGGAAGAAGACAAGGACGACCTCTGGGGCGGCCTCTTTTCCTATTTCCGTTGGGTGGTGGGGTCTTGGTTCTCTTTACAGGAACGATGATGCTGCCAAGTGTGTCGCCTTGTCGCCCCATCGGTGGAAGCCCCCCTTGCATTAGCCGCTGCACAAACTGAGCGGGATTCGTTCTAGATGTGCGTTTCACCTCTTTCAAAAGCCGTCCGGTTGGTGGAACCGCTATCTTGTTCATCCTTTCAAGAAGGACGGCTTGAAATCGCTCGACATCCTCCGGTCGGAACCTCTCGCCCTCTCGACCATTGCCGCCCAAACGAACAAACGGACGAATCAACCTGGAGCTAACAAGGCTATCAAGGGAGGTCCGAGGGATGTCGAGTATTCTGGCGACCTCGTTTCGATCTATCAGCCCGGCAATGGTACGTCCTATTATCAGCACCGCCTCGTCGGTGTAAGCATAGTAGCAACGCGACTTTGGCGAGCAAGCGCCATGCAATCCAACTGTGCTAGCAATCTTACGAATCTGCATTTCCGACGCGCCATACCGTCTTGATAGATCCGAAGCGTCAGTCAGATCCAAACGTTCTTTAGTTCTACCAAAATCTCTCGCTCGTCTGGCCAATCCTCTTGTGGCCGCGATCTCAATCATTACGTCCAAGAATGCTGTCCCGAAATCTGGGGAGTCCGCCGCCGCGCGATATGCCCAGCCAAAAATGTAATCTAGACTTCGTTGGCTTCGGCTGCTTGCGTTTCCGGAAGTAGCAGCAAGACCTTCAAGTACGCTGCTGATTCCCTCCTTGCCGTCCCTGACTAACTTGAAGCCAGCTTCCAGTACGACGTTCTTCTCTAAGATCGTTGAAGACGGTCTGTGATGGCGATCGCCACCAATCATAAGCTCTCCGGCGAATTCGATGGCAGCAAGAGCACGGCCGCACGTCGTAAGACGGTCAAGAAATGGTATCGACAACCTCTGGACCAGCCCGAGCCGACCAAGTAGGTATGTCTCAATAGTCGGGCGTAGCGAACTCGTTCGCCTCTGATACTTTCCGAGCGGTTGGCCATGGATCGAGTGTGTGAACGATGGAAGCCACCAAGGGATTGCATTGCCGGAGATGTCGACGCAGCGGAGCGGATAGTCATGAAAGGGGCACTGACGGAACGCGACAAGATCCCAGAATGAACGGTGATAGGCGTCTTCCGCCAAGCAACCAGAACAAAAATGCCGCCTAGCAATTGACCAGTCGCGACGTCGGAACGTCTCTCCGAACAATGTTACAGTCGTCTTGCTCACTATTGGTGTCGCGGAGTGCAACCGGTCTTTGGAGACAATTGGGAACGACAATGCGAAGTCAAGGCACTCTGACGGTTGAAGAACTCTTCCGTTGAGCCCAAATGAATTTGCGAGAGCGCTAGCACTGAGCTGTCCGTTTAATCCGGCAAGTCGAACGAAAAAGCCATGCGCTGGCTCGTCCTGGCGAGGGCGATCCCAGTTGGGAAGTGGCGACTCGCCACGACCATGGAGATCCATGTATCTCATCGTGCTATTTCTTACCGAACATCTCGTCGGGGGATCGCTTCTGGGTTGGGGCTCGCACTTGGGGAGGCAGCGGGTTCTTCTCGGGGGCATTCTTGATATCGTCCGCAAAGGGGTTGAAGGCTTGTCCCCGCGGTTTCCGAATGTCCCAAGCTTCGCCGAAGAAATGCATTTCAATACAATTGGCATCGCCGTTTATGGCCAGACAAGCGGCTGCGAAAACAAACTCCTTTAGTAGTCCAATTATTCCATCAGAGACCCAGTAGAGACGTTGAGCGAGGGCAGTCGATCCGAGATTGCTTTTTGCTCGAAACGGAAGGCGGTCATCGATGGAATCGCAAAGTAGGCGAAACAACTTCTGATCGTTTGAGTTATTCCAATCGTAGGCAGGAAGCTGGTGATACGGCAGCAGCCCGCGTCCTTTGAGCTGTTTGTCGGCGGCAATCAGGTCGTAGGTTTCGATTAATCCCGCTACGCACACGTTGAGCGAGCGCAAGTTAAGTATTTTACGTAGAAAACTACGCACGTCCTTCAGCGTCTTCTTGAGATTTGCGTCAAATGCTTCTTGGAATTCGTCGAACATAAGAAATTCGACCCGTTGCTCGCGAAGCGCGCGGAGAATGAGGCCAATCAGGCCACGCGTATTCATACGCTGCGTATAACTGATGTTGAGGGCATCCGCGATTTGTTCAGCCACCGCTCTAAGAGTGCAATCGGCTGGCATATCGACGTATACGACGCGACGAATAACGCCCTGCTCGATCTCAGAAAGCGGGAAGCGGTTTCCATAACGTTCGAGTACATATGATTTTCCGGTTCGGGATTCGCCGCAGAGCACGGAGAGAACTCCGTAATCTGGAGCGCCGCCGCTGACCGGCAGGTGAAATCGGCCGACCGCTGTGATGGCCTCCTTAAACCTGTCATGCTCGACAAATAGGTTCTTCACAATCAACTGTCGTTCGATGGCTGATAGCGCTGCGCGCTTCGCGCGATCCAACAACGCGCTATTTTCACTCACCATCACTCGTGCTCCAGTTCTTTTCAGCCTTCAGGGCAGCGATGTCGTCTACTGTGTCCGCTCCCCAGAGGGGTTGAGAGACGCTGATGTTTGCCGAGGCAAGCTCAAGTGATGATGGTGCTTGTTCCACCGCCGTGGTACGATCCTCGGTGGCATTGCGGTGACGCTTGCATGGACGGCAGTCTGGGACATGCTCTTGGCGGTAGCTATTGGGTCGAGATGTTGAGCTTCAGAGCCGTCGGCCGTCACGGAGAAGGGTACAACCGTGCTTGCGAGGCGCTCGCGGCGTTGGTTGCCAATGTAGCGTGCAAGCTTTCTATGGATCTTCTTCTGCTCGCGCTTGCCTCGAAGGCTGGCCAACGCGTCCCCAAGACGGTCGAGAGCCTTCATGAGATCGTCGAAATCGATGGCATCTTTTGTGCATCGTTTGGCTTCGGCTACGACCACATCATGAGCGTGGCGATGTCTGCCTTTAGCGTACGCCAATTGCGAGGCGGTCGCCGGGATAGTGAGGACTGTGCCCGGGTTGTATGGGTCTACCACATAGAGTTGACCGATATCTTCGGGGTCCCGACAACACTTGTATTGTGTGGAGCCGCGATGCTCTCGAGATGAGCGATGACGCGGATGTGCCGTCAGTGTGAGAAGCTCGGGGCATTCATACGTTATATAGTCCCAGACGATACCATCGTTCTGGATCGTCCGCATCTCCCATTCGCCGGCGAGTGCGATGAATAGATCGGGAGGAGGGAGGGGACCTGCAGGATATAGGGTCGCCTTCTCGTTCCAGACGCGAATGGGGACGTCGGAGACTCCCCGGATTATTCCCAAACCTTTTGAGCCGCGTCTATTGTGGATCATCACAATCCAGTAGACGAGCAGAGCTTCAAACTCGTTGCGCGTCAACGCGGGCTCACCAAGGTCATCGTATTCGTTGCGTTCGGCCGTATTTGAAAGAGTCGTGCCGACTATGTGATGGACCAGCCCGGTGTTTAAGGATCTAAAGAAGCGCTCGAGCGCCCCCTTGAGCCAGGGGCAGCGAGGGCGAAAGCGCGGCTTATCCATCTTAAGCTCGCGACACGCCTCTCGAATGTCGTCGCCAACGAAGTGAAGAGCGTTGTCGACACCGAGGTTTTCGATGCGTCCCCAGCATGGCCATGGCTCGGTTACAGCCGGAAATCTTGATAGGTCTTTCGGGTACATCGCGTGCCGGAGACCGGCGACCAACGACGCGTAGGATGGAGCTTCCCAGCCAATAGAATAGCCGACGACCATGCCCGTCGCGCGACATCGAAATAGAATAAGATCAGGACGTCCAAGTCGTATTTTTCCATCCTCATCAAGCAACACGATATCGAGCGTGCAGTGATCCACCTCAACGAACTCATAGGGACGCTCGGGGAGCGCCTGCTTGCGATAGATTCGATGAATCCGGTTGGCGATGTTCGGACCTTTTCGATAGTAGTCTCGCGTATATTTATCGATCAAAGAGCAGCGACGCTGGAATGTGCGATAGCTTGGGGCCTCGATCAGCTGAAGCTGAACTTCAGTCAGGTGACGGCGGCACTTTCGCTTGTATGCATTTACAGTTGAAACGACCTTTGCATAGGCCATCTCCTTCGACATCGCCGGCGTAAGCCATCTCCACAAGCCGCGCTCGATTGCGATCTCTCCGATTTGGTCGAAGGCCGGAGTGCGGTTGCCCTTCAGGTAGTGGCGGTTAACGAGCGCAGATTTACCGAATATGTCACCCAGCCGAACCCATCGGTCTATCCAGTCCAGGACCGTGTTGAAATGATAGGGACGTTCTGCCCGACGTTCAGCAACCCGCTCGATTATGGGCTCCAGAAGTGGTCGTGACTTTTTAAATTCGTAGCGAGGGTCGTCAGCCTCGTCAGGCAGGTGGCCATCCAAGCAGGCATCTATATAGGCGAGCTTTCTATCGGCCTCGGCAATCTGCGCATCTGTCAACGTCAATCGGTTTGGCATCGGTCCGCGGGGCTTGTTATACACATATCGTCCCGCAATGAACTCAAGTTCTCCGGCGGCTGACAGGAACGCTAGTTGCTGATCGGTATAGAAATGAAAGTCTTTGGTCTTCAGATCGGTGAAATAGAGCAGATCATCCAGGCGTCGATCCATCGTGCAACTGCTGCCACGGAGACGCACCAGGTCCCCTGACCGCAAGTCGAACCGTGGCGAGGCACCTTGATGCAAGATCGTGTGTGGCTTGGAGACTTGCGAAGGCAGAAGCGGTGCGTTCATGGATTGTGCCCCCAGAGGCTAGTGGTCATCGAAAAAGGTTTGGCCAGATCAAGCGCGATCTCGCCGCCGAGTGCGAGATTCATGATCGCGGTGTAAACCCGATTACTACCGGCAGGCGAATTGATCCGTGCGGCGCTCGTGACTGTTGCGATCGTCGTGGGTTGGCTGACGCTCGCAATGACTTCACGGGTTTTCAAGAGCGCCGGAGTATCTTCGACAATGTATCGATGGCGTTTCATTATCTCGCAGTTCGCCAGCCGAGGCTGTAAGCGGATAATGCCTTCACTGAGGACTACGAAGGGAACGTTATGGTCGATATTGTAAGCGGCTGTGATGTGAGGTTCGTACTTCCGCCACGTATCTCCAGTGGCGAAGAAGAATGCCTTCGCATCTAGCACAACGAAGCGACGATCCCGATACCGCAGTACTATATCTGGAACATAGGTATGCTTTTCGTGGGCGCCGTTCTCTATGGGAATGAAATATTCGAGAGTGTGAGGCTCGATCGCGTAGCAATCAATGTCTGGATTTGCCGACAGTAAGGTCCTCAAATCTCTCTCTAGCAAGGAGCGAAATGGCGAAAGTCCAATCGGCTTGTGATCGCCACCATCGCCGTCTACTGCGCGATGATAGTTTCTGCGGTTGACCTTGCGGACTGGATCCGAGCCAGCGAATAGCCCTAGATCTGCGGGGGTCGTTTTGGAAATCTTTCTCATCTGGTCCCCACTTGCGGCAATATCGTCCGCTAGTACGATCGCATATCTCTGCGACCTTTGTGGCTGCACTCGACCAACACGCGGTGCGTCTGTTACAGTTTGATAGGCGCTTGAATGCCGCCTCGGTGAGCGACAGTTCAGTGCAGGCATCGGAAGGTATTGAGGGCATGCTTCATGCCATATTTGTCGACTGAAAGGATGAGACTCATCCAACTGCCAGGACGGAATGCCACAACGTAAGGGCCAGAATCACTCCAGGAGATGCTGAAGACCTTTTGGCCTTGCCAGATGTCGATCAACTGCTCGTTGCCGCGCGGACTCCACAGTATTAGCAACCCACCGATCTTCGCCTCCCTTGTCGGATGCCAATCGCCTCTCGAATCGATTATCGTCGTGTCTGTGCCGATCTGCCTCACGATGCGGCAGGCCGTATCCCGGACCTGCAAAGCTATCTTCATCCTCGTTTTCGAAACTTTCATCGAAACCTCCTACTGTTCGTCGAAGGCATCGAATGCGATCAGAATGGTGCGGCCCTGCAGGATCTCTTCCATGCTGGAATTGGTGGACACTCGCATCGCGGCGCGAAAAGATGATCCGCCGATGTTCTGAGACTTAGAGAATTTGTTGCTCATATGCGGGCACTCGCGATTTTGCGCAACAGCGCAAGTTGAGGGGTAAACGATCCAGTGCTCACGCCTGCCGGCGGGAGGCGCGCTGGTGTGGATCGATGGTTGAAATCTGAAGCAGCTATCCTGGGCGAGGCTAACCGCGCCACAGCCTTGCCCGGAGAGGCATTCTACCTTGGCGGAGACCGGGCGCGGGCAGCACCGCTAGATGAGATAGGCAATCGCGTGACGCGCTCCCTGACGTTTCTCTTCAATATTAGAAGCAACGGAGGCCAGATGCCGGCGGACGGAGCGAGTGGCGCGGTGCAAAGTATTTCTTCAGAGCCTGTCATGGGCCGTTCCTCCGGCAAAGCTCAATCGTTGCCGAGGGGTCCTCGGCGTTGCCTAGTGCATCCTGGACTACAGAAGAGGGCCTCGAGCGAGTGGGCTTATCTCACTGAGGCTTGGCCGTTGCTCAGATCTCTTCTGCGGGGACGTCCTTGTGAGGTTCTTCCTTAGTTGGCCGTCTAGGGAACGAGCCCGGCCAAATAGGGCCATCTTCCGTTTCAAGGCGTGTTCGTCGCAGTGCTCGATCGTGCGTTACGAACTGAACTGAGATCGATAGCTCGATCGCTGCGATCTACGGAAGTCTGCGAGCCGTAAACACCGTAGGCGACACCTCCGAGCTCTCATCCTATCGTTCGTCAATCGATTAACTCTATTCTCATCATGGCTGCGACTGCAATGCCCGTTCTCAATCGTAATGCGGGGTGGGAGCCATCTCGCGGGTTCGGGATTTGCGCAATGAAATAGGATGCAACCTGAGGGCGCGTCGGCATGTGCATTCTGGTTGTTCGATGAATATGCGGGCGAGCACGAAAACCAAGGATTCAGATGCCAAAGAGTCATAGGAATGAAGGAAAGCAACCTCGAATCGAGTTCGGTTGAAAACCAAGGAGTCAATTACGGGTAGAATCAAAATATGGGCTCAGAACAAGACCAGGAATTCGATCCGACTTATGCAATTGCAAGGAATCGATCTGCCCGCCGAGAAACCAAACCTCCACTCTAACGAGATTGATAGAATGCGCGCCATGCCGGATAACGGTGACAAGGAGCAATCGAGCAGCCGGGTGGTCGAACCCCTTGACACACGTCTAAGGAAACATCGGGCTAGGCCTATCAAGTTTTTTTGATCAAACGAATGCTTGAGGAAATCGAATTGTGCGACGCCGCTGCGTTCCTTTGATGCGCGGAATTCCTTGCGAGTCATGATTGAGGGTGAGCGCTTGGGCCTGCTGACACAATCCGGCTGGCAGGCGCGCCAAGCAGTGCGGAACATGGGCTGCGTCATGGTAGCTTTAGCGGAATCATCCTTGGCGTAGCGTAACCGAGCAATTGTGCCGCAGAATTCCATAGGAAGGTGATGGGATCCGATTGGAATCCTTGACAAAATGAGAGTTGAAGGCGGGGCGAGGCCGGAACTCAGTCGGATAGGAAGACTTTTAGGAGCGGAAGCAGAGCATGGCAGGGCAGGCCGAGTCTGCTCCCGACCCAGCGGACATGCGGCTAGGCGAATTACGTTTGCGTTGCGCGATCCCTTCCTATCTCATAGTGGACGCCGCGCTTACGACACTCAATCCAGGTCGAGCCGCTCGATCTCGATTCTAAAGTTCGATGGAATCGACCTTTACGACGGCTTCAGCTGCCTTCGCGAGCAGAACCCAAACTGATTGCGCGCGAGCGTGACTGCGGATGACGCACTGTGCGGCGCGCGGCGGTGTGACGGCAAGCGGATTGCAGGTCTCGTTCGCCTCGATCGATAATCGGAGACCTCCGCAAGACTGGAAATGTTCGCAATCCGCATTAAAGCAATTGTCCGTCGCGTGGGCTCAAATCCGCCTGGAAGGAGATCGATTGTTACAACCAGCATGCTTACTCCCATCATTGAGTTCATCCAGTGCCCAGCGACTTTGCATTGCGGTCCCCAATCGATCTGCGTGCCGTCGGCTACGCCGTCGGATTGGGATATCGTACGCGCGATGCGCGACCAGCACGAAGAAAGCACCGTCGTCGTGCTAGGCGTGGATGTTGTTTTAACGTTTTCTACCGGCGAGCCAGACCTGCTCGCGCGCGGTACTTAGTGTAGTCAGCTTCCGCGGACTGACTGAACGCCTTAGTCTCCGTTCGGGCTGGCGGCGTGAACGAGGGGGAATCAGGGTCTAGTGGCCAACCGCTTGAAATTGATGGGAGCGGCATCGGCGATCGTGTGTGCTTTGAGGCAAACATCCTTGATCATCCCGGTTTCATTCTATATCAGTTGACGGGTCGACAACGGTAAATACATCTCGGACTCGATCGTACTTGCGGCGTCGAATGATTGAGGCGTCGTCTCTGCCTAGTTCACGAACAAGATACACTTGGTCCGCGTGCGTGAAGGCAGGTACCGACACGTCACGGATATGCGCCGGACAGATCGGTAAGAGCAAACCGCCGGTACAGTGAAGGCGTCCGGGATCCCCGCATGTGGCGCAGGTACATGCCGATCGAGCTTCGGCCAACGCAATGGCCTCGTCGATGGCGTGTTCAAGCCGCGTCGGGAGACGAGCCGTGGTACACCAGGAGATGCTTAGTATTCCGCACCTTTGGGCGATCTGAGTGAAGTGAACGGGATATCCGTTTGCGGAGCATGCAACGCGGTTCACCATTGTAGCGACGACTTCACGCCAGCCGCTAGGACAAAGGGGGTAGCCAGGCGCAACAGAGAGACCGCGATAGCTGCGCAAGAAGAGGCGCGGATGACTGCCGATGAGCAATTGCTGCCAGTTCGGGTCGTTCATTGTTTGGTCTTTCCAAGCCAATGTGAACCTTGTTGTGGCCAGCGGTCGCGTCGCCGGCGAACAACAGAGTCGGTGTCGAGCGAGCGTGAAGGATCGATGCGGAGTGCTCCTTGAGAAACTAGCGCGCAGACCATGGGCATCGGATCTCGCACTCCGGTTAGTGTACCCAACTCTTCGATAGTTAGTCGGCCGCGCGCGGCCAACGCGCGATCAATGAATGCCTGCAGCCGGGAAGGCACCCGATGCTCTCGAAAATTCCATAGGCGGCGCGTATTACTGGCGCGGGGCTCCCGACTAATGAAGTTGTCATCAACTTCTATAAGGCGGATGTTATGGCTTTGCAGGGCGAGAAGAACTAAGCCCTCAGCGTCGATATCTCGATAAGGCCTCTCATCAATGAGGTCGAGACCGACCTGGCTGCCGTCGTTCAAGCTGGCGATCAACATGTCGATCGCTACGTCACGGCCACGAAAGGTGATCGAAGGACGAAATTCGATATCGACGACGTGTGGGTCCAGCAGGAGCTGGATCGCGAACTCTACGACCTTCAGAGGGGTAGACGGAGGCCTGCGAATATCGTGAGTTCGGCGGGGGACGTCGCTTGTCTGGCCGGCAAAGTATGCGCTTGGCCGGGATCGGAAAGCGAATGGCTTTTTCAGCTTTTTGGGCATTCGCCGCTCGTCCAATGGGCGTCCTTCGGAGGCGCAAGACTAAACATACCTCGAAGCAGCGAGTCAATAGATAGCTAGCTATCTAACTATCCATGCATGAAAGCGACGATAGGACGAAAGGCAGGTTACAAGCTCCCTCAAGAGAGTTGATAAATGTCACATTTCCTCTTGTCCAATAAGCTGTTAACAAGCCAAAAATAGCCAGCTATCTGTCGGCGAATGACGATTCGATCAGGAGAACCGGGTGCGTAAGCCCAAGGTGAAGGCAACAAACGCACGCAAGCGCGCTGATGGCCGCCGGCAGCTGCTAGTCTATCTGCTGCCCGAGGTGATAGTATCGCTCAAGCGGGCTGCACTTGATCGGGAGCAGCCCGCCTACGAGCTTGCCGAAGAGGCGATAAGAGAGTGGCTAGCGCGCGATAAACGCACAAAATAGCTAAGTAGTTTCAGTGCCTAAGCGCACGCATCACTTTGATCGCGGAGGATTGCGTCGACCAGGCGGCGAGGGCGCCGCGCCAATATTGGGCGCTGACCGTGCCAGGCCGCCTTATCTTGGTTGAGCACGTTTACTTCTCGAGCGATTTCGGTGCCGTAGGACTCGTGATTGCCGGCCACATAGAAGACCCGTCTATCGGTGACGCGGGCGCGCAGCCACTTCAAACCGCGTTCCATGCTGGGCAAACGCTGGTTTGATCGGCAGCCGGCAAGTCCCAGCCACGCGTCAATTCAGCATGCAAATCGCTCATGATCCACAACCTCATGCTAATCCTCTCCTCTTGTGCCCTTCCGGAAAGCTCTTCGCATGGAGCGCGGAATAGAACAAAACAGGAGCTTTAGGACATGTCAATAGCTAACTATTTAGCTATCTAGTACACCGTAGGCGTTCAACGGGAATAGCGTTCAGGGGATGAGCCTGGATAAGCTCTTGTGGCAACGCTCATCGGCGCAAGTGTGCTTTCTATGGCGTTGCTCGCGGGCGTACTATTGCGCATCACTGAGCGTTGCAGGCCGGGTTCGCTGAACATGAGAACAGGCCGTGCATCGGCACATCGCTACAAGAAATTTCGTTCAGCCCAATCGCAGCCACCTTTTGGAGCAACTCGACCGAACTCTGCAAAGGGCGTATATTTGACCGATGGCTTCTGCGACAAAAAAAGAGCGCGATATCAGCACGCCCGGCAGCATCTCGGCCGTTGACAGGCTCGTGCTCGCCACAGTCAATGCACCTTTCGAACGGGATATCAGCGCGGCAACACTGCAGTAGCCGGCGGCACTTACCTGCTGGTCAATCATTGATACCTAAAGAGCCGCCTGCGGGCGGCTCCTTCTCTTTCACGTGAGGACCTTGGACGACTGGCTGAACATTTCGGGTCCTCTTCGTTGCTGAAATACGGCCCGCGCTGACTGCCCGCTTAAGGGCGTTTGCTTCTCTCACGGCTACTTGCAAATCCAGAGTGCACTTTCGTACCGACTGGGGCGTGTTTCAAAGCGTACCTTCGCCCAAAAGAGGGAAGAGTTGCGCGAATAATTTGGGATGAGCCGCTATCTCGTAAGGCGCGGGTCGACGGAAGACACTTGGATGGTTTGGGATCGGCTGGAACGCGGGCCGGCCATGCTGAGAGGTCGGCAACTCGTTGGTTTTTCCAGAGAGGACGCCGAAACTGCCCTAAAGCAGATGCTTGTCGACGGTCCGACCGCGGGAGCAGAGCTTCTGATTGCTCCCAAAACGAGTTGGCTTGTGAGCTACGGTCGCATGGTAATCGGCTGTCGCCATGAAGCCGAAGCAAAACTTCTCGCGCGCGATCTTCTCGTTAAAGGCAACAGAGTTACAGCGCAGACTGTTGACGGCTTCCTTCCTGCGCGGTTTGTTGCGGTCGATCAGATTGCCAAGTGGCTGGACGAAAAATAGCGACGCCGCTTCCCCCATTGACTTCGGCTTAATTCTCGTCGGCTGCATTAGACCACCATGAGAACCTTAGTTGCGATCGCTGGCGGCTGGATCGGCTTCGTGTTGGCCGACAAGGCGCTTTTTGATGGTCGCTTGGTTCCGGCTATTCCGCGGCTTGCGAGGGAGATCGCCGCGGGATTTGGCTTCGGCTAACACTCACCGGCTGCCGCCGAGCCTTGGACTTTCAGACGGACCGGATATGTCCAAAAGTATGCCGTCGCCTCATGAGCAAGTTCGTATCCAAAAATAATGCACGATGATCGTTGGCTCCGTCGCCTGCAGGCGGTGTTTTGCTTGTCATAGATGCGTCACAAATCAATTTGTCGCATCCGGGATTTTCAATTGCCTTTGACTTCGCTGAGCCTTGCGCGCAGTTTCCCAAGAAAACTGGGGGGTTCAATGCGTAAGAAGAGCCTCAAAGTCTATCGGCGGGCGCTGCAGCTTGCCGGGTCCGGACGTCATTACGGCTGGCAGAGTATTGAAACCGAATTGGTTCGCGAAGGTTATCAGCGAGCGCCCGACCTGCTTGACGGCGATAAAATTAGAACCATTCTGGACCTGCGATGCGAGGAGAGTGTGAAAGCGCGCCAATGAGCAAGCCACGTCCGCGGCAGTGGACGGAAAAAGAGGTTGCTCGATTGCAGTCGCTTGCGAAAAAGGTGCGGATTGAGGATATGACCAAAATTCTCAAGCGATCGCGGGGCGCGATTACCGCTAAGGCATTCTCGCTTCGCCTGTCCCTCGATGTAAAACGCAATCCAGATTTCAAATAAAAAAGCGAATATCCCGCCGCGCACTCGAAGAAAACCTCTTGGCGGCTATTCGCGCGGAACCTGATTGTCAGAACGTTCTGGAGATTAGCGTCACGGCCGTAAAGGTTTCTGGCGAGCGCTCGACGTGGCACATTACCGTCGTCAACGAAGGCAGCGTTCCATTCGATATGGCAAATCATGCGGCGAAGCGGGTTCAGGACCGCATGGTTGATTTGTACGAGCTTGATGCCTGAGTATGCATCGAAAAACCTGCTCTCAAGCGTCCCATTCCGCGCGACCTTGCTAGATGCGCTCATAAGCGCAGCCGATGCGATCGGCCACCCTTTAACATCTCGTTAACCATCCGGGCCCATGCTGTCGCTTACGAAGCGGCGGAACCGGATGTCGGGCCGGCAGCCACTTTGGGCAAGCCGGCGGCGTAACGCCCGCCGGCTTTTCCATTCACCCGGGGCGGGTGCGAACCGATCGGATACCAGCAAAATGGTGACAGTCCCCACACGCAACGCGAACGCCAATTCATGCAACAGCTGAGAGGTCGGAGTTGGGTGAGAGCCTTTGAACTTCCCGACGCGCAATTAGTGAAGCGTTTGATCGAGAAGCAGTGGATTGAAAGTCAGGGCACCGGTAGGGAGTTGTCGTTCAGGATCACGGACGAGGGATTAGAAGCGAAGAAGGCGCCGATCCCGCTGTCGCGGAAATGACGACCTAATCACGTCCCGCCTTCCGGGCCTGGGCCGACAAGCCGGAAGATCGAGGCGCAGGCTAAGACTCAACGGCCAACCGCCGTGAAGGGCATGACCACACTTTCACTCTATGACCTTGTCGGCCCGAGCTAGAACACTGTCCGGAAAAGTCAGACCAAGTGAGACTGCGACCTTGCGATTTAGAATAAACGGTTTCAACGGAGATTGTCGGCTGGCTGACGTCCGCTTCTACCCCGCAAGCGTCCAACCGGGGTCCGCCCGGAAGCGTTGCACGAGGACATCGTCAAGGGCTACAAGATCGACACCGACACGTTCATCGAAGTGACCAAGGAAGAGCTCGAGAACGTCGCCCTGGAGTCGACCCGGACGATCGAGATCGACGAGTTCGTCGACCGCAGCGAGATCGATCCGCGATACCTGATCCGCCCCTACTACCTGCGGCCGGACGGCAAGGTCGGCCACGACGCCTTCGCGGTGGTCCGCGAGACAATCCGGGAGATGGACAAGGTCGCGATCGGGCGTTTGGTCCTGACCAACCGCGAACACATCATCGCGCTCGAGCCACTGGACAAAGGCCTGATGGGTACGCTACTGCGGTATCCTTACGAAGTCCGCGACCCGGCCGAGTATTTCGACGAGATCCAGGACGTCAAGGTTACCAAGGACATGCTCGATCTGGCCCGACATATCGTGGATCAGAAATCCGGCTCGTTTGAGCCCGACAAGTTCGAGGACCAGTACGAAACCGCGCTCGTCGAACTGATCAATCAGAAGCGGGCCGGCAAGCCGATCGTGCCGAAGGAGCGGCCGACGGGCGAAAACGTCGTCGACCTGATGGAAGCACTCCGTCGCAGCGTCGGCGGCGCAAAATCAACGGAGGCCGCTCCTGCTCCGAAGAAGCCGGCCAAAAAGGCAAAGAAGACCGCAGCCGGTCAGAAGGAGATGCTGATGTCCATCGGCGGCGAGAAGCCGGCCAAGGAGAGCGTAGCGAAGAAGGCGCCGGCGAGGTCGCAGCGGAAGTCGGCTTGAAGTATCCGGTGACCCCTGACGGTCGGTACTTCGTCGTCCGCGGCCGACTTTGGCGGATGGCCGATCCGGGCATTGCGGAAGACGCCCGATCTGCGCTGGTGAGCCGGCTGATGGCGGCCAGGCAGGCGATCCGTGACGCAAAGGCGCGCGAGGATACGGATGCCGAGGGTGCTGCCCATCGCGCCGTAGACCACGCGAAACGGGCGCTGGGTGAGCGCGGTCCGGTCTGGTGGAAGGACGGGTCGCCCGATCTGAACCGGCACATGGCGAAGAACACACCCTACGCCGCGTGGTATGCTGAGGCTTCACGATCGCGCAGGTGAGCTCGGGTGCCGCGGAAACTGAAGACCTACCAGACCTCGCTCGGCTTCTACGATCTCGCGATCGCGGCGCCCTCGATGAAGGCGGCGCTGGAGGCGTGGGGCGCCGGCAGCAACCTCTTTCACCAGGGAGCAGCCAAGGAGACCGACGATCCGGACGTCGTTGCCGCGACCATGGCGAAGCCGGGCGTGGCCCTGAAGCGTCCGGCCGGCTCGAACGGCCGGTTCGCCGAGCACGCCGACCTTCCCGATCTGGATGAGGCGAGCGGCCCGAAGAAGAGCCGGCGTCCGGATCCAAAGCGACGAGCGGCACCCAAGATCAGCGTCAAGGATACACGCGAGGCGGCTGCGGCGTTCGAACGCGAGCAGAAGCAGCGCGATGCCGAGCGCCGCAGGGAAGAGGCGGCCAGGGAGAAGGAGCGGGTCCATCGCGAGAAGCTGGTCGCGAAAGCGCAGGCGGCTTTCGACAAGGCGCAGCAGAAGCACGAAGAGCGGGCCGAATCCCTCGATGCCGAACGTGCCAGGATCGAGAAGCGGGTTGCGGCGGAGGAGACCCGCTGGGAGAGCGAGAGGGAGAGGCTGAGGGAAGCGCTGGGCCGCGCCCGGGAATAGGCCGGCGACCCGGATTAACCACTGCGAATCCTTGCGCAAAAAAATTTTTGCCGAACCCTTGAAACTTTTTTCAGCCTTCCAAATTTTTTCGGCGTCGCCGTGGTGGCGGCCGGGACGCCCTCGGGGTCTCGCAATGAGATGGGCGCCCGGACGGTGTCCGGAGCCTGCTCGTACCCATCTTGCTCCAAGGAGGATTTGGATATGAGGTATGATTGGACTCCCCTCTGGAGGTCGACCATCGGGTTCGACCGCCTTTTCGACGT
>Ga0081540_1002294_pt1 | contig 15717 bp, 14 predicted proteins | sample TabmetS2T1R1_FD_71024 | JGI IMG/M metagenome (GOLD analysis project Ga0081540, IMG submission 71024) | Tabebuia heterophylla rhizosphere microbial communities from the University of Puerto Rico - S2T1R1 | ecosystem: Host-associated > Plants > Roots > Rhizosphere ... | reverse complement strand
GGCTGGACTTCGTCCGCCGGGCGGATGCGCCGGACCACGTCTACTGGGCCGAGGGGCGTGATCGCGGGCTCTTCCTGCGCGCGGCGCCGATCTCTGTCGCCGAGGCGATGCGCGAGCGACTGTACGGCTCCGTCGACACGGTGGTCTTCACCTCGGCGACGCTCCGGACCGGGACCTCGTTCGAGTACTTCTGCCGTCAGGTGGGGCTGCTCGACGATGAGGGCGAGGCGGTGGTGCCGCTCACGCAGCTCGCGGTGCCCTCGTCGTTCGACTACGCCTCCCAGTCGGCGCTGTACCTGCCGGCGGACTTACCCGAGCCGCGCGAGCCCGGCTTCCCCGAGGCGGTGGCCGAGGAGATAGCCCGGCTGGTGGAGGTGACCGGCGGGCGCGCGTTCGCGCTCTTCACCTCGCTCCGGAACATGGAGCGGGTGCACGGGCTCCTTTCGAAGAGGCTCCCCTACCCGATGCTGCTGCAGGGAGAGGCGCCGAAGCCGGTGCTGCTCGACGCGTTCCAGTCGACGCCGAGCGTGCTCTTCGCCTCGGCGAGCTTCTGGGAGGGCGTGGACGTGCCGGGCGATGCGCTGTCGCTGGTCATCCTGGACAAGCTGCCCTTCGCCGCGCCGACGCATCCGGTGGTCGCCGCCCGCATCGAGGCGCTGGAGAAGGCTGGCCGCGAGCCGTTCTCGAGCTACCAGCTGCCCGAGGCGGCGCTCGCGCTGCGCCAGGGCTTCGGGCGCCTCATCCGGACGCGGACCGACCGGGGGATCGTGGCGATCCTCGACGTGCGGGTGGGTCGCAAGGCTTACGGGCGCCAGCTGCTGGCGGGCCTGCCGCCCGCGCGCCGCTTCCGCGAGATCGGCCCGCTCGCCGAGTGGTTCCGGCGCGGGGAGAGGCAAGGCAGCTGACCTCGCCGGGTGCGTGGTGATCCCGCTCTCGCGAAGTGCCAGACACCTCGTTCGCAGAGGCTGACCGCTCTCGCTGGGTTCAGCGCTTCTCCTCCTCCAGCGAGCGCTCGAGCGCGGCCATGCGCTCTTCCCAATAGCGTCTGAACGCGTCGATCCAGCCAGCCACCTCCCCCAGAGGCCTCGGGTCGAGGTGGTAGTAGCGTTCTCGCCCCCGCGCTTCGTCGCGCACCAGCCTCGCGCGACGAAGGACCTGCAGGTGTTCCGACACCGCGGGCCGGCCCACGTCGAACCGCCGGGCGAGCTCGGTCACCCGCCGCGGCCCTCCGCGGAGCTGGACGAGGATCTTCCGCCGGATCGGATTGGCGAGCGCAGTGAAGACGTCGATCTCGAGCATGGTCTGGCGGTGAAGAGGCGGCATGATGCCCGGGAGATATGTCGGGGAAAGCCGACACGTCAAAGATTTCCGACGCGTCCACGCTCCTCCTCCCTCGAGACGGCCTTTCGAGGTGCCAGACACCTCGCGACGAGGTGCCAGACACCTCGTTACGACACCTCGTTACGTGAGACACCTCGTTACGCGGATCTCTCCCTCGCCGGACGCCGTCGCCGGGCTAGGGTCCGCCCCGCCCCGAGGAGGCCGCCCTACTGTGACCTTTCGCCACGTCCGACTGCTGCTCCCGCTCCTGCTCGCCGCCTGCGCCGGGCAGCCGCCACCGCCGCCCTCGACGCCGGCGAAGAGCGAGTCCGCCGCGAAGGCCTCGGACGCGGTCGTGCGCCCCATCCCCTCTGGCCTCGACGCGGCCGCGCTCGACACCTCGGTGAAGCCTTGCGAGGACTTCTACCAGTACGCCTGCGGCGGATGGCTCGCCGCCAACCCCATTCCCGCGGACCGGAGCCTCTGGGGCACCACCGCCGTCCTCGCGGAGCGGAACCAGGACATTCTCCGCGAGATCCTCGAGGGCACCGCCGCGGGCCACCCGCCCGAGGGCACGCCGTACGCGAAGCAGCTCGGCGACTACTACGCCACCTGCATGGACGAGGCGAAGCTGGAGACCGTGATGCCCGAGGTGAAGGCCCGCCTCGCCCGGCTCCAGAAGCTCTCCGGCGGCAAGGCCCTGGCCACCGAGGTCGCCCGCCTCCAGCGCGACGGCGCCGACGTCCTGTTCCAGTACGAGTCCATCGTCGACGCGAAGAAGTCCACCGACGTCATCGGCGTCGTGCGCCAGGGCGGCCTCGGGCTTCCGGACCGCGACTACTACGTGAGCGAGGCGCCGAAGATGAAGGAGATCCGCGAGGCGTACCGCGGATACGTGGCCCAGATGTTCGGGCTCCTCGGCGACAAGCCCGCAGCCGCGGCGGCAAAGGCCGACCAGATCATGGATCTGGAGACGAAGCTGGCCCGCGCCAGCCTCGACCGCGTCGCCAGCCGCGATCCGATCAAGACCTACCACCGGATGAACCGGGCGGACCTGAAGGCGCTGGGCAAGGGATTCGACTGGGACAGGTACTTCGCCGAGGCGGGCACGCCGTCCGTCGACGCGCTCGACGTCAAGCACCCGCCCTACGCCACAATCCTCGCGGCGCTCGTCCGCGAGACACCTGCCGCGCAGCTCCGCACCTACCTCGAGTGGACCTTCCTCCGGGCGCAGGTCCTGGCGCTCCCGAAGCGCTTCTCCGAGGCGACCTTCGCCTTCCAGAGCAAGGCGCTCACCGGCGCCAAGGAGGATCTCCCCCGGTGGAAGAAGTGCGTCGCCGCGACCGACGCCGCGATCGGCGAGGCGCTCGCCGTCCCCTTCGTCCAGCGGACCTTCGGCGAGGACGGAAAGCAGAACACGAAGGCGATGGTCCAGGCGATCGCCGTCGCCTTCGACACCAACCTCGACGGCCTGGGGTGGATGGACGGGGCGACCCGCGACCGCGCCCGGTACAAGGTGCAGAAGCTCTACGAGAAGATCGGGTACCCGGACCGCTGCCGGAGCTACGACCAGCTCCGGACCGACCGCAAGAGCTTCCTCGGGAATCTCACCCGTGCCGCCGCCAACGAGCGCGCGCGCGATCTCCGCAAGATCGGCAAGCCGCTCGACCGGAAGGAGTGGCGGATGACGCCGCCGACGGTGAACGCCTACTACAGCTCCTCGCTCAACGAGATGGTCTTCCCCGCCGGCATCCTCCAGCCGCCGATGTACTCCCGGGAGGCGACCGACGCGGTGAACTTCGGCGCGATCGGGATGGTCATCGGCCACGAGCTGACCCACGGCTTCGACGACCGCGGCCGGCTCTTCGACGGCGACGGGAACATGACCGACTGGTGGTCACCCGACGCGGGCAAGGCCTTCGTCGAGCGCGCCGCCTGCGTGAAGACCCAGTACGACGGCTACGTGGTGGTGGACGAGCTCCACCTCAACGGGGCGCTGACGCTGAGCGAGAACGTCGCCGACCTCGGCGGGCTCAAGCTGGCATTCGCCGCGATGCAGTCCTGGGCCAAGGAGCACCCCGAGCGCGTGCTGAGCAACGCCCGCTTCACCCTGGAGCAGCAGTTCTTCCTCGGCACCGGACAGGCCTGGTGCCGCAACGTGCGGCCGGAGGAGATGCGCCGCCGCGTCACCGTCGATCCGCACTCGGCCGCACGGTTCCGCGTGAACGGGCCGCTCTCGAACATGCCGCAGTTCCAGGCCGCCTTCGGGTGCAAGGCCGGCGACCCGATGGTCCGTCCCACGCGCTGCGAGGTCTGGTAGCCCTTCAGCGAACCGCGGTCCGGAGCCCGCCGCCCGTCGAGAAGAGGTCGGGCGACTCGACGTGCACCAGCGGGATGTCCAGCGTGCAGAGCAGGCCGGCGTTCTCCTGCCTGACTTGCAGGACGTGTTCGCCCTGGTACAGGTGCTCGAGCCGCTGGCGGAGGTGGACCAGCCGGTCCGCCGCCTCGGTGACCTCGGCCCCAGGCTGGGCCGTCGCCAGCTGGTGGAGTCGGATGCGCAGCCGGTCGTCTGCCACCGTCGCCGACAGCTCGAGCGCGCCCTCCCAGGGTGAGGCCGGGATCTCCGCGAGCTGGTACAGCGCCAGCGAGGGCACCTCGGCGGTCAGCATCTCCGCCGGGATGTCCACCCGGCTCCGGAGCCGTCCAGGGGCGCGGATCTGCTGCAGCGACAGGTACGCCTGCAGGAACTCCAGCTCCTGCCGGAGCGCCACCCGCTCCTGGCCGAGCGTGGCGAGGGTGAGCCGGAGCACGTCGCTCAGCCTGGCGAGCAGCTGCACCGCCTGGGTGGAGGCGCCCGAGCGGACGAACTCGGCAGTGGCCCGCAGCGTGTCCTCGAGCAGCTGGGGATGGAGCTGGACGCGCATCTGGTCGAGCTCGGCCCGTGCCAGCTCGGCCTCGATCCGCGCCGAGGACAGGGCCTCCTGACGGAGCCGGCGCCTGAGCTCGATGGTCCCGAGGATGCCCACGATGGCGAGGTAGTTGATTCCGGGACCCACGATGCCGCGCAGGTTCCGGAGGAAGACGCGGCCGATGGGCATCTTCCGCACGGCCGGCGGACCGGCGTAGCGGGAGATCAGCGCCTGCGCCGCGCTCATGTAGAGCATCACTCCCAGGAACCCGCCGAGGAGCGCCCCCAGCAGCACCGAGGGGCGTGCCCGCGCAGCGATCAGCCTCCGGACCGGCCCGGCCGCAATCGCGACCACCGGGACCCAGAGGAGCCAGTAGGCGAGCCCGGTGATCCGGTAGTCCGCCCGGAGCTGCGGCGGGATCTCGGCGCTCATCTGCAGCCAGTTGAGCATCCCGAGCGCCGTCGCGCCGGCGAGCGCGAGCAACCACCACCGGACGCGGGCCCACCCGTGCCGGGGAGGAGCGCTGCTGGTGCTCGAAACGTCCACGGCCCCCCTTTAGCGCAGCTGGCGGATGCGCGCCTGCTGGCTGCGGGCGACCGGCAGCTCGGCTCCCGTGGCGAGCACCGCCACCAGCCCTCCGCTGCCCGTCCGCCGGAGCTCGCGGAGCACCCGCCGGTTGACGATGGCCGTCCGGTGGATGCGCACGAACCGGGCAGCGTCCAGCCGGTTCTCGAGCGCGGCCATGGACTCGCGGTGGAGGTAGGTCCGCGCGCCGACGTGCAGCTCGACGTAGTAGTCGGCCGACTCGATCCAGTCGATCTCCTCGGCCTCGAGGAAGATGATCCGCCCGCGGTCGCGCACCACGATGCGGGACGTCGGCGCGGAGACCAGGCCGGCCTCGACCGCCTTCGCCCGGAGCTGCTCGCCGAGTCGCGCCGCCTCCTCGCGCGACAGCTGCTCCTTGGCCCGGGCCAGCGTCTCCCGGAACCGCGCGTCCTCGTAGGGCTTGAGCAGGTAGTCGAAGGCGTGAACCCGGAAGGCCTCGAGGGCGTACTGGTCGTACGCGGTGCAGAAGACCACCATCGGAAGCGGGGCCTCGGCCCGCGCCAGCACCTCGAATCCGCTCCCTCCGGGCATCTGTACGTCGAGGAAACAAAGCTGCGGGTGGGTGCGGGCGAGGAGCGCCACGGCCTCGTCCCCGCTGCCCGCCTCGCCCACCACCTTCACCCCGGGGTCCTCGGCCAGGAGCATCCGCAGACCCTCTCGGGCCAGCGGCTCGTCGTCCACCACGGCCACCGTCACTGGCTCAGGCACGCACCACCTCCGGACCACGGAAAGGAATTGCCAGCAGCGACTCGACACCGCCCTCGACCCGGTTCGACACGCGGAAGCGGTGCTGACCGGGGTAGAGGTGCTGCAGCCGCGCGCGCACGTTGCGCAGACCCACGCCGCCGGGAGACTCGGAGCCCGCCTTCAGCCCCACGCCGGTGTCGCGGACGCGGAGCACCAGCTGCTCGCCCTCGCGCACCGCCGCCACCTCGACCGAGCCACCGGTGATCGACGGCGCGATGCCGTGCCGCACGGCGTTCTCCGCCAGCGGCTGGAGCACGAGGCTCGGGACGCGCGCCTCGAGCGTGTCGGGGTCGATGCGCATCTGGATCTGCAGCCGGTCGGGGAAGCGGATCTGCTGCAGGCACAGGTAGCGCTCGAGGAAGTCCAGCTCCTGCCGCAGCGGAACTTCCTGCTGTCCGGCGGTGGCCAGCGCGAGCCGGAGCAGATCGCTCAGCCCGGCGATCATCCGCACCGCGGTGTCGCCCTCTCCCTTGCGGACCAGCATGGAGATCGCGTTCAGCGTGTTGAAGAGGAAGTGCGGATGGAGCTGGACCCGGAGCGCGTCGAGCTCCGCCTTGGCCAGCTCGGCCTGGAGCCGCGCGCCGGTCAGCTCCTGCGCACGCAGGGCTCGCCGGAGGTCGATGGCCAGGAGCACCCCGACGCTCATCACGTAGACCAGCGTGTCCAGGAAGGCGCTCTTGGTCACCGAGTCCCAGAGCGCTGCCCGGTACGACAGCTTCTGCATGCTGTACGGGCCGATGAACCGCGAGAGCAGCGCGACGAGCCCTTCCTGGAAGAAGACGAAGACGGTGCAGGCGAAGACGTGGAGCGCCCCGAACCGGAGCACGCCGATCCGCTCCACCGGGAACCGGCGGACCAGCCACGCCAGCGGGGGAATCAGGAAGGCCCAGAGTGCCCACCCGAAGTAGAACCACAGGAAGCGATACGTTCCCCAGGAGCCCATCTCCTGCTCCCAGGCCTTGGATTGCAGCCCCACGGCCACGCCTGGGATGGACCACAGCAGGAGGAGGCCGGCGAACCGGCGCAGATGGGAAAGCATGGGCGAACCGCCGGGGTGAACGTGCCTATGTACGGACGATTCCGTCGGCACCCCTGAAGCTGCAGCCAGCGAGGTGACCCCCGCAGCGGACGGCGAACCCGGGGGCCTAGAGCTCCCGGGACATGAGCAGCCGCAGCTTTCCGGACTTCTTGCTCACGACCGTTGCCACCGTGGTGAAGCCTGCCTTCCGGTAGAAGGCGACGGCTGGGGCGTTCGCCGGATCGACCCGGAGCGCCAGTGTTTTCCGATACATGTCCCGGGCGACGGCCAAGGCGTGGTCGAGGAGGGCCATCCCGACCCCCCGGTGGCGGAGCTCGGGTTTGACCACGATGTTCCGCATGTACGCCGCGCCGGCCACCGGGCCGTCCCGCTCCACGGTGACGTAGCCCACGATCGTGCCCTGGAGGCGGGCGACCTGGACGAAGGGCCGCAGCTGGGTGAGGGCCTGGAGCGATTCCTCCGGGGTCTCGCCGCGCTTGGCCCAGGGTTCCGAGGTGCCCCGGAGGAGGGCCACGGGAGCCAGCTCCGTGTCCCCCAGGGGGCCGAACTTGAGCGCGGACGGGAGGTCGGCCGGGAGGCTGGCGACATCGAGCGGCGGCAAGGTCGGCTGCTCCGTCACGGTCTCCACCCGCTTCATGGTCATCTCCGCCACCCCCTCGTACCTCCCGTGGATCCTAACCCCAGGCTTTGCATCCGTGCACCTTCCGAAAACGAGGCCCCTTTTGTGGTCCAGGGTCGTACGGGGACTCCATTCTCGACGTGTGCCGGCCTCCTGTATTCTTCAGGGCTGACTCCCGCCGCTGCCACCCCCGCGCGCGTCCGGGAGCATGCCGCGTGCAACTCAACCACGCCCAGCGCGAACTGACGGTCAAGGTCGTCTACTACGGGCCCGGCCTGTCCGGGAAAACGACCAACCTCCAGCTGATCCACGCCCGGACCGGGAGCGAGGGTCGGGGAAAGCTGTTGACGGTCGAGACTCACGACGACCGGACTCTCTTCTTCGATCTGCTGCCGGTCTTCTTCCATACCAAGGGCGGCTACACCGTGAAGGTGAAGCTGTTCACGGTTCCGGGACAGGTCATCCACAACGCCACGCGGCGAGTCGTTCTGCAGAACGCCGACGCGGTCGCCTTCATCGCCGACAGCCGCCGGAGCGCTGGCCAGGAGAACAACCAGTACTGGGCCAACCTCCAGGACAACATGCGCGAGAACGGGCTCAACGCGGCGCAGGTGCCGATCGTGATCCAGTTCAACAAGCGCGACCTGCCCGACAGCAAGACCGACGCCGAGCTCGCGGAGACGCGTGCCCGCGGCAAGGAGCCGGTCGTCGGCGCGGTGGCCATCCGCGGCGAGGGCGTGCTCGAGACGCTCTACGCCGTTCTCCAGCTCGCGTACCGAAAGATGGACGAGCAGGCCGGTTTGAGCCGCAACATCGGGCTGACCGAGGCCGAGTTCCTCAAGCTCATCTTCGCCCGCATGGACCTGAGCGGAACTCAGGTCGGTGAGTGGCTGGCGAATGGAGAAGGCCCGCGGTGAGCGAGGGGGGGGACAACGGCCGTCCGGGACCTGCGGGGGATCACGCCCCGCGGCTGGAGCAGCGGCCGGTCTCGGTCCTCGAGCGCCGCCTCACCCTGAGCGACATGCTCGACGCGAGCACCTTCGCCGAGCTGGTGAAGAGCTTCGCCGAGCTCTACAAGCTGGGGGTCAAGGTCTTCGACGAGAAGGGCAACCGGCTCGCCGACATCAAGAGCGGCAACGGCGACTTCTGCGGCTACGTCTTCTCCTTCGCCGACGGCAAGCGCTGCTGCACGCAGACCGTGGCGCGGGTGAAGGACGGCCCGCTGGCGACGACCCAGAACGCCCGCGCGCCCCAGGCCGCCGCGGGGATGAAGCTGCACGGGATGATCGCCGTGCCCTGCTTCACCGGACTGCGGTACCTCGTGCTGCCCATCCTCTGGGAGGGTGACGTGCTGGGCCGGGTGGTGTTCGGCCCGTTCGTGCCCGAGGAGATGGGCGAGCTGCCCACGTCGCTCACCGACCTCACCCCGGGGATCGACCTCGCCCAGGCGCAGAACTACCTGGCGAAGATCCGCCGCGCGCCCGAGTCCACCATCGTCAAGGTGCTCCTCCACTTCTCCCAGCTGCTGGAGACGCTGGTCGCCGCGGGACAGAAGACCTTCCTCACCAGCCAGGTCCACATCGAGGCCACGCTGGAGAACAACCGCGAGCTCGAGGCGCAGAACCGGCGCCTGGAGCTGATGAACGTCCAGCTGAAGGACATGGACCGGCTCAAGTCGAGCTTCCTCGCGACGGTGAGCCACGAGCTGCGCACGCCGCTGACCTCGATCATCGGCTACTCGGAGATGCTCTCCGAGGGGCTGGTGGGCACGCTCAACCAGGAGCAGACCGACTACGTCCGGACGATCATGGAGAAGGGGGACACGCTTCTCAAATTGATCTCCTCTATCCTCGACGTGACGCAGATCGAGGCGGGGAAGGTGCGGCTGACCTTCGAGCCGGTGACCGTGGGAGACCTGGTCTCGTCCGCCGTCTCCAGCATCAAGCCCCAGGCGCAGAAGAAGGGCCTCACCCTGGATCTGAAGCTCCCATCGCGCACGGTGGAGGTTCGCGCCGATCGCGAGAAGCTCCGCCAGGTGATGGTCAATCTCCTGTCCAACGCGGTGAAGTTCACGCCCAAGGGCGGCTGGGTCCAGGTGCTGGTGACCGAGGCGAAGTTCCAGCCCGAGCTCGACGCCCAGGGCTGGCAGTTCGTGGTCCAGGACTCGGGCGTGGGCATCCCGTCCGACCAGCTGGAGAAGATCTTCCAGAGCTTCTACCAGGTGGACAACTCCAGCACGCGCGAGTTCGGCGGCGCCGGCCTCGGCCTCGCCATCGTGAAGAGCTACGTGGAGGGCCACGGCGGCAAGGTGCGCGTGCAGAGCGAGGTCGGGCAGGGCTCGCGGTTCGAGGTGGTGCTCCCGGTGACGCCGCCTCCGCCCCGCGCGGTCATCGCGCCGCCGCTGTCCGATGCTCCGCCGCCTCCGGCCGATCGCTTCTGAGCGAGGCCCGTGACGATGGGCCCGGAGTTTCAGCTCATCGAGGCCTTCGTCGCCGCCGCGGCGGCCTCTCCGCGCTCCCCGGCTGGACCCGGTGACGACGCGGCGGTGCTGCCGCCGGCCCGTGGCGACACCTGCGTGACCGTGGACGCGGTCGTCGACGGCGTGCACTTCCGCAGGCGGAGCAGCCGCCTCGAGGACGTGGGCCACAAGGCGCTCGCGGTGAACCTCTCGGACCTCGCGGCGATGGGGGCGCGGCCACGCTGGGCGCTGGTGGCGCTGGGCGTCCCGCGCGGATTCCGCCTGGCCGATGCGCGGAGGCTCGGCGCCGGTTTCGGCGCGCTGGCCGGTGCGACGGGGACCGCGCTCGTCGGCGGAAACGTGACCGGAGCGCCCGGGCTCTCGGTCACCGTCACCGTCGGCGGCGAGGTCCCGGCCGGCAGGGCTCTGCTCCGTTCGGGTGCGCGGCCGGGAGACGAGGTCTGGGTCTCCGGCACACTGGGTGATGCACGGCTCGGCCTCGCGCTGCTCGACCGTCCGCGAGGTCCCGAGGCACGCCGGCTCCGTGGAGCACCGCGCCTGTCGCGCGCGGCGAGCGCCCGGCTGCAGAAGCCCACGCCGCCGCTCGCCCTCGGACGCGCGCTCGTCGGGGTCGCCTCCGCGTGCATCGACCTGAGCGACGGGCTCGCGCAGGACGCGGGGCACGTCGCCACCGCGAGCGGGGTGGCCCTCCACCTCGATGCCCGCGCGCTGCCGGCCTCGGCCGGGGTCGTCGCCGCCTGGCCCACCGCGCGGGCGCGTGCCCGGGCGATGGCGGCCGGGGGCGAGGACTACGAGCTGCTCTTCACCGCCCCGGCGGCCCGGGCCGGGGCCATCGCCCGCCTCGGACGCCGGCTCGGCCTGCAGCTGACGCGCATCGGGGCCGTCCGCCGAGGCCGGGGAGTGCACCTCCAGGGCGCCGGCGCCACGCCGCTCCGCGGGTTCGACCACCTGGCGTGAGCGGCTCGCGAGACGGCCTAACCCAAGTAAAACACAGGGACTTTCGAGGTGTCAGACACCTCGTAACGAGCGGCCCCGCACCGTCGAGGTGCCAGACACCTCGTGACGGGGAACCCCGGACCCTCGGGGTGCCCAGACACCGCGTGACGGACGACCCCGGACCTTCCAGGTGCCAGACACCTCGTGACGGGCACCTCGTGCCTGGCCTCGGCCGCATTGCCCCGAGGGACCCCGCGCGGACTCTCGAGGTGTCAGACACCTCGTAACGAGACACCTCGTAACGAGCGGCCCCGCACCTTCGAGGTGCCAGACACCTCGTGACGGACACCTCGTGCCTGGCCTCGGCCGCATTGCCCCGAGGGACCCCGCGCGAAATACGGGCCGCAACCTCCATCGACCCAACAGGTGCCCCCGCTGCATTCCGGGTCCCGGAGACAGGGCGCCCCCAGAAACTTCCTCGACATGCAGGTCGGCGGTCCGGCATCCGTGGCGCAGTCGCTGCCCTGGCCGCAGAAGGACGTGCCGCACTGCTCACCGACGGGCGGCTCGTCGTTCACGCACGGCTCGCTGCATCCCGCGACCAGCAAGCACTGCACATGGACGAGCCCGACGAGGCTCGACGGTCTCATGGGCACCCCCCGGATCCATCGAGAACCCTCGCCCGAAGTGCGTGATCATCGGCGGGCCTCGATGACCGTGCCCATCTTGCGGCCGCCATGAGCCGCTCCTCGTCCTCGCTCGCTGCAGCAACGCTCCTCGGCGTGGCCACCGGCATGCGCTCGTTGCTTCCCCTCGCGGTCCTCTCGGTCACCCGGTCGGATCGCCGCGGGCTCCGGGCTCTGCTCGTTCCGCTCGCAGCGAGCGAGCTCGTCGCCGACAAGCTGCCCCGGATGGGGAGCCGGCTCGCGCCCGGCCCGCTCACCGCCCGCGTCGTCGCCGCCGGCATCGGCGCCTGCTGGCTCGTCCCTTCGCGGAACCGCGCACCGCTCGTCCTCGCGGGCGCCGCCGGAGCCCTGGCCGGCGCGTTCCTCGGTCATCGCGCCAGGTCCCGGCTCCCCGCAGCCACCGGGACTCCGGATCTCCCGTGGGCGGCGCTGGAGGACGCGACCGCTGCCACGCTCATCGGGACCGCCCTCCACTTCGCCCCCGGCTGAGAGCGTCCTCTCCCCGACAGGGGCGGCGAAGGTGCGTCCCCCGAGCGGCTGCGACCGCCGTCGGCGCGCTCGCCCGGAGCGACCCACGGACTAAGCTCGGCGGCGTGAAATTCCTGGTGACCGGCGGCGCGGGCTTCATCGGCTGCAACGCAGCACGGCGGTGGATGGGGCAGGGCCACGAGGTGGTGGTGCTCGACGACCTCTCCCGCCGCGGCGCCGACAGCAACCTCGAATGGCTCCGGACCCAGGGCCGCTTCACCTTCGAGCGCGTCGACATCCGTGAGGCCTCCGCGCTCGACGCCGCCATGGCCCGCCACCGCGACGCGCAGGTCGTCCTTCACCTCGCAGCCCAGGTGGCGGTCACCACCTCGGTCACCGATCCGCGGAACGACTTCGAGGTGAACGCGCTCGGCACCTTCAACCTGCTCGAGGCGGTGCGCCGCCACGCCCCCGCCGCGATGTTCCTCTACGCCTCGACCAACAAGGTCTACGGCGGCCTCGAGCACGTGGGCGTCGAGCAGCGGAACGGCCGCTACGCCTTCCGCGACCGGCCGCGCGGCATCTCCGAGGCCGAGGCGCTCGACTTCCACTCCCCTTACGGGTGCAGCAAGGGCGCCGCCGACCAGTACGTCCGCGACTACGCGCGCATCTACGGCCTGCGCAGCGTCGTCTTTCGACAGTCCTGCATCTACGGCTGGCGCCAGTTCGGCGTCGAGGACCAGGGCTGGGTGGCCTGGTTCACCATCGCCGCCGTCACCGGGAAGCCGGTCACCATCTACGGAGACGGACGCCAGGTGCGGGATCTCCTCTTCGTCGACGACCTCTGCGAGGCCTACGACGCCGCCGTGGAGCGCATCGACCGGGCGAGCGGCCAGGTCTTCAACCTCGGGGGCGGCCCGGGAAACACCCTGTCACTCCTCGAGCTGGTCGAGCAGCTGGACCGCCTCACCGGCCGCCCGCTCCGCCCGGCCTTCGCCGACTGGCGTCCCGGGGACCAGCCCATCTTCGTCGCCGACGTCACCCGCGCCTCGGAGGCCCTCGGCTGGCGCCCGCGGACCGGGGTGGCCGACGGCGTCCGGAAGCTCGCCGGCTGGGTCCAGGAAAATCGAGCGCTCTTTGCCTGAGCCCCGCCCCCGGGTGTGGGGAGGGGTGTACCCCGCCGGCCACACTGCGACCGGAATGTGAAATCCGGTCCGTGCTGCGCCAGAATCGCCGCCCGAATGGCACTGGTGCCCCCGCCGACCCGGAACGGAACGGTCCGCCGCTCCGTGCTGGACGAGTTTCCCGCCGCCCGGACGGGCCGGCGACCCGCACCGGCGCGGAAGCTCGCCGCGGCGCTCGAGGAGCGGAGCCAGCCGGTCTCGCTCTCGCTGCAGAGCAAGATCCTCGTCTCGCACTTCCTCCTCGCGATGGTGCTGGTGGGGACGCTGCACCTCGTCCGCAACGCCAGCTGGGCGGTGCAGGCCCTCGTCGCCGGCGCGCTGACCCTGGTGCTCGCGCTCCTGCTGCCGGCGGTGCTGGCGAGGGTGACCCGACTTCGCTCGCTGAGCCGGAGCGCGCTCGACATCTCGCGCGGTGACCTCGCCTCGCCGGTGACCACCGAGCCGAGCCTGGGGCGCGACGAGATCGACGAGCTCACCACCGCCATCGGCAACATGCAGGAGAACCTGCGCGAGCTGGTGGGCCACATCCAGCACACCGCGGCCAGCGTCGCCGACTCCGCCAACGAGTTGCAGCGCTCCGCGGAGAACGTCAACGCCGCCACCACCGAGGTGGGCACCTCCATCCAGAAGATCGCCCTCGGCGCCGGCACGCAGTCGGATCTCGTGGCCCGCGCGCAGAAGGTCATCGGCGAGATGGCGGGCAGCATCCAGCGCACCGCTCTCTCCGCCGAGGACGCCGCGCTGGCGGCCGGGGAAACCTCGGTTGCCGCCGAGCAGAGCAGCAAGGCCGCGCGCCTCGCCGGCGAGAAGGTGAACAAGGTCTTCAGCCGGGTGGAGAGCGCCAGCCACGAGGTGTTCGCCTTCGGGGAGAAGACCCAGGAGATCTCGAAGATCGTCGACGTCATCACCCAGGTGGCGCAGCAGACGAACCTCCTCGCCCTGAACGCCACCATCGAGGCAGCGCGCGCCGGCGAGTACGGCCGCGGGTTCGCGGTGGTCGCCGACGAGGTTCGCAAGCTCGCCGAGTCCGCCGGCAAGAGCGCCGAGCAGATCAGCAAGCTGGCCCGCGACATCTCCGGTCAGTCGGTCGCCGTGGTCTCCGCGATGAAGCAGTCCATCGAGGAGCTGACCGATGGACGCGAGGACCTGGGCACCATCGTTCGCTCGATGGGGAGCATCACCGACACCGCCCGCAAAGGTGCGGAGAAGGTGCACCTCATCAGCCAGAGCGCCCGGGAGCAGCTGGCCGGCAGCGAGGAGATGGTGAAGGCCGTCGGCGAGATCTCCGAGGTCGCCGAGGCCAACGCCAGCTCCACCGAGGCCGCCGGAGGCAACATCGAGGACCAGACCGCCGCCGTCGCCCGGATGACCTCCGCCGCCCAGGAGCTGAACAACCTCAGCCTCGAGCTGCAGAGCGTGGTGCGCCGGTTCCGGCTCGGGTCGTGAGCGCTCCCGGCGGCTCCGCCCAGCGGGGTGGGACGGCATCCGACCGCGGCCCGGTCCAGCACGTGGTCTTCCTCGTCGACACCACCCGCTATGCCCTGCCCCTCAGCGCCGTGAGCCAGGTGGTGGTCCAGCCCGAGGGCCTGGTCCGGGTGCCTCGGGCCCCGACGCCCGTGCTGGGAGTGGTGAACCTCCGGGGCAGGGTGGTCACCGTCGTGGATTTCTCCCTCCTCCTGGACCTCCCCATCCCGCAGCAGCTACAGCGCAAGCTGATCCTCCTCGAGCGGGGCCGCCGGGACCTGGCGCTCAGCGTCACCGACGTCGAGGGCTTCGAGACCGTGGACAAGGTCTCTCCCCAGCCGCGGGAGTCACGCGCCCCGGTCCGGGGAGTGACCCGGGTCAAGGGTGCGGCAGTGACGGTCTTGGACGCGGATGCGCTCGACGTCGCGGTGACACGCCTCTTCGACCGCGGCTAACATCCGTCACACCGCATCCCCACCGGGCCCATGCCGAAGCGAGTGCTGATCGTCGACGACGCGGTGTTCATGCGGAACATGATCCGCGACATCTTCAGCTCCGGCGGGTACGAGGTCGTGGGCGAGGCGGCGCACGGCATCGAGGCCATCGAGAAGTACCGGGCCCTGAAGCCGGACCTGACCACCATGGACATCGTGATGCCGTACAAGAGCGGCATCGAGGCCACGCGGGAGATCGTCCGCGGCGACCCCAAGGCGGTCGTGGTCATCTGCTCGGCGCTCGGCCAGGAGTCGCTGGTGATGGAGGCGATCGAGGCCGGCGCCGCCGACTTCATCGTCAAGCCCTTCCGCGCCGAGGACGTGCTGACGGTGGTGAAGAAGGTGCTGGGCGAGACGCCCAAGGTGTAGCTCTGGCTGCGACCCTCGACATGTCCCGCTACCTCGGCCTCTTCGTGGCCGAGGCCTCGGAGCACCTCGAGGCGCTGGGCCGCGATCTGGTCGCGCTCGAGGGCACCCCGAACACCGAGACGGTGGACTCGCTCTTCCGCCACGCCCACTCGGTCAAGGGCATGGCCGCGTCGATGGGCCTCGAGCCGATCGCCCAGCTCGCGCACCGGGTGGAGGACCTGGTCGACGTCGCGCGGCGGCTCCCCGGAGCGCTGGGCCGTGAGCGGGTGGATCTGCTGCTCACCGCCACCGACGCGATGCTCGCCCTGGTGCGGGGGACCGGCGAGGGCAACGCACCGGCCCCTCAGCCCGAGCTCCTCGGAAAGCTCGGCGACGCGGTGGTGGCGCTGACCGGACA
>Ga0081540_1002293_pt1 | contig 15717 bp, 15 predicted proteins | sample TabmetS2T1R1_FD_71024 | JGI IMG/M metagenome (GOLD analysis project Ga0081540, IMG submission 71024) | Tabebuia heterophylla rhizosphere microbial communities from the University of Puerto Rico - S2T1R1 | ecosystem: Host-associated > Plants > Roots > Rhizosphere ... | reverse complement strand
CTCCGTCGGCGTCGCGGCTGGCCGAGCCGACGGCGCGGGCGGCATTGGACGCGTGCCGGGGAGGGTGCCGGTGAGCGCGGCCGCGGTGCCCGTGACGGCGAGCGCGGCGACCCCGCCGGCGAGCGCGACGCGGACCACGCGTCGGGGCCGCCGGCGCTGCCGACGACTGGGGGCCCGGCCGTCCTGGGCTGCGACGAACGCCGCGACGTACGTCTCCTCGTCGGCGAGCTCCGCCGGGGTTCCCGGCGCGGTGAGGGCGTGGACCAGATGGCGGAGGGCATCGTCCGGCGCCGGCTCGGCGGCCGGGGAGTCCGGGCGGGTCGGATCAGCCATGACCGTGGATCAACGTCTCGTCGCTCGCCGCCGTTACACCGGCGGCCGTGAGCCTGCGTGCCAGCGTCCCCAGAGCCCGGTGCACGGCGACCCGGACGGCGCCTGGGCTGCGCCCGACGATGCGGCCCACCTCCGCCGGTTCGAGCCCGACGATGACTCGCAGCGCGACCATCTCCGCCTGCGCGGCGGGCAGTTCGGCCAGCAAGCGGAGCGCGTTCTGCGTCCCCAGCCGTTCGAGGGCCTCGTCGGCGGCGTCCGGCGCGGTGTGGCCGGTGGCCGGTGGCGGCTGCGCGGTCAGCGCCTCCGGGTGGCGGGCGGCGCGTCGCCCGAGGTCGCGGGCGTGGTTGCGGGCCACGACGGTCAGCCAGCCGCGGAAGGCCTGCTCGTCGCCGACGAACGACGGCAGCGCCCGGATGACGCGCAGCCAGGTCTCGGAGGCGACGTCCTCGGCCTGATCACCGCAGACGACGCGGAGGTAGCGGAGCAGCAGCGGGTGCGTGGCCCGCCACAGCTCGGCGAAGGCGTTCGAATCGCCGGCCGAGGCGGCCGCCAGCACCGCCGGGAACCGCTCGCCGAGCTCGTCCACGCCCGCCTCTCCGCCACGCCGCGGCGCCGCCGTCCTGGCCCTCGCCGAGAGCCCCCGACCGGCCGGCCGAAAGCTGACGACTGCACGATGACTGAACACAGCCGCAGGCAGCCGTGTCAACCTGGCCCACGCCATCGGGTTTCGCCTCGGTGTGCGCGGCAGGACACTGCCGGAATGGAGTTCCGGGCCTGCGTGGACCGGCTGACGTCTCTTCTCGCCGCCCACTACCTGGAGATGGTGGACGCACGGCTGAAGGACTCGCCGCACGAGCGTGTGGCGGGCATGGTCGGCGACGGCGACAGGCACGTCCTGGAGGTGTGTGCGGCCACCGGGTTCCTGAGCCGGATCGTCGCGATCCGTCTCCCACAGGCACGCGTCTCGGCACTCGACCTCTCTGCGGAGATGCTCGCCCAGGGCCGCCTGCGTGCACGGCGCCTGCCCAATCTGGACTTCGTTCAGGGCGATGCGACGGCGATGCCCTACCCCGAGTGCTCCTTCGACGTGGTCCTTGCGGCCTTCGGGCTGAGCGTGCTCTCGGCTCCGGTGCGGAGCAGGTGCTTGCGGGAGATACGTCGGGTCCTCACGGAACCCGGCCGGCTGCTCGTCGTGGACGCCGACGACCCGGTACCCCGCGCGCGACCGTCCGTCGCCCAGGCGGCCTTCCTGCGCCGTCGGTGCGGCCGGGACGTCGCCGGGACCGGGCTCGTGCGACAGCTGGAGACCCATGGGTTCCGGCCGGTCCACCATGTCACCGGCCAGGGACGGTTCCTGCCGTTCCAGATCATCGTGGCCCACACGACGAGGGCTGGAACCGCTGCCCGAACAACGGTTCCAGCCCAGATCGTGACCTCAGCCGAGGAATGGCGAGTTGGCCGGGACGCCGGCCTCGGGGATCACGAGCAGCGCGGCACCGAACAACGCGACCGCTACCAGCGGGCGGAGGCGGAACCCGAACCAGCCGAGCCGCTGCGCGGTCATTCCCAAGGCGAGGACCGCCATCCAGACCAGGCTCTCGAGAGCGACGGCGAACATGGTCCAACACGGAGGTACGGGAAGCGGTTCGCCGGCCGCTGACCGGGTGGTTCGCCCTTCTCACGGAGGTGGCCCGGGAGGCCGAGCACCGCCACGGACCGCTCGGCCCCTTCACCGTCGAGGAGGTCGCCAGTCTGGTCGTGACCTCGTTCTTCGGTTCGGAGGCCATGCTCCTGCTCGGCTTCGACCGCGAGTTGGCGCCGATCCGCTCCGCACTCCGACGAGTGGGAGTACTGGTCCGTCAGTTGGAGGAAGGGGCGAGCCGCCTCGGCGTGTGGAGCCCTACCGGTTGAAGTCGGTCCCCTCCGCGGGGGGTGCGCCCGTGACGCGTCGGATGATGTCGGCGGCGAGGTCGCGGAGTTTACGGTTGTGGTTCTGGGAGTGGGTGCGCAAGAGGGCGAAGGCTTCGTCGGCCGTGCAGCGTTGCTCGCCCATCAGGATGCCGAGGGCCTGGTCGATGACGGCCCTAGAGGACAGCGCCTGTTCGACGCGGCTGCAGCCTGCGCGGCGAAGACCCGTGAAGCCGCCGCCACGCGCAAGCTGAGGGCAGGGACGAGCGTAGGCCGTCAGTCGCTGTGCGCGAGACCCAACCGGCGTACAGTCAGTCCTGCCGTCGGCTCTTCGCGCATCGCCAGCCAAGGCCCTGCCGTCCTCGGTTCAGCACGACTCGGGGACCCGAGGTCCCGGTCTGGACGCAGAGGGATGGCGCCATTCTCCGACGTACCTGACGTCGATCTCGTCTCGGCGTTCACCCGGCCGCAGTCCGTGAGTCGGAGCACCGCCCGGGTCAGCGACGTCCTCTCCGACCTGGTCCAGTGGGCCCCGCAGCTTGCCGGCGCACCGCTGTCCGGCAGCATCACGGTGGGTAGGGACCACGTGGCGACTCGTTCTGACTCCCTAGGGCCACGGCGTGTCTGAGCCCGGCAGAACCCCCGATCGCTTGATCATCGAGGTCGACCAGGAGAGCGCCGTCGGCGCCACCACCGTGCGGGTGCAGGGCCAGCTCGACCTGGCGACGGTGTCACTGCTCGAGCAGCGGCTGGACGACCTGTTACGCAACGGTGTCCGACGGCTTGTCCTGGACTTCGGCAGGGTCTCGTTCTGCGACGTACCCGCGCTGAACATGCTGCTGCGCACCCAGTCCCACCTGTGGTCCCTCGGCGGCCAGCTCACCGTGCACCGGCCGTGTCCATCCCTGCGACTGATGGTCGCCGTCCTGGATGTGGAGGATTGTCTTCCCCTGATGCCGCCCACGAGTGCCGACGGCGGCGAGGACATCGCCGAGGCGGGGTAGCGGCGAGCGGGGGGTCCCCCCTCGGGGTGTGGCCGGGCCGGAGAGCGGGTATGACTGGCTGGACGGCGGGCGGCCGCACTTCCCCGGAGGGGCCTATGACGATGGACCCTTCTCCGGAAGTGGTGAGCCTGCCGTCCTCCTCGCGGGCACCCGCGCTGGCCCGCGATCATGCCAGCCGGCTCGGCGGAGATTGGTCCCGGGAGCTGCTCGACGTGGTCCTCCTGGTCGTCAGCGAGGCGGTGACGAACGCCGTGCGCTACGGGCAAGGGCAGGTGGAGCTCACCGTGCTCGCCGCCCCCGACCGGGTGCGCATCGAGGTCAGTGACGCCAACCCGGACCCACCACGCCAGCAAGGCACGCCGGACGGGCTCGGCGACGGCGGTCGAGGGCTCTATCTCATCGAGGCGCTCACCGACACCTGGGGCACCACGCCTCGCGCCGACGGGCCGGGCAAGACCGTCTGGCTCGAGCTGCACTGAGCACCGACGCGTGCTTCACCCTGCACCCGCGGTCCCCGCTGCCTCTCGCCGGTGCCAGGACGCCAGGGTCCGAAGATCGTCCTCCGCGAGGGACGCAGGATCGACCCCGACGATCCGGCAGTCGGTCACGGCGCGCACGCTCGCCGTCCGTCGTCCGGACTCCAGCCCTGAGCGTTCGCCGAGCAGGGACCCCGGCCCGACCTGGGCGACGGCCTCGCCGTCCACGTCGACCTCCAGAAGACCGTCCAGGACCAGGACCATCTCGTCCGCTGCATCGCCCTGGTTCATCACGGCGGCACCCGCTCGCAGGTGCCTTGGTTTGGGCGGTCGAGCCCCGCTTCGCATGATCATGAGTGAGAGTTGTCGCTCGAGAGCGGACTCGGCGGATACGGACGGGACGGCGACCTCTTGGGCTCCCCACGGGGAGTTCGCCACAGTCGCCGTCCGATACCACGTCTTGAAGTCGACGAGCGCCGACTTGCCCGCGAGTTGGCCGTCGGAGTCGTACAGCCAGTGCCGGGGGAAGGGGCTCGCACCCACGAGCTCATAGCCCACCGCGCCGTCGGCCTGCAGAGTGACGGCGAGCGTCGTCCAGACGGTAGGGCCCTGCATCTTGACGTACGGTGCCTGGCTCACCAGACGCGGCGCCGGCAGGCCCGGACGGCCGCCCGCGGTCTGGACGAAGCGAACGAACCCTGGCCCGACCGTCGGCTCAGGCCGCAGCTCCGGATAGGGGAGGGCCTCCACGAGCACCCGCATGCCGCCCATCCGGACGGCGCTCGCGGACACCCGGCCGCCTCCCGCCTGCTCGAACCGGACGACGCGGTCGTCCTCGAACTCGGCCCAGGCCGTGAGCTGGTTGGCGAAGCGCGCGCCGTCGGGCTTGATGACTGCATCGAGGTCCGTGACGACCTCGTCCGGCGGGTTGTCGTAATGGGTGACGCCGAGGTCGAAGGGCAGTCTCGTCACCCCCGAGATCGCCTCGGACGGAATCCACGAGATGCTCGTCATCGAGCCAGAGATACGCATCGGATCGCTCCTCGCCTCCGCTGGTCATTCCTCCGCGGTGAACAGCTGCCAGCGATCTGGCACACCCTTGAGATGATGAACGCCGCGATCGGCGAAGGCCAGGCCCGAGCCCGCGACCAGGTCCCTCACGGTTCGGGACACGACGACCTCGCCCGGGCCGGCCTGAGCGGCCACCCGCGCTCCGATGTGCACAGCGATCCCGCCCACGCCGTCCTGGCGAAGCTGCACCTCACCGGTGTGGACGCCGGCACGGATCTGGAGTCCCAGGCTCCCGACGGCGTCCCGGATCGCCAGCGCGCAGCGCACGGCCTTCGCAGGTCCGAGAAAGGTCGCCAGAAAGCCATCGCCGGCGGTGTCGACCTCGTGCCCGTCGTGGGCACGCAGGTGCCGCCGGACGAGCTGATGGTGGGCCTCCAGAAGGTCGCGCCATCGGCGGTCGCCGAGCGAGGCGGCCTGGGTCGTGGATGCGACGATGTCGGTGAACAGCACGGTGGCCAGCACGCGCTCGGGCTCGCTGAGCACCGGCGTACCTGTGAGGAACCCCCGGACCTCAGCGATCACTGCATCGCTGTCCCCGAAGAAATGCGGATGGTCGGCGCCCGGCAGCTCGACGAGCGTCGCGCCCGGGATGTGGTCGGCGAGATAGCGGCCGTGGCCGACGGGGGCGAAGGCGTCGGCCGTCCGGTGGATCACCAGGGTCGGGACGCGGATCGAGGGCAGTATCTGGCGGACATCCGTCTCCACCACGATGCCCAAGAGGGCGGCGGCGGTCCCCGGGCTCGCCGAGAGCCGCTCGAACTGTCCCATCCAGGTCCTCAGCCGCGGGTCGTCCGCCACGCTCGGCGCGATGAGGCCCAGCAGGTCTCCGTTGCCCCACTCGTCGAGCAGCCTCTGCAGCATCGGCCGCACGATCTCCGACGGCTGCCCGATGGGATAGTCCGCGGTCGCGAAGAACCGGGGCCACGTCTCGTAGAGGACGAGCGAGGAGACCTGCTCGGGGCGGGTCGCCGCAAAGAGCATCGACTCCGCGCCGCCCTCGGACATTCCCACGACGGCCACCCGTTCGGCGCCCACCGCATCGAGGACGGCGCGGATGTCGTCCAGACGCTGTTCCAGCGTCGGTAGCCCGGAGATCGGGACTGGGTCCGACAGCCCCGTTCCCCGCTTGTCGAACATGATCAATCTGCTGAAGGACGCGAGTTGACGCAGGGAGCGCGCGAGCGCGGGCTCCTCCCACCGCATCTCCAGATGTGAGAAGGCCTCTGCCACCAGCAGCAGGTCGAGCGGCCCTTGCCCGGTCACCTGGTAGGCGATATGGACGTCGCCGCTCTTGACGTATCGGGTCTTCGGCACCTCCATGTCGTCCTCCCGCCACCGACCCGCAGCGTGCCGACGGGCCTGGAGCCGCCGCAGGGCGTAGCCAGAGCAGTCGATCACTGCGGAGGACAGTTGTCCACATCCGTCGTCCTGCCGCCGGCCGTCGTCGTCGGCGATCTGCTAGCTCTCTGGTCTCCGGGCGGCGAACTGGTCGATGGCGTCGTCGAGCAGTCGGTTGAAGCGCGCGGGGTCTTCCATCATGGGGAAGTGCCCGACCTCCGGCATCAGCACGGTCCTGACGCCGTGCCTCGCCAGGGACTCCGCGTCGGTCGGCCGCCAGCGGCCGTTGACGGCGACCGCGGGCACGGCCGCCTCGCGCAGCCCCGTGATCGCCGATGCTCCATTGGTGATGGCGTGCTGCATGGCGTCGAGAGCGATCTCGCGCGGGGCGGCGGCCATGTCGGCGGCGACCCAGTTCACGAGGTCGGGGTCCGCCTGGACGGGGAAGAGCGCGCGGACGAAGGCGTCGGTGGCTGCCACGAAGTCCTCCCGGAAGGGGGCGAGGAAGGTCGCTGCCTCCAGGACGGCCTGTTTCGACTCGGGCACGTCGAGAGTCGGGTAGGTGTCAACCCAGACCAGGCCGAGCAAGCGTTCCCGGCGACGGCGGCCGGCCTCCACGACGACGTCGCCCCCCATGGAATGGCCGACCAGGACCGCCTGCCGCAGGTCCAGTTCGTCCATCACCGCGACGACGTCCGCTCCGAACGACGCCATGGTCCAGGCAGGCCGTCCGCACCCGGACTCGCCGTGACCGGCGAGGTCGACCGTGACGACCGTGCACCGGCTCGCGAGGTGCTCCACCTGGTGTCGCCAGTAGCTGCGGTCGCAGGACCAGCCGTGAACCAGGACGACGGCAGGGACACCACTGCCGACCACCTCGTAGCGCACGGGCACGCCGTCGGCCGAAGGAACCTCACCGATCATCGTCGCACCACCGCCTTGCATCCCACCCCGTCGACTCAGCATGCCCGATGTTGGGCCGGCGACAGGGGGAGGAGAAGATCGCGTGGGTGGATCGGACAGGCTGGCGATCGCGCTGAGGATCATCTGCCTGTGCGGATACGTGATCCACGGTGAGGACGCCGACGAGCTTTGGCGGAGCGCCCACCGCCATACGGGCGTGCTGCATCCCGTGTTGATCGACAACGTGTCCCGCGAAGGCATCCTCGCGCAGGCCGAGCGGCTCTAGCGAGCGCCTTCAGGGTCAGTCGCCTGGGCTGCGCCGTCCGGCGCGCCATGACCAGGCGCAACGCGGTGCTCGTCGATCTCGACATCCCTCCAGCGCCGCCCGAGCGACATGCGGGCGACGTCGAATTGCACCCGTTCGTCCTCCTAGGGCGGCCTTCACCCCTATCCTCGCCGTCGGAGCCCGCGCCCGGTCCGTGACGCACGCGTTGGAGAGGAAGCAGGAGACACGATGCGGACAAGCCTCCGAGGAGTGGCCTTCCTCTCCCCAGGGGCGCCGAGAGTGCCCAAGGCGATCGTCGCCCGGTTCCAACGGACGTCGGGAGTGACGTGATCGCGGGTCCTCTACGGCGTCGCCGCCGTCTCCTCTACCACGGCGGGCACGGCGGGGCCTCGGGATCACATGAAGGGAGAAATGTGTGCTGACAGTCACCAGGCACGGGGTCACGAGTCGTTTTGATACATCGCCTTGGCCGGGGCGCGAGCCACCCAGCCTGTATCGGCCATTCTTTGCGGGTCGCTTCTACGAGCAGGACTTCCTCGACTACATTCGCAGCCTGAGGTTGACCGGCGTATACGTTGACGCCGGCTCCTGTCTGGGAACACATACGGTCTGGTTCGGAATGTACTGTCGCTCCACCCATGTGCACGCGTTCGACCCGCGGGAGCGCTGCGCTCGATGGACCCAGATGAACGTCGATGTAAATGGCCTGACAGAAAAGGTCACTGTGCACAAGGTCGGGTTGGCAGCTGAGCCGGGCCGGGCATCGGCCAGGTTGGACCGGATCCGGGAGAATTTCGACGTGGTGCCCCTGGACCAGGCCGTGACGGGTCGGGTGGCGATGATCAAGATTGACGTAGAAGGAATGGAAGAAGAGGTTCTGGAGGGTGCTCGAGACATATTGACGCGATATCGGCCCATCGTATTTGCTGAGGCTAGCACGGCGGAACACCTTACCCGCATCACGACCTTGCTCGCGCCGCTGCAGTACAGTCCTACCGGGCGGGTATTCAACGACACTCCAACGTACGAGTTCGTGGCGCCGCCCTACATGTGGCAGCGCCCACGGCGGGTCGTCCAACGGGTCCCTCGGTCAGCGCGACGGGCCCACGCGGTGGCTCACGATTCTGCTCGCCGTTGGCTTGGATCCCGCGGCGTGATCGGCCTGGTGCGTCGCCTTCGGTGACTTTATCCCTGAGTCCGGCCGGGTCAGGCGGTCGGGAAGACTGCCTGACCACGCCGCATCAGCTCAGCTCTCGTTGCTCTTGACGATCCCCACCGGACAGGAGATCCCCGTTCCGCCGAGCCCGCAGTAGCCGTTCGGTACCTTGTGCAGATACTGCTGGTGGTAGTCCTCGGCGTAGTAGAAGGGTCCCGCCTCGGACGCCGGTCGGGCGTCGGTCGTGATCTTTCCGAGGTGGAACTGGTCCAGCAGCGGCTGGTAGGCGGCCTTCGTCGCCTCGTAGGCCTCGCGCTGCTCGTCCGTCGTCCAGTAGACGGCGGACCGGTACTGCGTTCCGATGTCGTTGCCCTGCCGGTAGCCCTGGGTGGGGTCGTGGGACTCCCAGAACGTGCGCAGCAGCTCCTCGGATGTGATCTTCTTGGGGTCGTAGGCGATCAGCACGGCCTCGGTGTGACCCGTCCGGCCGGTGCAGGTCTCCTCGTACGTCGGGTTGGGCGTGTACCCGCCCTGGTAGCCCACAGCGGTGGTGACCACTCCGGGCAGCTGCCAGAAGACGCGCTCGGCGCCCCAGAAGCAGCCCATGGCGACATACAGCACCTCGGTGCCCTCAGGCCAGGGGCCCTCGAGCGGGGTCCCGAGGACGGCGTGGAACTTCGGCACCGGGTACGGCCGGTGGTCCCGGCCGGGGAGAGCCTGGTCCGCAGTGACCATCGTCGTCTTCAGGCGCGTTCCGAACAGCACGTCGAACTCCTCTCTGGCCGCCCCGTCGCGCGTCGGTGGCTCCGACGCCCCGGGCTACGGCATGTGCTCCGTCCCGGCTGCGCGTCCACGGTCTTCCGACCTCCTGACGGCGCCGGGCCCGGCATCCCCGTCAATGCGCAAGGCTGCGTGCCTGTTCCCGCCGGCCCTGGGCTTCGGCCGACGGTCGCCCGGCTGTCGATGTCGGTCGCCTTGCGGCTTCCGTCGGACACTTCCGTCGGGCAGGGGGTCGTGCTAGGGTTCGAACATACGTTCGAATCACGGGGGATGGGCGAATGGGCGGCGACGGGCGAGGGGATCCGGCCTCGAGCGCGGGCGACGTGGCGCCGGACGAGGCAGCCGGCTCGCACGCGTCGTCCCTGGCTTCGGCGTTTCACGGTCACCCCGGCGGCGTCCTCGCCGAAGCGATCGAGCAGCACAGCCGGTCGGCAGGGCCGCTGCGCCAGGTGCCGATCGGGTCGTCGACGGATCCGCTGGCCGAGGTCGTCCACGTGGTTGCAGCCGCTCGGCGGTTGGAGAGCTGGTCGATCTGGGCGCAGCTGAACATGATCGCTCGGCTGATCGCCGCATGGGAGGCGGCTCCTCCGGTGTCGAACGACATCGAGCAGGACGACCGGTGCGAGACCCGAGATCCGGCCCTGGCCGAGCGTCTCAACGGCGAGATCTCCCGATTCCAGCGGTCGGTGCGAGGGGAGTGGTCCGGCGACGCCGACGCCCTCGCGCCGGTCTTCGCCACCTCTGAGGTGTCCCTGGCGTGTGGCCTGACGAGGTACTCCGCTGATCGCCGTGTGACGGTCGCACAGGCCTTGTTCCTCGAAGGGCGCCTGCCACGCGTTCGCCGACTGCTGCAGGCCGGCTGGGTGGACTGGGCCAAGCTCGACGCCTTCGTGCACGACACCCTCCACCTGGACGTGATGGTCGCCAACGCGGTGGAACGGCTGGTCCTCGGCGAGCTGCCGGGAGAGCAGCCGGAATGCCCGGACGCCGTGGACGTCGTGGCCGACACGGCCGATCCCGGTGCAGATCTGCCGGTCTTCGTTCGGCTCACGACTCCGCAGGTGCGGGCCGCGATCGCGGGCGCGATCAACGCGCTCGACGCCGAGGCAGCGGCCCGCCGGGCCGAGAAGGCGCGCGAGCGCCGCGGCGTGAGCTGCAGGGCCGATCTGGACGGGATGGCCACGCTGACGGCCGACCTGGCGGTCGAGGCCACCGCTGCGGTCTGGAACGTCCTCACCGATGCCGCGAAGAAGACCAAGGCCGCCGGTGATCCCCGCACCATGGACCAACTGCGGGCGGACGAATTGGTTGCCCGAGTCACCCGGATCGAGGCCGTCCGAGCTGATCCGGAGGCTGCCGGTCTCGGGCAGCTGCGGTGCGTCCCACCGATTCCCTGGGCCGTCTCGTTGACGATCCCATTGGCGACCTACCTGGGCCTCGTCGACGACCCCGCGCAGCTCGACGGGTACGGCCCGATCCCCGCCGGGCTGGCGCGCCGGCTCGCCACCGACGCCGCTCGCGAGCACCGGCTGACCACGACGTGGCGGTGCGTCATCGTCGACGACGAGCACGGCGCAGTGCTCGGCGTCTCGAGGCCCATCAGCTCGCCTCGACACGATCCACCGGCGCGGCTGGCCGACGTGACCACGACCAGCGAACCCACCTGTTGCTTCCCGGGCTGCCGGATCCAGGCACGGCGTTGCGACCTGGACCATCGCATCCCCTACGACCGCGGCGGTCCGACGTGCTCGTGCAATCTCGAGCCGCTATGTCGAGGCCACCATCAATGGAAGACCCGCGGTCTGATCAACATCCGCGCGCTCGGGCCGGACGACGACCCGGATGCCCCGCCAGGGACCTTGGAGTTCACCACCCGGACCGGCCTGCGGTACCGGCGCATGCCCACACGCCTCACAGCTCGCGCGGCGAACGTTGACGATGCCGAGGTTGCCGCGGCGATCACGCACGCCCGCGCGGTCGACGCGCAGCGGGCGGCCGGCGAGGCGCGCGTCGAGAGCCAACCGGGGTACCGGGAATGGGCTCGACGTGACGACGCCGACGCCATCTGGCACCGCTCGTACACCGCTCTCCAGTCCGCCAGGGCCGCGACGGAGGCGCGCCGCGCGGCACGGCGGATCCTCGACGCGGAGCTCGAAAGGATCCTCCCTCCGCTGAGGGTGCCTGGCTCCGCTCCACGGCGCGCCGGACCGCCACCGGGACAATGACCGCGCGCGCCCTCCGCGCAAGGCACGCTGTGGGTATGCAGAGCGTCACCAGTCAGCGACGCAGAGTCCGAATGCGCGGGATCGTGCAGGGTGTCGGCTTCCGGCCGTTCGTGTACGGGCTCGCCGTCGAGCTCGGGCTGACGGGCTGGGTCCTGAACGATGCCGGCGGTGTGGTCGCCGACGTCCAGGGAGCTTCCAGGGCTCTGGACGCCTTCGAGCACCGGGTCGTGGTCGACGCACCCGCGACCGCGATCGTCGAGGAGGTCACCAGCACTCCGCTGGAGCCTCGGACCGGACGTGGCTTCACCATTGCCAGCTCCCAAGGAGGGCCGGGCCGCACGCTCCCGCCGCCCGACCTCGCGACGTGCGCGGCGTGCCTGGACGAGCTCGCCGATCCTGCCGACCGGCGCCACCGCCATCCCTTCATCTCCTGCACGACCTGCGGCCCCCGTTTCACGATCATGACCGGGCTGCCCTACGACCGCCCGAACACCACGATGGCGGGCTTCCCCTTGTGCGCCGCGTGCCGTGCGGAGTACGAGAACCCCGCCGACCGCCGGTTCCACGCCCAGCTCATCGCCTGCCACGACTGCGGCCCGAGCCTCGAGCTCGTCGAGGCGCTCGAGGTCACGGGGAGCGAGGACCTCCTCCATCGCGACGCCGCCCTGTCGCGTGCTCGGGAGATCCTCGCGGCGGGCGGCATCGTCGCGGTCAAGGGCGTCGGCGGCTACCACCTCGCCTGCGACGCGACGAGCGGGGAGGCCGTCGCTCGGCTCCGCGAGCGCAAGCAGCGCGGGGACAAGCCCTTCGCGGTCCTCGTCCGCGACCTGGCCACCGCCCGCGCGATCGCGGACGTCGACGGCGACGAGGCCGCCCTGCTCGGCAGCGCCCGGCGCCCGGTGGTGCTCCTGCGCCGGCGGCGCGAGGCGGCGCTCGCCCTCGCCACCGAGGTGGCTCCCCGCAACAACCGGCTCGGCTTGCTGCTGCCGCCGTCCGCGCTCCATCTGCTGCTGCTCGGGCTCCCCGGCGACCCGCCAGGGGCTCCCGCCCTCGTCCTGACCAGCGGCAACCTCTCCGGCGAACCGATCGTGACGGACAACCACGAGGCCGTCCGCCGGCTCTCCGGGGTGGCGGACGCATGGCTGCGGCACGACCGGCCCATCCATGTCCCGTGCGACGACTCCGTGGTGGAGGTCGTCGACGGCCAGCCCTCGCCGCTGCGTCGCTCCCGCGGTGAGGCGCCCCTGCCGATCGCGCTGCCCGTGCCCGTGCAGCCGACGCTCGCCGCCGGCGGCGACCTCAAGAACGTGTTCTGTGTCGCGGACGGGCGCGACGCGTGGCTCTCCGCGCACGTCGGCGACATGGACGACGTCGCCACGCAACGAGCCTTCGCCCGCGCAGTCGACCACCTCCAGTCCCTCGTGGACCTCGAGCCGCGTCGCCTCGTCGTCGATCGCCACCCGCTCTACCGGAGCGCTCGCGGCGCCGAGGACGCGGCGGCCGAGCACGGAATGTCCCTCGATCGGGTCCAGCACCATCACGCGCACATCGCGTCGGTGCTCGCCGAGAACGGCCACCACGGCGCAACCCCGGTGATCGGGGTGGTCTTCGACGGCGCCGGGCACGGAGACGACGCCGCCGTCTGGGGCGGCGAGGTGCTCCTCGCCGACTACACCGGCTACCAGAGACTGGCCCACCTGTCGTACGTGCCGCTCGCCGGCGGGGACGCCGCCGTCCGCCGCCCGTACCGCATGGCGCTGGCTCATCTGACCGCGGCCGGGCTGCCGTGGGACGAGCGCCTGCCCTGCGTCGCGGCGGCCCCGCTGCGCGAGCGATCCGTGCTCTCTCACCAACTACGCACCGGCCTGGCGTGCGTGCCGACCTCGAGCATGGGCCGGCTGTTCGATGCGGTCGCGTCGATGGCCGGCGTCTGCCACGAGGTCGGCTACGAGGCGCAGGCAGCGATGGAGCTGCAAGCGCTCGCCGAGCACGCCGACGGAGAGGCCGGCTCCTACCCGCTACCACTGCTCGCACCCGTCTCCGGCGCACCCGGCGAGGCTGCGCTGGAGTGGGATTGCGGCGTCCTGGTGCGGGCCGTCGTGGACGACGTCCGTGCCGGCATGCCGCCGGAGGTGATCGCCGCCCGGTTCCACCGGGGGATCGCCGCCGCGGTCGTCCGCGTCGCGCTGCGCGCCCGGGCCCTCTGCACGAGCGACGTCGTCGCCGTGAGCGGCGGCGTGTTCACCAACGCGCTGCTGCTCTCCCTGACGACCCGCGGGCTACGCGAGGCCGGCTTCGAGGTGCTACGGCACCGCCGCGTCCCCGCCAACGACGGCGGGCTGGCGTTGGGCCAGGTCGTCGTGGGCGCCGCCCGCGCGTCGAACGCCGAGCCAGAGGTGGTCCTGCCGGTGGCCGCGACGGCCGGGGCGTACGGTGGTCCTTCGTGACCTCCTCGACCTCGCCCGCGGATCCGCAGGTCCCGAACCCCGACGAACACGCCGGTGTCGGCGGCGCGGCCCCGGTCGACTGGGGCAGCCGCGGCTTCGCCACCCGGGCCATCCATGCCGGTTCGGACCCGTACCCGGCGAGTGGCGCGGTCATCACGCCGATCTACGCGACCACGACGTACAAGCAGGACGGCGTCGGGGGGCTGCGCACCGGCCTCGGCGCCGGCTACGAGTACAGCCGCAGCGCCAACCCCACGCGCACGGCGCTGGAAGAGTGTCTCGCCTCGCTGGAGGGCCCCTCGTCGCGGGCCTTCGCATTCGCCTCGGGCCTGGGCGCCGAGGACGTCCTGCTGCGTTCGGTGCTCCGCTCCGGCGACCACATCGTGGTACCGGACGACGCCTACGGCGGCTCCTATCGCCTCATCGCCCGGGTCGCCGGGCCCTGGGGTGTCGAGCACAACGAGGTGCACCTTGCGGATCTCGACGCCGTCCGCGCCACGATCCGGCCGGGGCAGACCAAGGTCGTCTGGGTCGAGACCCCCACGAACCCGATGCTCGCCATCGCCGACATCAGCGAGCTCGCCCACATGGCGCACGACGTCGGCGCCCTGCTCGTCGTCGACAACACGTTCGCGACCCCGTACCTGCAGAACCCGCTCGCCCTCGGCGCCGACGTCGTCGTGCACTCGACGACCAAGTACGCCGGCGGCCACTCCGACGTCGTCGGCGGCGCCCTCGTCGTGGCACCGGATGTCGACGCGCCATGGATGGACGGCATCGGCGGCGTCGGGGCCGGCGTCGTCGACCGGATCGCCTTCCACCAGAACGCGATGGGCGTCGTCCCGTCGCCGTTCGACGCCTTCCTCGTCCACCGCGGCCTCAAGACGCTCGCCGTCCGGATGGAGAAGCACTGCGACAACGCCGAACGCGTCGCCGAGTTCCTGGTCGGCCACCCGCGGATCCGTCAGGTCTTCTATCCCGGCCTGCCCGAGCACAAGGGTCATGACGTGGCGCAGAAGCAGATGCGGCGGTTCGGCGGCATGGTCAGCTTCCGCGTCCTCGGCGGCGAGGAGGACGCCCTTCGGGTCTGCGAACGCGCCGAGGTGTTTCTCCTCGCCGAGTCGCTCGGAGGGATCGAGAGCCTCATCGAGCACCCGGGCCGGATGACGCACGCCTCTGTGGCGGGCTCGCCGCTCGAGGTCCCGAGCGACCTCGTCCGGCTCTCGGTCGGCATCGAGGACACCGACGACCTGATCGCCGACCTCGATCGGGCGCTCGCCTGATCGACGTCGCTGATCGACCTCGCTGATCGACCTCGCTGATTGAGCGCCGTCCTCTGCGTCGACGTCGGCTCGACGTTCACGAAGGCCCTGCTGGTCGCGGTCCCGGACGGGGCCGTGCTCGCCACCGCCGCGCATCCGACGACTCCGCCGGAGGTCCTCGACGGGGTCGCCGCCGTCCGTGCGGCCGCCGAGGCGTCGGCCGGCTGCCGGGCGGACACCGTGCTGGCGTGCTCCAGCGCCGGCGGCGGCCTGCGCATCGCCGTCGTCGGCTACGAGCGTCTGGTCACCGCCGAGGCCGGCCGCCGGGTCGCCCTCACCGCGGGTGGGCGCGTCGTGCACGTCCACGCCGGTCTGTTGGAGGAGCCGGACGTCGACGTGCTGGGCACGGTCCGCGCCGATGTGGTGCTGCTCGTGGGCGGCACCGACGGCGGCGACTGCGACGTCCTGCTCGCCAATGCGCGACGACTGGGGGCGGCCCGGTTGAGCGTGCCCGTCGTCGTGGCCGGC
>Ga0081540_1002292_pt1 | contig 15720 bp, 17 predicted proteins | sample TabmetS2T1R1_FD_71024 | JGI IMG/M metagenome (GOLD analysis project Ga0081540, IMG submission 71024) | Tabebuia heterophylla rhizosphere microbial communities from the University of Puerto Rico - S2T1R1 | ecosystem: Host-associated > Plants > Roots > Rhizosphere ... | reverse complement strand
CTACGATCGGCGCCACCGCGCCCTTCATTGGCCTCTTTGGCACGGTGTGGGGCATCATGGACAGCTTTGTCGGCATTTCAAAGGCGCAGACTACTAACCTTGCCGTGGTGGCGCCGGGTATCGCCGAGGCGCTGCTGGCAACCGCCATCGGGCTCTTTGCCGCGATCCCGGCCGTCGTCATCTACAACATGTTTGCGCGGACGACTACCGGTTGCCGGGCGATGGTTGGCGACTCTGCGGCTGCGGTCATGCGCTTGGTGTCGCGTGACATCGATCGCGGCACCGCAATGCCGAAGCTGCGCGCAGCGGAGTAGCAGCATGGCAATCCGTCTCGATCACGGCGCGGACGAGCTTGCCGAAGTCCACGAGATCAACGTCACGCCGTTCATCGACGTGATGTTGGTGCTGCTGATCATTTTCATGGTGGCCGCCCCGTTGGCCACGGTCGATGTCGCCGTCGATCTGCCCGTCTCGACCGCGGAGCCGCAACCGCGACCGGACAAGCCGCTGTTTCTGACAATCAAGGAGGATCACACGCTGGCGCTGGGTAACGACACCGTTGTCGATGATGACATTGGCGCTGCCCTCGACGCAGCGTCCGGCAATGACAAGGACCAGCGCATCTTTCTGCGCGCCGATAAGCAAGTCGATTACGGCGCATTGATGGAAATCATGAACAAGCTGCGCGCGGCCGGGTACTTGAAAGTCGCTCTGGTCGGGCTCGATCCCGGTGAGAACCGATGACAATCGCCGATACATTCGATCGCCCGGACGGCGCCGGAACCAGCCGGTGGACCATCAGCCTGCTGCTCGTTCTCGCGCTGCATGCGGGGCTTATACTGATGATCGCGCTTCGGCACATCCCAATCGAACCCATCGGTATGCCGCCGGCAGCCGTTATGATCGATCTGGCGCCGCTCCCCACGGCGGCGCCGGCCGAGGCTCCGCCTCCTCCGGTTATCGAGCCTGAGGTTCAGCCGCCCCCGCCCGAACCGCAGCAGGACGTGGTCCCCCTACCCGAGCCCGAACTACCCAAGCTTGCTCCGAGCCCGGCGCCGCATCCCGCTGTGACCCTGCCCGCCCCACAGCCGCCGAAGCCAAAGCCAAAGGTGAAGCGGGTCGAGCACCCCCCCACACCGCAGCGGGAGGCAGAACCGGCGCCGGCGCTGCAACAGCCGGCGCCAGCGCCACAGTCTTCAACGCCCCAAAGCACGGCCAGTTCGGCGAGCGCCCGCGCGACCTGGCAAGCGCAATTGCTGGCCTGGCTGGAGAAGTACAAGCGCTACCCGCGTGTAGCGCAAGAGCAGCGTCAGCAGGGGGTGGTTTCCCTGCGCTTTGCGATCGACCGTCAGGGCAAGGTGCTCTCGTCCCAGATCAACAAGAGCTCCGGCTTTGAGCTGCTCGACGACGAGGTGCTGGCGCTGATACAGCGGGCGCAGCCCGTACCCGCCCCGCCGCCCGAAATCAGCGGCAATCGCATCGAGCTGCAGGTGCCGGTGGCTTTCACTCTCAGGCGGTAACCTGAACTCTGGTTGGTAGGCGCCCGAGGCTCGCCAGCGCCGCCTCAGCCGCCGCCATCCCGGTCATGTAGGCGCCGTGGGCGGTCGAGAAAAAATTGGGCGAGCAGGCTTCTCCGGCAAAGAAAAGCCGGTCGTCGACCGGAGCGGCGAGCCGCGCCCGATCCTCGGCGTGGCCGGGAAGCGCATAGGAATAGGAGCCGCGCGACCACGGATCCCGCAGCCACGCCGTCGAGGCGAGCGGCGCAATGCGGCGGCGGATATCATTGCCTAAAATCCGAGCTAGCTCTTCGGCGGCAAAAGAGAACATCGCCCCTTCGCCCTCTCGCTCCAGCGCCGCGGCAAAGCACCCGCCGAAAAAGCAGTATATCGCCGGGCGATCGACCGGGCGCACCTGGTAGCTCATTGTTTCGCGCGAACGGGTAGAGCCGATCAGATAGATATCGGGCTCGATCCCCGGAAGCGCGCCCGTCAGCGAGATGAACAGCTTGTCGTCGACCCCGAGCGGCAACCCGGCCGCCGCCTCCGCTTTTTCCGGGAGCGGCGGATCGAAGCGGATTGCTTCTGCAGCAAGGATCGAGGTCGGCACGGTAACGATGACCCGCTTGGCCGTCACGGAACCCCGCACGGTCTCGATCCGGATCAGACGCCCGGTATGGTCGATGCTCGATACAGCGGCATCGAGAGCAACCGGCAGGCCACTGGCGAGCTTTTCGAACAGCCGGCCATAGCCCTCGCGCAGCCGCCAATTAACGCCGCTGTCCTCATAGCTCACATAGTCCTTGACCGAGACGTGCTCGAGCTCGGCGCCGTTCCCCCAAGTGCTGGTCGCGTCGAGCAGCTCGTTCCAACGGCCGCCCGGTACCAGCACGCTCGCCAGCGAGCGATCGGCCGTTTCCGCCGCGGCCTTCTTTCGCGCCCGGTAATGCGCTTCGCGGGTTGCGATCCAGTCGGCCTCGGCCTCGCGGCTCGCGCCACTGCGGCTGAGCCGGCTAACCCACTCCGGCGGCCGACGGTGAAGCGAGAAGCCGAGGTGTTGGGCGATCGGCGACAGCGGGTTGCGATCGGCAGAATGAAGCCACTCGGCGCCGCGGTCCAGCGGAAACTCGGCCGGCGCGATTGTGTGGACGCGACCGCCGACCCGGTCGCGGGCCTCGAGCACCAGTACCGAGAGCCCATCGCCCTCGGCGAGCCGTCGTGCTGTCGCAATCCCCGCCGCACCGGCGCCGATTACCGCAACATCCACCTCCGACCGCAACGCAGCCATTCAGTCCTCGTTTCGCAGCCTGGAAAAGATTATCGCACTGCGAGGTTCCGCTGCGGCGACGCGTCGGCGATCTCGCTGACCAGCTTGTTGGTGATCGCATCGGCAAAGGCGTGGAAATCCTCCACGACACGCAGAAAGGCCCCAGGGCCGCCGATAACATTCTGCCGGTACCATTCGGGCAAGCCACCGGGCGGCTGGGTATGGAAGGCATAACCGGGATTGGGCCTGTCGTTGACGATTGCGAGCCCGTTGATCGTGACGCCTTGTCCCACAGCCTCGTCGCGTGCATCGGTGACCGGGCGGCCGGAGTTGTTGGTCCCGTCGCCGGAAATGTCGATGACGTGCCGGCTGGCCTGGGGTTCCGCAGCCGCGAAGCGCTCCATCGCGAAATCGATGGCGCCGCTGATCGAGGTCCGTCCGATATAGGAGCGCGGTGCGGCGAGGATGGTCGCGGCGAACCCACCAGCGTCCTCTTCGTCATGAATGACGGTCCAATCCGCAACGACGTTCTGCTCGCCGGCTCCGGACCATTCGATGAAGCATATCGCGATGCTGCCGGTGCGCCCGCCGCGGATCGCCGCGAGAACCCGCGGATCGGTCAAGGCCGTCGAATAGCCCTTTCGCTGGAGAGCAAACTCGGTTTCATCGATGCTCCGCGAGACGTCGGCCGCAAGAATAGGCAGCAAATCTGTGACCTGGGCGCGCACGCCTGCAGGCAGGCCGACTAAAACCAGGAAGGCTGCAGCTAAGGCCGTGAATTGCATCGGGGTCTTCCTCACCATGCGGGCGAGGATAAGCCCGCCGAGGCCGCGGCGAAAGCTTCTCGCTACGAGCCGCCCGAAACCCCATATCTCAAGACGACAGGTTTCGATGCGCATCGCCCAGACCCGGCTCACAATCACGACCGCGCCGCGCGAGATCAAGGAGATCACCGCAGAAATCGCGGATTGGACCGCGCAACAGCGCCTCTCGATCGGCCTCCTTACCGTCTACATCGCGCACACTTCGGCTTCCCTGCTGATCCAGGAGAACGCGTCGCCGGATGTTCTCCGCGATCTTGACGCATTCCTGCGCCGGATCGTCCCGGAAGATGTCCGCCTCTACCGGCACAACGACGAAGGGCCGGATGACATGCCGGCGCACATCAAGAGTGCGCTGACCCAGACCCAGTTGAGCATACCTGTGACCGATGGACGGCTGCAGCTCGGCACCTGGCAGGGGATCTTCTTGCTCGAGCATCGCGCATCGCCCCATCGCCGCTCCCTTATCCTGACCCTGATCGGCGAGCAGCAACCTGCCGCCGCCTAAGGTCGGCGATGTAATCCCTAACGGTCAGCCGCCATCACGTTCTCTTTGCGAGAGGAGGCCGCTTGACCCGGCCGGCGGCGCCCGCCTATATGCCCGGCATGCCAGGCGGCCGGATGGCAGAGTGGCTATGCAGAGGACTGCAAATCCTCGTACAGCGGTTCGATTCCGCTTCCGGCCTCCAGAGTGCCCGCCCACCTGTGGGAAGGAAGCCAAGGCCGGCCAAATAGCCCGCTGGATCCTGCACGCGCGCCTCGCGCGAGCGTGTCCCGCTCGCTGCAATAACGCGTCGCCATGCTGGCTGATGCATTGCAGCGAGCGGGATCGCCGGAATAAGGCAGGTACCGCGACCTCGTACTCGTCCACGTCCGGTGTCGTCGGGTGTTCGCAGGGGGCATCGGATCAGGATGTTGTCGGTCCCGGAGCATCCCTCCGGCGGGCGTGCCGAACTGCGAAAATCTCGACATCGCTTCCACGCCGCCGATAGGAAACGACGTGATTTCCGACAATCAGCCGACGGGTGCCGGGCAATGGGCCGGGTGAGCCGGAGTTGGGAAATTCGGCCAGCTGTTGCTCGGCGCGGCTGAGAGCCTGGGAGAAACGATCCGCCGCCGACCGACTATTCTCAGCAAGAAAGGCTGTTATCTCTTCGATTTCGGCAGCCGCGCGTCGGGAATAGACGACGCGGCTCGTCATTTGCGTTGCACACGGACCTTCTCTGTGCTGGCGATAACCTTCTCGACCCGGCGTCGCACATCTTCAGCCGAGACGATCTCTCCCCGGTCGAGTTCCGCGAGGCTCTCGGCGTCTTCGGTAAGCTCCGCACCCTCGTCTTTGAGATACTGGCGGAGCGCGCGCAGCATCACCCAAGAGCGGGGACGGTCGAGTATCTCTGCAAGCCTATCGAACGCTTGAATAAGATCACCCGGGACGCGCAATGAAACGTGCGTCGATCCAGCATTGTCGTTGGGCACCGGCACCTCCAGTGATACCAGAGATCACATGGTAGCACACGCCGCAAGCGTATCACACCGCCCGTGTTGATCGGCCCTCGGCATCGGCGCAAGGTAACTGCCCGCAGAGCGGCATGCGAGCGAGGGCTGAGACGAGGAGGTGATCATGGCCGGAACCACCACGGCGTTGCGCAAACTGCTCGCCGAGCAGGCGTTCATCCACATGCCTGTCGCCTATGACGCGCTCGGCGGCCGGCTGATCGAGCAGACCGGGTTCAAAGCGGTCTATGTCGGCGGGTTTGTCACCGGCGGCTCGCGCTGCAGCTCCGAACCGCTTCTGACTTTGGACGAGCAGGTTCGGGTCGCCGGCGACGTCGCGAAGGCCGTTGGCATCCCAGTGCTGGCGGATGCCGGCGCCGGCTTCGGCGAGCCATTGCACACGATGCGCACCGTGCGCGAGTTCATCCATGCCGGGATCGCCGGCGTCCATATCGAGGACCAGCTCTTCCCGAAGCGGGCGCATTACCACAAATACGTCGCTCACGTGATCCCCAGGGAGGAATTCGCCGACAAGATCCGCCTCGCCTGCCGCCAGCGCGATCAGAGCGACAAAGATTTCGTTATCGTTGCCCGGAGCGATTCGTGCCGCTTCGAGGGGCTCGACGAGGCGATCGGGCGGGTGAACCTCGCAGCCGAGCACGGCGCGGATATGGGGATGATCTTCCCGCGCGATCTTGGCGAATTGCAGCTGGCGCCGAAACTGGCGAAGATTCCGCTCGTTTACGTCGTCAGCCGCGGCAATCGCGACAACCGCCCGGTGGCGACCGCTTCCCAGCTCGCCGATATGGGCTACAAGGTGGCGCTCGACGCCTTGCTTTCATTGTTGGTCAGCTTTCACTTCAACAAGCGTGCGCTCGAAGAGCTGAAGGCGACCGGGGATTTTACCGGCCTTACCCAGCAGGAGTGCGTGACGGCGCGGCACGACATCGAGACGCTCGTCGGCCTCGACGAGTTCTACGCGATCGAGGAAGAAACCGTCGAAGACAGGAAATGGGGCGAGCGGTGAACGGATAACCGCTGGGAAGCGGTCGCAGGGGATAGAGGCCGGACGCCGTCTCGACCACAGGCCGCGAGCCTGGCCCGACAGCAATCACCGAAGAGAAAAACGCTCCACGCTACGTTGGGTGAGAACGGCCTCAAGCCGCGGGGATGGCGACCAAGCCTTCCTGCTCGAGCGTATTAGCCCAATCCGACACAGTCGTGCGGTGCAAGACACGGCGCTGCGCGCCGTCATAGGGCCGGCCGCGATGCATTGTGCAGCGGTTGTCCCACATCACGAGGTCGCCGACCGTCCAGCGGTGCTGGTAGACAAATTGCCGCTGCGTCGCAAAGGCGATCAGCTCCTCGATCAGCGCCCTCCCCGTCTCGACCGGCCAGCCGATGACATGCGAGGCGTGCGAGGCGAGATAGAGGCTGGTGCGGCCGGAGGCCGGATGGTGGCGCACCAGAGCCTGCGGCACCGGAGGCAATTCCTTGAAGATCGCGTCGTTGAAATCGGCAAAGCCGATCTGGCTGCGCGACCGGAAAATGCTGTGCTCGACGACAAGCCCGCGGAGCTCTCGCTGTTTTGCTTCGGGCAGCGCGTCCCAGGCGGCCCGCAAATCGGCGAACTCGGTCTCGCCTCCGGAAGAAGGCAGCTCGCGGGCGGAAAGCAGAGAGCATTTCGCCGGGACGTGTTTGAACGAGCTGTCGGTGTGCCACAGCTGGTTGCCGAGGTTGAAGAGGTTGCGGCGGTCGTCGCGCGCCAGCACCCGCCCCTCGGCGTCGAGGTTCGAGATGTCGGCGATATCGGGGCGCAGCCGCATCTTGGCGCCGGCATAGTTCGGGTTGACCTCGAGCGGCCCGAAGAGCCCGCTGAAAGCGAGCTGCTGCTGGTCGGTCACCCGCTGCCCCGGAAAGACGAGGATTCCGTGGCGGTTGAAGGCCGCATCGATCTCGGCGAAGACGTCGGGCGTCACTGGGCGGGTCAGATCGACGCCGCGCACCGCGGCGCCTAGCGTCGGATGAAGCGGGGCGGCCTCGATCGCCATGTTGCTCACCATTCTCGCGCAACGTCGAATATTATGCTCCGCGACGCTGCAACGTTCAATTCGATGCCGATGCACGACGCCGATATCAGAGCGACGGCCGAATGGCTGGCCGATGGCGCCCGGTCAGCGCCGCAGCCGCAACAGGTATTGGCTCAATTGTGCGAGCGGCTCGTCGCCTGCGGCATCCCGGTGTGGCGGGTCGCCGTATTCATCCGCACCTTGCACCCCAATGTCATGGGCCGGCGATTCGTTTGGCGGCCAGGCGCCGAGGTGGAGACTTCCGAAGCTCCGTTCGAGCTTCTTGCAAGCGCGGATTTCCTCGACAATCCGGTTGCCCGTGTCTACCAGACGAGCGCCATGATCAGGCGCAGGCTCGCGGATCCGGATTGCCCGATCGACTTTCCGATACTAACGGAGCTCCGGGCGGAGGGGATCACCGATTATCTGGCGGTGCCCCTCGTTTTCACGGACGGCGCCGTTCATGTGGTGACCTGCACGACGCAACAGCGCGGCGGTTTCACCGATGCACAGATCGCCAGCATCGAAGCAATAATCCCGGCCCTGACGCGCGTCGCCGAGATCCGAATGTTGCGGCGGATGGCGAGCATTCTGCTCGACACCTATGTCGGGCGCAGTCCTGGCGAGCGCATCCTCGCGGGACATATCCGGCGCGGCGATATCGAGGAAATCCACGCCGCAATCTGGCTGTCGGACATGCGCGGCTTCACCGCCTTGGCGGATCGGATTCCTCCTCGGCAGTTGATCGATTTGCTGAACCGCTATTTCGATTGCCAGGTTCCCGCGATCCTCGATCATCGTGCGGAAGTCCTCAAATTCATGGGCGACGGATTGCTGGCGATTTTCCCGATTGCCGGTGACAACTCGGACGCGGATGAAGTTTGCTCCCGCACCCTCGCCGCGGCGCGGCAGGTCTGGGCCAATGTCGCCGCGTTATCGGAACAGATAGAGGTAGGGGGCCTCGACCCGCTGCGCTTCGGTTTGGCCCTGCATGTGGGTGAAGTTCTGTACGGCAATATTGGTGGCGGCAACCGTCTGGACTTCACCTGCATCGGTCCGGCGGTGAATCTGGCGGCGCGCATCGAGAAGCTGACCAGTGAATTGGGGCGAACAATCCTCGCCTCCGGTGAATTTGCCGTCCACTGCCCTCACGAGTTCACTGTTGTCGACCAATTTACACTTAGAGGCTTTAGCGCGGCTCAGCCGGTGTTCGGCCTCGCAACGGAGACTTCCTATAATTAGCTGGTTAGCTGGGAAATGCTAAGAGAGCCTCCGCCGGGTCGCCCAGCGGTGGCGCCGGTGTCGGCGCATCATCACCATCCATCATTTGGCCGTCGAATGCCGAACAGAAGGCGGCGGCCTCGTTCGCCCGCTCGAATTGGATGCCGACAACTATCTTTTCACCACCCGTGTCGTACCAGAAAAGGAGGGGTTCAAAGCGCCTTTCGTCGAGCCATCCCCTCATCTTCGCAAGATCCTGCGGGTCGACCGTCACTTTGACCGCGTGCATAGTTGTCCCTCCACTTTCTCCCAGGCCTCAACGTTTTTGTTCTGGCATGTAGTTGCCGTCCGATGCGTGAATTCTTCGGGACGGCGCGCGATAGCGGCCTAACGATTTCCCCAGAGAATCGTTCCGAGATTTTGCTTACGGGAAAATCTCGTGTCTCGGATGATCGCAGTGCGGGGGGGGGAAGGCACGCATTTGCATTGATACGGAGGGGAGAGACGGCGGGTGACCCGCCGTCTCGTTTTGTTGCTCCTATACTAAAAGTTGGTGTTCGAGTTCGATCAGCGCGGATTCCGCGTGCTCGGGGTCGATCCTCCCAGCCTCGACCGCCTGTTTGCCTGCTTCAACCGCAGCAGAGAATTGCTCATTTGCGGCGCCCGCGTCGTCCGTGTCGTTCGCCGTCGTCAAGACGAGGTGTCTTAGTTTCAACGCGATCGAATTGACACGCTCTTCAGTTACTTGCTCGCAGCAGGAGGCCGCCCCGACAACAACGCCGAGCGAACGGGCCATCTGCTGCGCCTCGGTCACGCGTTTGGTGGAAGTCATTTTTGATACCTCCTATCGGCCTGACGGACCAATGAGCTGTGCGAGCCTCTGGCGGGTCGCGGGATCGTTTTGGGCCTTCTTCAGAATGGTATTGTATTCGTCGACCGAGAGGCCCTGGTCGGTAACCGCCTTCTCCAGGGCGCCGTTTGCCTCGTCGGAAAGGCGTTGCTTATCGGACGGCGAGGCCTGCGAAATTCTCTTTTCATATCTTTGCCGGACGCTCGTCACCTGCCCGATAGCAGCCGCAGCCGCACTCAGCTTCTGGTCCGGAATGGTCGACGTCGGTGATTGGCCCTGAGGCTCAGCCTGCATTTGGTTCAGTGGCTGATTCTGGGCGTTTGCCGCTGGCGGCAAGAGCAGCCAAGCGGCGCTCAATACTGCTGCCGCGAGAGGTTGCGACAGACGTGTTCTCATAGAGCGGGATTTAGTGCAGTGCATACGCTATCTCCACTTTCTGGTGTACTTCAGCAGCCCGAGCGCGCTTTGTTCAAAGCTGATGGCCGATAGAAGGGCTCAATATTCGGCGCATGAAGGTCGCCCGATCACGAAAATGACACACCGCCGATCGATCGGTCGGCGACAGATCCGGTGCCACCAGCGACCCGACAACATCAGAAATGTTCGATTTGCGACGTGGCGCTCACCGCGAGGGCTCACGCCGTGAATTACCGCTGCAGTGTTCTCAATCGGCCGTCACGCACGGGGAAATGTGCCGATGCGGCAGCGCTTGGCCGGCCCCTTCCGGCCGTGGGGAGGTGTGCTCCTGTGGTGGTCTGCCCAGTTGACGTAGGGAGGCAATATCGGCCGTCAAGGCGCTGCCTGCCGGAAATGAAGTTCTGCGCTTAGCACCATTTGCCCTCACCTGCTGCAACCCAAGGTCAACAGGCGCCCATAACCCGGGATGGATTGACCGACGCCGGCGAGACGCAGCGCATGCCACATCATCGCAGAGGCGCTCGAAATGACGGGCTTGCCCAGATCCTGCTCGAGCAGCTGCAATACCGGCAAGGTCGGCATCCCGGTGCCGCTGAGGAAAACCGCCTCGGCGTCTTTTCGATCGACCAGACGCGCCAGCCGGTAAGCCCGCTCGGCGGTTTCGTCATAAATATTGGTAACCCCCTGCAGATTTGCGCAACTCACGACCTCGAGCCCGTGCGCTTCCAAATGGGACTTTCCCTGCGCCGTCGTTTCCGGTGAATAAGGTGTGCCGAGCGCCAGCCGGCGAACATTGAGCCGCTCCAGCGCACGAACGACCGAGCCGAAAGCCGTGATTACGCGCCTGCCGGTAGATTCCTCCAATCGGCGGAGCAGATCGGCCTCCCCCTGACGGCCGAGATGATAGCTGGTTGCCGTGTGCGCCAGGACGATGACATCGGGGCTTACCATCGCCAACAGCTCGATGCTGTCGCCGATACTGTCGACCATCATACGATTGCGCTCGTCCTGACCTTCGAGCGAACCGGTGGCGCCGCGCGCGGTCATTCGATGAAAATGGACGGACACGCCCTCCGGCGCCAATCCGATCATCTCCGGTTCCACCGTCGGGTTTCCGGGCGGCAGCAGAAACCCCAATCGCGCTCTCCAACCGATCATCGTTTTGCACTCACGTCTTCAGTGTCGTACGAAAATAAATCTGATCGAGCCGCAGCGGCTTGGTTAGCAACCCCGCTCCAACCAGCCCTGGTCGGAAAAGGCCATCGTCAGTCGTAACGTCATGCCTGCCCCCCGGTTACTCGCGGGCCCAGACCATCGCGAAGCTGATGGGTTGGCCCGCGTGACTCGCCATACGCGGATTCTGTCGGACCCACTCGGCATCGACAAGCCGCTCGCGCAATTCCAGCAATGACAGGCCAGCGCGGCGCCCCGCCTCGACGTGGTCGCTCAGAAGATGAATGACGTTTGCGATGGCGATCGGCTCGCCGGTCGGCCCATTGAAATGCGTGGGCACACCCTTCAGCAGCATGAACGGGTGATAATCGACCAGAACGATCCTGCCGCTCGAACGGATAAGGCGCGCCGCTTCGGCATAGAAGCCGGCAAGATCGGAGACGTGGCAGACGACAAAGGAGGAGATCGCCAGACCATACCCGCCTGCGGCCAGGCCTGTAGCAATGACGTCCGCGCAAACCACATTGCGGTAGATTCCCTTGGCGCTAGCTCGCTCGAGCATAGCAGGCGAGGAGTCGACGCCATCCACGCACGCGACGCTGCGCGCTTTGAGCCATGCGCCGACGCGCCCGGTGCCGCAGCCGAGATCGACAGCCGCCGCCTTGGCGCTCCAATCCATCGAGCTCAGCGAACTCAGCAGCGGAAGATCCAGCCGATCGTCCATGGTCGCGTCGTAAAAGGGCGCCCAGGCCGCATAGCCCTCCGCCACGTCCACCGTGCGATAGCCGCGAGTATCGTAGCGGGCAAAAGTCTCCGCCACCTGCCCCGCCCCCGAACTTGCTGCTGATCGCTCAGATGACCCCGTCGTCGCGCAGCCGTTTGACCTCGTCCGGACGGACGCCGCAGAGCTCGCCGAGCAGGGCCTCGGTGTGCTCGCCGAGCAGCGGTGGGCGGGTCACCTCGGCCGGCGAGTCCGACAATTTGATCGGGCACCCGACGGTCTTGTAGGTGCCGCGGGTCGGATAGTCGATGTCGAGGATCATCTCGCGCGCTTTGAGATGCGGGTCGGCCAAGACCTCGCCGGTGTCCTGGCAGGCGCCGCACGGCACGCCGGCCTCTCCGAGCGCGCGCATCACCTCGTATTTGCTGCGCCGGCGCGTCCACTCCTCGATGATCGCATTCAGCGCGTCACGATTTTCCCAACGCATCTCCGCGGTGTCGAAGCGGGGATCGTCGGCCAGCTCCGGCCGGCCCATCGCCTTGACCATAGCTGGCCACATCTGTTGCTGCGCCGTAATGAAGACATAGTCGTTGGGGCCGCCCGGCGCGCACGGATAGGTTGTGCTCGGGATCCCTTGTCCCATTTGATTGCCGCGCCGCGGCATCGCGTGGCCGAAGCGCTGATGGTCGCGCAGGCTGACGCGGATCAGATTGACCACCGCATCCTGCATCGACACCTCGACGCACTGGCCATGGCCCGAATTGTGGCGCTGCTGCAATGCCGCCAGAATGCCGATCGCCATGTGCATCCCGGTGCCGGAATCGCCGATCGCCGGCACGACAAAGGTCGGCGGGTTTTCCGGAAATCCGGTTACGCTCATCGCGCCGCCCATTGCCTGCGCGACCGGCTCGAAGCTCTTGTAGCTGGCGTACGGCCCGTAGCCGCCAAAGCCCTTGATCGTCGCATAGATCAAGCGCGGATTGATCTTCGACAGCACGTCCCAGCCGAGCCCGAGCCGGTCGAGGGCGCCGGGACTGAAATTCTCGACCAGCACGTCCGATTTGGCGATCAGCTCGCTGAACAGCTCCTTGCCGCGCCCGGTCTTCAGATTGAGCGTCAGGCTGCGCTTGTTGGCGTTGAACAGCAGAAAAAAGAGGCTGTCGCTGTCCTGTTGGTCGCGCATGTTGCGGCGCGCAATGTCGCCGCCCTTCGGCTCTTCGAGCTTGATCACATCGGCGCCGAGAAACCCCAAGATCTGGGCGCAGGCCGGCCCGGCCTGATTATGGGTCATATCGATCACGCGGATGCCAGATAGCGCCCGATCCATGCTCACCCTCCCGCTCGGTTGCGGCCAGAACCTAGCACCAACGGCAGCCTTGAGCGATGAGCATCATGGGGGCCGCCGCAGCCGCAGCTTCCGCGGCTCGCTGCCGAGGGGTACGGTCGGCCGGGCTAACGCGACCCGGACATCCGATGGCTAAATTTGGTGCACTCTGCGCGACGAATAAGCGCCTGAAAAGCCCACCCTTTCGCGCGGCATGAAATCTGCCGGGTCCCCGACTGGCATGCGGATTGCTGTGCCATGCGGAGCAAGAATGAAGGGGAGGCCGCCACCAAAAATCTCACCGGACCAGAGAGGCGCCTGTCATGGAGCTGGGTGTATTCATCCCCATCGGGAACAACGGGTGGCTTATCTCCACGACGTCGCCTCAATACATGCCGACCTTCGACTTGAATCGGCAGGTCGTCGAAAAAGCGGAGCGCTTCGGGTTCGATTTCGCATTGTCGATGATCAAGCTGCACGGCTTTGGCGGGCCGTCGCAATACTGGGACCACAATCTCGAATCTTTCACTTTGATGGCCGGGTTGGCGGCAGTGACCAGCCGGATAAAATTGTTCGCCTCAGTGGCAGTCCTGACCATACCGCCCGCGCTGGCTGCGCGCATGGCCGTTACAGTCGATTCGATCTCGCACGGGCGCTTTGGCGTCAACATCGTTTCCGGCTGGCAACGCGCCGAATACACGCAAATGGGCATTTGGCCCGGGGCAGAGCACTATGCCCGCCGCTACGAATACTGCGCGGAATACGTCACCATCATGCGTGAGTTGTGGGCGACCGGGCGGTCGGACCTCAAGGGCAATTTCTTCACGATGAATGATTGCCGCTGCAGCCCGTTGCCGCAGGCGCCGATAAAGATCATCGGCGCTGCGCAGAGTGACCGGGGCACCGAGTTTGCCGCGCAATACTGCGACTACAATTTTTGTGCGAGTTACGGCGTCAACGAACCGACGCGCTTTGCACCAAGCGTCAATCGATTGGTCGACGCCAGTCAAAAAACTGGGCGCGATGTCGGTGCTCTGATCCTGATCATGGTCATCGCCGACGAGACCGACGCCGCGGCAATGGCCAAATGGGAATACTACAAGGCGGGCACCGATATGGACGCGATCGCCTGGCGCGACGGGCAGGCCGGGGACGATCCCAACACGGACCCCTTTGCGACGCCGAATCGTCGAAAACTCTTGGGCGAAGCGAAGATTCCGGCGACTCATGGAGTGCTGGTCGGCTCCTACGCCTCGGTGGCGCGCATGCTCGACCGGGTCGCCGAGGTTCCCGGCGTACGCGGCGTCATGTTGACGTTTGACGACTTTGTTATCGGCATGGAGCAGTTCGGCACTCGGGTAATGCCGCTGATGCAGAGCTGCGCCAAGGTGCGGCAAGCCGCATAGGCGGCGGCCATCGCCATCCAATTTTTCCTAAATCTGAGGGACGCGCATGTCATTCAACCTCAAGGGCACATCCCTGCCCTCCGAGCCCCGCTCGATTTCTCGGCGCGGGCTTATCCGGACCGCATCCGCCGCAGCCGGCATTGCCGCCGGATCCGGGGCGCTAACCGGCTTCCCGACGATCTGGGCGCAAAATGTCAAGGATGTGACATTGGTTCATGCCGGGCCGCCCGTCGCCGCCATTCCGCAAATCGGCGAACAGGCCACCAAGGATCTCGGCTTTACGATCCGCATGCAGGCGACCGAGAACGCCGACCTCTTGAACCGGTTTCTGTCGCAATCAAACGCGATAGACGTCGGAGACGTCAGCATCGTGTACATGAAATACATTGTCGGCCGAAACGTCCTGCAGGCCATCCCGCTCAGCAAATACAAGTACTGGGATCAGACGATCCCGCTTTTCACCAAGGGCCTTTACCCCGACGGCCGCAAAGCCTCGACCCAGGGCGTCGCCCCATACACTGTGCTCTACGCGACGGGACCGGACGGACAAAAATTCTCGAAAGAGCCGACCGAGTGGCTGACCGGGATCCCGACGATCACCAACGCCGACACGCTCGGCATTCGGCCCGATCTGATCGGCCGGCCGATCACCAGCTGGGCCGACCTGCTGAGCCCCGAATTCAAGGGTAAGGCGGCGCTGCAGGATCAGCCGACGGTCGGGCTCATCGATGTCTCGATGGCCGTCGAAGCGGCCGGGCACCTGCAATACGAGAACAAGGGGAACATGACCCGCGACGAGATCGACAAGACGATCGCGCTGATGCTGGAGATCAAGAAATCGGGGCATTTCCGCTCGTTCTGGACGACCTTTGATCAGTCGGTCAACCTGATGGCGTCGGGCGAGGTCGTCATTCAATCGATGTTCTCGCCGGCAGTGACCGCCGTTCGGACCCGCGGCATCCCGTGCATCTTCCAGCCTCTGAAAGAAGGCTACCGCGGCTGGGGCTATACCCTGGCGCCGATGAAGCATCTGAGTGGGCTCAAACTCGATTGCTTCTACGAATACATGAACTGGTACACATCGGGTTTTCAGGGCGCGTTCATTGCGCGTGAAGGCTACTATTCGTCAGTGCCGGAGAATGCCAGGAAATTTCTGACCGAAGCAGAATGGGATTATTGGTATGGAGGCAAGCCTGCCGCCACCGACATCACCGACCCGTTCGGCAAATTGATGGAAAAGGCCGGGCGCACCCGCGACGGCGGCGCGTTTTGGGAGCGCATGGGCAACATCGCAGTATGGAACTCGGTCATGGATGAAGACCGCTACTTGACCCGCCGCTGGAACGAGTTCATCACGTCGTGACATCGTCCTTCGAAACGGTCGGCACCGCATTTAGCGACCGACGATTCACACCCGCATGGCCCCGCCTGTCTCCGCGTGCGGTGTCATGGTTGCAA
>Ga0081540_1002291_pt1 | contig 15726 bp, 14 predicted proteins | sample TabmetS2T1R1_FD_71024 | JGI IMG/M metagenome (GOLD analysis project Ga0081540, IMG submission 71024) | Tabebuia heterophylla rhizosphere microbial communities from the University of Puerto Rico - S2T1R1 | ecosystem: Host-associated > Plants > Roots > Rhizosphere ... | reverse complement strand
GGCCGCCGCCGGCACCGTGACGTTCGCGAAGGCGAGGGGGTTCGAGCCGTTGGCCGTGGGATCTGGGTTGTTCGAGGGGCAGGTCCCGGCGTAGACCGAGTAGGTCGAGGGCGAGGTGAACGGGAACAGGGTCGACGTCGTCGTCAGCGTCTGGCTGTTGGCTCCGGTGAACGTCTTGGCGACGTTCATCCCGGAGTTCGAGGCGGTGATCCCGTCGCCGGTGGAGTTCACGACCGCGCCCGAGTAGTTCAGCGTCGTGAACGAGACCCGCAGGGCGCCGGGCCGGTCGTACTGCAGGTTGACGGTGTTGGTGCCCTGATCGACGACGCTCACGGTCTGGTTCGTCGGCGCGCTGCCGTTCTGGTCCACCATCCCCGAGACTGCCCCTCCGACCGCCATCGTGTAGGTGCCGACGGGGACGTTCCGCCAGAGCATGCAGCCGGTGGACGAGGTGGACCCGGTGAACGAGCCCGGCCCGGAGCCGGTCAGCACAACGCCGGGGATCCCGACGTTTCGCGCGTCGACGACGTTGACAAGGATCGATCCGCTGTTGGGCACCAGCGAGCCGCTCGGCGGCGAGACCAGCGTCGAGGCCGTCACCGGATGGAGCGCACCCATGCCGCTCCAGGTCACGCTCGCGGTGACCAACATGTAATCGCGGGAGCCCGAGCCCGCCGAGCAGCCGCTGGTGGCGGCCGGCTCGTTCTGGAAGCTCGAGCGCGCGTTGACCGTGTAACACGTCTGCCGCGCCTGGGCGCCCGAGGTCGGGCAACCGGTCGAGAGCTGGGTCCCGTCGTCGAGCACGTACCTGGTGGCGTTGAGGCTGACCAGGTCGGCGATGCGGAAGGAGCGCACCCGCTCCAGCTCCTGCTCCGCCAGCTGGTTCGCCTGCGCCCGGTGACGCTCCTGGGCGGTGGCGCGCTCGGAGCCGGTCAGGAGCGTGAAGATGCCGACGGAGAAGATCAGCAGCACGAGGGCGCTGACCAGCACTTCGACAATGCCGAAGCCGGCCTCGTCGCGGGCGATCCGAATGAGCTTTGAAGGTGCCATGGCAGCGGAACCTCTGCCTTCATCGGCGCACCGGCCACGGTTGGCGATACCCAGGACTTGGGAGATCTGGCCGACCGTACGACCGCCTTCCGGGCTCGGGATGAGTCGAGCGTCCAAAAAGGAGAGGGCGGGCCCGAAGGCCCGCCCTCAACCTCACCGCCGGTCAGCTGGGACTAGCCCCAGTTACCGCCGGTCGGGCATCCGCCCTGACCACCCGGGTTACAGGTGAACGTGAACGTGCCGCCGGTCCGATCGATCTGGAACCAGTGGCCGGTGGTGCCGTTCGTCGCGCGCACCTGGTAGCTGGTGGCCGTCGCAGCGGCCGGCAGGCTGACGGTGTTGCCGCCGGCGCCGATCGACTGCTCGATGTTCTGCAGCGCCGTCAGATCGCAGGTGGCGTAGCTGCCGTTGTTGTCGGTACCACACGTCTCCATTGCGGTCTGAGCCGTGTGAGCCATCGCCTTCGCACTCGAGTCGTTGGCCTTCTGCTTCTGATTGAAGAACGTGGGAATGGCGATCGCCGCCAGGATCCCGATGATGAGCATCACGACCAGCAGCTCGATCAGGGTGAACCCCTTCTCGCTGGCCATCCGCTCGCGGAGCTTCAACAGCATTTGAACCTCCTTGGTTCAATCGCTGCCAGAGCCCCGTGCCCCTGGGAAGTCTTAACCCCGGTGGCAGCCCGGCCGGCTCTGAGATCTCTCTCAGAGCCCCGTTGGCTTTGCGTCGCCACCTCGCGATGGCTTTGCCTTTCTCACCGAGGCCCTGGCTATTTCCCTTACGTCGCCTTGAATCGACCCGCGGCCGCGCCGCTTTAGCAAGTCCCTGAAAAGTGCTTAGGCCCCTGGGGTCGAACTTGCGTCCAGGGGCGAGGACGGCCCGGCTCGGCTTTACCGAATCTTGTCGTACAGAGAGAAGAGCGGCAGGTACATCGCGATGACGATGAAGCCCACCATGCCGCCGACGATCAGGATCATCGCCGGCTCGATCAGCGAAGTCAGCGCCTTCACCTTGGCGTCCACTTCGGTCTCGTAGAAGTCGGCGACCTTGGTCAACATCTGCTCCAACTGGCCGGTCTCCTCACCGACCGAGACCATGTGTCCCACCATCGGTGGGAACACCTCAGCCTGCTCGATCGGGTGCGCCAGCGTGCCGCCGCTCTGGACCGAGGCGTAGACGGCCTCCATCGCCTTCTCGACCTGGTAGTTGCCGGAGGTCTGCCCGGTCAGTTTGATCGATTCGAGTAGCGGCACGCCGGATGCCACGGCTCCGGAGAAGGTCCGGGACCAGCGGGCCACCGCCACCTTGCGGACGATGTCCCCGATGTGGATCGGCAGACGCAGCTTTATCCGGTCCCACTGCTCTCTCCCTCGATCGGTCTTTTTCCATTGGACGAAGGCGACCGAGAGACCGACCAATCCGGGGATCCAGATGAACCAGAAGTTCTTCAGGAAGTTCGAGATGCCGATCATGAGCTGCGTGAGGCTGGGAAGGTCCGCGGACTCGCCCGGCTGATCGGCGACGGCTTCCTTGAAGGCGTTGGCGAACACCGGAACGATGAAGATGACGACGGCGAGCATGATCAGCAGCGCCGCTCCGAAGACGAAGGCGGGATACATGGTCGCCGAGCGGATCTCGCGCTTCAGCGAGTCGAGCTTCTCGAGCTGAAACGAGATCCGGTTGAGCGACTCATCGAGCCGGCCCGAGCTCTCGCCGGACCGCACCATGGCGCGGAACAGGTTGTCGAAGATCTGCGGCCGCCTCTCCATGGCGTCCGCCAGGGAGCTGCCCGCCTCGACGTCGCCGCGAACGCCCGCGATCGCGTCCTTGAGACGCTCGTCCTCCGTCTGGTCCTCGAGGGTGTAGAGGGAGCGCAACATCGGCATCCCGGACTGGATCAGGGTCGCAAACTGGCGAGCGAAGACCGCCATGTCGCGGGTCTTGATCCCGCGGAAGCGGTCGAACAGGCTCTCGAGCTTGTACGCCTCGCTCTTCTCCGAGACGTCGAGGACGATCAGCCCTCGCTCGCGAAGCTGCTCCGTCACGGCCGCCTTGGAATCGGCGTCGACCTCCCCTCTGGAGGGCACACCGGCGAGATCGACGGCCCGAAAGGCGAAGGTGCTCATGTCAGGCTCCGTTCGTCGCTGCGGCGGCGCCGTTCACCGGAGACGGCGCCGCGCCCAGCAGGCGGCCGAGCTCCTCAGGCACCGTGGCACGCTGCTCGGCCAGCTGACGCGAGATGCGCCCCAACCGCACCAGCTGCGCGAGGTGGGCGTCCATCGTCTGCATGCCGATCGACCCGGAGGTCTGGATCGCCGAGTAGATCTGGTGCGTCTTGCCCTCGCGGATCAGGTTGCGGACGGCCGGCGTCGGGATCAGCACCTCCGCCGCCACCACGCGACCTGCGCCATCGATGGTCGGGACCAGCTGTTGCGTGATCACTCCCTGGAGGGCGATCGAGAGCTGCATGCGCACCTGCGCCTGCTGCTGCGCCGGAAAGATGTCGATGATGCGGTCGACCGTCTGCGCGGTCGACTGCGTGTGCAGCGTCGCGAAGACGAGATGGCCCGTCTCGGCCGCGGTCAGTGCGGTCGACATCGTCTCGAGGTCGCGCATCTCGCCGACGAGGATCACGTCGGGGTCCTCGCGCAGGGCCGCCTTCAGGGCGGAGGCGAAGTCCTCGGCGTCGGCCCCGATCTCACGCTGGTTGACGACGCACCGCTTGTGGTTGTGAAGGAACTCGATCGGATCCTCGATCGTGAGCATGTGCTCGTCGCGCTCCTCGTTGATGATGTCGAGCATCGCGGCGAGTGAGGTCGACTTGCCCGAGCCGGTCGGCCCGGTGACCAGCACGAGTCCTCGGGGCTTCCGCGTCAGGTCCTCCAGGACCCGCGGCAGCCCCAGCTCGTCGAGCCTGGGAATCTGGTGCGGAATGCGCCTGAAGGCCGCGCTGATCGACCCGCGCTGGAAGAAGCAGTTGACGCGGAAACGCGCGACGCCCGGAACCGCGTAGGCGAGGTCGAGTTGCTTGTGCGACTCGAAGCGCTTGCGCTGATCGTCGTTGAGCAGGCTGTAGACGGTGTCGCGAGTCTGCTGGGCCGACATCGGCTCGTATTCCTCGAGCGGCGTGATCCGTCCGCGCACGCGAATCGCCGGCCGAAAGCCGGGGCTGAGGTGGACATCGGAGGCGCGCTGCTCGGCCATCTTCGTGAGCACCTCCGCGAAGTCGAACTCGCGCGTCTGAGTGGGAGCAGCGGCAGCTTCCATGTCCGTTACCAATCGTCCGTTCGCGGGCGGCCCTTGACACCCAAAAGTGGGGCAAGCCGCGTGCGCTACGAGGCGACTCGCGCGACCTCCTCGATGCTGGTCAGGCCGGCACGCACCTTCTCCAGGCCCGACTGGCGCAGGGTCAACATGCCCTCCTGGATGGCGACCGCGCCGATCTCCTGCTCGGGCTCCATCGCGACCACCATCTCCTTGATGCGCTCGCTCAGGACCATCACCGAGTAGATCCCCAGCCGGCCGCGGTAGCCGCTCCCGTGGCATCGCGGGCAACCGAGTGGCTCATAGGCCTCGAGGTCGGTCCCGACCCTGAAGCCCGACTCGGCGAGGGATGCCTGGGGGATCACCACGCGCCGCTTGCAGTGCGTGCAGAGCACTCGTGCCAGCCGCTGAGCCACCACGCATTCGATCGCCGAGGAGGTGAGAAAGGACTCGATGCCCATCTCCTGCAGGCGCGTGACCGCACCCGGCGCGTCGTTGGTGTGCAGGGTGGTCAGGACCATGTGCCCGGTCAGCGCCGCCTCGATCGCGATCCGAGCGGTCTCGGCATCCCGGATCTCGCCGACCATGATCACGTCCGGATCCGCGCGCAGCACCGACCGGAGGCCGGTCGCGAAGGTGAGCCCCGCCTTGCGGTGCACGCCGATCTGGTTCACCCCGACCAACCGGTACTCGACCGGGTCCTCGATCGTGACGATGTGCTTGTCGACCCCGTTCAGCTCCTGGAGGGCGGCGTAGAGCGTGGTCGACTTACCGGCTCCGGTTGGTCCGGTGACGAGCACGGCGCCGTACGGCTTGCGGAACGAATCCTCGAAGCGGTTCCGCTGGTCGCCGATCATCCCGAGGTCGTCGAGCGTCTTCAGCGCTCCGGACTCGTCGAGGATGCGGATCGCCGCCCCCTCACCCGTTTGCGTCGGGAGCGTCGTGACGCGCAGGTCGATGCGGCGGTCGTCGATCTTCACCCCGACGCGCCCGTCCTGGGGGATCCGCTTCTCGGCGATGTCCAGCTCGCTCATGATCTTGATGCGAGAGACCACCCCGGCGACCATCTTCCTCGGGACCCGCGCGCTTTCAGAGAGCACCCCGTCGATGCGGAAGCGGATTCGCATGTCCCCGTCCTCCGGCTCGAAGTGGATGTCCGAGGCGCCCTCCGCCACTGCCTGGCCGAGGATGCTGTTGACGAGCTTGATCACCGGCCCGTCCTGCGCGCCGGCACGCAGGTCCGTGAGCTCCCCGCCGTCCTCGAGCGCCTCCGCCTCCTCCTCCGCGCCCTCCGTGATCGCGTCGGAGATCGTGCTCTGCATCGTGCTGATCTTCGTGATCAGCCCCTCGATGTCTTCGGCTGGGGCGACGGCGACCCCACAGCTCAGCCCGGTCGCCATCTGGACATCGTCCAGGGCGAGCAGATTCGTCGGATCCGCCATCGCCAGGAGCAGCGTGTTCTCGTCCTTGAAGGCGACCGGCAGGGCCTGGTGGCGACGTGCCGACGCCGCCGAGATCAGGTTCGCGGCCCCCATGTCCACGCTGAAGAGCGAGAGATCGACATAGTCGAGTCCGTAGCGCTCGGCGGTGGCGCGCCCCAGCTTCTCCGCGTCGAGGACCCGCTGCTCAGTGAGGATCTCCTCGGGTCGCCGGCCCGCGGTACGGGCCGCGGCGATGGCCTGCTCGACCTGCTCGCGAGACGCATAACCGAGCTCGATCACCGCATCCGTGACGAAGCCGCCCGTGTGTGCGCGGCTTCTCGGCGGAATCAGGCCAGGTGTTCCGCCGGCCTCGTCCTCAGCGGCAGGCGCCGCGGCCTGCGCAGCGGATGCTCCTCCATCGGCACCGGGGACCGGGCGAAGATAGTCAGGCAGCTCCCGCACGGGGGTGCCACCTCACCGCGGCGAGTAGGGCAGGTTGTCCTTGCCGTCATAGACGGCGTCGTGGACTGCCTGCACTACCCCCTGTGGATCGCGGAACCCGTACGACACCTCGGCCTCGGGGGATGAGCCGCTCACCTTCTTGGGTCGGACGACGACCAGGGCCGGGGCCTGTGAGACACCCACGCCCTGCGTGATCCGGGAGTACCGGGCAATCTTGTTCGCCGGCGTGACGAAGACCGACACGCCGGGGTCCGCCGAGAGCTGGCGGACGGAGCCGTGCACCAGGCGGTCGTCGATGCCGCCCTGCCGAACGACGAGCAGGACGACGGTGTCGCCGTGCTTCCAGGCGTCGATCATCGGCGCCGGCAGGCCGGGGCCCGGGACGAGCGCACTGGGGTCGACGCTGCCGCTCGTGGTCGGGGCGGAGGAGCTGGCACCCGGAACCGGAGCGGTGGCCGAGCCGGTCGGCGCGGTGCCCGCCGAGGTCGGCGGCACCGCCGTACCCGACGCCCCCGGCGTCGAAGCGGCCGAGGACGCCGTCGAGGCAGGCTCGGAGGAACCCTTCTTCATGTTCATCATGAAGAAGACGGCGACGATCAGGGCCAGGCCGCCAAGCACCGCGATCTGGACGATCGGGTTGTTGTTGATCGCCTGTCTCATCCGAGCTGGGCCCCCACGGTCTCCTCGCTGCCGTTGCCGACGATCTGCTCGATCCCGCTGGCGCGCTGGCCCCCGGCGGCGAGCATCAGCTTGAAGTCGTGCGGGCTCGACGCCGTCTCCATGGCGACCTCCTCAGAGACCACCCCGTCAGTGACGTAGCCGAGCAGCGCCTGGTCGAAGGTCTGCATGCCGTAGAAGTCGCCCTCGGAGATCACCTCGCTGATGCGGCCCGTCTCCTCCGGGTTCAGGATCAGGTCCTGGATCCGTCCGGTGACGACCATGACCTCGGAGACGGCCACTCGGCCCTCGCGGTCGATGCGGGGCACGAGCCGCTGCGAGATGGCCCCCTTCAGCGTCGAGGCGAGCATCACCCGCGCCTGCTGCTGCAGGTGCGGCGGGAAGAAGTCGATGATGCGGTTGATCGTCTCCGTCGCGTCGAGGGTGTGGAGGGTCGACATGACGAGGTGGCCCGTCTCGGCCGCCGAGAGGGCGGTCCGCACGGTCTCCTCGTCGCGCATCTCCCCGATCAGGATCACGTCGGGGTCCTGGCGCAGGACGCGCCTCATGGCCTGCGCGAAGCTCCTGGTGTCCGCGCCGACCTCGCGCTGGTTGATGATCGAGAGCTTGTCCCGATGCAGGTACTCGATCGGGTCCTCCATCGTCACGATGTGACGTGCCCGAGTGGAGTTGATGTGGTCGATCATCGCCGCGAGCGTGGTCGACTTGCCCGAGCCGGTGGTCCCGGTGAGCAGGATGATCCCGCGGGGCTCCTCCGCCAGCCGGCGCACGACCTCGGGGAGGCCGAGGTCGTCGATCGTCCGCACCTGGAAGGGGATCGCGCGGAGCGCGATCGAGATGGCGCCGCGCTGCTTGAAGGCGTTGACGCGGAAGCGGGAGACGCCCTCGAGCTGGTAGGAGAAGTCCGCCTCGCCGTTCTCCTCGAACTCGTTCAGGATCTCGGGGCTGGCGATCGTCTTGAGAGCTCCCTCGGTGTCGCTCGAGGCGAGCTCCTCGGAGCCCTGCAGCGCCCAGAGGTCTCCGTGGACGCGCGCGACCGGAGGCGAGTCAGCCTTGATGTGGAGGTCGGAGCCCTCCCGCTCCACCGTGTAGCGGAGCGCAGCGTCGATATCGAAACCCATCCCTCGCCCTATCGGGCGTGGGCGGGCCCAGCTACATCAGCAAAATTGGGGTGCTACGGCCTCAGCTCCTCCACGACCTCATAGATCCCCTCGAGCGGAATGTCGTGCACGTACTTGCCGATGTCCTCCTGGCGCTTGGCCTCGTCCTCGGCCGAACCACGCACGACGTCGAGCGAGTTCCGATCGACGTCGAAGATGCCGAACGAGATGACCTCGTTCTCGTCCTTGATGTTCTTCGCGTGGTAGACGACCGACCCCTCGGGCAGTCCCTCGGGCGTCTCGTCGGTGCCTCCGCCCCAGGCCTTGCGGAACTCGTCCCACTGATCGCCCTTCAGGCGCCGGGCGCTGAAAAAAACGAGCATGCCTTCTCCTCTCCTCGGTTGTGAGTTTGCGGGCGGAGCCTATGGCACGGGTGGCGGGACGAACAGCAGTTGTGAAGGGGAGCCTGGACGGACGCCTGCAATGAAGAAGGGTGGTCCGGGGGCGAATCCTGGGTCCGTGCGCATTAGAGGTCGATATGCGACCCGAGATCCGCACGGTCGACGAGATTGTCGCCAGCCTGGCCACAAGATCACATGGCGTCGTGACCCGGCCGGAGCTCTTGCGAGCAGGTGTGACTCCCACTCAGATCAAGTCCCGGCTGGCTCGTCGACTGCTCATCCCCATCCATCGCGGGGTCTTCCGGGTGGGCCACGTGGCTCCGAGCGTCGAAGCCCGCTACATGGCCGCGGTCAAAGGGTGCGGCCCCGGATCGCTCTTGGCGGGGCGAGCGGCGGCGCATCTTCTCCACCTCCTGAGGCGCCCCCCTTCATTGCCGGAAGTTCTGACGAGCCGCCACCGACGACCCGAGGGAGTCACCGTGCGTCGTTGTCGCTCGACCGATCGCAGGGACGCGACCACCTGGAGAGGAATCCCCGTCACGACCCTCCCGCGCACGATCGTGGACCTGGCCGCGCTGCTCGATCCACCCGATCTTGCGCGTGCCTTCCACGAGGCGGTCGTCAGACACCGCATGAAGACGGAAGCCGTCGAGCAAGTCCTCAGCCGCCGCCACAACTGGCCCGGTGCCCGAGAGCTCCGGCGCGTCCTCTGGGGCGAGGAACCCGTGATCCTCAGCCGGCTCGAGTCCTCCTTCATCGCCGTGGTTCGCAGGGCTCGGCTTCCCCTCCCCGAGACGAACCGGCCTGCTGACGGCCGCTACGTCGACTGTCGCTGGCCGGACCAGCGCCTCACCGTGGAGCTCGACAGCTACGGCTACCACGCCACCCGGCACGCCTGGGAGCGCGACCTCGACCGGGAACGCAGAGCACACGCTCGCGGTGACGAGTTTCGCCGCTATAGCTGGCGCGACGTCGTCGAGGAGCCCGACGCGATGCTCGCGGACCTTCGGGCCCTGCTCCGCCGACAGTTGCCGCTGGCCGCCTAGGCGACTTCGCGCAGCTTCTGCGCCTCGGCGAGGCTCTGAAGCTTCTTCAGGCTCTGGTTCTCGATCTGCCGGATGCGCTCGCGGGTGACGTTGAAGGTCCGGCCGACCTCGTCCAGGGTCCGCGGGTGCTCGCCGCCGAGCCCGTAGCGGAGCTCGAGCACGCGGCGCTCGCGGTAGGAGAGGTTCTCGAGGGCCTCCTTCAGCGCCTCCTTGGTGAGCAGCTCGGCGGCGCGCTCGAAGGGGGACTCGGCGCGCTCATCGGCGATGAACTGGCCGAACTCCGACTCCTCCTCGTCGCCGACCGGCTTCTCCAGGGAGACCGGCGCCTGAGCCGAGCGCTTGATCGAGTCGACCTCCTCGGGCTCGATGCCGGTGACCTCGGCGATCTCCTCGGGAGTCGGCTCGCGGCCAAGCTCGGTGACGAGCTTGCGCTCCGCGCGGCCGATCTTGTTGAGCTTCTCGACGACGTGGACCGGGATGCGGATGGTCCGCGCCTTGTCGGCGAGCGCGCGAGCGATCGCCTGGCGGATCCACCAGGTCGCGTAGGTCGAGAACTTGAAGCCCTTGCGGTAGTCGAACTTCTCAGCCGCACGAACCAGGCCGAGCGTGCCCTCCTGGATCAGGTCGAGGAAGGGCAGCCCCTGGTTGCGGTAGTTCTTGGCGATCGAGACGACCAGGCGGAGGTTCGACTCGACCATCTTCTGCTTCGCGTCCAGGTCGCCGCGCTCGATCTTCTTCGCGAGGTCGACCTCCTCGGCCGCGGTGAGCAGCCTGACCTTGCCGATGTCCTTGAGGAAGAGCTGCAGGGAATCGGTGGTCATGTCCGGCTTCAGGTCGAGCGCCTTCTGGCGCTTGCGACCACGCTTGCCGTCCGACCGCTCGTTCTCGGCGGCGGCCTTCTGAGCCGGGTCGAGGTCCTCGACCAGCTCGATGCCGACCTTCTCGAGGTGGCCGTAGAGGTCCTCGACGTCGGACTCGTCGAGCTCGACCTCGGACACAGCGGTGGCGACGTCGCCGAACGTGAGAACGCCCAGCTGCTGGCCCCTGGTGACCAGCGTCTTTACCTCTTCAAGTTCCTGAATCTCAGCTACCAGCATTCGCCTACGCTCTTCCTTCCTGGCTGTGGTTCGGTTTCCTGGCTGCTACCTAGTTCTCTCACTGGCCGGCCTGACTGAAACTCGGCCGCTGACGAAAAGACCTTTACTGAATTCCCCCTGAAAGGCCAGAAAACGCGGAGCGGTGAAACCGCGTCCGCGTCGAATCCTTCTGAATCCACTACTCGCGAGTCTTCCTCAAACGTCCGTTCGGATGGTAGCCACTTCACTTTTTGTAGTCAACGCGCGCCCCACGCGTCGAAGCCGCGCGCCGAAAGAAAGACACGCAGCGACCGCGAAAGTTCCGCGGGCCCTTCGAGGTACCCCTCAATGAACGTTCGTTACGCATGAGCGTGGACGCCCGGGCGCCACGCAGCGGAACCGGCGGGCGCCTTGCGGAGGCCCCGTCGGAAGCCCCGATCCGCTACGGCTGGCAGTTCTGGCGGCGCCCCTGGCTGCGGGCGTTCTGGAACCGCGCCTACAAGGAGAACATCACCGGTCTCGCCGGCATGGTCGCCTACAACCTGATGCTTGCGGTGTTCCCCTTCGCGCTGCTGGTCCTGTTCGTTTTCGGTCAGGTCGTGAACAGCCCGGACATCGAGCACAGCGTGATCCTCGACATCCAGCGCCTCTTCCCCAACATCGAGCAGGGCACGCTGCAGGATGCGATCGACCGTGTCCGTGCGAGCTCGACCACGATCGGGATCGCGGCGATCGTCGGCGGGATCTGGATCGGCGCCTCCTTCTGGGGGGCGATGGACACCGCCTTTTGCCGCATCTACCACGTCCAGTGCCGCGGCTGGCTGCAGCAGAAGCGCTGGTCGCTGGTGATGCTTCTTGGGCTCGTCGTCCTGCTGCTCGCGAGCGTGATCGTTCCCACGATCGAGGCCGCGGTCCTCACCCGGGCCGACGACCTGCCCTTCGGGCTTTCCGACTGGGGCGCGATCCGGACCGGGATCGTCGTGCTCGGTGGGTTCGTCGTCACCTTCCTGATCGTCTCGCTGATCTACTGGGCCGTCCCCAAGGGCCACATGCCCTGGCGCTCCGTCTGGCCCGGCGCGCTCGGGTTCTCCGTCGTCACCGCCGCCGGCAACTACATCTTCCCCCTCTACCTCAACAACATCTCCGACCTGCACCGCATCGGCGGGACGATCGGCTTCATCCTCATCGCCCTGGTCTGGTTCTACGCCATCAGCCTGGTGCTGCTCGCCGGCGCGGTGGTCAACTCGCTCCGGCACGAGGCCGACGACACGGGAACTCTCCCCCTCGAGGGTTGACGGCTTCGCGATAAAGCCGCCGCCACGAGCGGCCGCCCCACATAACCGCTCCGCTCATGGTCGAGCGGCCTGGTGGCGGCTAGCCGTAGCGGCCGCCCACCACCTCGCGCAGCTTCGGGCGATCGTGGGTCGCCTGCACCCGGCGGACGGTGCCCGAGCGCGAGCGCATCACCAGCGACTCGGTGGTCGCGTGGCCGTCGTCCAGGTAGCGGACGCCCGCCAGCAGATCGCCGTCGGTGACTCCCGTGGCAGCGAAGAAGACATCGTTCCCGCCGACCAGATCGTCGGTGTCCAGCACCTGGCCGAGGTCATGGCCGGCGTCCTCGGCCGCCTTTCGCTCGTCGTCGTCGCGAGGCCAGAGCCGGCCGAGGATGCGCCCTCCCAGGCACTTGATCGCCGATGCGGAGAGCACGCCCTCCGGGGTGCCCCCCACGCCCCAGAGCAGGTCGATCCCGGTGTTGGGCAGGACGGCAAATAGCGAGGCGGCGACATCGCCATCGGAGATGAAGCGGATGCTCGCACCGACCTGGCGCAGCGCCTCGATCGCCTCTTCGTGGCGCGGGCGGTCGAGCATGATCACCGTGACGTCGCCGGGTTCGCCGCCCTTGCGCTCGGCGATCTTCCGGACCACCTCCTCGAGCGGCTCGTCGAGGCTGAGCAGGTCGGCGGCCCTGGGCCCGGTCGCGATCTTCTCCATGTAGACGATCGGACCGGGGTTGAACATGGTCCCCCGCTCGGAGAGCGCGATCACCGAGAGCGCCGAGGGCATGCCCCGAGCGGTCAGAGTGGTCCCCTCGAGCGGGTCGACCGCGATGTCGACACGCGGCGGGCTCCCGTCGCCGATCTCCTCGCCGTTGAAGAGCATCGGGGCCTCGTCCTTCTCCCCCTCACCGATGACGACGACGCCCTCCATCGGCACGGTGTCGAGCATCAAACGCATGGCGTCGACCGCGGCCCCGTCGGCGCTCTCCTTCTCGCCCCGGCCCACCCAGCGTCCGGCGGCGAGAGCCCCCGCCTCCGTGACGCGCACGAGCTCAAGAGCCAGGTTGCGGTCCGGGTGGGACGGGTCCCGGACATCCTGAGAGATGACGTGTTCGTCGGCGTCCGCCACCGACCCGGAGGCTAGAAGGTCGCGGGCGGTTTTCGCTGTGCGCCGCCGCCGCTCTCCACGGCGCGGAAACCACCCGAGAGGAAGATCGCGAACGAAGCGGCCAGGGCCAGCCAGTAGCCGAACCCGAGCGACATCTCGAGCCCATCCTGGGGCTTGTCGATGATGCCGTTGAAGGCGACGAGGACGAAGGCGGTGAGCCCGACCACGGCCGTCAGCTCCCCCCGAGGCCAGGAGAGCGCGTGGCCTCGAATCACGATCCAGGAGAGGATGAACGGGGCGAGCGCCGCCAGGATGAGCAGCACGCTGACCACCGGGAACGTGTCCCAGCCGCTGCAGCTGCTGTTGCCGACGCCACAGGCCCAGTTCGAGGGGTCGTTCCCCCGCTGAACGACGCTCGGATCCGTCGTCAGCGAGTACCACTCGAGGAAGACACTGATCACCAGCAGCGCCGCCGCGATCATCCCGACGATCTCGGTGCGATCGAGCTTCGACGCGTCCAGGTCCGCCCGCTCAGCCGGCACCCTCTCCATCCGGGCGACCCTATCCGAACTCCATAGGTAGGGTCGCATTTGCGATGCAGCGCTGGGGACTGACGGTGCCGCTCACCGGCATCGGGCTGGCGGATAACGAGGAGCTCTACGGGCGCGCCGAGGCGGCCGGCTACACCGACCTCTGGTCGGGCGAGACGAACGGTCCGGACGGCTTCTCCCCCCTCGTCCTCGGTGCGGCGTGGACCGAGAAGGTGCGGTTGGGAACGGGCGTCGTCGGCGTCATGCAGCGCGGCCGCGCCCTGCTGGCGCAGGAGGCCGCCGCCCTGGCGGATGCCTCCGGCGGCCGCTTCGCGCTCGGCATCGGCGCCTCCTCCGATCGGATCATCGAAGGCTGGAACGGAATGCCCTTCGAGAAGCCTCTCAGCAGGATGTCGGAGACGATCGACTACCTCCGCACCGCGCTGTCGGGGGAGCGCGCAGACGGCGGCTTCAAGCTGGAGCGCCCGCCCGCGGAGAGGGTGCCGATCATCGTCGCCGCCCTGCGCGGCAAGATGCTCCGGCTCGCGGTCGAGAAGGGCGACGGCGCCTTCACCAACTTCCTGCCGCTGGAGGGCCTGCCGAAGGTCGCGGAGCAGCTCGAGGGAGCTCCCGAGGGATTCGAGCTCCTCTGCCGCTTCTTCTGCATTCCCGGTGAGCGCGAGCAGGTGGAGCCACTGGCCCGCTTCATGTTCTCCTCCTACATCACCGTCCCGGTCTACGAGAACTTCTATCGCTGGCTCGGCTACGGCGAGAAGATCGACGGCATGGTCGAGGCATGGAACGCCAAGGACCGCCAGAAGGCGGCCGAACTCGCCCCGTGGGAGCTGATCGAGGAGATGTTCATCTTCGGCTCGCCGGAGCAGATGCGCGAGCGCCTCGACGCCTTTGTCGAGGGCGGCATCACGCTGCCCGTGCTGACGCCGATCACCACGCCCGACAAGCTGGGCGAGCTGATCGACGCCCTAGCCCCCTAGCCGCTTCCAGAACCGGATGTACTCCCGCTCGTGGCCGACCCCGGCCTCGGCGGCCTGAATCGCCCCCGCCGGGGCATTCATCCTGCGACCGAGCTCGAGCAGGTCCTCGTACTCCCGCAGCCGCTCGGCGTGCGCCTCGAGCTGCGGCGGCGCCAGCTTCTTCGGGTCGGCGCCGAAGAAGAGCTTCAGCAGCCCGGCGTCCCGGAGCTCGTAGAGCTCGCCGGTGGGCTCGGACCGCCACTGGTCGAGCTCCTCCTCGCCCTTCCTCGTGAGGCGATAGAGGCGGCGACGCCGACCCGACTCCTCGCGCCGCTCGCTGAGCAGCCCCGCCTCGGCCAGCCGCTCGCACTCGGCGTAGAGCTGGGTATGGGGAAGCGACCAGAACTGACCCACGCCCGCCGCGACAGCTCGCTTCAGGTCATAGGGGGAGGCGGGTTGCATCTGCTCGATCAGGCCGAGCACCACGTAGGAGGTCGGTTTCAGCCGCGCCGTTGCCATCCACGGCAGAATACGATACGGTGCGTATCGTACGTATTGAACTATTCAGGAGGCACCATGAGCCAGGTCGCCGAAACCTCCCCGCCCGTCACCGATCGAGACCTCACCGCCGGGTTCGACTCACTCGATCGTGAGACACAGGTCGACAGCCTGCCGGTGGAGGGCCGGCTCCCGGATTGGCTTCAGGGGTCCCTGATCCGCACGGCGCCGGCCAAGTGGGAGGTCGGCGAGCGGACCATGAATCACTGGTTCGACGGCTTCGCCATGCTGCACCGCTTCGGCATCGCCGACGGCGTCGTCTCCTACGCCAACCGCTTCCTGCGGACCAGGGCGTACCGGGCGGCCCAGGAGAAGGGCGAGATCGTCTACTCCGAGTTCGCCACCGACCCGTGCCGCTCGCTGTTCGGTCGCGCCATGTCGATCTTCTCCCCCAAGCTCACCGACAACGCGAACGTCAACCTGGTCAAGCTCGGCGAGCGGTTCATCTCGATGACCGAGACTCCGATCGCCGTCGAGTTCGACGACGAGACCCTGGAGACGGCCGGCGTCGCCTACGAGGCACCGGGAATGCTGACCACCGCCCACCCGCACCTCGACCGCGCCAGCGGCGGAATGCTCAACTACGCGGCAAAGCTCGGCCCGCGCAACCGCTACCGCTTCTATCTGCTGCGCCCGGGGGAGCGAAAGCCCCACGTGATCGGCCAGCTGCCCGTCTCCGAGCCCGCCTATATGCACTCGTTCGGGCTCACCGAGCGCTGGCTCGTGCTCGCCGAGTTCCCGTTCGTCGTCAACCCGATCACCATCCCGCTCTCGGGCCGCC
>Ga0081540_1002290_pt1 | contig 15729 bp, 11 predicted proteins | sample TabmetS2T1R1_FD_71024 | JGI IMG/M metagenome (GOLD analysis project Ga0081540, IMG submission 71024) | Tabebuia heterophylla rhizosphere microbial communities from the University of Puerto Rico - S2T1R1 | ecosystem: Host-associated > Plants > Roots > Rhizosphere ... | reverse complement strand
CGATTTCGAACATGGGAGGCAGATGGCGCCGGAGGGATAGCGCGGTCAAGCACGATGACTGTCCGCAAAGCCAACCACACAAAGCAGCGCATTCGATGACAGCCGCAGTCGGCTTCGCCGCCGGTCCGTTTCCACGATGCGAGGCACGGCCTTTGCCGTAAAGAGGTTAAACCTGCCACGACACGAGCAGGCCGATCACCTCATCAGATCCGCTCGATCTGTGTTACGCGAATCACCACCTCCTTCTGCCGCATCTCGCGCTCCAGGCGGGCACGCAGCGCCTGCCACCACTCCCTGTCAAAGGCCTCAGTCATCACCTCCAGAACGATGATTTCGTCGTAATCGGTCTGATCGGCTTGCTTCCATCGCCCCTCGGCGGGTGAGCGGATATAAGCGGTGAGCCCGCCAAACCGAAGCGTCAGCTCGCCCGCGATCGACTCGAACAGCTCGGCCGGAAATTCATGACCTTCATTGTCGAAGACAGGCAGCAGGATTTGCACCAGATGCATCGCCGGGCCCGCGGCCTTCAGGCAAACATGTCCGCCGTAATCCCTTCATACCAGCCGACCGACTCCTCGTAATTCTGCTTCCTCATTTCGGCGGCGTCCGTCGGCTGCGAGACAAAGCCGTCCACCTCCTTGATCTTCTCTGGTGTCGGCTCGTAATGGCCGCCAACCTTCACACAGTCGGCGGTTTCGATCAGGCTCCAGCAGGTATTGGAGTAGCGCGCTGGAAAGGTTTGCGCGCCCGCCAGCTCGCCGCGGATCGACATCGCCGCAACCTTCGCCTGGCTATTGGCGGCAAAGGCCGATTTCGGCATGTCGCCGGGAATGCAGGCATCGCCGACCACATAGATATTCGCGTCCATCTTGGACTTCATGGTGAAGGCGTCGATCGGACAATAGCCGGTCTGGTTGGTAAGACCCGTCTCGACGGCGATCTTCCCTGCCGTCTGTGCCGGGATGACATTGACCAGTGCGGCTTTATGGGTCTCAAAATCGGTGATCACCGTGCCCGTCGCTGCATCGACCGATTTCACCGCACCTGTGATCGACGGCGGAAGCCATTCGATCATGCCGGGATAATATTTCTCCCAGGCTGGCTGAAACACGCCCTGCTTGGAGAATTTCTCCTTGGCATCGACGATGATGATCTTGCAATTGCTGCGCCCTGTGCTCTTGAACACATGAGCCATCATCGAGACGCGCTCATAGGGACCGGGCGGGCAACGATAGGGATTGGGGGGTGCAAGCATCAGCACCAGCCCGCCTTTGGGAACCGCGTCAATCATCGTTTTGAGAAGCTTGGTCTGCGGTCCAGGCTTCCAGGCGTGAGGCATCTTCTCCGCTGCCGCTTCCGAATAGCCGGGCACGCTGTCATATTTCAGCTCGATGCCGGGCGTGATCGCCAGCCGGTCATAGGGAAGCACCGTGCCATCGGCGAGCTTCACCTCGCGCCTGTCTCGGTCGACACCCTGCGCCATCTGCTGCTGGATGTGCACACCATAGGCAGAGGCGAGCTTGTCATAGCCATAAACCATGGCGTCGTAGTCGCGGAAGCCCCCCAGATAGAGATTGGAACCGAAACAGGTGCTGTAGCGCTGCATCGGCTCGACGAGCGTGACCTCGATCGCACCCTTTGCGTCCCGCGCGACATATTTCGCCAGCGTCGCTCCGGCCGCGCCGCCGCCGATTACGACGAGCTTCGGCCGCCCCTGGCCAAGGATCGCCGGCATGCCAAGGATCGAGGTGCCGAGCGCCGCCGCTCCGCCCAGAAATTGCCGTCTGCCAAGCTGCATGAGATATCCTCCCTTTCACGGCCCGCCTTCAGGCTTTTGCGCAGCGAAATAGGCGGCAAGCGCTGCCATCTCCTCGGCCGAAAGGCGGCCGGCGACGGAGCGCATGACGTCATTGGCGCGTTGGCCGGTTTTGTACGCCATCAGTGCATTTACAAACGCGTCCTCCGGCAGGCCCACGATCGGCGGAATGCCGGCCGTGATCTTGCCGGAGAGCCGGTGACAGGTCACACATTCCGTCGACAGGTACTCGCCGAGCGCGGTATCCGCGGCGGCCCGAGCGCCAGCCACCAGCAAGGCTGCAAGAGCCAGCCATGCCGGTCTTATGCGCCGGAGATGCTGTTTTGTCTCGTTAAACATGCCGGGCGCCGAAATGCCGCTGCGGATGCTGCCCGGATAGCAAAGCGTTTTCTTGATGATCCCGCAACGATCTGATGCGGAAAGTACGACAATGGTGAATCGACCCGGCGTCCCATTCCGCGCCGCATAGAGCAATGCGGATAACTCTTCAGCCGGAGGCTGATCACCGCGGGATGGACAATGCTACTTTGCCGGCTCCGATGTCCTCTCCTTCAATCGAAGGAAGATGTCGGTGATGGCCTCGCGTTCCGGCACGTCGGGAAAGAACGCCCCACGGATGAGCATGGCCTGACGGAAATTGCTCAATGGATTACGCCCTGCTCGGGAGAAACACTCACCCGACCGGTATGGAGGCCTAAGCTTCCAGCGTGCCCTCATCCATCACTATCGCATGCCCGCCGAGGCGCACCACACGGATGGCACGGTTCGCCACCTCGAATTCAAGGAACATTTCGCACGGCTGGCCCATCTCGAGCCCCTGCTCGATGATGCCCTGATAGCCGCCCTCCGGCAGATCATCGAAATGGTGGATAACGGCGGCGAAAGCGATCGCGGCCGAGCCGGTGGCGGGATCCTCCGTCACGCCAATGCTCGGCGCGAACATGCGGGCGTGGAACGAGGATCTATGGCGGACGGTATCACGGCAATAGAGGAACGCCGCCGAATGGGAATCGAGACCGAATGCCTCCTGCCAATGCTGTTCGGCGACATGTGCCCGGCCGATGGCGTCAAGGCCGTCCACCGGAACGAAGGTATAGGGCACGCCCGCGCTGTAGCGGGTCGGACGGTGGTTCTCAAAGCCGATCTCATGCGGTGCAAGCCCCAGTGCAGCGACCAGCCGGTCGACCGGGGCCGCCTCCCCGGCCGTCTCGGGAAGGCGCGGTGCATCGAACTGCCCGAAGGGTACGCCATACGTGCTAGGTCTGACGCCGACCCGCACCACGCCCACCTTGGTTTCAAGTACGATCAACGCGTCACATTCCTCACCCGCCTTGCGCCAGACGCGCTGATACGCCAGCTGGATTGCCGTGCCGAGCGTGGGATGCCCGGCAAAAGGGAGTTCGGTGCCTGGCGTGAAAATGCGGATCGCAGCTGTATGGGCGGGGCCTTCCGGCGGGAGAACGAAAACCGTTTCCGATAAATTGAACTTGAGCGCGATAGCCTGCATCGCCTCGGTGCTGAGGCCACTGCCGTCGCTCACAACAGCGAGGGGGTTGCCGCCGTCGCGCGTGCCGGTGAAGACGTTCAAGACTGTATAGTGCCGTTCCATGGCCTCGCACGAATGGTTGTATTTCAGCCACAATTGCACGCATGCATGAGGGAACGATTGTCGCAGAAGGGCCGCATTCCCTCACGATTCGTCAACAAGTCCCAATAAACGCATGATTTACCAGGGTTTCCTTCCACAGCTGGCAGGTGGGTATCCGCCAAGCCTGTGGTCACGCTGTGCCACATCATCGCCGCATGCCATAAGTAACACAGAAGCCATGACGGGCGGCGGAATTTCTTCCGCTGCGACACCTAAAACCATCCGTTCCTACGGGGGATATATGAGAAAAACGGTGAAAACCCTGTTCAGCTTTGGCCTCGTCGGCGCCGGGGCTATGGTTGCCGCGGCGCCAGGCCAGGCGGCGGATATCTATCGCCGCGAACCGCCCAGTATCAAGGACGCAGGACCTGTTGATTATGCCCCGCCGATCACGTGGACCGGCTTCTACATCGGCGGCAATATCGGCGCCAACTGGCCGCAGGACGATCTGGAGATCATCGACGACAATGCCAAGCTGATCGGCGGTGGCCATGTTGGCTGGAACTGGCAGATGCCGTCGAGCTGGGTGATTGGCGTGGAAGGCGACGCCAATTTCTCCGATGATTTCGACTACCTCGCCACGGTGCGCGGCCGTCTCGGCTATGCTTTCGGGCGTACACTGGTCTACGGCACGGGTGGCGTCGCATTTGCCGGCTTCAGCGATAACCTCTTTGACGAGGAAACCGGTTGGGTGGCCGGCGGCGGCATCGAGACGAAGGTGCGTCCCAATCTCAGTCTCGGCCTTGAAGCCCTGTACTACAATTTTGACGATGCAAGCGTCGCGGGTGGCGTGAATGATTCTGTCGAGGCTCTGACGGTTCGGGGGCGTATCACCCTGCATACGAACGGTTTTCTCGATCGCTAGAGTCGGCATCGAAGACGAATCAATTATCTGTCCACGGCATTTCGCGGCGCATTTTCACAGATGCGCCGCGATTTTTTTGCCATTTAGACCGCTTTGTGGCAATGCAGCAACAGAACGTACTCAAAAATAAGCTGATGATTTAACTAAGAAAAAAGGTTGATACGGCTATCTAGGGATATGCCGGCAATTTGAGATTGCATCACGATCTCGTTCAAAACCTATGGTCGGTATCCCTGCGCGACCTGTTTGATAGCCTGCAACCCAGGTGACCTCACCATCTCACTAACTTGGGGGAATACCCGTGAAATCAATCAAGCTTACCCTGCTGGGGGCAACGTTCCTCGCTGGCGCGGGTGTGCTCTCGGCTGCAAACGCAGCCGATGTGTACGCTCGGGGCAGCCTCAAGGACGGCCCCGAAGAGTATATGCCGGCCATCACCTGGAGCGGCTTCTATATCGGTGCGAATGCCGGCGGAGCGTTCAGTGATAGCGACTCGAACGACGATGACAGCACCTTCATCGGTGGTGTGCACGCCGGTTATAACTGGCAGCGGTCGAATAACCTTCTGCTTGGTATCGAAGCCGATGTCGATTTCGCCGATGACATCGACTATCTCGCGACTGTTCGCGGCCGGCTTGGTTGGACGGCTGGTCCGGCGCTGTTCTATGGAACAGGCGGTGCAGCGTTCATTGGCTTCGATGATTCTTTCGACGACGACAGCGAAACCGGCTGGGTCGCAGGTGGCGGCGTCGAGTACAAGCTGCGCGAGAATGTCAGCGTCGGTGTTGAAGGCCTCTATTACAGCTTTGACGATAATAACAACAGCGACGACTTCAACTTCTGGACCGTTCGTGCGCGCCTGACCTATCACTTCGGCGATCGTTTCGAGCCTCTGAAGTAAGTTCCCTTTCAAAGGCTGTAGAAGTGGAAGCGCGGCGCCCCAAGGCACCGCGCTTTTTCATTTTGCTGAACCCAATTTGCCGCAGTTGTGGCGTTGCCATGGCGCTTGTGATATCTGGGCAACAGCGCGACATCTTGTGCAAGTTATTGAATTATAATTAGAAAATTGACTATTCTACCAAGTGGTGAAAAGGCTGCAAGCCTCGATTGAGCCGCAAGATAGCCTTTAAACCCTAGATCGGTGTCGCGGCGACGAGAGCCACCTTACGTTCGCCGCCAGGTGTTTCGACGCCTATCATTCAAGATTTGGGGGACTCGTAGTGAACTTGAGATTGGCACTTCTCGGGGCGACTTTCCTCGTCGGCGCTAGCGCTTTTTCGGCTGCGAATGCGGCCGACGTCTATGCGAAGGGCGAGAGCCTTAAGGATACGCCTGATTACATGCCGGCCATCAGCTGGACCGGCTTCTACATCGGTGTGAATGCTGGCGGCGTTTTTGGCGATGGCTTCGACTTCAAGGTCAATGGCGTGAAGGAGGACATCGACGTCGACAACACTTGGCTGGCCGGCGCTCATGTTGGCTATAACTGGCAGACCGCACGCAACGTGGTGCTCGGCATCGAAGGTGACTGGGACTTCCTCGGTGGCGATCGTGACGCGGAAGTCGCCGGCCTGACGGCAACGCAGGACGACAATTGGCTGGCCACCATTCGCGGCCGGCTTGGCTACGCGATGGGCCCGGCGCTGATCTATGCCACCGGCGGTGTCGCATTCCTCAACAGTGACGACATGGCCCCGTTCGACGACACAGTTACGGGCTGGGTCGCCGGCGGCGGTATCGACTACAAAATTCGGAGCAATGTCAGTGTGGGTCTCGAAGGTCTGTATTATGCCTTCGACGACGACGCCGATTTGGGAGCCGATCACCTGAGCTACGATCGGGATTTCTGGAGCGTTCGCGCTCGCCTGACCTATCACTTCGGCGATCGTAACGAAGAGCCGCTGAAGTAAAAATCTCATACCCTGCAGAAGTGAAAGCGCGGTGCCGCAAGGCGCCGCGCTTTTCGCATGCGCATACAGGATTGTCATGCCACCCTCGCCCACGCCGTGGGAAAATGGGCATTAGATGGCTACCGACGCCCTCGCGAACAGGATTAGTCGTCCCAAGCCGTTATCGACCGAGCTGTCGTGACGTGGGAAAGTGATCGCAGACGCTCCCACGGCCTCATGTGACAGGTCTTCGAAAAAGCAGGTGCCCATGCAATTCCATCTCAACGGGGTGAGAACCGGCGATCCGGAAATTTCTGACGAGGCTGCGCCCCGCACTATTGCGCATGCCTCTGATAGCCTTCCCGCGGAAGTCGACGTCCTGATCGTCGGCTGTGGGCCGGCCGGTCTGACCCTGGCGGCCCAACTCGCGGCTTTTCCCGACATCCACACTCGGATCGTCGAGCAGAAATCCGGCCCGTTACAGCTCGGCCAGGCGGACGGCGTCGCCTGCCGCACCATGGAGATGTTCAACGCCTTCGGTTTCAGCGAGCGCGTGATGAAAGAGGCATATTGGGTCAATGAGACGACGTTCTGGAAGCCTAACGATACCCAGCGGCAAAACATCATCCGCAGCGGCAGAGTGCAGGATGTCGAAGACGGGCTATCCGAATTCCCGCATGTGATCCTCAACCAGGCGCGGGTGCATCATTTCTATCTGGCTGTGATGCGCAATGCGCCAACCCGGCTGGAGCCCGACTATTCGCGGCGCCTGATCGATCTGCAAATCGACGCCGCATCTTCAGGCGACGGCGCGCCAGCCTATCCGGTGACGGTTAGGCTCGATCGGACCGATCCTGCGCATGAGGGCCAAGTGGAAATCGTGAAGGCCCGCTATGTAGTCGGTTGCGATGGGGCGCGCAGCGTCGTGCGCGAGTCGCTCGGGCGAGCGCTTCGTGGAGACTCGGCCAATCAGGCTTGGGGAGTCATGGACGTCCTGGCGGTCACCGACTTTCCCGACTTCCGCCTGAAGGCGGCAATCCAATCGGCCAATGAAGGCAATCTCCTGATTATCCCCCGCGAAGGCGGCTATCTTGTCCGCCTTTATGTCGAACTCGATAAGCTCAATGAAAATGAACGGGTCGTAAGCCGCAACATCACCGTCGACCATCTGATCGCGGCGGCGCAGCGCATCCTGCAGCCCTACACGCTGGAGGTGAAGGAGGTCGCATGGTGGTCGGTCTACGACATCGGCCAGCGGCTTTGCGACAAGTTCGACGATGCGCCGGACGAGCAGATCGCGGCGCGCCTCCCGCGCGTGTTCATAGCCGGCGATGCCTGCCATACGCACAGCCCGAAAGCGGGCCAGGGCATGAACGTGTCCATGCAGGACGCATTTAACCTTGGATGGAAACTGGCCTCGGTCCTCAAGGGGCAGTGCGCGCCGGAGCTATTGCACACGTACTCGGCGGAGCGCCGCGCCATTGCCAAGGAGCTGATCGATTTCGATCGCGAATGGGCCAAGATGTTCAGCGCGCCGCCGAAGGACGCGGCTGCGGCCGGCAGCGACGGCGTAGATCCGGCGGAGTTCCAGAAATATTTCGTCAAGCAGGGGCGGTTCACTGCGGGAACGGCGACACAATACGCGCCCTCGATTATCTGCGCCGAGCCGACCTATCAGCATCTGGCTGTTGGTTTCGTCATCGGCATGCGCTTCCACTCAGCGCCCGTCATCCGCCTGGCTGACGCCAAGCCCGTGCATCTAGGGCATACGGTGGAGGCCGACGGCCGCTGGCGTCTGTTCGCCTTTTCCGGCGCCGAAGATCCGGCTGGCCCTGCCTCGGGAGTCAGAGCCTTGTGCACGTTTCTTGCCGAGGCCCCCGAGTCGCCCGTCAGGCGATATACACCGCAAGGTGCCGATATCGACTCGGTGATCGATGTTAGGGCGACCTTCCAACAGGACCATCGCAAGCTTGCCTTGGAAGCCCTGCCCGCTTTTCTCACACCCCAGAAGGGCCGCTACGGGCTTCGCGACTATGAGAAGATGTTCTGCCCCGACTTGAAAAGCGGTAACGACATCTTCGCCATGCGTGGCATCGACCGCGACAAGGGCTGCATGGTCGTCGTGCGGCCGGATCAGTATGTTGCCCATGTGCTGCCGCTCGACGCTTATGCGGAGCTCGCGGCCTTCTTCGACGGCTTTATGGTCCAGCGCAATTGAGCGTCCGGCGTTCTGGCGGGAGCATCTGCTGGCGATATTGATGGAGGCGACGCCCGGAATTGAACCGGGGTACACGGTTTTGCAGACCGTTGCGTAACCACTCCGCCACGTCGCCGTGCGTCTCTCATATCATGACCCTGCGCGCAAAGAAAAGCCGGATGCGCAGTCGCATCTTAGGCGGGACAAGCACAATCCGCTGCATAGCCGCGCAGGCAGGGCTTGGAAGCGACACGGGGATTGCCGTATTGTCCACCTCGGACAGGACGGCCATCTTCCCCGCGTCTCCGCAAGGCCGACACTCGCAAGGAAACAAGCCATGAGCGACTTCAAGCTTGAGCGCGCCAATATGGTTGAATCGCAAATCCGGCCGAACGCAGTTACCAACCCGGAGTTGCTGAAGGCGCTTTTCGAGGTGCCGCGGGAGTTGTTCGTTCCGCCATCGCTCAAGGCGCTGGCCTATATCGATGGGGCATTGCGGGTGGAAGACGGCCGTGAGCACCGTCCGGCACGCTATCTCTTACCGCCCATGGTCTTCGCCAAGCTGGCTCAACTGGCCAATATTCGCAAGACCGATCGCATTCTCGATATCGGCGGCGCAACCGGCTATTCGACTGCGGTGCTGGCGCGGCTTGGGGCATCTGTCGTCGCGCTGGAAAATGACGCCGGCCTCACGGCCGTGGCAAAGGAAGCGCTCGCCGGCCTGGGCGCAGGGAACGTGTCCTTCATGATGGGACCGCTGGAGGCGGGGGCCCCGGAGAGCGCCCCCTTCGATGTCATCGTCCTGAATGGCCGGGTTGGCTATCTGCCGGAGGCTCTCCTGGCGCAGTTGGCGCAAGGCGGGCGGCTGGTAACCGTCTTTGGGAATGCAGAAGCCGCCAAGGCCAAGCTGGTTTCCAAGATCGATTCCCGCATCCAGGAACGCATCGGCTTTGACGCGGGGGCACCAATGCTACCGGGATTCGAAACAAAAAAAGCCTTTGTATTCTGATTAAACCCAAGGCTGCGACGCACACTGCGAACAAGCGACAAAAAGGCAACTTGGCCGCAAAAAACGGGACATCTTGTGGCTGGGTAAGCCTGAAAACACTTCCGTATCACAAGGACCACCTTTATTGCTTCGAAGTAGGGTGAGAGGTGAGCGAGGCGAGCAGTCTAATCAGCCCGCTCGGCAAGATGTTCATGTGCTCGGAAGGAAGAACAGGGATGCGGCGCGGACCTGCTACTACGGACACGTCTCGTATGCGCATGAGGGGGGCACTTGTTTCGATAACAGCCATGGTGGTCTCGGCCGCCTTGGGTTCTGTGCATGCTGAAACCCTGCGCGATGCGCTGGCTTACGCCTATTTATACAATCCGACCTTGAAAGCCGCTCGTGCGCAACTGCGGGCAACCGACGAAGGAGTCGCCCAGGCGAAGTCTGGCTTTCGCCCTACGATCACAGGCGATATCCAGCATTCCTATGAGAAGGTTTCGACCCAACCGCCGAGCGGCGTCGAGGGGGACGATTATCCCCGCAGCTACAGTGTCACCCTCAACCAGCCGATCTTCCGCGGCTTCCGCACCATCAACGCGATAAGAGGTGCCGAGGCTCTGGTCGAGGCAGGCCGTGAAGATCTGCGTACCTCCGAACAGACGGTTATCCTCGACTCGATTACCGCATTTGTCGACGTCGTCCGTGACCAGGCGCTCCTTGCACTGCGTCTGAACAATGTCAAAGTGCTGGCCGAACAGCAGCGGGCAACCAAAGAACGATTCGACGTCGGCGAGGTGACACGCACCGACGTCGCCCAGGCGGAGGCGCGCAGCGCTGGCGCTGAATCCGATGTCAGCGCCGCGCGGGCTAACCTGCAGGCCAGCCGTGCGACCTATGCCCGTCTCATCGGCCGCCAGCCTGGAACCCTCAGCGATCCGGGCCCGGCGCGCCGTCTCGTTCCCAAGGCGCTGCCGGCGGCGCTTCAAACCGGCGAAGGTCAGAACCCGACCATCCTTGCCGCAATCTTCCGCGAGCGCGCGCAGGATCACATCGTCAAGCAGACCAAAGGTGAGCTGCTGCCGAGCGTCGATCTGCAGGCCAGCTTCACCCGTTCCTTTGACGCTGGTGGCGGCGTCGAGCGGCAGGACGTCACGACCGTTACCGGTCATGTGAGCGTGCCAATCTACGAAGCAGGTGAAGTCTCGGCTCGTATTCGCGAAAACATCGAGACCCGTTCGCAACTGCGTCATCAAATCGACGAAGCGCGCGAGTTGGTTCGCTCCAACATCACCTCAGCTTGGGGCACGCTTATTGCTACCCGCGCGCAGATCACCTCTGGCACTGCGCAGGTTGAGGCAAACACCGTGGCCCTTTCTGGCGTTCGCGAGGAAGAAAAGGTCGGTCAGCGTACCGTTCTCGACGTGCTGAACGCTGAACAGGAATTGCTGGATGCACAGGTCGCGCTCACGACATCGAAGCGCGATTTAGTGGTCGCCTCCTACTCGGTTCTCAACGCGATGGGTGTGCTGGGTTCTGCAGACCTGGAATTGTCGGTGGAACAATATGATCCGGCTCGGCATTACCGGGAGGTGGCGGATAAGGCCTGGGGCTGGTGGACGTCGACCGAAGCAACAGAGCCCGAGCCTACGGTTGCTCCTGTGACGGATCCTGGCCGGACACCGAATCAGGGCAGGTATGACGGCCCGGCTTATACGGCACGCGGCGGCTGGTCGACGGATACGGTCAACAGCTGGAAAACCGAGACCGTCAAGAAATAGTGTCACGCAGCGGTGATTAAAATTTGCCCGTGAGTTGAGTGTGGCGGGCGAGTCGCTCATAATGACCATAGGATGGGCCGGCCGCGACCAAATCCGCGGCTGGCCTTTATTTTTGCCGGAAAGTCGGTGATGACTCGAATCGCTTTCCTCTTTAGGTGGGAAGGTGATGCCGACGAGAAGCGGCGGAGGTTTTGATGCGAAAGCCAGAGCAAGCCCCCGAGCCCTCGATCGAGGAAATCCTCGCCTCGATCCGCAGAATAATTGCCGATGACGCCCCGCCTGCTGTCGCGGCGGCGGAGGAGGAAAGCCCGAGCCGGTTGCGTGCACGTCCCGGCGTTCCGCGCTTGAGAACGGCCGATTCTCCGGCCCGTGGAAGCGAGGGGCGCAGCGAAGACGATGTTTTTGAGCTGACAGAAGATTTCATGCTGGCGGAAGAAGCGCCCGCCATCGCTCTGCAGGAGCCGGACGAACCTGCGGAGCCGACCCCCAATGGCAGCTACGCTGAGGCGTTTGCCCGCAGGAGCGACAGCGATCCCTATGACGAGGCCTCTGCCCTCACTCAATCCGGGGATCCGCACCCATCTCCTGCCCAGACCGCAGCCGAGGCTGCGCACAACTCGTCAAGCAACGGCCTCGCCAGCGTCATGGCAGAGGTGCAGCGCTTCGTCACCGGCAATAAGAGCCAGGAGGCACCGAAGCCGGCGGCCCAGCCCCACGAGAGCTGGGCACAGCCGTCGAGCGATATGTTCAAATCGGAGCCGGCCTCGCGTCCGGCCTCGCGATGGTCGGCGCGTCAGCCGACCGATTTGCCGAAAGGGCCCGAGCCGCTCCCGGCGGCCCGCTCTGCACCTGCAGCACCGGCGGCCTCTCGCAGGTCGGCTTTTGGTATGCGCGACAGTTGGAGCCAGGGTGTGCAGATGCCGGTGCCCGATGAAGGGCCAGCGATACCGTTCGCTGCGGAGGAAAGCAACGACCTGCCTGCTACGCCGGCCCACACGAGCGCGCCTGCGGTTCCTATGGCAGACGGGCGCGACACTGCGCAGCACGCCGCAGAGGAGCAGGCCACGTCCGTAGCAGCCGAAGCAAGCAAGCCTATTCCGAGCGATGTGCATATGCGTGCCGAGAAGCTCGCCGACCGGGTGGTCTCGGATTTCGCAAGCAACAGGTTCGCCGCGCCGCCTGTCGCCGCCTTTCTCAAGGCTGACAAGCCGCTGATGGACGAGATCACCGGAACGCTTGCGAGCGCCCTGGCGAAGGTCGGGGATACGGTTGAGGAACTGGGGGAGAGCGCGCCTCCGCCTGAAGACATTGCGGAAGAAATCGCTGCTCCCGATCTTCCGAGCCTGACGTCGTTCGATGAGCCGGCTGCACCCGAGCTTCCATCCGTAGCGGAGATGCCAGGCCTGAGTGGCGGCTTCGTTGCCGCTCAGCCCGCCTCATCATCCCCTGCGCCACACGTCGGGGCAGTTATGTCCTTCGATCTGGACGCCCCGGAATTACCGCGTGAGGAGCCTGATGATATCGTGGCCGCGCCACATCTGGAGTCCATGGAAAAACCGTCGCCTTACCGGCCAACCGGAATTGCAGGGTCCATGAGTATGCCGCAAGTGCCCGCAGCCCGCGGCAATATGATGTCGCGGCCTTCGGCGACGATCGGCGCGTCACTTGGCGCGGAGTTCGACCGGTTTCAGCCAACATCTTCTACGCCGAAGACGCTGGAAGAAACCGTGCGGGAAATGCTGCGTCCGCTCCTGGTGCAATGGCTGAACGAGAACATGCCGCGCATCATAAATGACGCTATTCGCGAGGAGATGGCCTCCGTCGGCCTCTTGCGCCAGCGGTCGGACAACGAACGCCGGTAGTTCGCTCCCGCCTTCAATTTCTCCTCGGGTTGACGACGGTGCTCGTGCGCGCTTATCTACGCGCCGAGCAACCGTTTCCGTTTTCACCCCTTTCCGGGCATATCGATGCTTGAGAAGACCTTTCAGCCCGCCGAAATCGAGGGGCCGATCTATCGGCGCTGGGAAGACTCCGGCGCCTTCAAGGCTGGCCGCAAGGCCGAAGGCGGCAAGCCTGCCGCGCCCTATTGCATTGTCATTCCGCCGCCGAACATCACCGGCTCATTGCATATGGGCCATGCGCTCAACAACACGCTTCAGGATGTGCTGATCCGCTTCGAGCGTATGCGCGGCAAGGACGTGCTCTGGCAGCCCGGCACCGACCATGCCGGCATCGCCACCCAGTCGGTGGTCGAGCGCCAGCTGATGCAGCGCCAGTTGCCGGACCGCCGCGCCATGGGCCGCGAGGCGTTCATCAAACGCGTCTGGGAATGGAAGGAAGAATCCGGCGGCACCATCATCAACCAGCTCAAGCGGCTGGGTGCCTCTTGCGACTGGAGCCGCGAGCGCTTCACCATGGATGAGGGCCTCTCCAGGGCCGTCATCAAGGTGTTCGTCGACCTGCATCGCGCCGGGCTGATCTACAAGGACAAGCGGCTGGTCAACTGGGACCCCAAGCTCCTCACCGCCATCTCGGACCTCGAAGTCCAGATGAAGGAGATGAACGGGCATCTCTGGTATTTTCGTTATCCCATCAAAAATCCCGGCCGGCTGAAGAACAAATATATCACGGTCGCGACTACCCGGCCGGAGACGATGTTGGGCGATACCGGCGTTGCGGTTCACCCGGACGACAAGCGCTGGGAGAAATATATCGGCAAGATGGTCGAGCTGCCGCTCGTTGGCCGCGAGATCCCGATCGTTGCCGACGAATACGCCGATCCCGAGCAGGGGTCCGGTGCGGTCAAGATCACGCCGGCGCATGATTTCAACGACTTCGAGGTCGGCAAGCGTGCCGGGCTGGACGTCATCAATATTTTCGACCAGCACGCCCGGCTCAACGAGAACGTGCCGGAGAAATATCGCGGCCTCGACCGCTTCGAGGCGCGAAAACAGGTCGTCGCCGATCTGGAGGCGCTCGGCCTTGTCGAGAAGATCGAGCCGCATGTCAACAAGGTTCCGCATGGCGACCGGTCGGATGCGGTGATCGAGCCCTGGCTGACGGACCAGTGGTATGTCAACGCCGGCGAACTGGCCAAGGAGGCTATCCGGGCGGTCGAACACGGCCGCACGGTCTTCGTGCCCCAGAATTGGGAGAGGACCTATTTCGAGTGGATGCGCAACATCCAGCCCTGGTGCATCTCCCGCCAGCTCTGGTGGGGCCATCAGATTCCGGCCTGGTATGCCGAGGACGGCGAGATCTTCGTCGCGCCTGATGAGGCGGAGGCGCATGCCCTTGCCAGGAAACATTACGGCAAGGCGGTGGAGCTGAAACGCGACGAGGACGTGCTCGACACCTGGTTCTCCTCTGCGCTGTGGCCGTTCTCCACACTCGGCTGGCCCGACAAGACGCCTGAGCTCGCGCGCTACTACCCCACGTCGACGCTGGTCACCGGCTTCGACATCATCTTCTTCTGGGTTGCCCGGATGATGATGATGGGCCTCTATTTCATGAAGGACATTCCGTTCCACACGGTCTATGTCCACGCGCTGGTCCGCGACGAGAAGGGCCAGAAGATGTCGAAGTCGAAGGGGAATGTCATGGACCCGCTCGACATCGTCGATGGGGTAGACCTCGACAGCCTGGTGCGCAAGCGCACCGCCGACCTTGCGACGCAGGACGCGGCCAAGATCGCCAGCGAAACCAGGAAGGCCTTCCCGAACGGCATTCCCGCGTATGGCGTCGACGCGCTGCGCTTCACCCTGGCCGCGATGGCGGCACAGGGCCGCGACATCAAGCTTTCGCTCTCGGTCGTCGAGGGCTACCGGAACTTCGCCACCAAGATCTGGAATGCCGCCCGCTTCGGCGAGATGAACGGCTGCATCCCGCAAAAGCACTTCGATCCGGCAGGTGCGACCCAGACCCTCAACCGCTGGATCGCGGGTGAAACCCAGCGCGTCGCCGACGCTGTCACCAACGGCATCGAAGATCACCGCTATAACGAGGCCGCCTCCGCGCTCTATCACTTCATCTGGCACACCTTCTGCGACTGGTATATCGAGCTGGCCAAGCCCGCGCTCTCCGGCCCTGACGGCGCGGCGAAGGACGAGACGCGCGACACCTTCGCCTGGGTGTTCGACCGCATCCTGATGCTGCTGCACCCGTTCATGCCGTTCATCACGGAGGAGCTGTGGGACAGGATCGGCGAGGCCGCGCCGCGCGACACGCTGCTGATCCTGGCACCCTGGCCCGGGCTGACCGGCCTTGAGGACAGGGCTGCGGACGAGGAGATGACCTGGGTCATCGATCTCATCACCGAGATCCGGTCGGTGCGCTCGGAAATGAATGTTCCCCCCGCCGCCCAGCTCCCGCTGGTGATCACGGACGCGAGCGATGCCGTCCGCGCGCGGCTTGAGCATCACGGCGAGACCATCGCCCGTCTCGCCCGGCTGAGTGCGATCAGTTTCGCCGCCACTGCGCCCAAGGGCGCCCTGCCGATCGCCGCGCGGGACGCCACCATCGCGTTGCCGATCGCCGATATCA
>Ga0081540_1002289_pt1 | contig 15732 bp, 19 predicted proteins | sample TabmetS2T1R1_FD_71024 | JGI IMG/M metagenome (GOLD analysis project Ga0081540, IMG submission 71024) | Tabebuia heterophylla rhizosphere microbial communities from the University of Puerto Rico - S2T1R1 | ecosystem: Host-associated > Plants > Roots > Rhizosphere ... | reverse complement strand
AAGATTGCAGAATCGTGGGAAAAGGGGGAAAAATATGTTCCAGACGATAGCAATAACAAAACTATGATCTAAGGTCCATCGCCACAAGCATGAAAGTACATAACTTAGCAGGTTACATTGCATTTAAGAGATTATCATGATTAATCCGCAATCACAATCGAAATACCCGCAGGTTAGCAATCCTGATTTAGTCGGAACCTATCCAGCCACTGCGAAGGCAGGGGCTGGATACGTCTGGGATGAGGTTCTAGAGTATCGCGTTTGGTATCACCCTGAGAGAGGCGCTCCTGATTTGGATGATGGGAATGATTATTATTACCCTTTTGCTAGCTATGAAGAAGCACTCGAATTTTCGGAGCATAACCTAGGAACAGAAAGCCCGCTGGCCCTTATTCTTCAAATAGAGCATATTGATGAACCCGCACCTGGTGAATATATTCACAAGCGGGAAAACCGTGTTGTTGAATGGCCTGTCGAATTTCTCAATCGCCCACGAAGAAACAAAGATACAATCCCTAACTTTTTAGCATCTGATGCCCCCGAAAACAGATTGGATATAATAAGAGGCTTGGCCTGACAATAAATAGAAATGGACGATGTCAAAAAAAATATATCAAGGATCGAACAGGAACGGAACATTAAATTGCCAGAAGCGTATAAGATTTTTTACGACAAATGCTATGACTCTATTCCTTCAAATTTGGTCGGGACTGATTTAGTAAATGATCGACCGCAACTGAATGAATGGGCAAACGAGCTTTTAGAGGAAGACGGGGTGGTGAATTTCTTAAATCCTGATGATTTTGTGTTTATGATGCATCAAGGATATATGTTTTGGTACTTCAAAGCAGATGGTAGTGAAGATCCTATTGTTTTTGGCTACTATGAAGGCAAGTTGAAGCCGGACAACTTAGGCCCTTTCTCCAAATTCATCAAGAAATTTTATCCATAACATGATTCAAAACTCGTCGAATTTGGTACATATTGAACGATTTTGCTACCTTTATTGTGTAAACAAGCTCTTCAAAAAATTGCGAACTAAGAGGTGAACAGAACCAACCCTCAACCGCAACATATTGGAATATAAAAGGATAACTCGTTTTACAGAATCCTGTCTTCCCGACCAACAAGATACCCGCAGCGATAGCTGCGGGTTTTGTTTTCCCACAAGCCACTTGCAGCGGATTTTTGTTAATTCCGTCGCATTCTACCCCAAAATTGTCGCTTGGACGCCTTTTCAGGCTGAAGGCGATCTTCTACTTTAGAGGTAGAAAATAAAATCAAACGTTTGCCAAATGAGGAAACTTATTTATGTGATCAATCTTAGCATCGATGGCTGCTTCGACCTTAACATAGGGGCCCCCGCTGAGGATGTATTTAACTTTTTTATCGACCTTTTACGAAATGCCGGCACACTTGTGTACGGGCGTACCACTTACGAGATCATGGTCCCCTATTGGCCCGATATCGCGAAAACCCCCGCCGGTGAAACAAAAGCAGATGTTGAATATGCGGAGGCATTCGACGCCGTCGAGAAAATCGTTTTTTCAAAATCGCTGGAAAAGGCGGAAGCCAAAAATTCGCGGATCGTTCGGACAAAGGCGGAGGACGAAATACGAAAGTTGAAACAGGAAGAAGGCAAAAATATATATGTGAGTGGCGTGACATTCCCTTCCTATCTTATAGAACTTGGCCTGGTCGATGAATATATTTTCACCATTTTGCCGGTCATTGCAGGAAAAGGAAAACGGTTGATGGAAGGCATTAGCATGCAGGAAAAATTGGGATTAAAGCTCGTCGACACGAAGGTGTTTCAGTCGGGCTGTGTCATTCTCCATTACGGGAAGCCCTAATGTCATCCCCAAAATTTCCACCAGGGTTTTTCCGATTCCGTATCCTCCTCCTCCTCATTTTCAAAGTAGTCTTGCCAGAAAGAAATTTCCGAATTAGGGTTTTGTCGTTTTATATGGTTCAAGGCACTTCGGCGTTCACTATTCGAAATTGGATTCTTCTCCAAATCAACTGGCGTAGTTCTATTTTCAGAGATTTTATTAAGAATTGAAATAATGTTTTGAAAATTATTAAGACTGTCGGCGATGATAAAAGGCTCCCACGTCCCTTCACCATGAGGAGCACTTAGAACCGCTAATTGAGGCGTGCTGGTGTCGATTAATATTGGATCTCCTATTTCGTCATTTGCAATTGCAATCCACTCCTCTCTCCAGTCTCCTTCATTTCCGGTAACTAAAGTGTTGCCCTCAGTGTCAGAACTGAAACCGACCTGTTCATCCTGCAATTTCAACGGGTCAAAAAAGTTTATTTCATTGTAACCCAGTGAAATGTCAGATATGCCTGAGAGGAACTGTTTGATCTTATCCAGCGGTACCATAGTATATGTCGGAGAAATTCAATTTGCGACATCAATGTCGCCATAAAATTAAAATTAATCAAATCTTTCGTATTTTTTATAGTCTGTAAACGTATATTAGCCGTAACCTATAATGATCGCTCATGCCACTTGTCAACCACAGACTTATCCTACTGATCATCACATTGTCATTGTCCAAAGTTCAGGCTCAGGAACAATCTCCATTTATCACGGGCACCGTCAGCTTCTCGGTTATGAAAGGTACCATCGCCTGCGATCTAGTGTTGAGCAATCTGCCAAAAATAAACAACTATGTCATCCGGCTCAATTCGGGAATGAATGTCCACTTTTTTAAGGATCGGAAACGTGGCGGAGGCGCCCTCTACTACGATATGGACACGAAAGACAGCATCGGCTCCGATGAAACGAAAGCCTATTATCTGCACGAGAACAGAGGCAATCCCGCACGGTATATCCCCGAAGAACTGGAAATCAAGTATCTGGGCATGTACCCCGTAGTGGGAGATTCGGCGCATGGCTATATGGGACAGGACTGGCGCGGGAATATCGCCTTCAACGGGTACAGCCTTCGGGCTGAGGGTCGCCAGGGCGACTGGTACCCTATTCTTTACGACATGGACAAGCGAAAACTCTATAGTGAAGTACGGTATAACATTCACGTCAGTTGCGAAGATTGCAGCGTCTTGTTTGTCAATGGCAGTACCCCGGTAAGGGCTAAGCAAGCAGATCTTAGCAACAATCAGCCGCGCGAAATGTCCATTTTCTGCGGAAAATTCGAGGCATCGGAGGATCACGGCATCTGGTTGCTCAATTCGGGCATGACACCGGCCGATAAGCAACGACTCATCGCTACGGCATCCACCTACCAGGCTTTTTACGAAAAGAACTTCGACATTCCGTACAAAGGCAGCCTCACCTTCGCCCAGACCAGGCCGACGGCCGATCCCCGGTATTGGGGATTTTCTTATTATACCTCCCCTACCACCTTCAATGTGGGCGTCGGCCCTTACGCAATGCAGGCCTTGTTCGACAAGGATCATGTGCGCAGGAATAAACAGGTGATGGCTCATGAGCTTGCCCATTATTATTTTGGAACGCTGTTGAAGTCGGAAGGAGTATTCGGATCGATCATGGCCGAAGGCTTTGCGGAGTTCCTGTCGTTCGAACTTACCCGTAACCTGGAAGGCGACAATATTTCCCAGTCGCTGTTGATAGATAAGAAATCAAGCCTCACCTACTTCAGCAATTATCAGCCGCTTTCGCGGGTAAGGACGGAAAACGATTACGGAAATCGGGAGTACTACCTATATTATTATGCGCCCATTTTGTTTTTGGCTATTGAAAAGGAGATTGGCGAAAAGGCGATGTGGACATGGTTAAAAGCAATGGTTAACAGCAGGGCCGATGTTACCGACTACTCTTTTTTGGTCACCACCTTCAGGAACTCTGTGGCCGATAAGAGCATTGCCGCCAGGATAGAAGCAAAATATCTTAGCTCGACAGACGCGCTGAAAAACGCACTGGAAGAGCTCGGAATAAATTGATTGGATGCTTTACTAGACGCCGGTATGTCTTTTAATGATAAACCATCATTGCGATCAACAGTAACATCATCCCTCCCGTCAAAAGAATAGCCCTGATCGAAATTACGCTATCCCATCTTTGCTGTAACGCGCGGATATTATCTAATTTAATTCTCTCTCTAACCGCCGCGGACATTTCCGAATTAATAGGTTTCGAAATAGTCAGATATATTGTCAGATGACCCAACAAGGATACAACTGCCGTAAAAACCAGCCATCCGGCCGCACCCGTCAGCCCATTTAAACACATAAACAGCAACGAACTTACTATGCTGGTAATTCCAATAGGCGGCATTCGCTTATCTGCGATCAAATGTATCCAGCCAATAAGATCGGCAATCGAACTATCATCACTTTTCTTCACCGCCTTTTTCACAATAAGCGCGAAAAACACGTCCGTACCATATACTACACCCGTAGTTAGGACCGCGATTACTAACAACATTTCACTGATAAGATGGATATTCATGGCTTAGTATATTTTTACATTGTTTCCCCGAACCAGCAGAATGCTGGTTATTATCATATAAACCGCAGTCAACCCGTGAACGAGCAAATGTTGAAGGTCTTTGGAACCATTGGTCGTTAAGACAATGCAAAAGTCTGTGACCGGCACTATTATGGCAGTTGTCAAGGCAAATGCTGCCGCTTTACGCATTCTTAAGAACAGAAATGGCAGCAACAGCAGTCCTGAGAAGATATCCCGTATGCCCTTCGTCCTTCCGAAAGGCAGATCCTTAACGTCCGATATGGGTATTCCGAAGCTGTCGGCGCCCGCTAAAGGGTGTACTATGAATCTTCCGCCGATGAAAATGATTCCTGCAGCAACCAGGAGAGTCATCCAAAACGATACCGATCGTAGCCCCCAGGTTTTTTCGATTTGTTGTGCTTTCATTGTGTTATATTTTAATAACACAAAATTCCCAAATCATCCCATACTTTTCATGCACCCAAGTTAATAACGCGACAGAACAAGGCGCTTGCGAATCCGGCTTAACGATTGGGGTTTGACTCCGACATAAGAAGCAATATAATATTGGGGGATACGCTGGGCAATATCAAAATAGGCTTGCATGAATTTTTGGTAGCGTACTTGAGGTTTATCGGTGTATAGCGATTTCATTTGTCGGATGACATTTATAAAAACTTGTTCTATTCCTATTCGTCCGAATCTTTCCCCATGCGTGACCTCCTGATAAAATTTTTGCAGGTCATCGTAGCTGATCATCCAGGCTGTAGTATTCTCTAAAGTTTGTATATTGACTGTTGCAGGCTCTTTCGGTAAGAAACTCGGATAATCACAAACCCATTCACCTTCCTTGTTGAAGTAGTTGGTTTGCTCCTCACCGTTATTGGATAGATAATATCTGACCAATCCTTTCTCGATGAAGAATAAATGCCGGCAAACCCGTCCCTCCTCCAACAAGTGTTCATCCTTTTTGATGACTTTTTTGCGAAACAGACTCGTGATGATTTTCTCATCCGCCGCCGAAACTGCCACACAGGTTCTGATATTTTCGATGAGGAGATCCATTGTCCATTTAAAGTTATCGGTTTTGTCACAATATTAGTCTATTGATTTTCAGCAACTTTTTTTAAACGATCCGCGGTGGCCTCCCGAGGAAAACTAATCTTCGGGATCAATCTCACTCTCGGTGGCTGCTGCGACCACACGAAAGTAGAAGGCAATGAAGAGATACATGACTATTTTGCACAGCATATCCGGGATGCCGACCTGCTCGTCTATGGGCGTAAAACCTATCAATTGATGGTTCCGTATTGGCCCGATGTCGCAAAAAACCAATCCGGCCGGACAAGATCCATTAACGACTTTGCTCAGGCATTTGCCGCAGTCAAACAAATTGTTGTTTTCTCCCGAACGCTGGAGAGGGCCGAAGGGAAAAATACCCGGATAGTTCGTTCAGACCTAAAGGCAGAGATACTCAAATTGAAACAAGAGCCGGGGAAAGATATTTTAGTCGGCGGCGTAGATCTCCCTTCGCAACTCATAGCGCTTGATCTGATTGATGAATATCGTTTTGTCTTTCAGCCAATGATAGTAGGCGAAGGAAGACGGTTGATGGACAATGGTAACCTTCAAGAGAAACTGCGGTTGGAACTCGTCGACTCAAAGATCTTCAAATCAGGTTGTGTCGCGCTTCGGTACGTAAGAAATTCCGGACGTCGTTAAGGATCAGCAGTACCAAATCTATCGATCATCTGATAACAGCCCCTTATTGGATCGGGTCTCGTAACCTTGCAGACCGTATCTAATGATACACTTCTAGCAGAATTATCGATATTCCAGGGTTGATTTCCCAACTGCTGGCCATATAGCCGATGTTATCTTTAAAGTTCTCAAGGTCAATATGATTCAGGTCATCGATCAACCGCTCTTTGATCCTGGATTTATAAATTTTATATGTATTTGCTATGTCTATCCAGGTAAGTTTGTCTCCTACATTCGCAATAACAAATTGAATTGGCCCCTTTCTCAGGAGTTCCTTGATTTGTTCGGTTCCAAGATACTCTTTCCGCTTAGCGGCTAATTCTTCCTGATCGTTCCAAAGGGAATCCATTGGAATTTTGATAACTATTCTTTCAGACAGGTTCATTGAACGACAAGGTACAAACAACTTCAATGCTTTCCTTCAATTGTTCAATATTCATAGGCGCGGCGTTTACAATGAATTAATGCCGATTGCTCGCAAATTTTCGGTAACTTCCATCTACACAACTAAACGACAGCAGGTATGAATACGAAAGAAACAGAGTCTGCGAAAGAGCACCGTTTGTCGGATTTGGGGTCATCAATGGATACAGTTCAAGTCGGACAAAAAAGCTATGAGATGCCTCCCCGGGACGGCTTCACCATCGCACACTTCCTCACCGTCGCCGACATCGACCGGTCGGCTCGCTTCTACGAAAAAGTTTTCGGCGGTCGCATTCTGAGCAGTGGCGACAGCAGCGGCGCACCCGCCTACCTTCAAATTGCGAATACATGGCTCATTGTCAACGTCGGAGGCGGTCCGACCCCCGACAAGCCGACGGTGACGCTCAGCGTCCCCAATCCCGACAGGATCAACAGCTTTATGAACATCCGCGTTGCGGATATCCAGGCGTGCTATGAATTGTGGAAAAGCCGGGGAGCCGAGTTCATCACGGAGCCCATCCCCAAGTACGGCGAGATTCGCTGTTACATGCGCGATCCCGACGGGTATATTATCGAGATCGGACAGAGCACCGACCTTAAATACGGTTAACGACCGGCCCGGTTGGGATACCTCATACACCAGGCCTGCTCATCTGTCTCAACAGCCGCCAATGCGATACAATGCCGCCCCAGTAGGAAGTCTGATTGGGTGTGATACCGTGTTGCTCCAACACCCGGTACAGTATCCTGCTAAGCCGGGGATAATGAATATGATGGATGTGCGGAAACAAATGATGAGCGATATGATTATTGAAGCCCCCCAATAAAAAATTGGCCGTATAGCTGAAGGGATGCATGTCGTTCGAACTCTTCACCTGGTTCATCAACCATGAGGTATTGATGAATCCCTCCTTATCCGTCACCGGGTACGCAGTTCCCTCCACATGATGTGTCATAAAGAAAGTGAACAACAAAAACAGCGACTGGAACAAATGCATGCACACAAAACCGATCAGCACAATCCACCAGGGCTGCATCGAAAACAACAGCGGTAATAAACATACCTGGCACAGGTAAAACGATTTCTGCAACCAGAACGAAAAATGGTAGCCCCCTCCTTTCCTGACATTGTACTCATCCGGGGAATACAAGATCACAAGATCCTTTATAAATACCCAGAAAAGCGAGTACCCGGTATAGGCGATGGGAGCATAAATATGCTGGTAGCGATGATACCACTTGTACTCGCTTTCAGGAATGACCCGGATCAGTTTCGTGATATTCAGATCCGAATCATACTCTTCCACATTCGGGGCATAGTGATGCGAATGAATATGTCTTTGTTTCCAAGCTTCTGCATGTGCGCCAACCATCGCATAGATCATCGTAAAACCGAGATTGTTCCATTTTTTACTCTTGAAAACGGTGTTGTGCGAGAGGTCATGTGAAAAATTGAAGGCGAACAGCAATAGAACGAATCCATAGGCCATAAAACAGGCTATGAACCACCAGGGATCCGATATTAAGTACAACAGGCCATAAGCAAATGCAGACAATAGAAAATAGACGATGAACTTGATCCATATAAGCCGCCTGAAAGCGCCTTTATCCATCACCAGCTGTTCATCCACCTGGCGATAGATCAGCTTCAGCAGTTCGCTGTCCTGTGTTATATGAAGATGTTTATCCCGCATATGGCATCGGTTTTAATGATTGATTCCTACCCATGCCATATAAAAACCGGAAATGAGACGCCAATGCCTTACGATAAGGCATTTCCATATAAACGATCCCGTGCTTGTGGCACAGCTTCCGAAACAGCGGCAGTATCCTGAGATAGTGTACATGACTGATATTGGGCAACAAATGATGTAGGGCGTGGGCGTTAAAACCACCCAGGGTCCAGTTGAAAAGATGGCTGTCCGCATCGTAATCGATGGACGTAAGCATTTGGAGTTTCGGCCAGCTCATACCAAGCACATTTTCCTCACTCGGAACAGGGTGGGCTACATGATCGGAAAGGTGTGAGACGCCCAGCACGCCTACAAATATCAAGGACACCATAAAATGATTCAGCAGGAATGCAAACAATACGGCGGCGACGCCAAAGGGTAATAAACAGGCCGGCAATATGATCATATAGCCAATGTAAAGGAGCTTAAAGACAACAAGCTTTACAACTTCCTTTGGCGGTATAACGATCTTTATCGTACGGCTCGAGTACTTGAAAAGTAGTAAGGTTTCCCTAAAGAAAAACCAGTTTAGCGAATAAAGGAGGTACAGCACTGGGGCATAGATCCACTGGTAACGGTAATACCACTGCAAAGGCTGGCTTTCCGTCATCCGGAATAAAGGATTATTCAGCACGTCGATATCGCTGCCCTCGATATTGGTGTACAGGTGATGGGATTCGTTGTGGTTTTTGCCCCACACATAGGCGTTATTTCCCTGCAGGTTGAAACTCACGGAAAAAAGCAGTTTATTCCAATACCTGCTTTTTACTGCCACCCCGTGTGCCGCATCGTGCGAGATGTTGAAGGCCGTCAGCAGCACAGCCAGTCCCATTAATAAATAAAAAGCATAAAAGGCGCCCGGCGAAGTGCTGGTGATCATCAAAGCATAGAAAAGGATATCCAGCGAAAAATAAAGAATGATCTTAAAGAGCATTCTGGTACCACCGGTTTTGGGAATATTGTTCCATGCAAAATAGTGGTCGATGGTTTCTGTAAGTTCTTTATAAAATACAGAACCTTCATCTTTCGTGAAACGGAGCTTATTCATGACGGTTGGGCTTTCACCAAAAATAGAAAGATGAATAAGCCGCGACCGGTAATTTATTGTGGGGAAAAATGGCGTTTTTCAGCAGCGCGGGAAAAATTATTGAAAATCCGTTAAGGCCGGGCGTTATTTATGGATTTCTACGGCAGCAGGCCGGTTGCCTGATCCATGCAAAGCGTTTTCCCTTAAAAGCCTTGGATAAATATGGGTATTTCAGAAAATTTTTTGGGTGGTGCCATTCGGCATTCCCAAAGTGAAAGGATATCGCACTCCCATGCCTTAATTTTATTGGCGGCCATCCGGCTTACTACCCATTAAGTCCTGCAAAAAAGTAAGCAAATGGCAACAAGAGCAAAAAAGATCCTTATCACAAGCATCTCCCACGAAGAGGCCGAACAGGCCATGTCCGTCTTTGCAAAATGCAGCACTCAGCTGAAACTCATCGAGTCGAAGATGGAAGAGGAAAAACAACAGATCGATAACAAATACCTGGGAGAAATAGCGGGCCTGAAAGCCTCGATGGATGAACAGCTCGAACTCCTCCAGGTCTACGGGCAAAAGTCAAAGGACAACTGGAAAGGCAAAAGCCTGGAGCTCATCCACGGAAAGATCGGGTTCCGCACCGGTAATCCCAAACTGGTCAAGGACAAGAAATTCACCTGGGACGCCGTCACCGAACTGCTGAAGAAAACCTTCCCCTCCTTCATTCGCCAAACATTCGAGATAAACAAGGAAGCGCTCATCGCCCTCCGGGAGCACGAGGACTTTAAGGCGATAAAAGAAGCCTGCTATGTGGACGTAGTCCAGGACGAGACCTTCTTCGTCGAAGCAAACAAGGAGGATCTCTCCGTCGCGTATTCCATCCACCGCTGATCAATTTATGCCTCTTCCACGTGTTTTTTAAAATTATCCAGGATACCCTGCCAGCCGGTGCGCTGCATGTCCAGTGGGTTTATCCCTTCCGGGTCAAATGTCTCCACCACCGTCGTCTCCTTCCCGTTTCCCGTGAACCGCACGGTTACCTTCCTGCCGTCGCCGATCGTGTAGCGGATCACCTGATTCTCGGTTACCTCGTCGTAGACGCCCCCGAAATCAAAGCCAAAGCTGCCGTCTTTTGCCTCCATCCGGTAAAGGAACTTGCCTCCTACCCGGAGATCGTTCTCCGCAGAGGGACAATGCCAGGTGTCGATCGCCGTATTCCATTGCATGATATGCTGCGGTGTCGTCCAGTATTCCCACGCCATCTCAACCGGCGCGTTCACCGCCGTCTGCACAGTTATAGGTTCCATATCCATAGGTTTTAATTCGTTCCGCACCCTTGCAGCCCATCGCTCCCCTTCCGCGCCCTCACGCCGCTCCACTTGCGCTCGCCCTATTCTCCTTCGGCTCACACACCATCCCGAACAAACACCGCTCCTTGATCATTGCCGCGACCTCCGGCGGCATATACTGCTCCCATCCTTCCTCTCCATTTTTGATCATTTGCAATACCTTGTCCGTCTGAACCTGCAGATTGCTCTCCTGGTAATGCCGGATATCTTCGATCTTGTTATTGGCAATCAGGTAGCGGTACAGATCCACCAGGTGGGAAGCCGGATTGAACCGCAAACCGTTATAAATGATCCCGTTTCGCAGCGTAGGATAGATGAACAATTTGACATTCCTGCTGAAGAGCGTTGCAAACGACTCCAGGATACCCCCCTGCAAGTCCTGGTAATGCTCCTCGGAAAAGATGTATTCCAGGTTCGGATAACCCAGCACCACCCCCATTTTCAGTTTCGTTATCCTCGACAGGTAGGCCACCAGCTTGTAATATTCGTGGAAATCCGAGATCAGCACGGTCTGCCCCAGCGCACAGAGGATATCCACCCGATCGAGAAAATCCTTCTCATCGATCTCCGCGTTGGCGCCGGCATCCCGCTCCTTCAACGCCTGCAAGGTCAGCTCCGTGATCACCACCACATTCTCCTTGTCCACATCCGGCTCCTGCATGAACTGCCGCACGCCGTTGCTCAACATATCCAGGTGAACATTGATCACCGGCCGGAACCGTCCCCGGATCACCGCAACATGCTTCTTATGAAGCACCTCGGAAACCTGGGTATTCTTACCGTCCGGCCCGAACATGGCAGCATCCGAAAAACCGTATTTCACCAGGTGCAGCGACATCAGCCGGTTGTCCACCTTTTCGAAATCGGGCCCTTCAAATCTGATCATGTCTATTTGCATCGCGTCTTTTGACAGATTGTCCATCAGCGAAAGCAGGAAAATATTCGGATGCGCATGATAGTAGAAACAGGCGTAGAGGAGGTTCACGCCAAGCGTACCCACCGCCGCCTGCTGCAGCACGTTGTCGTTGTCCAGCATCTTCACATGGATGATCACATCATTGTGCCCCCCGCCCGGTACCAGTTGGAACCGCACCCCCATCCAACCATGACCCTCATTGGTTTTGTGATAGTTCAGCGCCGTCATAGTGTCGGCGAATGAAAAGAAGGTAGTTCGGTCCCCCCGCGACTCGGCAAGCCGCTCGATCAGGAGACCAAATTCCTTGTCCTGCATTGCTATCAGCCGGGCCTCGCTCACATATCTGCGCCCCTTCTGAACGCCGTAAATAGCATCCGAAAAAGTCATGTCATACGCCGACATGGTCTTTGCGATCGTCCCCGACGACCCCCCCGCTTTGAAAAAATAGGCGGCCACATCCTGGCCTGCGCCTATCTCCGCAAAGGAACCATAAATCTGTGGATCAAGGTTGATGGCAAGCGCTTTCTGTTTCGTCCCAAGGTCCTTGTTGTGGATGTCGCCTATAGATTCTGCCATTGCACTAAGGTACAGATTTTCTATTACCAAATTATTATCGATGCCGGAAGGAAAGATAGAACACAGCCGTGTCCCAAAGGATGTGAAAAAGGATGATCACTTTGATATTTCTCCACCGGTCATAGTAAACAGCCAGTACCAGGCCGATGATCATGGCGCCCACGACATTCCTGACTGTCCCATAGTGATAATGCCCCAGACCGAACAAAAGACTACTGATAAGGATCGCCGCATTCCGATTCCCGGTGAACAGCTCAAGCCTCGGCAGCAGGTATCCCCGGAACAACAGCTCCTCCGTGACGCCGGCCGTGACCACCGAATAAAAAAGCAGGAAAGGATGAGCCCGGCAATAACGGATCAGCCGCTCCACTGTTTCGCTTTGTTCGGTCTTATGCGTCACCATATAGATCAACAAATTGGCGATGAAAAGACAGATGTAGATAACCACTGCCAACAGGATCATCGCCCCTGCATAGTGCATGATTCCCTGCCTCCTTTCCCGCCAGAGCAGCAGGGGTTGCTTCTCGACCTTGACGGCATACCACCAGGCCAGGCCCACACAGACCCAGAAAAGCGTTCGGTTGCTGAAAAAATACACCGCAAACGGCCGCCCCAGCCCCAGCAATCGCAGCAGCGGCAATCCGCCTGTTGCGGCCAGCAGGTACAAAAGCAGCAGCATTCCCACAACCCCGGCAAGAATGAGCGGGCGTTTGGGCAGTTCACTGGGTGGGTCCGGGATGGAAAGATCGGTCATGGGTCAGTCACCGGCCGTTAAATTCACCGGCGTGCAAAGAACGCCGGGATCACCCGCTTTATTTCAGGCCTATCTTCCCGATAATTTTGTTATTTAGCATACCGGTTTTCCACCCATTTTACCCATGCGTCCCATCAAGATCGTCAATGGCCGGGTCATCACGCCTGACCGCGTCCTTTCCAACGCCACCCTCCTGCTCGCAGAAGGCCGCATCGCCGCCGTCAGCGGGCAGAACACCGACCCCGGCCCGGGCACACCCGATCAACCCTCTGCCTCCAACACCTCCGATCCCGACACCCTCACCATCGACGCATCCGGCCTCTACGTCTCCCCCGGCTTTATAGACCTTCACGTCCACGGCGGCGGCGGCCATGACTTCATGGACGGCACTGAAGAAGCCTTCCTGGCCATCGCCGGACTCCACGCCCGACACGGCACCACCGCAATGACACCCACGACCCTCAGCGCCGGAAAAAAAGAACTCCTTGCCACCCTCGAAACCTACCAACGACTCGCTGGAAAGCCAACCGGCGGCGCACAGTTCATTGGCATGCACCTCGAAGGCCCCTATTTCGCCATGAACCAGCGCGGCGCCCAGGATCCCCGGCATATCCGCAACCCCGATCCCGCCGAATACCGCGAGCTTACCCACCGCTTCCCGGGCATCCGCCGCTGGAGCGTAGCCCCCGAACTCGCCGGCGCCCTCGAAATGGCCGCCCACCTCAAAGAAAAGGACATCCTTGCCGCTTGGGCCCACACCGATGCGCTCTATGACGAGATCGCAACGGCCTTCGAGCACGGCTATACCCATGCAACACATCTCTACTCGGCCATGCTGGGCGTCACCCGGCGCGATGCAGCGCGTTTCGCCGGCGCCGTCGAAGCCGCATTCCTGATAGATGATATGACCGTCGAGATCATCGCCGATGGCATCCATCTCCCCCCGCCCCTGCTCCGGCTGATCTGCAAAATAAAAAGACCCGATACCATCGCTCTCATCACCGACGCCATGCGCGGCGCCGGCATGCCCGAAGGAAACAGCATCCTTGGCGGAAAACACGACGGCCTGCCCGTTATCATCGAAGAAGGCGTCGCCAAACTGCCCGATCGCAGCTCATTTGCCGGCAGCGTAGCCACCGCCGATCGCCTCGTGCGGAACATGATCACCCTCGCTGGTCAATCCATCCCCGACGCCGTCCGCATGATGACTCGCACACCCGCCGCCATCATGGGCATCGCGGGCCGCAAAGGCTCGATCCTCGAAGGCCACGACGCCGATATCATTCTATTCGACGAAGACATCAACATTCGCTGCACCATCGCCGGCGGCGAGATCGTATATTCAAAAGAGATCCATCATGCAAACCGATAACATCAAACAAAATATCCGCACCCGCATCTTCGCCAGCCGCGACCAACTCGGCCAGGCCGCCGCAACATCAGTCGCCGAAACTATCCGCCACCTGCTGGCTATACAACAAACGGTCAACATCATCTTTGCCGCCGCGCCCTCACAAAACGAATTCCTCGCACACCTCCGGCAACAATCCCTCGAATGGGATCGGATCAATGCCTTTCACATGGACGAATACCTCGGTCTCGGCCCCGACGAGCCCCAATCCTTCGGCTATTACCTGAAAACCCACCTCTTCGACCATCTGCCCTTCCAAACCGTGAACCTCATCAACGGCCTGGCCCACGATGCGACCGCCGAATGCTTCCGCTATGCCGTTCTGCTGGAAGCCTTCCCCACGGATATCGTCTGCCTCGGCATCGGCGAGAATAACCACCTGGCGTTTAACGATCCCCCCGTGGCGGATTTCCGCGACCCCGAAACCGTAAAGGTCGTCACCCTCGACGCGGATTGCCGCCAACAACAGGTCAACGACGGCTGCTTCCCCGCGCTCGACAAAGTCCCCAAGCAAGCCCTCACGATCACCATCCCCGCGCTGCTGACCGCACCCTACCTTTTCGCGATGGTACCCGGCGAGCGCAAAGCCCGCGCAATCGCCAACACCTTCGATCAACCCATCTCCGAACGCTATCCTTCCACCATACTCAGACAACATCCCGCTGTCCAACTGTTCCTCGACCGCGACAGCAGCAAACTCTTGCCGTCATGAAAAAACTCTTGTTCGCTATTCTTCTATTTGGCGTCTCCCTTCGGGCCGGGCTTTCCGCTCCAAGTCCTCAGCCTTCGACTTCCGGGCTTTCCACTCCAACCCCTGACGCAAGCCGGCAAGCCACACCGGCGGAAGATTTCCCCGTCAAGGCCTTCCACCTCGACCTCCGCATCCAGGTGATAACCCTCCCCGCGCTCAGATCCTTCGCCCAAAAACTCCACGACGGCGGTATCAACACACTCATCATGGAATACGAAGCGACCTACCCCTTCGAAAAACACCCGCTCATCCCCAATCGCTACGCGTACACAAAGACGGAGATCCGCTCTTTCATCGCCTTCTGCAAAACACTCGGCATCGACGTCACCCCCCTGCAACAAAGCTTCGGCCACGTCGAATACATCCCCCGCCACGAACGCTACGCCGGCCTCCGCGAGGACGACAAAGCCCTTTCCCAGGTGGACCCCCTGCGGACCACCGAAGACAGTCTCCTATTCTCCGATCTTTTTTCCGAACTGGCCCAGACTCACCCCTCCCCGTACATCCACATCGGTTGCGATGAAACCTACCTCCTCGGCCATTGCGAACGCTGCCGCCGCAAAGTGGCGGAAGAAGGCGTCTCGAAACTC
>Ga0081540_1002288_pt1 | contig 15733 bp, 12 predicted proteins | sample TabmetS2T1R1_FD_71024 | JGI IMG/M metagenome (GOLD analysis project Ga0081540, IMG submission 71024) | Tabebuia heterophylla rhizosphere microbial communities from the University of Puerto Rico - S2T1R1 | ecosystem: Host-associated > Plants > Roots > Rhizosphere ... | reverse complement strand
AGATCGCAGACGCGCACGACCTCGAGCTCTGCGGCTGGGACATCGACAGCAACGACCGCCGGGGCGATCGCGCCGAGCGGATGCTCGCGCTCGCCGGGCCAAGCCTGCGGCCGGGGGCGGTGGTGCTGCTGCACGACGGCATCGGCCCCGGCGACGTGCGCAGCGGCTGCGAGGAGACCGTCCGGTTCGCCCGCCTCATCGCTGCCGAGGCCGCCGCGGCGGCATGAGCGAGACGCGGATCACCCCTTACCGCGACGGGCCGCTCATCGTCCGCGGACCGTTCGTGCTCGCCGACCAGGACGGCAACGAGATCGCCGTCGGCCGTCGGACGGTCGCGCTGTGCCGCTGCGGGCGCTCGCGCATCCGCCCGTTCTGCGACGGCACCCACAAGCTCGTGCGCTTCAGCGCCCCGAGCGGCGCGGAGGACCGCGCGACCGGCTAGGCCGGCAGGGCGTCGATCGGCGCCAGCAGCGACGAGCGCCCTTCCGCCCACGCGTCGAGCAGATGCCGCGCCCAGCGCGCCTCGACGTCGACGAGCGCACGGGCGCCCCAGAGGACGTCGCCCGCGATCGCCGGCTCCGCGCGCGCAAGGCCGCCGGCGAGGTCGACCGCCGCGACGTTCTCGTGGACGGCGTCGGCCTCGACGTGCTCGTCGAAGAAGTCGGTGGCCTCGGCGCCGAAGCCCAGCCGCCGCAGCGCGTTGCCGTAGCGGCGGTTCGGGATCGAGGAGGTCATCTCGAATGCGGCGAGGTGACCGGCGATCGCACCGCGCCAGCGGCGGTGCAGGCCGAGCAGCGACATCAGGTTCACCGTGGCCAGCGTGACCCCCGGCAGGCGATCGAGGTAGGCGCCGTAGGTGCGGTCGAGGCCGAGCTGCGCCATGGCCTTGCCGAAGAGCTCGGCGTGGACGCGATCGGGACGGCCGCCACCGTACTCGTCGGCCTGGACCTCGACGAGCGCCGCCTTCGGCGCTCCGGCCAGGCGCGGGATCGCCCATGAGTGCGGGTCGGCCTCCTTGAGCTGGTAGGCCGAGCGGTGCACGACGAACTCGAGGACCTGCTCCACCGTCCCCTCGCGCTCGAGGTACTTCGACAGCGACGGTCCGTGGTCGGCATCGACGATCGCGCGCAGCGCGAGGTCCATCCCGTCGCCCGCGCCGGCGGGGCGCGGCGGCCCCAAACGCTCCAGCAGCGCCGCCTCGAACGCCGTCTCCCAGGAGGCGCGGTGAGCGATGAGCGTCGGCTCCCACTCCCAGCGCTCGTCGACGCCCGGCAGTCCGCGGTAATGCAGCTCGTAGGACAGATAGAGCGCGAGGTGCAGGTCGTCGTCGGTCAGCGCGTCCTCGACGAACGCGGCTAGCGCCGGCGGGAGCGCGTGCGGCGGCGCTTCGAGGCGCTCGACGAGCAGCGCCGACAGCTCGCCTCTGGGCTCTGGCATCGTGTCCATGTCCCGGCCGCGTTACCCGAGAAACCGCGCGGCCAGCCATGCCGTCGCAGCGCGCGGATCGCCCGTGGCCCGCTGGCGCTGCGCCCCGTTCGCGTCGAGGTCGACGCGAGCCAACTCGGCCGTGCAGCCGAGGCGCTCGGCCACCGGCGCGAGCTCGCCGAGCAGGACGGCGAGGCATTGGCGCGTGGGAACCACCTCGCCGGTCACGAGGTCGGTCATCGCCCCTTCGAGGCCGTGGCGGCACGCCGACCAGCGGTTCTCGGCGATGCGCCACGTCGGCGCCGCCCCCAGCTCGTCGCCCCGTGCGTGGCGCTCGGCCAGCCACGCGACCAGCGCATGGACGAAGGCGGCGATCGCGGCGGTCTCGGCGACCGTGGCCTGCGTGTCCGGCACGCGCGTCTCTACCGTCCCGAAGCCGGCGTGCAGGCGCGCCTCCCACCACCATCGCGACGGATCGATCCCCGCCCAGCGGACGGCTGCCTCGAGCTCCTCGAACGAGCCGAGCGCCGGCGGCACGCCCTGGCGCGGCAGCAGCTCGCTGATCTTCGGCCGCACCGACGCCAGCCCGGTGTCCTGGCCGTCGTGATAGGGCGCGTTGGCGGCCAGCGCGGCGATGAGGGGGAGGTGGCCGCGCAGCGCGTTGTAGACGGCGAGCGCGCGCCCGGCCGGCCGGACGGCGACGTGGACGTGCAGCCCGAACACGAGCTGGCGGCGCGCGACGGGGCCGTACTCGGTGGCGATCGCCTCGTAGCGGTCGAGTCCGCGCAGCTCCCCCTCGGCGGCCGCGAAGGGATGGGTCCCGGCCCCGGCCATGACGCCGATACCGCGCGCCGCCTCGGCGAGATCGGCGCGCGCGTCACGAAGCGCAGCGGTCGCCTGGCCGACCGTGTCCATCGGCGGCAGAACGATCTCCAGCTGCGCCGCCGGCATCTCGGGTTTGAAGCGTGGATCGTCCTCGACGCGCGCGAGCACCTCCTCCGCGCGTGGCGCGAGGTCCAGCGTCTCGGCGTCGAGGAGCATCAGCTCCTCCTCGATGCCGACCATCATTGGCGCGACCGCGTCGAACGCGGCGCGCAGGTTTGCCGGCCTCGCCACGCCCGGTAAGTCCCCGGTCGTGCGGCTCTTCACGCCTCCCGGGGTCTTCCGCCCACGACCGGACAGCTGGATGCTTGCCGGCGCGCTGCGCGATGAGCGGCTGGAGCGGGCGCAGGTGCTCGACGTCTGCACCGGCAGCGGCGTGCTCGCGGTCACGGCTGCCCTCGGCGGCGCACGGGCCACCGCCGTCGACGTGTCGCGCCGTGCGACGGCCTGCGCCGCCCTCAACGCCCGCCTCAACGGCGTGCGCGTCCGCGCGCTGCGCGGCGACCTCTTCGCGCCGGTGCGCGGCGAGCGCTTCGACGCCATCGTCTCCAACCCGCCCTACCTGCCCGCCGCCGACGACGCCGTGCCGGCCTCCGGCCCGCACCGCGCCTGGGACGCCGGGCGCGACGGCCGCGCGATCCTCGACCGGCTATGCGCCGAAGCGCCGGCCCACCTCGCGCCTGACGGCGTGCTGCTGCTCGTGCACTCCTCGCTGTGCGACGTCGGCGCGACCACGCGCCCGCTGATCGCCGCCGGCCTGCGCACCGAGGTCGTCGCCCGGCGGCGCGGGGCCCTCGGCCCGCTCCTGCGCGCCCGCGCACCGCAGCTCGAGGCGCGCGGCCTCCTCGCCGCCGGCGAGCGCGAGGAGGACGTCGTGATCGTGCGCGCGGCCGCTGGTGGGTCTTCTCGTGACGCTCCGGCGGAACGTTGCGAGAAGGCCCACTAGTCGTACTCGTAGAAGCCGCGGCCCGTCTTGCGGCCGAGGTGGCCCGAGACGACCATGCGCTTCATGAGCGGCGGCGGTGCGTACTCGTCGCGCTTGAACTCCTCGTAGAGCGAGTCGCAGACGCTGTAGAGGACATCGAGGCCGATGAAGTCGCAGAGGGTCAGCGGGCCCATGGGATGACCGCAGCCGAGCTTCATGCCCTCGTCGATGTCCTCGCGGCTGGCGAAGCCCTCCTCATACATGCGCACCGCGGCCATGAGATAGGGCACGAGCAGGAAGTTGACGATGAAGCCCGAGCGGTCCTTCGTGCGGATCGCCGTCTTGCCGATCTGCCCGGCGAAGGCCTCCGCGCGCGCGACCGTGTCGGGCGCCGTGTCCAGGCCGACCACCACCTCGACGAGCTTCATCACCGGCACGGGCGAGAAGAAGTGCAGCCCGAGCACGCGTTCCGGCCGGCCGGTCGCAGCCGCGAGCCCGGCGATCGGGATCGAAGAGGTGTTCGAGGCCAGGATCGCCGCGGGCGCGAGCACCTCGTCGAGCTGCCTGAACGCCTTCGCCTTGGCGTCTTCGTCCTCGACGATCGCCTCGACGACCAGGTCGGCGCCGCTCAGGGCCTCGAGGTCGGTCGACCACTCGATCCGCTCCAGCAGCGCGGCCGCGTCCTCCTCGGCGAGGCGCCCGCGCTCGACCACCCGCGCCACCGACGCCTCGATCCGCCCGCGCGACTGCGCCAGCGGCGCGTCCTGCGGCTCGTAGAGCTTGACCGCCACCCCGGCGCGCGCCGCGGACTCGGCGATCCCCGATCCCATGAACCCGGCGCCGACGACGCCGAGCTCTGCAATCTCGTCAGCCATGGGGCGGCACCCTACCCGTACCATTCGCCGCCGCATGTGGTGGCGGGAGGCCGTCGTCTACCAGATCTACCCGCGGTCCTTCGCCGACGCGTCCGGCGACGGCGTCGGCGATCTCGGCGGGCTGCGCGGCCACCTCGACCATCTGCAGTGGCTCGGCGCCGACGCGGTGTGGCTGTCGCCGATCTACCGCTCGCCGATGGCCGACTTCGGCTACGACGTCGCCGACTACTGCGACATCGACCCGCTCTTCGGCGACCTGGCGACCTTCGACGCGCTGCTGGCCGACGCGCACGACCGCGGGCTGAGGGTGCTTCTGGATTGGGTCCCCAACCACACCTCCGACCGGCACCCGTGGTTCGTCGAGAGCCGCTCCTCGCGCGCGTCCCCCAAGCGCTCGTGGTACCGCTGGCGGGACGGCTCGCCGGATGCGCCGCCCAACAACTGGCCGGCTGCGTTCGGCGGCGGGCCCGCATGGACCTGGGACGAGGCGACCGAGCAGTGGTACCTGCACACGTTCCTTCCCCAGCAGCCCGATCTGAACTGGGACGAGCCCGAGGTCGTAGCGGCGATGCACGATACCCTGCGCTTCTGGCTGGACCGCGGGGTCGACGGGTTCCGCGCCGACGTCGTCCATCTCATCGGCAAGGACCCCGCGCTGCACGACGTCCCCGAGGCGCAGCTCGTCGGCAGCCACCTCGACGTCGTGGGCACGCATGACTTCGAGGGCACGCACGCGCTCCTGCGCGGGATCCGCGCGGTGCTCGAGGAGTACCCGGGCAGGATGATGGTCGGCGAGGTCAACCTGACGCGGACCGAGCTGATCGCTCCCTATCTGGGCGACGACGACGAGCTGCACCTCGCCTTCGACTTCGAATCGCTGTGGGTGCCGTGGGAGCCGGCCGCGTGGCGGTCGCGCATCGCGCACGTCGAAGCGGTGATGGGCGCGCGCTGGCCGACGTGGGTGTTCTCCAACCACGACCAGCCCCGGATCCGCACGCGGCTGGGCGGCTCGGAGGCGCGGGCGCGCGCCGCGCTCGTGCTGCTGCTGACGATCCGCGGGACTCCGTTCCTCTACGCCGGCGAGGAGCTCGGGCTCGAAGACGCGGTCGTGCCGCCGGAGCGTGTGGTGGACCCCGGCGGCCGCGACGGCTGCCGCGCGCCGATTCCGTGGACGGCCGGCGCCGGGCACGGCTGGCCGGCCGACCCCTGGCTGCCGTGGCCGCCCGAGCCCGCGCAGCAGAGCGTCGCGGCCCAGCGCGAGGACCCGGGCTCGTTCCTTGCGCTGGCGCGCGCGCTGCTGGCCCTGCGCAGCGGGTCGGGCCCGCTGCGCGACGGGGCGCTCGAGCTGCTCGACGACGCACCGGCGCAGGTGCTCGCCTACGAGCGGCGCGCCGGCGACGAGCGCCGGCGCGTATGGGTGAACTTCGGGCGCGGGGCGGTGCCGCTGCCCGGCGGCTGGGAGTCGGAGCTGCGGACGCATGCAGCGGCGCCCGGCGAGCCGCTGGCGGCCGACGCCGCCGCGATCCTGCGCCCGCGCGCCTAGGCACCCGTGCACCGTCCTGGCCCACGGGTGTACGGTCGGCCGGCGCGACGCGCGAGGAGGGGAAATGGTCAGGCTGGCTCACTGGTCCAGGCGTCTGGCCCTCGCGGGGGCGACGGTCGTCGTCGCGTTGGCCGTCCACGCTACATCGGCTCCGTCGAGGCCCGCCCAGAGCCCGACGGCGAAGAACCTCACGGTCTCGATCGTCAACGACGGCGACCCCGCGCAGACCACGCCCTGGGGCCAGGTCACCTCGGACCCGGCGGGCATCGCCTGCCCACCGACGTGCAGCGCGCCGTTCGAGCCGGGCGCGACGGTCAAGCTCGCTGCGCAGGCCGCGCCCGGCTACCTGCTCGAGGGCTGGAACGCGCTCCCCAACGCCGACGCCTGCACGCAGCCGCCGACCTGCACGATCACCGTCGACAGCAGCGATCTGTCGCCCAGCGTCGATGCCAGCTTCCTGCCGGCCGCCGACCTGCAGCTCGTGACCGCGGGACCGGGCACGCTCACGATCTCCCCTCCCCAGGCGGGCAAGGACGACTTCTGCGTGATCGACGCGCAGTTGCCGATCGAGGGCACGTGCGAGCACCGCTTCCCCACCGGCACGCGGGTCACGGTCACCGCCAACCCGTCTGCGGGCGCCCGGTTCGCCGGCTGGAGCGACTACCAGTGCCCCCGCACGTCACGCTCGTGCACGCTGGTCCTGCCCGAGGGCACGCGCTTCCTGACCGCGCGCTTCAGCCCGGTGAAGCTCACCGTGCAGCCGGGCGCGTACGGCGCGGTCACCGTCACGCCGGGCGGGACCTGCACGTTCGCCGAGGGTGCACCGCCGTGCGAGTTCACCTACGCGTCGGGAACCGTCGTCACCCTGCGCCGCCAGCACGCGGCGCCCGGGAACTACTGGATCGGCGCCTGCAACGGCAACACCAGAGGCGGGCTGGACGCCAACGTCTGCAAGCTGCGCCTCCAGGGCAACGAGCTGATCGCCGCCGGCCGCGAGAGCATCGAGGTCATCCCGCCGCCGCGCGGCTCGGGGATCGAGATCGGCCGCACCGGCAAGGGCAAGGGCAAGGTGACCGGCCGCGTTGTCAACGACAGCAGGACGCTCACCTGCGGGGGCGCCTGCACGATCTCCGGCCTCACGCGCTACGACCAGGTGCGGTTGACGGCGAAGGCGTCGAAGGGCAGCAAGTTCGCCAAGTGGAGCGACGGCAGCAAGGTCGCCACGCGGATCGTCGAGCTCTCCGGCACGACGCGGATCTCGGCGAGCTTCGGCAAGAGCACGAAGAAGAAGTCAAAGCGCCGGTAACAGCGAGCGGGCGCGGCGCTCGAGCTCGCCCAGTGGCGCGCACGCGTCGCAGGGCAGGACCTCGAGCAGCGTCGCGCCCGCGACCACGATGCGCCGCCCATCGGGGCTGAGCTCGGCGCGGACGTCCGGGGTGCGCGGCAGGTCGATGACGACCCGGCGAAGCGCGCGGTCCCAGAGCGTCGCGGTCGACCCCGCGGTGACGAGGAGGAACCGGCCGTCGGGCGTGAACGTCGTGCCGGTGATCGCGCCCTCGGGCGTCTGGAGCACGGCGGGCGTGAGCGTGCGCACGTCCCACGTGCTGGCGGGGCCGTTCTTGCCGCCGGTCGCGATCGCCGTTCCCGAGCCGTCGAAGGCCAGGCTGTTGACGAACCCGTTGGTGGCCGGCCGTGCGAGCAGCCGCCTCCCGGTGGCCGAGAACAGCCGCAGCTCTCCGTCGTCGGTGCCGACGGCGACGAGTCGGCCGTCGGGCGTGGCCGCGACGCCGACGGGCCTCGTGCTCCCGGCGAACGCGACGCTCGTGCCCTTCGCGGGGTCCGAGAGCCGCGCGCGGCCGTCGGAGTCGACGGTCAGGACACGCTCCGGGCCGACGAACTGCGCGCTGTAGAGAGGCGCCCGCGCGGCCGGCCGGGGCGGGACGACGGCCTCGGGGCGGTCGCCGGGCCCCTTGGTGTCCCAGATCGCCGCGGTCGTCTTGTTGCCGTCGACCACGACGAGGCGGCGGCCGTCCGGGCTGAACGCGGCCTCGACCACGGCGGCCGAGGCCGGCCCCAACCGCCGCGCCACGCGGCCGGTTCGCGCGTCCCAGACGACGGCGGCGCCGGCGGCGTCCCCGCCCGCGACGAAGCGGCCGTCAGGGCTCCACGGGGAGCAGCCCGCGGCCCGGCCGCAGGGCCACGTCGGCGCGTCGGTCGGCATCGCGCCGCCCTGCAGCGCCACGGTCCGGCCGGTAGCGGTATCCCAGACCGCGCGGCGGTCGCCACGGACGAGGAGCACCTCGCGCGAGCCGGGGCCGAACGTCGCGCTGTCGGCGCGCTGCCAACGCGGATCGGCCGGCGTGCTTGGGTGCGCCGGCCACAGGCGGCCACTGCGATCGTCCGAGACCGTCGCGACGCGCGTGCCGTCGGGACTGAACCGCGCGCGGCGGATCGCGGCGGTGTGGCCGCGCAGGACCTCCGCAGGCCGCGCGCTGGCAACGTTCCAGACCCGCGCGACGCCGTCGTCGCCGCCGGTCACGACGTAGCGGCCCGTGGGATCGAACTGCGCCGTGCTCACCGCCGAGCCGTTGCGCAGCACGGCGAGACGGCGCCGCGGCGCGGTGCTCCAGACCTCGACGTCCTCGCCGTCGGCGCGCAGGACGCGCCGGCCGTCGCGGCTGAGATCGGCGTCGGCGAACCCTCCTGTCCGCGAGGCGATGCGAGCGACCGGCCGCGCGCCGCGCCAAACGGTGATCGCGCCGCGGTCGTAGACCGTCGCTATCCGGCGCCCGTCCGCGCTGAGCATCGAGAACGCCAGAGCGCCCTGCCCGTCGCCGCGCAGCGTCGCCAGCCGGCGGCCGGGGCCGACGTCCCAGAGCCACGCGTCGCCGCCGGCGCCACCCGACGTGATCACGCGCCGGCCGTCGAGGCTCATCCTGATCGTGCCCCTGTACTCGCCCACGTTCCTCAGCGCCCGGATCAACGAGCCGGTCGCGGCATCCCAGACCTGCGCCCCGGTCGCGCTGGCGGTGAGGATGCGCTGCCCACCGGCGCCCCACGTCGCCGCGGCCGCCTCGGGCGCCTTCGTATCGAGCACGTGCAGCTGGCGCCCCGTGGCGCTGTCCCACACGCGCGCCGTGCCGTCCTGCGACGCCGTGAGCAGCCGGCGGCCGTCCGGCGAGAACTCGACCGAGTTGATCGGCTTGCGATGCGCCAGGACGCCACGCCGCCGGCCCGTGCGCGCATCCCAGATGACGACCTTGCCGTCCGCGCCCGCGGTCGCCACCCGGCGGCTGTCGGGCGAGAAGTCGACCTCCCGCAGCCCGAGACCACGCGCGCCGCCCATGCGCAGGATCGATGTCCAGCCGGCGGCTGACACCGCCCGGCGCAGCGCGAACTGCGCCTCGGGCTCGTCCGGGCGCTTGTCGATCGCCTGCAGCGCGTCGCGCAGGCTCTCCTCCGGATCGCGCGACAGGGCCGAGCTCGACTGCGCGGCGAGCGCCTGCGCCTCGGCGCGCTGCTGGCGCTCGATGGCCTTCGAGCGCTGGACCAGCGCGACGATCGCCAGCACCGTCATGGCGACCAGGGCCACCGCGACGCCCGCCAGCAGCCCGCGCTGGCGCCGCGCCGCCGCGCGGCGGCTGGCCGTGATGTACGCGGCCTGGTCGGCCGTCGGCGCCTCGGCGTGGGCGGCCTGGTCGTCGAGCCAGCGCTCGGCGCTGCGCAGGTCGCTGCCGCGCAGCAGGTAGCTGCGGTCGCGATCGTTGCGCAGCCACTCCCCCGTGCGCTGGGCGAGCCGCGCGTGCTGCTCGACCCACCCCTCGTCGAGCTCGATCGCCCCGACGAGCAGGGACATGCTGTCGTCGAAGTCGTCCTCCTCACGGGCGAGGATCCAGTTGGGCCTGCCGAGCTGCGGTGGCAGGGCAAGCCCGTCGACCGAGCGCCTCAACACCGGGATGATCCGCTTGTTGAGCTCGCGCGCCCGCCCGAGCTCCTCGCCGCACACGCGCGACGCCAGGGAGTCCGGCGTGAGGACGAACACCATGACGGTCGCCGACTCGATCCCCGCCCAGACGCTGGCGCGCCAGTCCGACGCGCCCGCGCGAATGTCCTCGACGTCGATCCAGACGTCCTTGCCGCGGGCCACGAGCGCGCGCGTCAGCTCGTCCTCGACGAACTCCTTGTCCTCGCGGGCGTAGGAGATGAAGACATCGGGGCGATCCCGGGCGGCGCTCGGAGCGGTCGCGTCCCGGGTGAGCCCCGTCGCCACGGCTGGACCATCTAGGCCTTGGCCGCCGCCTGCTCCCGTTCTCGCAGCTCGATCCGCCGGATCTTGCCGGTCAGCGTCTTGGGCAGGTCGGGCACGAACTCGACCCGGCGCGGGTACGCGTACGCCGACAGCCGCTCGCGGACGAAGCGCTTGATGTCGTCGGCGACCTCGTCGGTGCCCTCGTAGCCCTCGGCCAGCACGATGAACGCCTTGACGACGTTGCCCTTGAGCTCGTCGGGCGAGGCCACCGCGGCGGCTTCGCGGACCGCCGGGTGCTCCAGGCACGCCGACTCGACTTCGAAAGGTCCGATGCGGTACCCGGCCGCGATGATGACGTCGTCGGCGCGGCCGGCGTACCAGACGTAGCCGTCCTCGTCCTGCATCGCCGCATCCTTGGAGTGGAACCAGTCGCCGCCGAAGGTCTCCTGCGAGGCCTCCTCGTTGCGCCAGTACCCCAGCGGGTAGTGCGGGTTGGACCGCGCCCGCAGGCAGATCTCGCCGCGCTCGCCCTGCGCGACGGCGTTCTCGTCCTCGTCGAGGATCTGCACGTCCCAGCCGGGCATCGGGCGCCCCATCGACCCCTCGCGGACGTCCATGAACGGGTAGTTGGCCACGAGCGGATAGGACTCGGTCAGCCCGTAGTAGTCGAGGACGGTCAGCCCGTACTGCTCGCGGAACCAGCGGATCGCCTCCGGGTTCAGCGGCTCGCCCGCCGAGCACACGATGCGGAACTTCTGCGGGTAGCGGGTCGCGGCGTCCTCGATCGCCATCATCGCCCGCATCGCGGTCGGCGTCGTGAAGACGTTCGTGACCTCGTGGCGGGAGAGGAAGTCCAGCTGCTTGTGGGGATCGAAGCCGCCCGCGCGCTGGTAGACGCACTGCAAGGCGCCCAGGCGCCAGGGGCCCAGGAGCGGTGCGATGCCCGCCGCCCATGCCCACTCGCCCATCCCGTGGAAGCGCTCGCCGTCCTGCACGTCGTGGCAGTAGACGAACTCCTCGTGGCCCAGGATGTAGCGATGGGCATGGACGATGCCCTTCGCCAGGCCCGTCGTCCCGCTCGTGTAGTACAGCTGCGCCGGGTCGTCCGCCGCGGTGTCGGCGGTCTCGAACGCGGTCGACGCGCCGTCGAGCAGCCCGTCGTCGAGGATGAGCAGCTCGCCGACCAGCGACGGATCGAACCGCGCCGCGTTGGCCTTGTCGGTCACGAGCACCCGCGGCTCGGAGTCGCGCAGCCGGTGCGCGATCCCCTCGTCGCCGTAGAGCACCGACATCGACAGCAGGATCCCGGCGTTCTTCCAGCAGCCGAAGAACACCGCGGCGGTCTCCGGCGTCGGCGGCAGCACCACCGCGACGCGCTCGCCGCGCTCCACGCCGCGCGACCGCAGGACGTTGGCCGCCTGGTTGGCGAGGTCCTGCAGCTCGCCCCAGGTGACGTCTCGCCGCGCGCCGTCGTGGCGCTCCCACACCATGGCGAGCTTGTCGCGCGGGTGCTTGTCGCAGACGTCGGCGGCGATGTTGTAGCGCGCGGGCACGTTCCACGCGTGCGCCGCGCAGATCTCCTCGTAGCGACCCATGGCGCGCATTCTTGCTCACCACGTCCGCGCCCGCTGGCGTTAGGGCGCCGCCTCGCGCAGGCGCGCCAGCAGCGCGACGCGCACGTCGCCGCGGAGAACGGAGCCGCAGGGCGGCTCCGTCCCGCAGGATGACGTCGCGAACGAAGGCCGGGCCTACTCCTCGTCCCCCCGCTCCGCCACCTTCTGCTTGAGCTCCTCCATGACCGCCGGGTCGCGCAGCGTGGTGACATCGCCGAGCTCGCGGCCCTCGGCGATGTCGCGCAGCAGCCGGCGCATGATCTTGCCCGAGCGTGTCTTGGGGAGGTCGCCGGACCAGATGATGCGCTTGGGCCGCGCGAGCTTGCCGATGCGCACGGCCACGTGCTCGCGCAGCTCGGCCACGCGGTCGTCGTCGCCCTCGAGATCGCCCTCGAGCGTCACGTAGGCCACGATCGCCTGCCCGGTGTCCTCGTCGGTCTGGGCGACCACCGCCGCCTCGGCGACCTTCGGGTGCGAGACGATCGCCGACTCGACCTCGGCCGTCGACAGCCGGTGGCCCGAGACGTTGATGACGTCGTCGACGCGCCCGACGATCCAGAAGTAGCCGTCGGAGTCCTTGCGCGCGGCGTCGCCGACGAGGTAGGTCTCCTCGCCGAACCGCGAGAAGTACGTGTCGACGAAGCGGTCCTCGTCGCGATACAGCGTGCGCAGCATGCCCGGCCACGGCCGGCGCAGGACCAGCAGGCCCTGCTCGTCGACGAGCTCGCCGCCGTCGTTGTCGACGACGGCGCCCTCGAGGCCCGGCAGCGGCGTCCCGGCCGAGCCCGGCTTGGCCGGCTGGGCGCCGGGCAGGGTGGTGATCATGATGCCGCCGGTCTCCGTCTGCCACCACGTGTCGACGATCGGGCAGCGCCCGCCGCCGATGACCCTCCAGTACCACAGCCAGGCCTTGGGGTTGATCGGCTCGCCGACCGAGCCCAGCAGCCGCAGGCTGGAGAGGTCATGGCGCTCCGGGTACTGGGCGCCCCACTTGATGCAGGCGCGGATCGCCGTCGGCGCGGTGTAGAAGAGCGTCACGCCGTAGCGCTCGCACAGCTCCCACCAGATGTCCTTGTCCGGGTAGTCGGGCGCGCCCTCGTACATCACCGAGGTCGCGCCGTTCATCATCGGCCCGTAGACGATGTAGGAGTGCCCGGTGACCCAGCCGACGTCGGCCGAGCACCACCAGACGTCCTCGTCGGGCTTGAGGTCGAAGACGTTGCGGTGGGTCCACGCGACGTGGGTCAGGTAGCCGCCGGTGGTGTGCAGGATCCCCTTGGGCTTGGCCGTCGAGCCCGACGAGTACAGGATGTACAGCGGGTGCTCGGCGTCCAGCTGCTCGGCCTCGCACTCCGCGTCGGCCGCCTCCAGCGCCTCGTGGTACCAGACGTCGCGCCCGTCCTTCATCGGGGCGTCGGCGTCGGTGTGCTTGACGACGAAGATCGTCTCGAGGCTCTGCAGGCCGCCCATCACGTCGTCGACCTGCTGCTTGATCGGCGCGGTCTTGCCCTTGCGGCGCGCGCCGTCGACGGTGATGAGCGCCTTGGCCTCGGAGAACTCCATGCGCTCCTTGACCGCCTCGGCGCTGAAGCCGCCGAACACGACGTTGTGCGGCGCGCCGATGCGCGCGCACGCGAGCATCGCCACGACGACCTCGGGGATCATCGGCAGGTAGATGCCGACGACGTCGCCCGCCTTGATCCCGCGGTCCTTCAGGGCATTGGCGAAGCGCTTGACCTCGCGCAGCAGATCGTCGTAGGTGACGTCGCGCTCCTCGCCCTCCTCGCCGCGCCAGTGGAAGGCCACGCGCGAGCCCAGCCCGTTCTCGACGTGGCGGTCCAGGCAGTTGTAGGACGCGTTGATCTTCCCGCCGGTGAACCACTTGTAGAACGGCGGGTTGGAGTCGTCGAGGACCGTGTCCCACTCCTTGAACCAGTGCAGCGCCCTTGCCTGCTCGGCCCACCAGCCGGTGAAGTCCTCCGCGGCCGCCTCGTGCTCGGACAGGTCCTTGATCAGCGCGTTGCGCGCGAAGTCCTCAGGCGGCTCGAACCGCTCTTGATCGAGGAGCTCGCCGAGCTCCTGTTCGAGGGTCGCGCTCTGACCGTCCGGCATGTCCCGTCTCCTCTCTGGAGCTGCTCTCGCTCGGTCCGTACCCGAATCATGCCGCGCCGACGAGCGGCGCGGCATGTCGGCTCATGTCTAGCGGTGCAACGGGACCACGGGCAGGACGGTTCGCCCGAACGTGCTGTTGGTCACCGCCGCGAACGATGCGTACCACGCCGCCAGCGCGGTGGCCAGTCCGACCCAGCCGCCGATCTTGATGACGTTGGGATGCGGGCCGGCGTTGCCGATGCCGAGCAGGAAGAACGTCACCGCCAGCAGCACGAAGACCAGCGAAACCGCGGCCGTCGTCCGCAGGGAGGCCACGAACATGTACGTGGTGAAGATGCCCCATGCAATCAGGAACAGCCCGACCGCATGACCGGCGTCCTTGGCCGGCACGTCCTTCTCGAAGAACTGCACGAAGGCCCAGAACGACAGCCAGAACGCGCCGTATGACGTGAACGCGACCGCTCCGAAGGTGTTGCCTGTACGGAACTCCCACATGCCGGCCAGCAGCTGCGCCAGGCCCCCGTATGTCAGCGCGAGGCCGAAGACGATCGGCTCGCCTCCCGCACCGAGGAGCTTGGCGTTGAACATGCTGAGCACGAACGTCGTCAGCGCGAACGCGGCCAGGCCGAGCGGCCCTGGATCGGCGATCGGGCTCGGGACGAACTGAACGCGCTGCGTTCCGGCTGTCGGATCGGCCGACTTCTCGAAGCGCTGCTCATCGGTGTGAGCGGCAGCCCGCGCTTCCATGGATCTCCTCCTGTGTCGAAGGCAGGTGATCCGGTGCTTCCCGCCGGGGGCGCGCTCCTACAGGCCGACTGTCCGTATGCGGACAGGTCCGGCGAGCGGTAGGCGGCGCGCGCTGAGCGGCTTCAGGGCGCCCCTAGGGCGAGCGGCGCTTGCGCTTGCGCTTCTTCGACGCGCTGTGCGGCGTGCCCGCGGCGGCCGCGTCCGGGCGGCGCGGGGTCGGCGGCGCCGGCGGCGGCGCCTTGGCCGGCGTGCGCGCGGTCGGCGACAGCCGGCGCCGCGGCGCCTCCGCCTCCTCCGTGCCGCTGCCCTGCTCGCGCGCGGCCTGCGCCCGGGCCGCCTCGCGCTCCTCGCGCAGCTGCTGCTGGCTGGGCCACGGCTCGGCCTGGCCGGTCGCCCACGCCTTCGGCGTGCCGCTCGGCAGCCGGCCGAGGAAGAGCATCCCCAGGGCGGCGAGCCAGAAGACGCGGATGATGCCCTGCTGGTCGATCGGCAGGATCGGGGCCACCGCGACGCCGACGATGACGCCCAGCACGCCCATGAACCGCGTCAGCAGGCCGACGCGCATCGCGTTGATGGCGATGATCGCGATGCCGAAGCCCAGCGCGAGGGCCGAGGTCTCCCAGATCAGCTGGCCGACGAGCGTGGCCGTGGGGCTGAGGGCGTCGGAGGCGGCGGAGTTCGACTTGTCGGCCGCGTCGACGAAGTTGTGCGCGCCGATGTAGCGAGCGACCTCGGCCACCGCGCGCCCGATGCCGAAGCCGACCGCGCCGATGGCGGCCAGGATGACCCCGATCGCCGGCAGCATGCCGGACAATCCTCCCCATTTCGGCAGCGACACGGTCTTGCTCCCGTTGTCACAGAATTGACACATGAGCCGCACTATGAGAAGTCGAGGCTATGCTGTCTAATTCCATGATTTCGCGTAAGCATGCCTGACTGGCATAGGGCGTCGCGATGAATGTCCGCCAGCTCGAGGCGTTCCGGGCCGTGATGATGGTCGGCACCGCGACCGCGGCGGCGGAGCTGCTGGGGCTGTCCCAGCCGACGGTCAGCAAGCTGATCGCCCAGTTCGAACGGGGCAGCGGGCTGCAGCTGTTCGAGCGGGTGAAGGGGCGGCTGGTGCCGCGGCCGGAGGCGGTGGCCCTGTTCCAGCATGTCGACAAGCTGTTCGCGGCGATGGAGGAGGTCGGGCGCAACGCCCGCCAGCTGGCCAATGTCCAGACCGGGCATCTGCGGCTGGTGGCCTTCGCCGCCCTGGCGCTCGACTTCCTGCCGCGCGCCATCGCCTCGTTCCTCGCCACCAGGCGCGAGGTGACGGTGACGCTGAATGTCCGCGCTTCCAGCTACGTCGCCGAATGGGTG
>Ga0081540_1002287_pt1 | contig 15734 bp, 11 predicted proteins | sample TabmetS2T1R1_FD_71024 | JGI IMG/M metagenome (GOLD analysis project Ga0081540, IMG submission 71024) | Tabebuia heterophylla rhizosphere microbial communities from the University of Puerto Rico - S2T1R1 | ecosystem: Host-associated > Plants > Roots > Rhizosphere ... | reverse complement strand
AAGCCTTCGAGAAGGCCGAGCATGAAGCCGGTGATGACCGAGCCAAGGATAGAGCCCATGCCGCCGATCACCACCACGGCGAACACCACGATGATAAGGTTCGAGCCCATCAGCGGATTGACGGAATAGATCGGCGCGGCGAGCACACCGGCGATGGCGGCCAGGCCTACACCGAGCCCATAGGTGAGGGTGATCATGGCCGGCACGTTGATGCCGAAAGCCTGGACGAGCTGCGGGTTCTCCGTTGCGGCGCGAAGATAGCTGCCAAGCTTGGTCTTTTCGATCAGAAGCCAGGTTGCGATGCAGATGACGAGCGAGGCGATCACCACCCAGCCGCGATAGACCGGGAGGAACATGAAGCCGAGATTCCAGCCGCCGGCGAGCTGGGGCGGCACCGCATAGGGGATGCCGGAGACGCCAAACTCGTTACGGAACACGCCTTCCAGAATGAGGGCAAGACCGAAGGTGAGCAGCAGGCCGTAAAGATGGTCGAGCTTATAGAGTGGCTTCAGCAGCAGGCGCTCCAGGATCATACCGAATACGCCGATGATCAGCGGCGAAAGAATGAGCGCTGGCCAATAGCCGATGCCGAAGTATTCCAGGAGCAGATAGGCGGTGAACGCGCCCATCATATAGAGCGCGCCATGGGCGAAGTTGATGATGTTGAGCATGCCGAAGATGAGCGCGAGGCCAAGGCTCAGCATGGCGTAGAACGCCCCGTTGATCAGCCCGAGCATCAGCTGGCCGAACAGCACTTGTGGCGATATCCCCAAGAGCGATTGGATCATTCCCTCTCCCTTCGGTGCCCTAATACTTTTCAAGCGCAATCAGTTCGAGCGGAAAATGGTGCCGCGACCCGCATCCTGGATGCGAGAAGGCCCGCCAGCCTTTCCAGCTGGCGGGCCTTGCTCCGAGCTATTTCACCAGCGAGCAGCCATATTTGGCGTCCATCGGACGGAACGCCTGATCGCCAGGGATTTCCTTGATGATCTTGTAATAGTCATAAGGCCCCTTCGATTCTTCGGGCTTCTTCACCTGCACGAGATACATAGTGTGCACCATGCGCCCGTCCTCGCGGATCTTGCCGTTCTTGGCGAAGAAGTCGTTGACCGGCATCTCCTTCATCTTGGCGACCACGGCCTTGGCCTCATCGGTCTTGGCGGCATCGATCGCCTTCAGATAGTGCGTGGTGGCCGAATAGACGCCCGCCTGAACCATGGTCGGCATCTTGCCGCCATTCTTGGCGCCGAACTTCTTCGCCCATGCCCGGCTTTCATCGTCATGATCCCAATACCAGCCGTCGGTGATGGTCAGGCCCTGCGCGACCTTCAGCCCGAGGCTGTGCACGTCCGACAGGAAGACGAGGAGCCCCGCCAGCTTCTGGCCGCCGGCCACCAGGCCGAACTCGCCGGCCTGCTTGATGGAATTGATGGTGTCGCCGCCGGCATTGGCGAGGCCGACGACCTTGGCGCCCGACCCCTGCGCCTGCAGCAGGAAGGAGGAGAAATCCGTGGTGCCGGGGAAAGGCGTACGGACGCTGCCGACCACTTTCCCGCCAGCAGCGGTGACGGCGGCGGAGGTGTCCTTCTCCAGCGCATGGCCGAAAGCGTAGTCGGCGGTGATGAAGAACCAGCTGTCGCCGCCTTCCTTCACCAGGGTCGTGCCGGTGCCGTTGGCGAGCGCATAGGTGTCGTAGGTCCAGTGGATGCCCGTCGGCGAGCATTTCGCGCCGGTCAGCTCGGATGTCGCTGCGCCGGAATTGATGTGGATGCGGTTCTTGTTTTTGGTGATTTCCTGGATGGCGAGCGCAACCGAGGAGGTCGGCACGTCCATGATGACGTCGACCTTCTCGGTGTCGATCCATTGATTGGCGATCGAGGAGGCGATGTCCGGCTTGTTCTGATGGTCGGCGAATACGACCTCGACGGGCTTGCCCAGCACCTTGCCGCCGTAGTCCTCCACCGCCATGCGCGCGGCGATCACGGAGCCCTGGCCGGCCAGATCGGCATAGAGGCCGGACTGGTCGTTGAGAATGCCAATCTTCACGACGTCGTCGGAGACTTGCGCATTGGCTGTGCCGTAGCCCAGCCCGACCGCGAGCGCGCAAGCCGCCGCCGCCAGTTTCATGACTTTCATGGGTGTCCTCCGTTGGAGATTTTGAGAAATGGGATCATCGGTCTAAGTTGCTGTCATACGCCCAGATAGGTTCGGAGCTTAGCCGCGTTCGCCTCCAGCGCCGCATTCGGGATCATATCGACGACCTGGCCGTGTTCGACCACATAATGGCGATCGGCGACGGTTGAGGCGAAATGAAAGTTCTGTTCGACGAGAAGGATTGTAAATCCTTTTTGTTTCAGAGTTCCGATAATTTCGCCGATCTGCTGAACAATAACTGGCGCTAATCCTTCAGTTGGCTCGTCAAGAAGCAAGAATTTTGCGCCAGTGCGCAAAATACGGGCAATTGCCAACATTTGCTGCTCGCCGCCGGACAGTTTAGTGCCCTGACTGCCCGAGCGTTGCTTCAGACGCGGGAAGAGCGCGTAGATCTCGTCTAAACCCAATCCGCCGGGCGCAATCTGCGGGGGCAGCAGCAGATTCTCCTTGACGTTCAGGCTGGCGAAGATGCCGCGCTCCTCGGGGCAATAGGCGATGCCGCGCTTGGCGATGGCATTGGATGGCAGCCCGACAGTCTCTTTGCCGCGGAACAGGATGGCACCCCTGCGCTGGCCGAGCAGCCCCATGATGGCGCGCATGGTGGTGGTCTTGCCAACGCCGTTGCGTCCGAGAAGGGTTGCGACCTCGCCCTCGGCCACGTCGAAATTCATGCCATGCAGGACGTGCGACTCGCCGTACCAGGCATGCAGGTCTTTGACGGCAAGCAGCGGCTCAGCCATGGCCGGTTCCCATATAGGCCTCCCTCACCGCGGGGTCCTGCGAGACCTCGGCATAAGGACCTTCGGCAAGGATTTCTCCGCCCCGCAGCACGGTGATGATGTTGGACAGGTCAGCGACCACCGAAAGGTTGTGCTCTATCATCAGCACAGTGCGGTTTTTCGCGACTTTGCGGATAAGACCGGAAATGCGCGCCACGTCCTCGCGTCCCATGCCGGCCATCGGCTCGTCGAGCAGCAGCATTTCGGGATCGAGAGCGATGGTGGTTGCGATCTCCAGCGCCCGCTTGCGGCCATAAGGCAATTCCACCGCGGGAATGCCCGCATAATTTGCCAGCCCCACTTCGTTCAGCAGCTCCTTCGCCCGCTCGTTCAGGACGTCGACGCTGCTCTCGGGCAGCCAGAAGGCGAAGGAGGTGCCGAGCTTGCGCTGCAAGGCGACGCGGACATTTTCGAGAACGGTGAGATGCGGGAAAGTCGCGGAGATCTGGAAGGAGCGTACCAGTCCTTTCATCGCAATCTCGTAGGGGCGGTCCCGGGTGATGTCCTTGCCGTTGTAGAGGATGATACCGCGCGAAGGCGTGAGGAATTTGGTGATGAGATTGAAGCAGGTGGTCTTGCCGGCGCCATTCGGACCGATCAGCGCGTGAATGGTGCCGCGCCGCACCTTCAGATTCACATTGTTGACCGCGACGAAGCCCTTGAACTCTTTGGTCAGGCCTTCCGTCTCGATGATGTAGTCATTGGCCATGGGATGGTCTCGGGGTGGTGGTCGCGCGGCTCCTAGCTTCCATAAAGGTAAGCGGGCAGCCAGAGCGTTAACCCGGGCCAGAGATACATCAGCACCATGCAGACGATGATGACGATCATATAGGGCATCATGCCTGCAAAGATCTGATTGAGTGTCACATGGGGAGGCGAGACGCCCTTCAGGTAGAAGGCCGACATCGCGACCGGGGGCGACAGGAAAGCGGCCTGGAGATTCACGAATACCAGGACACCCCACAGGATCGGATCAATGCTGAAGTGCTTCAGGAGCGGAAGGAAGATCGGTACGAAGATGACAATGATCTCGGTCCACTCCAGTGGCCAGCCGAGCAGGAAGATGATGATCTGGGACACGATCATGAACTGCACGGGCGACAGATCGAGCGAGAGCACCCATTGCTCAACCAGTGCCTGACCGCCAAGCACCGCGAACACACCGGAAAACAGCGCCGAGCCGACGAACAGCCAGCACACCATCGCCGTCGTCTTGGCGGTGAGGAAGACGGCTTCCTTCGTTCGCTTCCAGTCGAGCGTCCCCGCCTGCAGCGCCAGGAGGAAAGCGCCGGCAGCGCCGACGCCAGCGGACTCAGTGGCAGTCGTGATGCCGAACAGGATCACGGCCAGCACGACGACGGTGAGGATGCCCAGCGGCATCGTCGAGGAGGTGAGCAGCTTGATCACCTCGAGGCGATCGGCGTCCATGCGCGAATAATAGCGGACCTGGAAGAAGGCGAGGATTGCGCAGATGATGCCGAACCAGAGATAGAAGGTGCTGCCCGGTCCGCTTTCGGCCGGCGCTGCCGGCCCGGTATCGACGTTCGGCATGCCGAGCTGCTCGACGCCCTCGACCGCAATGTCGGGTCCGGCCTGCTGGTGAATGACCACATACCACCACACAAGGTACATGGTGCCGGCAACCAGCATGAACGGCACGAGCGTGGCGAGGAAATTCTTCACCAGCGTCCAGTAGCTGACCCGGCGTCCGCTCTCCTCCTCGAGCTGCAAAGCCCGCGAGGGCGAGAACAGCGATGACAGCAGCCCGATCAGCATGTTGCGCCCGTAGAGCGACTGGAATTTGCGCATCCAGTCCGGTACCGGAACACGGGTCAGCTCCTCCGAGAGGGGCGGCGCAATCTTCGGATCGAGGATCGCCCAGCCGATGATGTAGATGAGGTAGAGCGCGGCCAGGAAGAAGCCGGGAAACATGGCAGCAGCATAGAGCTTGACCACCGACTGGCCAGCGACGGCAGCATAGACGATGATCATCACCGAGGGCGGGATCAGGATGCCGAGCGTGCCGCCGGCGGTGATCACCCCCGAAGCGAGCTTCACGTCATAGCCCGCCCGTAGCATCGGGTTGAACGCGATCACGCCCATCAGCACCACGACTGCTCCCACCAGACCGCTGGCGATGCCCCAGAATGTGCACACGATCAGGGTGGCGACGGCTAGCGCTGCGGGGACGCCGCGAAAGGCAAGCTGGATCGAGTAGAACATCTTATCGACCAGCGCCCCTCGCTCCATGACGTAGCCCATCAGCACGAAAAGCGGTATGGAGATCAGCACGTCGTTGGTCATTGCGCCGTAGGTGCGCTGAACCATCAGCTCGAAGACGCGGTTATCCGTGAAAGCCTGGCCGGGTTCGTAGAACGCGATATAGCCGAACATCATCCCGAGGCCCATCAGCGTGAAGGCCGTCGGAAACCCCATCATGATGACGACCACGATGAGGCCAAGCATCAGGAGCCCAAGTGCGGGATCACTCATAAATTCAAATCTCCCCCCATGCCGCGCTGACGCGCGGCCTCGTCGATTTCGTGGGCACGGGCGATAGCGATCTTGCGCGACTCCTCATCGACATATTCGCTGTGTGCCAATTGTTCTTCGACCACGTCGATTTCGGCGACATCCTTCGGCCGCGCCGGCCATGCGCCGGTGCGCAGGCAAACGACACAGCGCACCATCTCGGCGATGCCTTGCAGCATCACCAGGGCGCCGGCGATCGGAATGACGGTCTTGAAGTGATAGAGGGGCGGTCCCTCGGCGGTCACGTTGGAATGCTCATGGATGCGCCAGCTGTCACTGGCGAAATCGGCGCCCGCATAGATCAGCGCGGCGATGCCCGGAACGAAAAAGACCAGATACAGCACGAGATCGAGCGCAGCCTGGGTGCGAGGGCGCATCGAGGAATAAAGAAAGTCGCCGCGCACATGTGCATTCTGCGACAGGGTGTAAGCGCCGCAGAGCATGAACAGTGAACCGTAGATCATGTTCTCCGCATCGAAGATCCATGCTGTCGGCGCGTTCAAGAGATAGCGCTTCACGACCTCGACGCACACGACCGTCATCAGCAGGATGATCAGCCATGCCGCAAGCTTGCCAACCCATGTGCTGATGCCGTCGATGGTTCGCAGGAGCGTTTGAGTTGACATGATATCGCCATGCGGTGGGTGGGATTCACGACAAAAGCATCATCCGGTGCTAAGAGACCGGATGATGCCTCGTCGGGTCAGTGTAACATTAGATCGGACGCTTGCCGTTCGGTCCAAAGTAGTGATCGAAAGCCATCTTGCGGCTGACGACGACGTCGTTTTCCCACCGGGCCACCCGCTGGGCGAAGGCGAGCTGCGACTCCAGGATTTCTTTGAACAGCGGATTTTCGGCCGCCTTCTTTTTTACAACCTCGTCATAGACCTCGAGCTGTCTCTTCAGGATTGACTCGGGCGTCTTGTAGAACTTCACCTTATCCTTGGTCTGCAGCTCGACGTAATCCTGCGAATAGCGGTCGATCGCCTTCCAGGACATATCCTGCGAGGCCGCTTCCACCGCGTTGGCAATGATCGCGCGTATCTTTTCCGGCAGAGCGTCGTACTTCGCCTTATTGAAGGTGATCTCGAACTGCTCGGCATTCTGGTGATAGCTCTGCAGCATGCACACCTTCGACACGTCTGCAAAGCCGAGCACACGGTCCGAGGTGGCGTTGTTGAACTCGGCAGCATCCAGCAGGCCGCGGTCCATTGCTGAGACGATTTCGCCACCCGGCAGCGCGTTCACAGCAGCGCCAAGGCCGGTGAACACGTCGATCGAGATGCCGACGGTACGGTACTTCAGGCCCTTGAAATCGTCGGCCGTGGTCACCGGCTTTTTGAACCAGCCGAGCGGCTGGGTCGGCATTGGACCATAGGGGAACGACACGACGTTCGCGCCGATCGACTCGTACAGTTTGGCGAGCAGCTCCTTGCCGCCACCATATTTGTGCCAGGAGAGCAGCATGTTGGCATCCATGCCGAAGGCCGGGCCGGAGCCCCACAGCGCAAGTGCGGTTTGCTTGCCATAGTGATAGACGAGCACGCCATGACCGCCGTCCAGCACGCCCTTCGAAACCGTGTCCAGAAGCTGGAAGGCAGGAACGACGGCACCAGCAGGCAGCACCTCGATCTTGAGGTCGCCGCCGGTCATGTCGTTCACCTTCTTGGCGAAGTCGAGCGCGTATTCGTGGAAAATGTCCTTGGACGGCCACGTGCTCTGCCAGCGCATATTGATGGGGCCTTGCGCACGCAGCGTTGCGGGCGCGGCAACCGCGGCAGCCGACACTAAAGCAGCGCCACGCAAAAATTTCCGGCGATTAACCGATTTTACGGTCTCAGGCATGTTATCCTCCCAACTATTCCCGAAAACGCGGTGCCTTTTTGGGCCAATTCTTATGGCTTTCCGCGGATTTACGAGCATTAGCCCATGTTTTGTCCTGCCTATCTCGTCATGCTCATGACATCCGAAAAACACATGTCAGGCAAGCCATCAATTGGTTGTATACAATTCCGCTGATTACACTACGGGATAGGGCGGTTCGCGCCCGGCAAGCACTGCATCGATATTGTCGAGCGCAGCAAAACCCATCTCATCGCGGGCCTCGACGGTGCCCGATCCCATATGCGGCAGGAGGAAGGTGTTCGGCAGATCGTAATAGCCTTCGTTGATGCGCGGCTCGCCCCTGTATACGTCGAGGCCGGCATAGGCGATCTTGCCGGATTTGAGTGCCGCGATGAGATCCTCATCGACCACGAGATCGCCGCGCGCGGTGTTCACCACGATAGCGCCGTCTGGCATTTTGGCGATTGCCGCGGCATTGAGCATGCCCTGGGTCTCGGGCGTCGAAGGGCTATTGATCGATAGAACATTGCTGACCGAGAGCAGACTGTTGAGACTATCATGATAAATCGCGCCCTGCTCCTCCTGCGGCGTGAGGCGGTGGCGGTTGTGATAGTGGATTTCCATATCGAAGGCGCGGGCCCGCTTGGCAACCGCCTGCCCGATCTTGCCCATGCCGAAAATGCCGAGCTTCTTGTTGCTGAGCCGGCGGCCGAGCAGCTGCGTGGAATGCCAGCCGACCCATTGCCGGTCGCGCACCATCTTCTGACCTTCCCAGGCCCGGCGCGTCGCGCCCAGCATGCACAGCATGGCGATTTCGGCGGTCGCGATTGTCACGGCATCGGGCGTATTGCCGACGCGCACGCCGCGCGCCTTGGCGGCTGGCACATCGATATGGTCGAGGCCGACAGAGAAGGTGGAGAGGATTTTCACGCTTTGCGGCAACCGGGCGAGCGCGGCAGCGTTGAACTTCTCGCTGGAGCAGATCAGCAGCGCGTCCATGCCGTCAGCCATGGCGAGCAGCTCGTCCATCGGTATGATGCGGTCTTTTTCGTTGAGGATAGCGTCGTAATCGCGAACGGCGCGCTCTTCGACAGCAGGCGGAAGGCGGCGGGTGATGATGATTTTACGTCGGGTCACGGCAGTCCTTGGCGGCAGATTTGTGTCGCCCATACGGGCGTGGAAGGCAAAGGCGAGTATGCTCGTTGCTTACCATGAAACCCCATTCGGTTATAGGGAAAAGCCTGTCAGGAGCCGCCGCGCGGGGCGCGAAAACTGTACGCGCATTCCGAGCAGATGCGGCCACGCCGTTTCGGCATTAGACTTATTCAGCTCTTCCGAATTACGGAAATGTACCTTACTGCGATAGCCTCACCATCCCATACGCCCACTGACCCAGGAGTTGGCGCCCATGACGACCTCACCGGCCTTCGATCCCTCACGACTTCCGTCCGGTATTGAGACTCGCGGCGCCATCAAGCCTGGCTATGAGCGCGTTCTCACGCCCGAGGCGCTTGCCTTTGTCGCCGATCTCGCCCGCAGTTTCGAGCCGGTTCGTCGTCAGCTGATGGAACGGCGTGAGGAGCGGCAGGCGGTTCTCGATGCTGGCGCGCTGCCGAATTTCCTGGAAGAGACCAAGTCCATCCGCGAGGGCGATTGGAAGATTCGCGGCGTGCCGAACGACCTGCTCGACCGCCGGGTCGAGATCACCGGGCCGACCACGCGGAAAATGATCATCAATGCGCTGAACTCCGGCGCTTCGGTGTTCATGGCCGATTTCGAGGATGCGCTGTCGCCCACCTGGGACAATATCATCGAGGGCCAGATCAACCTGATGGATCTGTGGCGCGGCCAGATCGATTTCGTCGAGGACGAAGCCGGCAAGGAATACAAGCTCGGCCCAAAGCCGGCCGTGCTGATCGTGCGCCCGCGCGGGTGGCATCTCCTCGAGGAGCATATCCTGGTGGACGGCGCCCCCGTTGCCGGCGCCCTCCTCGATTTCGGCCTCTATTTCTTTCACAACGCCAAGCTGACGCTGGAGAAGGGCTCCGGTCCCTATTTCTATCTGCCGAAGATGGAGAGTCATTTGGAGGCGCGGCTGTGGAACGACGTGTTCGTCAAAGCCGAGAATACGCTCGGCCTGCCGATCGGCACCATCAAGGCGACTGCCCTGATCGAAACGCTGCCCGCGGCGTTCGAGATGGACGAGATCCTTTATGAGATGCGCGACCACATCGTCGGACTGAATTGCGGCCGCTGGGACTACATCTTCTCCTTCATCAAGACGCTCCGCGCCAAGCCCGAATACCTCTTGCCAGACCGCAGCCAGGTGGTGATGGGCAAGCACTTTCTCAAAGCGTATGCCGACCTGCTGGTGAAGACCACTCATCACCGCGGCGCGTTCGCAATGGGTGGGATGTCGGCCTTCATTCCCAATCGCCGCGATCCCGCCGTCACCGAGAAGGCGCTTGCCGCAGTGCGCGAGGACAAGCTGCGCGAGGTGACCGAGGGCCATGACGGGACCTGGGTGGCGCATCCTGATCTGGTCGGTGTCGCCAAGGACGTGTTCGACGAGAAGATGCCTCAGCCAAACCAGCTCAGCAGGCTGCGCCCGGAAGTCACGGGCGCGCAGATGGATCTGCTGGCGGTGCATGACGGCACACGCACCGAGGAAGGGCTGCGCAGCAACATCCGGGTGGGTGTGCAGTACATCGAGGCGTGGCTGCGCGGCAATGGCGCGGTGCCGCTCTATAATCTCATGGAAGATGCCGCCACAGCGGAAATCTCCCGCACCCAGGTCTGGCAGTGGATCAAATATGGCGCCAAGCTCGACGACGGCCGCACCGTCACGCTAGAGCTGTTCGAGGCCCTGCTGAAGGACGAGATGGAGAAGTTGCGGAACGCGCTTGGGGCGGACGTATTCGACGGCGGCCGATTCGGCGAAGCGATTGACCTGTTCCGCAAGCTTTCCACGTCCGACAAGCTGGAGCCATTCCTCACCTTGCCGGCCTACAAGCTGATCGCCTGAGAACACGCAGAACAAAGTCCGTGCCTACTCAGCCGAAATAGAAGCGCGTGGTGGCGGGTCTTATTGCTCTTTGCAAATATTGCCAGGACCCGCCTGTGCCACGTCAATATCGTCTTGTGCAGATTAGAGGCTCTTGCTGAGCCGCATCTGCGCTTCGTCTCCGCGTGGGCGTGGCGACGTTAGCGTATTGCTTGCGGCTTAAAGCAAAATAAGGTCAAAATCGCTGTTTCTTGCTGAATTATACGTAAGTCTAATACAAGAAAGTCGCATAGCGAATGGTCTAATTTTCGCTGTCGTTGCATCATGCTATTTCAAGATAAGGTGGCGGGCGTCTCATGCCGGCTCGGTGCTGTTAACGCGACATACAAGCGGGCTCGCAGCGGTACTCCCCTCGCTCTCTCGGCAAGACGCTGATCAAAAGAAACTGGGAGGACTTCATGGCCAATATAGCGATAGGCCGCGACGCATCGGTCTATTCCGAGGCCTCACCTTCGGAATTGCGAAAGGTCGTATTCGCATCCTCGCTCGGCACCGTATTCGAGTGGTACGATTTCTATCTCTACGCGACGCTCGCGCCGTTCTTCGCGACGCTGTTTTTCCCGCCGGACAACCCGACCGCCGGCATCCTCGCGGCCTTCGGTGCCTACGCCGCCGGCTTCCTGGTGCGTCCGTTCGGCGCCATCATCTTCGGCCGCATCGGCGACCTGATCGGGCGCAAATACACCTTCCTGATGACCGTGTTCATCATGGGCCTTGCGACCTTCGCGGTGGGCCTGATGCCGACCTATAACACCTCCAGCTTCTTCGGCATCCAGATACCGGGCATCGGCTGGACGGCTCCTGCCCTGCTGCTCACCCTGCGCCTGCTGCAGGGCTTGGCGCTTGGCGGCGAGTATGGCGGCGCTGCGACTTACGTCGCCGAACACACCACGAGTGACCGGCGCGGCTATGCAACCTCCTGGATCCAGACCACGGCAACGCTGGGTTTCTTCCTGTCGCTGATCGTCATCCTCGGCTGCCGGGCGGCGATGGACGCCCAGACCTTCTCGACCTGGGGCTGGCGTATCCCGTTCCTGATCTCGCTGTTCCTCCTCGCCTTCTCGCTCTACATCCGGCTGAGGCTGAATGAATCGCCAGTGTTCCAGAAGATGAAGGAAGAGGGCAAGGGCTCCAAGCACCCGCTCTATGACAGCTTCTTCCGCTATCCGAACAACAAATATGTGCTGCTTGCGCTGCTCGGCGCGACGGCAGGCCAGGGCGTGGTCTGGTACACTGGACAGTTCTATGCGCTGTTCTTCCTCACCGGTCCGCTCAAGGTCGATTTCATCACCGGCTATCTGATGATCGCGATCTCGCTGCTGATCGGCACGCCGTTCTTCCTGTTCTTCGGCTGGCTGTCGGACAAGATCGGGCGCAAATGGATCATCATGGTCGGGTGCTTGCTCGCCATCCTGACCTATTTCCCGCTGTTCAAGATGCTGACCAACACGGTGAACCCGGCCTTGGCGGCGTTCCATGACAAGAATCTGGTGACGGTGAAAACGGATCCTGCGACTTGTAACTTCCGTGTCTTTGCTGGCCCGTGGTCGCAGTACACCGATTGTGATCGCGCCAAAAATCATCTGGCGTCGCTCGGCATCAACTATAACGCTCTCGATGTCGCGCCTGGCGAGCCGGAAACCGTAACGATCGGCACGACCGTCATTCCGATCAAGGATTTCCTTGCGCAGAAGGTAAATGACAAGATCACTGACGCTGCCAAGGCCAATGGATGGCCTGCAAAAGCCGCTGTATCCTTTGCCGGCCCGAACAAACCGTTCTGGACGGTGGTGAGCGAGGCACTGGCAAGCCCCGAGTTCTGGACGACGGTCGGCATCATCACCATCATGATGATCTATGTGACGATGGTTTACGGTCCGATCGCCGCCTATCTCGTCGAACTGTTCCCGGCCAGGATCCGCTACACCTCCATGTCGCTGCCCTATCACATCGGCAATGGCTGGTTCGGCGGCCTGCTGCCGCTGCTTGCGACCGCCATCGTCGCCACCCATGGCAGCATCTATGCGGGCCTGTGGTATCCGATCGTCGTTGCCGCGATGACGCTGGTGATCGGCTCTCTCCTCCTCTATGACACCAAGGGCCGCGAGCTTACGCACGAAGACGCCTAAGTCCTCGCCCTAGCAATGTCGAGCCGCCGCGCCATCGAGCGCGGCGGTTTCTTTTTGGCGGGCATTGTCGCTCGCGATCCGGCCTGCCGCTTTTCATTAAGGCCGGGTTCAGCCCGCGCATGGCAATCGCTGAGATCCGGGCGCCAATCCAGGCACCGTATGGCAGGGAGTTTCGACCATGCCGATTCTCATGTTTTGCGTCATTTCCAGTCTGATTCTGTTTCTCCTCTCTCTTTCCGGCGCGCATGCGGCTGAAGTTACCCTGAAAGCCGGTTTCGCCCAGCCAGTCTTGCCGGAGGGCGAGGCAGGGCATGCCTATCTGCGCGTGAGCCTTGATGGTCTCGCCGCTGAGAGTGAGGGGCGGCGTGTTCCCGCTAATGTCCTACTCGTCATCGATAAATCCGGCTCAATGCAAGGTGCACGGATCGAACAGGCCAAGGATGCCGCGCTGATGGCTGTCGAGCGCCTCGGCGAGCGCGATGTGCTTGGTGTCGTCGCCTATAGCGATGAGGCTTTCGTCCTCTCGCCCGCTGCGCGGCTGCGCAACACCGATGCTGTTCGCCAGGATATCCGCCGGCTCCGCGCAGACGGCCGCACCGCGCTCTATGCCGGCGTTGCCCTTGGCATCCGTGAGTTGAAGCCCTTTGTCGATCCTTACGCGGTGAACCGCATCATTCTGCTTTCCGACGGCCTTGCCAATGTCGGCCCATCCTCGCCGAAGGAGCTGGAAGGCCTGGGCGTCGAGGCCGCGCGCGAGAACATCACCGTCACCACCATTGGCCTCGGCCTCGGCTACAACGAAGACCTGATGACCCGCCTCGCGCTCGCCAGCGACGGCAACCATGCTTTCGTCGAGGACCCGGACGATCTGGTCGACATCTTCAACCAGGAGTTCGGCGACGTGCTTTCCGCGATCGGCTCCGATGTCGAGATCATCATCGAATGCCCGGACGGCTTTCATCCGCTGCGCGCGCTTGGACGTGACGCCAAGATCGAAGGCCAGAAGGTCCGGCTCAATATGAGCAAGATCTACGGCAAACAGGAAAAATACGTCGTGCTCGAGCTGGATGTTGCAAAGGCCGAGGCGCGGGGCGCGTCAAAAGCGGCCAATGTCCAGGTCAATTACACCGACATGGCCTCGAAGGAGAAGAGGTCGCTTTCCGGCAAGGCGGATATCCGCTTCACGCAGGATCCACGCGAGGCCAAGGCCAGCGTCGACGGCGAGGTCATGGCCTCCGTCACCCGCCAGATTGCAACCGAGAACAACGAGAAGGCGGTGTCGCTGCGCGACAACGGTAAAATCGACGAAGCCAAGAAAGTGCTCAAGGAGAACGTCGACTATCTCAACCACCAGGCCGATGCGCTTCCCACCGCCACCGGAGCGGCTTTGCGCGAGCTGTCGAAGAAGAATGAAGCCGATGCCGACAATCTGACCGGGCAGAATTGGGAGCGTCAGCGCAAGGTGATGCGGGCGCAGCAATATAAGGACAAGACCCAGCAGAAATATTGATGCGGCAAGTCTGTGGGCTGGGGCCGAGGTCGCCCTGGCCGCCACGACGGATCGAGGCTGCCTATCACGTTTATGGGATGGAGTAGGGCGCAATTTTGCGCCCTACTCCTGTATACTTGCCATCTCGACCAAACAGGACAGCGCACCATGACCTCAGCGGCTTCCGGAACTCTCCAGCTCTATCCGCCGACTGTTCCTCCCTCCGATGCGAGGCTTCCTGCGCTGCAGTTTCTGTTCCGCGTGGTGCGCAACCCGCTGCTGACGCTGCCGAAGGCGGCCTATGAGGAGCCGCTCGCCATTATTCGCGCCCGCGGCCGCCTCTTCGTCTGGCTCTCGGACCCGGCCTTGGTCGACGAGGTGGTACTGGAGCGGGCTGCGGATCTCGAGAAAACGCCCGTCGAGAAACGCGTCTTCTCCACCGCACTGCGGGATGGCATTCTCACCGCCGACGGCAAGCTGTGGCGTTGGCAGCGCCGCACCATGGCGCCTATGTTCCGCCATTCGGAAATCCTGCGCTATATCCCGGCAATGACGGGCGGTGCCGACGAGCAGCTCGCTCGCTGGCGCCAGTCGCCGCCCGGCGCGATCCAGCAGATCGACCGCGACATGAGTGCGATCACCTTCGCAATCATCGGCCGGACCATGCTGGCAGGAGGCCTGCCGGCGGAGGCCGATATCATCCGGCGCGAGACGGCCCGGAGCCTCTCCAACATCTCCTGGGAGATAGCCTTCGCGATGCTGCGGATCCCTCGCTGGATGCCACATCCGACATTCTTTCAGCTCCGCCGCTCCGCGCGGCGCCTGCGTAGAGCAGTCGGCAGCATCATCGCGCGCCGCCAAGCTCAGGGCGGCGACCATGATGACCTGCTCAGCCGATTGCTGGCTGCGCGCGATCCCGAAAGCGGCGCGCCGATGGATCATGACCGGCTGGTCAACAATCTCCTCACATTGCTGGAAGCCGGCCACGAGACCACCTCACGAGCACTCACCTGGGCGCTCTATCTGCTCGCCAGGGCGCCGGAATGGCAGAACCGTCTGCGCGAGGAGGTGCTCGCCGTCGCTGGCGACGGACCGCTTACTGCCGAACATCTGCCGAGCCTGCGCCTGACCCAGCAGGTGTTGAAGGAGGCCATGCGCCTTTATCCGCCCGCGCCATTCATGTCCCGTCAGTTGATGAAGCCGATGGTGCTCCGGGGAGAAAGTATTCCTGCCGGCGCCATGATCATGATCTCGATCTACGCTATTCACCGTCACCGTCGGCTCTGGACCGATCCGGACCGGTTCGATCCGATGCGCTTCACGCCGGAGCGCGAGGCGACGCTTCCGCGCAATCAGTTCATGCCGTTCGGCGCGGGGCCGCGAATTTGCCTGGGCGCCGCATTCGCGATGTCCGAGGCGACGACTGTCCTCGCCAGCCTCTTGCGCGGCGCACGCTTCGAATGGGATGGACGGCATGAGCCCCAACCGGTTTCGCGGGTGACGCTGCAAGCGCAGGGCGGCATGCCGCTCCGGGTGACGATGCTCGACTGACGACGCATCCATCGGCTACGCACGGGCTCGGTTTAGGTCTCGACTGATCAGGAGAATCGGGTCGTCCCGCTACAGAAGGATTTCAGCAATGCGGAAACGCGTTACGTCTGTAACAGACTGCCGGACGCGCCCTCTGCCTGGAAGCGCGAGGTCGTCGCAGCGCCGATACGAACACCTAGCCCACCGCCTTA
>Ga0081540_1002286_pt1 | contig 15734 bp, 18 predicted proteins | sample TabmetS2T1R1_FD_71024 | JGI IMG/M metagenome (GOLD analysis project Ga0081540, IMG submission 71024) | Tabebuia heterophylla rhizosphere microbial communities from the University of Puerto Rico - S2T1R1 | ecosystem: Host-associated > Plants > Roots > Rhizosphere ... | reverse complement strand
GGCTGCTTCCGGGCCCGGCGCGACGTGGGTTGCCACAACCTCGAGGCCGTTGGCCAGGAAGAGGGCGGTCCAGCTCGCGCCGATGACGCCCGTCCCGATGATGGCGACCCGGCCAATGGGTTTTTGCTGCGACATGTCAGTTCTCCTGCGGGATTTCGGCATAGGCGATGCCGGTGAGGTTGCCTTGCGCGTAGAGGAAGTTTCGCTCGCCCGATCCATTGAGGTGCGAGGAGTACAGCGACCCGGCAAAGTCGGTCACGAACATGCGGTCGCCAGGCACGTCGAGCGCAATGCCGATCGCTTCCATCAGGTGGACCAGCACGATCTCGGGTTCAGCGGGTTTGTCGTCGACCGAGGCCCGGCTGACGGTGTTGCCTCGGGGAGGATCGCCGCGGTCGGTCCAGTACAGGACGCGGTTCTTCAGATCGAGCTCAAGGTCGATCGGCTCGGGCAGACCGTCGAAGAACACCTCGATATCGGAGCGGTTGCCTGGCCCTTCGCCTTGGGGAATTTCGAGGTTGGCGCGGAAGATGCGGCCGCGGCCGGCATTGTCCGGGCCTTTCTGGGTCCAGTAGATCTTGTCGTGTTTTGGATCGATGGTGAGCCCGACACACCATCGGGTCTGGTCACGCCGGTCGGCATCACCATTTCCGGCCTCGATCAGCGTTTCCAGCACAGAGCCGTCGAGGTTGGCGCGCATGACCCGCATTCCCTCGCGGTCGCACCAGTAGAGCTTGCGGGCTTTCCTATCGAGAATGATCTGCTTGGGTGTGAAGGTGTCTCCCTCCTTCACGATCGTGCGGCGGTTGCTGCCGTCGAGGTCGGCGCGTTCGATCGAGCCGTCATTCAGGCTGGGGACACCCATGTTGGTCCAGTAGATGTGCCCGGCCTCGACATCCACGACGATCCCATCAGGGTTGCGGCAGCCCGATACGATGGTCTTCTTGCCCGAACCATCGACATTCATCGAATGGATCTTGCCGGCATTCAATTCGAGCACGAATAGCCGCGGCGTGAGCGTTTGCGCGCCAGCGCGCGGCACTGATGTCTTGAGGGTGGCTTCGGACATAGATCACCTGTGGCTGGACTGGTTCGATGCGCGACCAGCTATGATCGGCATCGATGCCACAAGCGCCCTCGGCGATATTGAATAGGATTGCCCGCGCAGGAACGGTTTTGCGCTTCTCTGGCGGGAATTCCCTGGCCGCCTTACTGGAACATTCCACCGGCTGCCGGCAGGTTGAATGAGAACCGGGCGCCACCATGCACGCTGCCGTTGTCCGCCTCGATCCGCCCGCCATGGGCCTCGATGATCGAGTGGCAAATGGAAAGACCCATGCCCATGCCGCCTTCCTTGGTCGTAAAGAAGCTTTCGAACAGGCGGGGCAAATGGTCAGCCTTGATTCCCGGACCGCTATCTTCAACGCTGCAGCGCAGTGACCCCCCGTCCAGCGAAGCCGTCCGCACCGTGATCCTGCGTTCGATTGCACCGACTTCGGCCATCGCCTGCATCGCGTTGACGGCAAGGTTCACGATGACCTGGTGCAACAAGGTCCGGTCTGCCATCACCTGAGGTGCCGTTGGCGAGAAGATGTGCGAGACCGTAACCCCGCGCCATTCCACCTCGTGGCGAAGGAACTGCAACGCCTCCAGGATAACGTCATGGGGGGAGACAAGCACGCGCTCAGGCGAGCGTCGCGCGGCCATGGCGCGTACGCGGGCGACGATGTCCGCCGCCCGCCGTGCGTCCGCAAGGCTTCGCTTAATGAGGGTAAGGACCTGGTTGAGGTTGGGCTCCGGACGATCGAGCCACCGCTGGCCCGCTTCGCAATTGACGGCGATGGCGGCGAGCGGCTGGTTGAGTTCGTGTGCGATGGAAGCCGTCAGTTCGCCAAGCGTCGATACACGGGCGGCATGGGAAAATTCAACTTGCAGCCTCTCCAGGGTTTGCTGGGTACGCACGAGGTCGGTCACATCAACCAGGCCGGCAAGCGTAATTCCACCTTCTGTCCGCGCGGCGGTGATGAATACGTCGATCAGCCGCCCATCCAGCGTGAGGAGCCGCGACTGCTCCTCGAAAACGGCTTCGTTTCTGAAGCGGCTTTCGAGAATGCGGGCCATGGTATCCAGGGCTGGCTGAAAGCGTGGAGCAATGGTTCCAAGCAGCTCTTGCTGGTTTTTGGCGCCAAACATGCGCACGCTCGCCTCGTTGACTTCCTCAGCGATGATGACCTCCATCGCTCGATGAACGAAGTCGGGATGTGTCTTGAGATAGGCGGAAAAATCGGTCACGCCGGCGGCTTTCACCTCCTTGAACATGTCGACAAGGCCGCGCACGTCGAGTTTCCACAATGAGATGGGCATGAACTTGAAGAGGTGCCGGTATCGCATTTCGCTGTTTTCCAGCGCTGCATAGGCTACCTTGTGTGCCGTAACGTCCATAACCGCGCCGACCAGTTTGAGGCCGCCGGGCTCGTGCGCCAACGGCTGGCCGACGATGTGAAGGGTTTTCACGGTGCCGTCGATCAATTGAATCCGGTGTTCGAGATCGAGCGGCTGCTCGCGGTGGATAGCGGTATTCAAGGCCTGCTCAACCGCTTGTCGGTCATCCGGATGAACGCGTTGGAGGGCCAGCTCAAGCGTTGGTTTGATGGCTTTGTCGTAATCGTAAATCCGGAACGTCTCGTCCGACCAGATCAGTTCGCCGGTTGTTGTATCCCAGCCAAAGCTTCCAGTATGGCTTAGTCGCTGCGCCTCGGAAATATACGCCGACTGGCTCTGGAGCAGCGCTTCCTCCGCACGCTTGCGCGCGGTGATGTCGGTGTTGCACTGGAGCGCGCCGATCAGCTTGCCGCGGCGATCACGCCTTACGACCCATTTGCTTTGAACGAAGACCTGCTGGCCATCGCGCGTGGTTTGGATCAGCTCGCCTTCCCAATATCCGGTTCGAGACGACTTTTCTACCAGCTCGGTGAGAGGAGCGGGATATGTGGTCTTCAGAAGACGTTGAACTTCCTTTCCGATTGCTTCCTCTTTCTTCCAGCCGAAGAGCTTCTCAGCTCCTCGATTCCAGTATGTAATGGTTCGGTTGACATCGAGGACAAGGACCGCGTCGGGCGTGAGGTCGAGAAGATGGGCCTGCTCATGCTGCGCCTCGCCGAAACCGCGCGCTCTTCTGACAAGCGTCGTGATCGCAAACGACGCCACGAGAAAGGCGACGATAGCGACGATGTCCTGAAGGTCTGAAATTTCAAATGAATATCGCGGCAGGATGAAGAAGTAATCGAGGCATCCTGCCGCGATCATGGAGAAGATTGCGGAGGTAACAAAGCTGTCCATCAGGGAAAGAAGAATGATTACGAGCAGGTAGACGGCGATTGCGGTGCCAGGCCGATCGAAGATTTCCAGTTTGACCATTCCCCAGGTCACCGAAATCACTAGGACAATGCCGACGGCCCATAGTTTGCCCAGATAGAGAGCCTGTTCGGCGAAGGTGGGTGTTGCCCGGGGCGAGATGATGCCAGGCAACCGCTTCATATTGAAAACAGCGCCGGCAAACTCCGCGATGAAGCTGGCCGGCTCAGTGTTCGTGAGCACTGGCGGCGCATGCTTGATAGTCGGTTCTTGCTGAGTGAACTGCGTCATAGCCGTTTGCTCTGGCGTGGTTCTTGGCTTGTCGGATCTGTCCCGGCAATTTGCCTGAAGGCGCGCCTAAGATGCGACTCGCTGGCAAACCCGCAGGTCAGCGCGATTTGTCGCAAGCTGACGCGCGGCTTTTGCTTCAGAATGACCTTGGCGTGTTCGACCCGTTGTTGAAGCAGCCAGCGATGAGGGGAGGTGCCCGTCGATTGCCGGAACGCTTGAAGGAAGGCGCCGGTCGGGAGTCCGCATCCGCTTGCCAGGTCCGACACGAGCATATCGCCGCCCAGTTGAGCAGTGAGCTGCTCCTTCGCCCGTCTTTCCTGCCACGGAGCCAAGCCCAGTTGCGGACGATTGATCGGCCGGTTCACGACGCCGTAGGTTTTCAAGGCGTGGGCGGCGACAGCAATTGTGATGTGGTCGACAAACAGCTGGTTAGCCTCCGTCGGCGATCGAAATGCCGGGAGGAGCGAAAGAGCTAGCCCTTGCAGAACAGGGTCCACGACCCCAATGCCGGGATCATTGTCGAACGCGTCCACCCGGCCACAGCCCTCCATATCAGCGATAACGTCGAGGGAAGCACGCGGAACGTAGAAGTGCAGGGAGTGAAAGGGACTGATACCGTTGGCGGCCGGGCTAGACCGCAGATCGTAGATGCTAAACGACCCCGCTGGCAGATAACCAGATGCAACCTGGCGATCGTCGATAAAGAGGTCGTGCCTCGGGCAGTCTTGCAATTGCACGGTCAACAGGAAGGCGTCTTCGCGTGGGATCGGCGCGGAAAGACCGTTATTGACAATGTCGCACTTGATCTCGGTGACGGCGATATTTGACTTTTGTAGCGAGCGCGTCACAAAGGCTGGCGCGCGCTCGAGCTGGAATATGTCCCCCAGCCGTTGACCGTATGCACCCTGTTCGGCCATCTCCTGGTCTCCCGGAATCGTGCGATGCTCCCATCCTTACCGCTTGAGCGCCGTCAGGATTGTAGGAATTCTGCACAGATTGCCAATTCCGACCAAAATGCCGGTGGCTTCCGTTAGTCCTTAGTCGAGGTTCCTGCGCCACGCCCCGGGGGTGGCGCCGCTCAGCCGGCTGAACACACGCGTGAAATGACTTTGGTCGGCAAATCCACAGGCTGATGCGACGTCCGAAAGTGCAAGCGAGGGATCGCGCAGCAATTTCTTGGCTTCGTTCACCCGATGTTGCAGGAGCCATTGATGCGGCGATAGCCCGGTTGTCTGCCTGAATGCTCTTGAGAAGTGGCTCGCTGATATGCCGCAATCATTCGCCAGATCCGCCAACGACAGGTCACCTTCCAGGTTGGCCGCCAGCGTATCTTGGGCCCGTTTCCTTTGCCAAGGCGCGAGCCCGCCGCGCGGCAAACGTGCGCCAGGCTTCATGCCGCCGTAGGTCCCGGCGATGTGGGCACCTACCGCCATTGTCACGTGCTCGACAAAAATGCGGCTCGCCTGCTCGGGCTTCTCGAACGCCGGTATCAGCGAGGAAACCAACGCCGGAATGACGGGATCGTCGATCCCTACTCCGGGTTGATATCGCAGCTCATCGAACCTGGGGGCTTCCGAGCTTTCCGCAATGAAATTCAGTGCGGCGCGAGGAAAATAGAAATGGACGCAGTGAATCGCCTTGTTGATGTTGAAACGCGGGTCGCGCTTCAGGTCGTAGAGGGTGGTCTGCCCGACCCTCAGCGCCGTGACCGGCGCAATTCGTTCGTCTTCAAAATACTCGTGAATGGGATAGTCAACCAGATGATAGCCGACGAGGAAGGCGTCTTCCCGAACGAGTTGCGCCGATACGCCGTGTTCCGGGTTGGCGGCACGAAGCTCAGTCACCGCGATTTGGGTATTGCGCAGGGATCGTGAGACAAATGCCTTCGCCTCCGACCGCAGCGCCTCGCCGAAGCTTTCCCCGAATGCGTTGCTCTCCTGCATGGCCGGCCTCAGTTGTTTAAAAAATACGCCAGCGCGGTTGTTGTGCCGCACAATACTCCCTGGCATAGCGCACAACAATGTGGATTCGTTTCAACTTTGGTCAAAGCATTTACTTCTTCGTGATCGATTTCTTCAAAAGATGCGCCGAACGTGCAATCGGCAGTTACTGGCGAGACGGCGCGACCAGAGATATTGCCTTCGCAATCCGAGGGGCTGATTTGCGAGAGTTTTTCGGGTGATAGCCGGGCCGGATACGAAACAACCAACCGCTGACCTAGACGCCCAACGCTTTCTCGAGGCAGCCCATCAGGGTTTCCGCGGGAAATGGTTTTCGGAGGAAGCAGGCCGCGCCGCTCGACATTGCTTTCTTTTCGAGATCCGGTTCGGTGCGTGCGGTGATCATGATGACGGGTACCGCGCAATGACGCAGGCCAAGCTGGTATTTCAACTCAAATCCGTTCATGCCGGGCATATGAATGTCGGTGATGGCAAGGGAAAACTGGTCGAGCTCGCCTGAGGCCAGAAATTCCTCGGCCGAAGCAAACTCTCGCACGTCGTGCCCGAACAACCGAACGAGATCGGCAAGGGCCGCACGCATCGAAGGATCGTCGTCGACGATCGAAATCAAAAGTCCGGCTGCCATAGCTCAAGTCCTGTCGGGCACGCCTTTAGGCGACTTGCCGTTGGCTGATGCGCGAAGTTAAAAACGCTCTGTTCAAGCTGCCTCTCAATCGGATTTGTTCTTAAGGGCGTCCGCCATGCGAACAAGATCGGCCAGCGAACGGGCCCCCATCTTTCGCATGGCTGCGCCGCGATGGATCTTGACCGTTACCTCGCTCAATCGGAGGTCCGCCGCGATCTGCTTATTCATCTTGCCGGTTGCCACCAGCGCCATTACCTGGCGCTCCCGCGGCGACAGCGTGGCGTAATGCTCAATCACGGTGGCGGCCTGTGTTTCGCTGGCCCGCTGCAGCCGATTGCGGGCGATGGCGGCGGTCACGGCGTCGATCATGTCCTGATCGCGGAACGGTTTCGGCAGGAAGTCGATCGCACCTGCCTTCATCGCCCGCACCGACATCGGGATATCGCCATGGCCGGTCATCAGAATAACCGGAAGCCTTATGCCGAGCTCGACCAGCTGTTCCTGGAAGTCCAGCCCGTTCACGCCGGGAAGCCGGATGTCGAGCACGATACAGCCGGGGCCATCCAGCCGGTCGGCCTTCAGGAATTCCTGCGTCGAACCATAGGTCTTGGCGGTCAGTCCGACCGAAAGGAGCAGGCTGTCCAGTCCGAAGCGCAGCGAATCGTCGTCGTCGACGATATATACGATGGGGGACTCGTCCGGTGCCTGGGGCATGTCACGGTCCAGCCAGCAAGATTTGTTTCCGTTCGATGCCTCAATACCATGCCTCGATAGCCGCCATCATCACACGAAAGTATTAGCGGAAGATGCGCCTGACCGAAGATCGGGCGGCGGTCTCGCACGATGTGGCGTCCCGATGGGCAGTCTGTCCAGACCGCCCTCAACACTCGAATTTGGGTTGCATCCACAAACGCAAAAGCCCCGGCACGATCGGTCAATGCGCCTGTTTTTTTGTAGAGCGCGCGTGCTTTGCACGAACGAATCATCCCCGCGATGCAGCACTCATACCAACGTGTGACGCAGTCACCACCACGCGCAATTGGCGGGGCACGACGAGTGCATCATCCTCCTCGCACGAAGAACAATAAGCCGGTCTCGTTGCAGGCGTAGCGGCCGGTCGGAATGCAAACGGCGTGAAAAGGGGATCGGCATGTTCAAGCTCTCGGACGAACGCGGATGTGAATGGCAGGGCGTGGCGATCAATACCTCGGTCGCGGAAGGGTATTCGGAATCTTCTTCTCTGCGATTTCTGACCGAAAATCCGGCGGATCCGAGAGAGGCGATACGCCCCACGGGTGTTGTTCGTGGCGGCCTGCCGCCGAGAGTGCTTCGGCGGGTGCGCGAATACATCGATGCGCACATCGAGAAGCGGATCAGCGTCGAAGCGCTGGCAAACCTTGCCAATTTGTCGGTTTGCTACTTCGTCCGCGCCTTCAAACAATCCGCTGGCGTAACCCCGCACGATTATCTGATACGGCGTCGGGTTGAGCGGACAATGGAACTGCTCTCCGGCACCGACATGCCGCTTTCCGAAATCGCGCTGGCCGCGGGATTCGCCGATCAGAGCCATTGTGCCCGCCGATTCCGCGAGCATGTCGGCATGTCCCCCCGCGATTATCGATGGTCGATACCGTAGTTCGCGCTCGAATGCGCGTCGGCAGTTGCCGCGAGCGCTGTGATGCTTCGCTTCTTGATTGGAGGTAGAAAATGACCCAGGTCTATTTTCATTGCTCTAACCCTCGAGGAGTCCTGCTCGATCGTAGCGGCGCGGTCGTCGATGATCTGGCGGAAGCGCGTGACCACGCCACGAGCGTTGTGCGGTCGCTGACGATGGCGCGCAGTCCCGAAGACTGGCGCAGCTGGGTTCTGCACGTCAGTGACAATCTGGGCGAGGAGCTTTTCGTCGTGCCCTTCTCGTTCGTACTTGGCAAGCCGCATTGAGGCATCGGCCATGGCTGTCCTGTTGCAGATACTTGCAGGAATGCCCGCGAAGTGCCGTAACGTGATGGAACGGATCTTCGATCCCTATCACCCAGAGCGACATTACATGCGCGGGCCCGGCCCGAGGTGGCGCGCGAAGCACCAGGGTCTCATTGAAATTCGCGGCTAGCGGGCAGGAGATGTAGCCTGCGCGCACCAATTCCGGCCCCTTTCCCGGCGCTCGACGTCGTCCAACTCCTGTCGGGAGCGAGGTTATGCTATTTTGAGAAGTTTCGCGTCCAGATTGCCTGGCCATTGCGGTTACCGTCGCATAGCGCGCACTGGAGTTTATCGTCAAGAAATTCGCGCTTGAGCGGCAACCACTTCTGCTTCAACGGTTCGTCGGACACGAAAACGCGACCAGGCCGAATGGCTCGACCGCTTGGCTGCGTCAAATGCAACGGGTGGTGCCGCAATGCACGCCGGGCACGGACGCGAGATCGATGCTGTATGCAAGTTCGCAGTTTTGGACGTTCCAAGCTCGTTCTTCGTAGGATTTATGGTTTGCGTCGCTCAACCGCCGCACTGGTTCGCCAACAAATCATTGAAAGTATTGATTTCGGAGTCGAGCACGGCAAGGTCACGTTGACGGCCGACACCGCACGCAGCGGCTGCCTGGCGCGTCACAACGATCCGATAGAACGCCTCGGCGTACGCCCGGCAAGCCTTCTCGATATCAAGGGGCTGCTGGCTGCGAACTGCGGTCACTTGCGCGCGAGATGCGGCAATCTGGGTCATCGAGGCGCATTCTGACGCAACCGCCGGGATCGTAGTTGCGTTGATGAGGATGGAAGTGACAAGGACAACGATTCTTGCCATGGCGCAGCTCCTGTTTCGCTGCGTCCATCCTTACCGCCGGGATCGGCATAACTCGCGGATTGGCTTGCTGCTATTGGAACGAGTTTGCGGCAATGCCCAACAAGGCTGATGCTCCAATGATCTACGATGCGAGCGACGTGATGAGGTCAATGCCGTCCCATCGTGCGCAGGATCGTACAAGAACGGACGGGGCAGGGCTTGTAGGGTGCGGACGTCGCGTTCGTTTGTCAGTTGTCCGGACGAGAACGCGACAAGCATCTGCTTCCGAGCGTTTTCCTCCTCCCGCGACGCTCGATGTGCCGTCCCCTCCGGCGCGAGGCGATCAAGGCTCTCTCCATAGGCCGATGGCTTGTCCATCGGCCTGCTTTTTCCGCCGGCCGGGATGGAGAAGCTAACCCACCAGACCGGCCGCCTCGTGCTAATGTCGGATGATGTCTCTGCTTTCACGACGACAATTGTGCAAGGCCGCGGCTGCCGCCGCGCTTGTTGCGATCGATCGCGGCGCAAAAGCCGACGACTACCCCTCTCGTCCAATCCGGCTGGTGGTCCCATACACGCCCGGCGCCGCCGGTGACCAGATCGGTCGGCTTTGGGCTGATAAGATGGCCTCGTTGCTAAGTCCGACATACGTCGAAAACATCGCCGGAGCTGGCGGCGCGCTTGGTGCCGCAATCGTTGCGCAGAGCGCGCCCGATGGCTACTCGCTTCTGCTTGGCAATGGCAGCACCCAGATCATGATTCCCTTGACATCGGCACGGCCCGGGGATGACGGCGTCCGTGATTTCCGGGCCGTCTATCGCCTGATCACCAGCACGCTGGCTTTCGCAGTCAATCCCGTGTTGCCGGTTCGCAATTTGCAAGAACTGATCGCCTACGCGAAGGTCAATCCCGGCAAGCTTTCCTACGGGACCCCGGAGTCGGCACCGGCAATCATCTTGTTGGAGAGATGTTCGAGCAAAATCTGGGACTCATTCAACTCGACCCACGAAGCGAAAAACGCATGTAAACCCAGCGGGTAAAGGCTGTGCGCAGATGGCGCGCTCGGAGAGATTCGAACTCCCGACCCTCGGAATCGAAATCCGATGCTCTATCCAGCTGAGCTACGAGCGCTTGTGTCTTTTCAAGAGCTTGGAGACCGAAGTCTGGTTCTTCGGCACCATTGTGCACTCAAATCGACCGCCGATAACGTCTTCGGCCGCCCCCGATTATCAGGATTGCGGCACAGAAACTAGCTAGTAGCAGGGATGCCGACGGCGGTCCTGACCGATATAGGCGGCCGCGCCCTGGCGGCACAGGATGGTCGAGGGGCCGTCGTAAAAGGCGAAGGTGCCGGGTTGCACGCCGGGCCCGTAATTGTGGAGGTAACTGATCGGGTATGGCAGGCCCCAATTGGACAGATGGTGGTGCCGATTATGGCGGGCGTCAGCCAGGCTTGGGGCCAGGGCGGCGGTGGCGAGGAGGGCGGTGGCAACAAAAAACTTCGCTTTGGTCATTTCGATTCTCCGGAAGTCGCCACTGAAACTTGTAGCGATTCGATCTGATCGGGATAGTCGGTCGTTTGAAGAAGTCCTGTCAAAACAACGAGATAGAGGCTGAATCTTTGATTCGATCGAGGCGGCGTCCCTGATATTTGGCCGACGTGATTGCCATTCTAGGCGAAGCGGGTCGAAAAGCTGCGGAAAACCACCGTAACGCGCCTATTTTTGGCCTCAAGGGATGCTTAACGGATTCCCAACACAGTCCGGCCAGAATTTTGCTGTCCGGTCTACATGTTACGGGCCCGACTTATCCCGCGTCTGACAAAGGCTATCCGGTACCCGATCGACCCATGCGCATCACGCCTCTCGCCTTGCTGTTCCTCTCGGTCCTGGTCGCGAGCCCGGCGCGCGCCGACCTGCACATCACGCGCGATCACGGCGGCTATGTCGAGGAGTACAAGGCCAAGTACAAGCGCATCCGCGATCGCAGGGAGCGCGTCATCATCGACGGCATCTGCAACTCGGCCTGCACGCTGGTATTCGGCATCGTGCCGATGAACAAGATTTGCGTCACGCCGAAGGCGAGCGTCGGTTTCCACCAAGCCTATTACGACAAGGCCTTCACTTTCGGCATCAAGGTCACCAGTGCGGAAGGGACGTCGGATCTGATGTCCTACTATCCGGAAACGGTGAAGGACTGGATCCGCAGGAATGGCGGGCTCACCACCGAGATGAAGAAGATCAAGAACGGCGGCGAGCTCTGGAAGATCGTCGATCCCTGTCCAGAAGAGTGGTAGTACGCCCGCCCTGGCTGCGGTGCGCTTCGGCAGTCTGTAGAGCCGAGACTCAATTCAAGTAAGCTAGCCTTGAAACGCGTCACGACACGTCCGGATATGGGCGTCGTGAGCTATCCGATATGTGAAATCGCGCAGGTCACCCCGCGCGATCGGTCCTTGCCGCATAGCATATGGTCGGGCAACAGGGGCGCCAAATGACTGGCGACTTCGAAAAAATTGCCGCGCGCGCGGCGCCGGCGATCTTCGTCGTGCTCTGGAGCACGGGCTTCATCGGCACCAAATATGTGCTGCGCGATGCGGAGCCGCTGACCTACCTCGCGATCCGCATGGCATGCGTGGTGGGATTGATGGCGATCATCGTAGCCGTCGCGCGGCCGCGCTGGCCGGATCGCATCGGTATCGCGCATAGCGCCGTCGCCGGCATTCTGGTGCACGGAATCTATCTCGGCGGCACGGCAATCGCGATCGCGCATTCGATTCCGGCGGGGCTCTCGGCGCTGATTCCGGGCCTGCAGCCGATCCTTACCTCGACGCTGGCAAGCCGCTGGCTCGGCGAGCGCGTCACGCCGCTGCAATGGGGTGGATTGCTGCTCGGCCTCGCCGGCGTGGTGCTGATCCTGCACGACAGGCCGATGAGCGGCGAGGCGGGCTGGGGCTGGCTCGCTTCGGCCATCTCGCTGGTCAGCATCACGCTCGGCACGCTCTACCAGCGCCGCTACTGCAGTGCGATCGACTGGCGTTCCGGCAATCTCGTGCAATACGTCGCGGTGACGATTTTCTTCGGCCTCGGCGCATGGCTGTTCGAGACCAATGTGGTGCACTGGACGACCGAGTTCATCCTGGCGCTGGCCTGGCTTGCCGTGGTGCTGTCGATCGGATCGATCGGGCTATTGTACTGGCTGATCCGCCGCTCGGCCGCGACGTCGGTGGCGAGCCTGTTCTACCTGGTGCCCGCCGTGACGTCGTTGATGGCCTACGTGCTGTTCGGCGAGCGGCTCGACGCGGTCTCGATCATCGGCATGGCGGCCTGCGCCGCGGCGGTACTGCTGGTCAACCGCCGCGCGAGCTGACGCTGCTTTTTGGCGCGCTGCACTCTTAACGTGTTATTTCATTCGTGTTATTCTTGTTGTTGTTTTGAAGCGGAGATTTTTCATGAAGAAGATTGCTCGTGCAGCGCAGGTCATGCGCGTCAACGCGGTCAGGATCGCCTGTATCAACAAAGCCAAGACAAGTCTCGGCGTCCCGCTACCCGTTCTCACGGCCGCCCTGCAAAAATGCTACGACCAGTACTTTCTTCCGGTCTGGGGGTATCCGGTCAAGCTCTACAACACCAGGAAGGCCAGGCGGTCGGACTGGCTTTTTATCTATTTCGACGACGCCGACGAGGCGGGTGCCGAGGGCTATCACGACCTCACCCATCGCGGGCAGCCGGTATCGAAAGTGTTCGTCAAGACGTCGCTGCAGGATAATGTGCCGGTGAGCGTAACGGCATCTCATGAACTGTTCGAGATGGTCATCGATCCCATCGCCAATTTGTGGGCGGAAGCGACAAGCCGCACTCAGTACGGCTACGAGATGTGCGATCCAGTCGAGGAAGACACCTTCATGGTCGATGGGATCGAGATGTCGAATTTTGTGTACCCGTCCTGGTTTGAGCCGTTCAAGCATCCGCGCGGCACCAAGTTCGACCATCTTGGAAAACTGAAGAAGCCGTTCAGCCTGTCGAAAGGCGGTTATGTGATCATCAACCGGGACGGCCATGTGATGGAAAAATTCGGCTCGCCCGCGAAGGCCGTTCGTTTTGCGAAGGAAAATCGGCGAGGTCACCGCAGCGAATTCCGCAAGCCTCGCGGGCTTCACATCCGGCCGGGCAAGAAGCGGTCGGCCTGATCGGCAGGGCGGTCTTTGTGTCGAAGACTGCTCGGATTGGGCCTGGCAGGCGCTCGGATGGGTAAGCGCGCGATTTGAGGTAGAGCCGGGAGTCGGTCTGCGCGTACAGGTTACATTGAGCTCCTCAAACTTTGCTAACGGTTGTGTTCCATTAAGGCCATCGTAAGCAAAACGGGTCAGATTGACCCCGATTTTGGGGGATTTCTCGTTATGACCACGCGATCCATTGGAACGTTGCTGCCGACGCTCAAGCTGCGGCTCGGCACCAAGGCCGTCATCTCTGCCATCCTCCTGATCGCGGTAAATACCGCGCTGGTGGTGGGTGCCGCCCATTGGTCGCTGACCTCCGAGTTCGGCGACCGGGCGCTGCGGGACATCGAGGTCAACCTCCGCACGCTGGGTCTGGCGTTTGCCGAGACCTACAGCGACGCCAAGATTACGATCAAGGACGGGGCCGTCGCCCGCGCCGAAATTCCCAAGATGCCCGAGTTCAAGGACCACGCGATCGTCGATCGCGCCGTGGGCTATACCGGCGGCAACGCGACGCTGTTCGTCTATGACGACGCCAGCAACCAGTTCGTCCGCCGCACCACCAACGTCAAGAAGGAGAACGGCGACCGCGCCGTCGGCACCCAGCTCGCCCCCGACCATCCCGGACAAGCGGTCGTGCGCCGCGGCGAGGCCTACAGGGGGCCGGCGACGCTGTTCGGCAAGACCTTCATGACCGCCTACTATCCGATCGTGAATCCGGCAGGAAAGGTGATCGGCCTTCTCTATGTCGGCATTCCGATGGCTCACTACGAGATCATGCTGTCGCACGCCATCGAGAACATGGCTGTTGCCGCCGCCGTCGCCGCGCTTCTGGTGATGCTGCTGACCATGCTGCTCGTGCGCCAGGTGACCAAGCCGCTGAGGTCGGTCACGGCCTCGCTCACCGCGATCGCCAATGGCAATACCGACGTCGAGATCGATTGCGACGGGCGCATGGACGAGATCGGCGAGATTGCGCGTACCGTCGCGGTCTTCAAGAACAACTCGATGGAGCGCCGGCGTCTGCGCGAGGAGCAGACGGCGGCAGCCGTCGCGGCGTCCGAGCAGCGCAAGTCGGAATTGCGCGGCTTTGTCGACGAGTTCCAGACCAGCGTCGGCAGCATCCTCGACAAGGTCCTGAACTCCTCCAGCGAATTCGAGCGGGTCGCGCGGCAGCTCACCGAGACCGCACGGACCACCGCCGGCCTTTCTGGCAAGTCGGCAGGCGCCTCGGAAACCGCGTCCGAGCACGTCCGCTCGGCCGCGACCGCATCCGATGAACTCTCCAGCTCGATCGCCGAAATCACCCGCCGGGTCCAGGAATCGAATGGCATCGCGGCCGATGCCGTCAAGCAGGCCGCTGCCACCGACCAGCGCATCAACGAACTGTCGGAAGCCGGCGCCCGGATCGGCGACGTGGTGAAACTGATCACCTCGATTGCCGAGCAGACCAATCTTCTGGCGCTCAACGCCACCATCGAGGCGGCGCGGGCAGGCGATGCCGGCCGCGGCTTCGCCGTGGTGGCGCAGGAGGTCAAGAGCCTCGCTGGCCAGACCGCGAAGGCGACCGAGGAGATCTCGAGCCAGATCGGCAGCATGCAGCTTGCGACCGAAGAGTCGGTCAGCGCCATCAAGGCGATCGGCCAGACCATCGAACGCATCAGCGATATCGCCACCTCGATCTCGGCGGCGGTCGAGCAGCAGCGCGGCGCGACCCAGAACATCGCCGAGAGCGTGCGGGCGGCTGCCAGCGGCACGGCCGACGTCGCCGCCAACATCCGCAATGCAGCCCAAGGCGCTGACGAGACCGGCGAGACTTCGAGCCGGATGTTTGCCTCCGCGCAGAATCTGTCGCGCGAGAGCCTGCACCTGAAGGCCGAGGTCGAAAAATTCCTCGACCGCGTCCGCGCGGCCTGATCGAAGTACCGCGGCGCCCGGCGCCGCCGGTGAAACCGGAAGCCTCCGGATTCGTAGTTTCCCGGTACGGCGAATGATTGCCCCTCGTCGGCGGGCTGGAGGTCGGAGGTCGGCAACATGCTGGGCGAGATCAAGCTCGTGCCGGCGATCCTGTTCTATGTGCTCTACGTCGCCGGCACCGTGACCTTCGTCAGCGGTGGGGCAGGGGCGACCTGGCAATCGACGCTGCTCTATGGCGCGCTGTTCGGCTTTTTCTGCTTGCGACCTTCGACCTCACCTCGCTGGCGCTGCTCAAGCTCTGGAGCTGGCCGGTGGCGATCGTCGACGTCGCCTGGGGCGCGTTGGTGACGGCGGTGTCATCGACCGCCGGATTGCTGGTGGCGGATTGGGTGGTGCCTAAGATCTAGCTGGTCATTCCGGGATGGTGCGTGAGCACCAGACCCGGAATCTCGAGATCCCGGATATGGTCCTTTGGACCATTCCGGGATGACCGCTACGCGGTCACTTCGGCTGCGGCACGATCCGGATGTAGGGCTTCGGCGCTTTCCAGCCCTGCGGATAGATCGTCTTTGCCTCGTCGTCGGACACCGAG
>Ga0081540_1002285_pt1 | contig 15735 bp, 10 predicted proteins | sample TabmetS2T1R1_FD_71024 | JGI IMG/M metagenome (GOLD analysis project Ga0081540, IMG submission 71024) | Tabebuia heterophylla rhizosphere microbial communities from the University of Puerto Rico - S2T1R1 | ecosystem: Host-associated > Plants > Roots > Rhizosphere ... | reverse complement strand
TGCGGCAACCGCTCGCTCAGATCTCCGGCGACGATGCGCTGGACCAGCAGATTGACCTCCTCGACGCGTCGCTGCGCACGAACGCTCAGCCACGCGCCGGCCAGGAGCAAGAAGCAGAATGCTGGCAGCAGTCCAAGCGCAAGTGCCGCTCCGACAACCCGGGATATTTCCCGCGTCTCGTCGACGTTGCGCCCAATCAACAATACATTGCCATCATCGAGGCTCCGCGCGACGGCTCTGACCAGAGAATTGTCGGCGTCCCCGCTGTCCACTTGCGTGATCCGCACGCTTTTTACCGCCGCCCCTGTCTCAAGCTCAGCGGGACGGCGCGCGACGTTTCCGGCGAGCCGATCCCCTTTCGCATCGAAGACGCCGGCAAAGTGAACGCCGCGTGAATCCTGGCGGAGATAGTCATCGAGCGCGCCGATCAGGCGATCGGGCGGCACTCTGGCGAAGAAATTGACCTGTGTCGTGATCATCTGATCCGAGCGCGCGATCAGGTAGTCGTCGATCTTGAAATAGATAAACCCGAACAGGATCGTGACAAAAATTGCGAACAGGCCCGCCAGCGCGGCGGCCCAGTGAAACGTGTTCGAACGTATGAACTGCATCTGGGGTTCGGATCCTGCCGCCGATTGCCCGCTGGCGCGGGCGCCCGGCACGGTCACTCAAATTCGCTCAATGCGCGGCCCGCAGGATAAAGCCTGCGCCGCGGATATTGTGAATCATCGGCGTATCGCCGGGACCGTCGACCTTGTGCCGCACCCGGCCCATATGCACGTCAACCAGGTTGGTCGCCGGAACAAACTTGTAGTTCCAGACCTCCTCGAGCAGCATTGCGCGCGTCAGCAACTGGTCGCTCCGCCGCATCATATACTCGAGCAGGCGAAATTCTCGCGGCAACAGGTCGATCTTGCGATCGCCACGTCTTGCCGTGCGCTCGATCAGGTCGAGTTCGAGCTGCCCTACCCGCAAGGTGGTCTCCCGCGTTTCCGCGGGACGGCGCAGCAGGGCTTCTATTCGCGCGACGAGTTCGACGACCGCGAATGGCTTGGTAAGATAATCGTCGCCGCCCATTCGTAACCCGCGCACGCGGTCATCGATCGCGCCGAGCGCGCTGAGCACCAGAACCGGCGTGCGCACCTGATCCTTTCGCAGGGACTCGATGACGGTGAGGCCATCCATCCCCGGCAGCAGACGGTCGACGATCATGGCATCCGGCTTCAAGTCCCGCGCCTTGGCGAGGCCTTCCAGTCCATTGGACGACCATTCCACCTCGAACCCGCGATCGGTCAGCTCGGCGGCAATTTCCCCTGCCGTTTCGTCGTCGTCTTCGATCAGAAGAACTTTCGTCATCAGATCCGTCCGATTGCCACAGGGGTAGCCCCTGGCCGCCTGGCTCGGCTCAGTCACAACCATACGCCTGCTTGCTGACAAAGCCATCATGGCGGCCTCACGTCTCAGGGGATCGGGAGCCAGACAGCGCCACCGTCCCTTCGGGATTCGGTGCGCTATCCGCCCTGCGGCCAGTTCCGTCGCCTCAGAAATAAGCACGACGGGGCCGCTCCACCGTCAAGTTAGCCCTCGTCCGCTGGAGGCGCCAATAAATAGGGATTTAATGAGTCCGCCACCTTGCCCTGCGGGGTCACGCCCAGTTGAAAGCATGTGAGGTAATGTTTCCTTTGGACAACGGCGGGCCTGCCGCACCTCACAGCCAGAAGCCGGTTTGGCTTCCCGACCTATGGAGAACACCAATGACCAAAGTAAAGCTGCTGTCGGCCGTGCTGATCACCGCGGCCACCTTTGCCACACCGGTGCTGGCTGCCCCGATCCATTCCCGGCATACCGTGAATAACGCATATGCCAGCACCATCCCAATGCGTTCTTTTGCAACCGACGCCTGCGTCCGGGCCCCGCGGGTTGGCGCGTTCGCCACCGAGCCGTGGAGCTATGCGCCCCCCTGCGAGCCCTATACGGGTTACATGGGTTACACCGGTTACTCGGACTACACGGGTTACTGATCGCTCACTTCGACGCGATCGCTCGATGCTGTCAGAAGGGCCGGCGGAGTTTTCCGCCGGCCCTTCTGCTTTTGAGGAAGCAACGCCGCTGAAGCCGTCCCTCGATCCACGCCGTCTGCGGCGCGGGTTCGTGACCGCAAGACCGGCGACTAACGGCGAATTTAATGGGCACCTTGTGCATCGCACTTATGTGTCACTCATCCCATCCACCAAACAGCGCAGCTATCGAAAAGCCCGGAGAAAATTATGAAACGCTTCCTGACGATCGCGGCGGCTTCGGCGCTCATGTGCAACCACGCCTTCGCACAGCAGGCCGCAGTGATGCCGACGCCCTCGATATCCGCCACTTCGCCACTCGGCATGGGCGGCGGCAACGCGCCCGTTGGTGGCACGGGTATCCCGCTTGGCGCCACGGAAATCGCTTCACCCGGCGTGAGTCCTATGCCGGCGTCATCGACCGGCACGATCGGCAGCACCGTCTGCTCCACCATCGGCATCGCTCCGTCAACGATGTTCGGATCGGCGAACACCTTTGACGGGGGCGGCGTCGCTGTCGCCGCCGGCACACCGATGTCCATGCCGACGGCGGTGGGCATGTCGACATCGTCGGGGATTCCGCCGACATCGGCCCTGATCGACACCTCGGGAACGTCGAGCATGTGCGGCGCAGGTTCAGGCAACCCGGCCGCATCGTCAACGCCGACGTCTCCGACGACACCGGGCGGCATACCGCGAACCGGCATTCCCTTGGGGTCGACGGAGATCGGCAATCTCGGGGTGAGTTCTGCCGCCGCGGTACCGACGATTGGCGTCACGCCCACCGTCGGCGCTGTGGCGACGATCCCGACGATGCCGGCACTTACGCTTCCGGCCCCGAACGCGACAACCGTCCCCCCACCGGTCGATGCCATCACGACGGCGCCGAACACGATACCAGGGCTCTCGACCCAGAATACCATGTCCCCCTAGGCAGCCTCCCACCCGAGAGGACAAGCAGCAATGAACACGAGAATCACAATTCCTGCAGCCTTGCTCGGCGTCGCCGCGGCAGGCGGCCTTCTCTACCTGATGCACACCCATCTGCTTAAGCCCGCCGTTGCGGCCGCGCCGCCCGCCCCGGTCCCCGTCGTTGCCGGCGTGGTCGCGCAGCATGACGTGCCGATCTACCAAAACGGCGTCGGCACCGTGATCGCCTACAACACCGACGTCGTGCGGGCGCAGATTCAGGGGCAACTCATCAGCATCAATTTCACCGAAGGACAGACCGTCCATGCCGGCGACCTGCTCGCGCAAATCGATCCGCGTCCCTATCAGGCCCAGATCGATCAGTTCATCGGCAATCTGGAGCGCGACCAGGCGCAGCTCACAAATGCCCGCGCCAATCTCACGCGCTACACTCAGCTCGGCGCCAAGGGCTGGGCCACGCCGCAGTTGATCGAGACCCAAAAGGCCCAGGTCGGCCAACTGGAGGCAGCGATCAAGACCGACCAGGCGCTGATCGAAGCCGCCAAGGTGCAACTCAGCTACACGCGGCTGACCTCGCCGATCGACGGCGTGGTGGGGATTCGCCAGATCGACGTCGGCAATATCATCAGCCCGACGACGACCAACGGCCTCGTCGTCGTGACACAGCTCGATCCGATCTCGCTGATCTTCACGCTGCCCGAAGGGGTGCTGCCGCAGATCCTCGGGCAGCAGCAGGCAAGCAAAACGCCGCTTTCCGTCCTCGCCTATAACCAGGACGATACGATGCAGCTGGGTCAGGGCCAGCTCACGCTTGTCAACAACGAGATCCTGCAGACCACCGGCTCGATCCAGCTCAAGGCAACCTTTCCCAACAAGTCTCGTGAGCTGTGGCCGGGCGAACTGGTGAATGCGCGGCTACTGGTCACGACCCGGCACAATGGGCTGACGGTCCCCGCTTCGGTCGTACAGCAAGGTCCGAACGGCGCCTACGCCTATGTCATCAAGCCCGACGGCACCGTGGCGATCCGCCCCCTCAAGGTCGCGCAGATCAGCGACGGCGAGGCGCTGATCGATTCCGGCCTCAAGGCCGGCGAACAGGTCGTGGTTGACGGGCAGTACCGGCTGCAGGCGGGCACGCATGTCACGATCCTGCACGGCGAAGCGGCCGAGGAGGCGGCGGCGCAGCAAGCACAACAGGCGACGATCCCATGAACATTTCCGCGCCATTCATTCAGCGGCCGATCGCGACCGCGCTGCTCATGATCGGCCTTCTGGTCGGCGGCCTGGTCGCCTATCCGCTGCTGCCGATCGGAGCACTGCCGAATGTCAATTATCCGACGCTGCAGGTCACGGCGCAGTTGCCAGGCGCCGATCCGCAGACCATGGCCGCGTCGGTGGCGACACCGCTCGAGCTCCAGTTCGGGCAGATCCCGGGCCTCACCCAGATGACTTCGGCGAGCGCACTCGGCTACACCCAGATCACGCTGCAATTCGATTTGAACCGCCAGATCGACGGAACGGTCAGCGACACGCTGTCGGCGATCAACGCTGCGAGCCCCTTTCTGCCGCCCGGCATTCCCTATCCGCCCACCATCCACAAGGTGAACCCGGCCGATACGCCGATCCTGGTGCTCGGCCTCACCTCGGACAACCTGCCGCTGACCACGGTGGACGCATATGCGGAAAACATTCTGCTACCGAAGATCTCGCAGATACCGGGCGTCGGGCTCGTCGGCATCGGGGGCCAGCAAAAGCCCGCCGTGCGTGTGCAGCTCGATCCACAGGCGCTTGCCGCCCGCGGCATCAATCTCGAGGACGTCCGCACCGCGCTCGGTCAGGCCAATGTCGATATGCCGAAAGGCACGCTCAACAGCCCGCGCCAGACCTATACGCTGAACACAAACGACCAGCTGCTGAACGCGGATGATTACGCCAACCTCGTGATCGCCTATCGGAACGGCTCGCCGGTCCGCATCCGTGACGTCGGCCGCGCCATCAGCGCCCCGGAGAACGACCTGATCGCCGGCTGGTACAACAACCGTCGCGCCGTCATCCTGGCGATCCAGCGCCAGCCCGGCGCCAACGTCATCGACACCGTGGAGCGGATCAAGGCAGAGATGCCGGTGCTGCAGGCTTCTATTCCGCCCGCGATCAAGGTCAATGTCATCTCCGACCGCACCGATACGGTTCGCGCATCCATCCACGACGTTCAGTTCACGTTGATGCTGACGGTTGCTCTGGTCGTGATGGTGATCTTCATTTTCTTGAGAAATTTCTGGGCAACGGTCATCCCGGCCGTCACTGTTCCGCTGTCGCTGATCGGCACCTTCGCGGTGCTGTACGAGCTTGGCTACAGCCTCGATAACCTCTCGCTGATGGCGCTGTCGATCGCCGTTGGCTTCGTGGTCGATGACGCCGTCGTCGTGATCGAAAACATCGTCCGGCACATGGAGGGAGGCGCCACGCCATACCAAGCGGCGCTGAAGGGCGCCGGCGAAATCGGCTTCACCATCATGTCGATCACGCTGTCGCTGATCGCTGTATTCATTCCGCTGTTCCTGATGGGCGGATATGTCGGGCTGTTGTTTCGCGAATTCGCCGTCACCGTCAGCGTAGCCCTGGTACTGTCGCTTCTGATCTCTCTGACCTTGACGCCGATGATGTGCGCGCGGCTGCTCAAACCCGAAAGCAGGACGCACGGGAGGCTGTTTCGCATTCTCGAAGGCGGTTTCAATTCGTTGCTCGGAATCTATGAGGCAGGGCTCAAAATCGTTCTTCGCCATCGCTTCATCACCCTATTGACGATGTTTGCGACCATTGCTTTGACCGGTTATCTCTACGTCGTCATTCCGAAGGGCTTCTTTCCGCAGCAGGATACCGGACTGATCATCGGCCTGTCCGAAGCCGCGCAGGATATTTCCTATCAGGCGATGGCCGAACGCCAGCAGGCCCTGCTCAATGCCATCATGCGCGATCCGGCCGTCGCATCCGTCGGCTCGGCGATCGGCGCCGGCGGCGGCAACACCACGGTCAACAACGGCCGCATCTACATCGCGCTGAAGCCCTACAAGCAGCGCGACGGCATGGAAACGGTGCTTGCGCGGCTGCGGACCAACCTCGCCAAGATCCAGGGCATCACCCTCTATATGCAAGCGGCGCAGGACATCACCATCGGCGGCCGCGTCTCGAAAACCCAATATCAGTACACGCTTGACGATGCCGATCCCGGCGAGCTGAATCACTGGGCCGCGCTATTCCTCGAGAAGATCAAGGCGATCCCCGGCATCACCGATGTCGCGACCGACCAGCTCAATTCCGGTCCCCTGCTCGACATTTCCATCAAGCGCGAGGTGGCTTCGAGCTACGGCATCCTGCCCTTCACCATCGACAACACGCTCGATGACGCCTTTGGCCAGCGCATCGTCTCGACCATGTACACCACCCTGAACCAGTACCATGTGATCATGGAGGTCAACCCGAAATTCCAGTACTCGCCGGAGGCACTGAGCGGAATCTACGTCAAATCCTCATCCGGCCAGGAAGTGCCGCTATCGACGCTGGTCGACAGCGCGGTGAAGGTCGCCCCGCTCGTGGTCAATCACCAGGGTCAGTTCCCCTCGGTGACGATCTCCTTCAACCTGTTGCCGGGTACATCGATCGGCGAAGCGACCAGCGCCATCCAGCATATCGAGCAGCAGCTCGGCAAGCCGCTCTCGCTGCAGACGAGTTTCCAGGGCAACGCCCAGGCGTTCGGGGATTCGCTGTCGACCACGCCGATCCTGATTCTGGCGGCACTGTTCGTGATCTACCTCATCCTCGGCATCCTGTATGAGAGCCTGATCCATCCCATCACCATCATCTCGACGCTGCCGTCGGCAGGGCTTGGAGCACTGTTGCTGTTGCTGGCGGTTCACCTCGATCTCAGCGTGATCGCAATCGTCGGCATCATCCTCTTGATCGGCATCGTCAAGAAGAACGGCATCATGCTGGTCGATTTCGCGCTGCATGTCGGCCAGCAGGAAGGCTTGTCGGCGGAACATGCGATCTATCGCGCCTGCATCATGCGCTTCCGGCCGATCCTGATGACCACGATGGCGGCCATGCTCGCCGGCGTTCCGATGATGATCGGCACCGGCGCGGGTTCCGAGATACGCCAGCCGCTCGGCTACGCCATCGTTGGCGGTCTCGCCGTGTCACAGCTCCTTACGCTGTATACGACGCCGGTGGTCTACATCTACCTCGACCGGCTGCAGACCTGGCTGTTCGGCAAGAAAGATGCGGCGATCGCCGGCGCCGCAGATCCGACGCCGGCCGAATGATCAGGGAGTACGGCCCCGGGATACAGATTGCCCGCGACGCCGCACCCGGGGGTTCACGGCCGTCTGCTGCTCGCGCGCTTCTCGGCGGCGAGACCGGCCACCTGGTCGTCGGTCAACGCCCCGAGCCCCAGCACCTGATAGGGGCTGTTGATATTGTAGGTCCGGTCGCCCTCACGCCGGCGACGCCCCTCTTCGTCCTTGCGCGGCGCCTCTTCCTCACCACCACCGCCGCCGCCGTAACCGAGCACTTCGACGATAATCACCGACGGCCGTTCCGATGGCCCTTGTTTGGTCGCGTCCTTCACGGCGTCAGCCGCAGCCTTGTCCTTGGTTTCGACCGTGAGTGGCGCGGTTTTGGTCTCCACCTTTGGCACGCCTTTGCTCTGGCCCGAGACCTGGATGTTGTCCACGTTGAGAACGAAGCGCGCCGCAATGATGATATTGCCGCTGACGCGAATGCCGGCGTCGCCCGCATTCACCGTACCCTCGGGCGCGACCAGGCTCAGGTCGCCTTCCTTTACGCCCGAGAAACCGATGACCGTTCCGATACCGCTGCCTGAAATGTCGGCCTTCTCTAGTACGCGCGTCACGGCGTCGATATTGGTCTGAACATCCGGCGCCGACGGCACGCGCGTGGTCTTGGCGCCGCGGCCGGCGTCGATGTCGCCCCGCGTCGACCAGATGATCTCGTCGCCGCCGGCAAAGGTCAGGATACGCGAGCGGTTCACGGTCACGTTGTCGCGCGCGAAGACATTGATGTTGCCGTAACCCAGCGTCACCAGACCGTAGCCCGACGGCGCTTCCTTGCCCAGCGCCGCTACCTGCAGGCCACCGCCGGGGGTAAGCACCTCGATATCCCCGCCAGACATGGTACGGAACCTGGCGTTGCCGATCTTGACGTCGCCCGACCAATTGCTGCCGGGGAACAGCGTCTCGATCGCCGCATAACCGCGGTTGTAACCGCCGTTGCGCGGCTGGCCGTTGGCGCCGGCCTCGTTCTGGTCGTCACCCGCGGCGCGGAGCTCCTGCATGTAGACCTGCCGCACGAAGCGTTCGCGTACCAGCATCGGCAGGGACTGGAATCTGTTCCAGGCATCAAGCGACGACAGCTTTTCGCCGGTCACCTCCTCGATGAAGGACACAATACCCGTGCGGATCTTGTGCGGTCCGGTGGGTCGCTGTTCGAAAGCGTCAGTCAAATAAAGCGGCACCACGGTGCCGTCAGGCAATTTCGTCTTGAGATAATCCGGCATGTTGGCGACGTTCGCCGGGTTCAGGTAGGCCGCGAGAAACGCGTCATAGGACGGCTGTTTGCCCCTGAGGCCGGCCATCACGGTGATCGCCGCGCTCTGGTCGGGCAGGCCGAGGATCTGCGAGAAATCCTTTGGCCGGTTGTTTGCATCATATTCCCGATTGCCTGTCGTGAAGATCGTGAATTCCGGCGCATACACGTCGCGGCCCGCGCTCACCTGCATCGAACCCGGTCCCTGCACGGTGATCGACCCCTGGAGCGGGCCGCCAATGATATCGTTGCCGGCCCGTAGCATCGACACGTCGGTCGAATGAATGTTGCGCAGCGAGTAGTTGACGTTGCGGGTATCCGTACCGGCGCGGAACCAGGTCTGCTCGTTGGCCATGACGTTGGAGGTAAGCAGCGCACCGCTCATATTTCTGACATCGCCGGTGATCGATCCGTTGATGCGGCTCGGCTCGTAGTCATTCTCGTTCGGCAAATGCGCGGGATTGCGAAGGTTATACAGGTGCAACGCATGGCCGGCGATGTTGCTGGCCGGCGGCGTAAGAGCGTTGACCAGGACGCCGCCGAGCCCAACTCCGCTGCCCACGTTAACCGGGAAGACAGTACTGCCTCCGACCGGCTCAAACGGTGACGGGATCATCTCCGGCGTGGCGCGAGCCATGACGATTTCGCCGCTGAAGACATCGTTTGCAGCGAGAATACGCAGCTCCGGATTTCTGCTCGGCATCGTGTACAGAGTGCCCAATGAGATAGCGCCGAATATCACCGATGTGCCGTTCACCACGGAACCATTCAAAGCCGTGACGCGCGTCTTCGACGGATAGATGTTTCCAGCCAACAAATTCACGTTCGCGTATGCCGAACCAGCTGTCGTCACGTCCTTCGAAAGATAGGTTGCCTGCCCGACCAGGATCACGTCGCCTCCCGTCGACGTCAGGCTCAGCGCCGTGCGTTCGGTCTGGCTGCTCATGAAAGTGGGTTCGTAAAGGAGCCCCTTTCCGACAAGCAAGGGATCGAGGAAGGTCTGCAGCCTCAGATCACCCGCTGTGCGCACGTCCAGCGTCGCGTCGCCAAGCGACAGAATGGGCGCGATTGGCTAGGTGATCAATTGCGTGCCGGCCAACGCCTTGACCTCGCGGCCGATCGCGAATTCACCCGCATCGATCGTGCCGGCGCCGCGTCCCACATAGTAGTAGCCCGCGCGAACAGCGCCGCCCGCCTCCACCGTCATGGCGCCGCCGTTACGCAGCTCGAGAAGTTTCCGTTCTGTGATGGAACGGCCGCCGCGTACACGGGCATCGGTCGGTAGCGCGACCGTCAGGTTGACCAGATCGCCGCCCGCGCGGACATCCACATTACCGCCGCCGAGCGCGCCGACGCCACGCAGGAAGTTGCCGTAGTCCACCCACCAGGAGCTTTGCTCGGCTGGCTGGGCGCCGCTGGCGCCATTATTATAGGGGCCGAAAACGTAGGAGCCATCCGTCACGCCTTGCCGCTTCAGCCATTCGGAATAGTGCTGCATCAATGAGCGGTCAGTCGGCAGCGCCACATCGATGCTGCCACCGGCAGCGATGCTCAGATAGCCGCCGCCGATGCCGTAACTGGCGTCGCCGGCGCCGTGGTGAAGTCGCTGAACACCGTCAGGTCGCGGCGTCCGGCGGTATAGATCGCCGTACCGCCGTTCAACTTGACGTCGCCGTTCGCCGCCATTTGCTGACGTCGCCCGTGCCGGTGCGCACCACTGTCGCGGCGCTGGTCGTGGTCGGGACCGGGGGCACTGGCGGCGCCGGCAGAGTGTAGGCGCTGCGAATTGCTGCCATGTTGGGCAGTATCTTCTCGTTATAGAATGTCTTGAACGTCGACACCGGCATGACGATGCAGTAGCCCGACAAGCTGGAATCAATCACCTTGTAGCCCTTCGCCGGGTCCGGCGAATTCAGCACCAGGCCCTTTTCGGCAACAAACGCAGCCAGCAGCGATTCGAACACCGCGCGCGCCGGATTCCGACTGGTCTTGCCGAGCGCAAACACCGCGGTGGAGGTATCGGTGACACCGCTGAGACCCGTAACGGAGGCCAGCCAGTTATCGAGACCGATCGTGCCGGATGCAGTGTTTGGCGCCGACGACACGCCAAAGGCAGCACGGTCACGACTCATCTCCGAGTCCAACACCTGCACGTGCGAGACCATGCCTGCAGGATCGAACCAAAAGCTGAGCAGGATCTGTTCGTCCCCCGGCTTCGCCTCATCGCTCTTGCACAACACTTCGCTGACTTTGGCCTGCAGGGCAGCAAAGAACGGTTCGTACCGGCCGAGTGCGACGGTCTGCGAAGCCGCTGTTTCGGGCGGCGCTCTCACGATGGTGACGGTGCCGGCATGGTCCGTCGCCCTGGGAACGTGGCCAGTGCCGCGAAGCAGTATCTGCAGTGCAACCATGGATTGGTGCACTCCGGTCACCGCGGTCGAGCGGCGCCCCATTGCCAGCGCACCGTCGTAAAACAGCTCGATTCCCGTTGCTGCCCCGTATGCCACAAGGGCATCGGCGAGCGGCTGAGCCGGAATATCGAAGCTGGCTCGCTGGTCTTGCGCCATTGCTCCGTCGACAGCAAACAACAGGCCGACGCCAAGTGCCAGTGCGCGGCACTGCCATACGCTGCGGGTGGGCGCGGCAATCGGCGCAACCGGCGTCAACACACTTCCTCACGTTTCACGGGACTGTCATTGTCCTGCCGGTGACCGTAAGCAGGGCATGTTACATTCGCATGTCAGGCTGGCCGAGAACGGGTCGACAAAGATATCAATCCTTTAAATAGCTCCCCCACTCGGCCGCCGCACCAGAGGGGGGTCTCATAGACTGGGCGTCGATTGCATCGGCGCAACCGATCGGATTAAACCCGCTTCCGGATGCCCCCAAACCTAAATCAATTATTCACCCAACAAACCCAATGGAATGTACATAGCTCAACTGCTCCGCCCGTAACTATCCTTTGCCGCCGCGGCGCTCACATAGCCGAGACGGACATCACGCTCGACAAGCTCCCGCTCCCGCAACCGTGCTTGGCCGAAGCCGCCGCCGCCGGAAGTTTCGAGCCGAATGATGTCCCCGTTTTTCAACATCATGTTGGTCACTTTGGAACGCAACGTCTGCTTTTGACCGTCGCGGATCAGGTAGAGTGCACTTGGCGCCGCGGGCTCTCCGCCGGCAAGACCGAATGGGCGGAACTTGAATCGATCGAGATTGGTCGAAAGCTGCGCCATCGCGCAGTCGATCCGCCATTCGCGCCAGAGACCGAGGCCGCCGCGCCACCGACCGGGACCACCCGTATCGGTCAGCAATCCGTAACCCAGGAACGTCACCGGCATGTCGCTTTCGATCATCTCCATTGGGATATTCGCGTTGTTATGCATGCCGAACGACAACGCCGACGCACCGTCCGAAACGGGCAGCGCGCCGATACCGCCGACCTCGATCTCGACAAGAACCCGACGGCCAAGCTCGGGATCGATGGTCTGCAACGTAACGACATAGGACACTGCATAATAAGCTGCCGGCATACGCTCCGGCACGGCCTGATGCAGCGCGCCGAACAACACCGTGGCCAACCGGTGGCCAATGGCGATGCGATGCACGACGGGTGCCGGCGCGGCAGCACTTACGCACAGGCCAGGCGGTGCAACGATCCTGACCGGACGATAGCAACCCGCATTCGCCGAGATAGGTATATCGGCAGAAGCAATCAGCGCATAAAAGACCGTCGAGCATGTCGACGACAGCGTTGCGTTGCTCGGTCCCATCACTTGCGGACTGCAGCCGGATAGATCAACCGTCAGCTCGTCGCCTTCGACCGTCAACCTGGCGTGAATGCGGATGGGCGTATCCAAAATCCCGTCGTCGTCGACATGGTCCTCGAATTCGTAAGTGCCATCGGGAATGCGGCCGATCACGGCGCGCATGGCGGCCTCGGATCGATCGAGCAATTGACGGGTCGCCGCCTCGAAACGCACTTCGCCGAGTTTTATGGCGAGGCGCTCAACGCTTGCCGCGCCGATGTGGAGCGAGGCGAGTTGCGACTGCAAATCTCCCCATAGAATGTCGGGCTGGCGGACATTCTGCAGGATGATGTCGCGGATCGGCTCATTGAGCTTGCCGTCTTCGAGAATCTTCACTGGCGGTATTCGCAGACCCTCTTGGAAGATGTCCGTCGCACTCGAGCCATAACTGCCCGGCGAGACTCCACCGACGTCGAGATGGTGACACAACGCTCCGACGAATCCGATGCGCCGGCCGTTATGAAAGACTGCCTTGTAGGCGACGATATCGGGGAGATGCTGGCCACCGCAGTACGGATCGTTTGATATGACGACGTCGTCAGGACCCCATCTGTCTGGCGGAATGTGACGAGCCAGTATTTCGGTGAGGAAGTAGCTCATCGAATTGAGATGGCTCGGAATGCGAGCGGCCTGCGCAACGTTCCATCCATCGCGGTCGAAGATCGCAGTCGAGTAGTCGAGCAATTCCCGCACGATGGTCGAGCGACTTGTGCGCCAGATGGTAACGTCCATTTCGGCGGCAGCGGCCGTCAGCGCGTTATAGATGATCTCAAGCTCGATCGGCGAAATTTCGGTATCCGCTACATTCACGTTCATTGATGCCTCCTCGCCACGAGGTGGCCGCTCTTGTCGCGCCGACAACTCCATCCTTCGACGAGAAGAACGCTCGTGTAAGCTTCCTCGATGACGGCCGGCCCCTCGATCGTGACGCCAGGAAACACGTCGTCGCGACTCCACACCGCGACATCCCGCCAACCGCCGGAAAGCCAGATCTTTCGCTTGCCGACCGGCTGGCCGCGGTCGCGCGCATCCGTCCCCCTGGCTTCCGGCTTGGGCAAGCGGCCCACGGCCGAGGCACGCAACGACACGATCTCGACGGCCGAACCCGGATTTGAATAAGAGAAAAACTGGCGGTGGAGATCGTGAAAATCGCCGATCAGCACGGACAGCGTCGCCTCATCGAGTTGGAGGGAGCGCAACGGCACCGTAAGCTCGAATGCTTGTCCCTTGTAGCGCATATCGGCAGCGAGCTCGACGTGACGGTCGCCCTGGGGAATGGCATCGCCATCGAGCCTTGCCCGCGCGTCGGCAATGAGGCTTTCGAGGAGCGGCTCGATCGCGCCAAGGTTTTCGGGCGTCGCGTCAAGAACGCGCGAGCGGACGAGGTCATGAATCAAATCCGAATGAAGAATGCCATAGGCAGACAAGGTGCTGGCATTTTCCGGGAATACGACGCGGCGGATCCCAGTCTCGTCGGCGACTGCGACCGCGTGCAGCCCGGCGGCGCCGCCGAAGGCGATCATCGTGAATTCGCGCGGATCGACGCCCTTCTCGAACAACGACAGGCGGATCGCCGCGCCCAGATTCGCATTGACCACAGTCAGCAAACCCTCCGCCGCGGCCTCGGTCGCAAGGCCGAGCGGTTCGGCGACCTCGATGTCGATTGCCGCGCGTGCGGCTTTTCCGTCGAGGCGCATCCCGCCGCCCAGAAATTTTTCACCGTCGAGCCGGCCAAGCGTAACATTCGCATCGGTCACTGTCGCGCCGACTCCGCCGCGACCATAGCAGGCGGGGCCCGGGTATGAGCCGGCGCTTTCAGGCCCGACCGTCAGTCGCTTGCCCCGCTGCACTTTGGCGAGCGAGCCGCCGCCCGCGCCGATGGCGCGGATTTCGACCATCGGAATGCGGACCGGCATGCGGTCCACCTCGCCCTGCATGACGACGTTGACGCGGCCGTTGCGCACGACCGAGACATCAAAGCTGGTCCCGCCCATGTCGACGCCAATCAGGTTGTCCTCCCTGAGGATCTTGCTCAGCAGCGCGCATGCCGCACTCCCGCCCGACGGTCCAGAGAGCAGAAGCCGCACCGGCTCCAGGGCTGCGGTTCTGGCGGCACACACACCGCCGTTGGATTGCACGAGAAGCAGCCGCGGCGCAAACCCTTCTGCCTCCATGCGGCGAGTAAGCTTGTCGAGATATCCCGCAATGACCGGTATCAGGACCGCGTTGAGCACGGTGGTTGACGTGCGCTCGTATTCGCGGATCTCCGCGCTCAATGCGCTCGAGCAAGAGACCTTGAGCGCAGGCCGGGTCTTCGCAAGGTATTCGGCGATGCGTTGTTCATGCTGCCGATTGAGGTAGGAATTCATCAGGCAGACGGCCACGCAGGCTGGATCGATCCTGTCGAGCGCCGCGGCGAGGCCTTCCAGCGCCGCTGATGTCAGCGACACCTCAACACGGCCGTCCGGCCGTATTCTTTCCATGATGCCGATGCGGCAATCGCGCGGGATGAGCGTCGGCGGTTGCTGCGGATTGAGCGCATAGACTTCGCGCCGGACGTGGCGGCCGATCTCCAGCACATCCTCAAAGCCTGCCGTGGTCACGAGCGCTGCTTTGGGGAGCTTGCGTTCAAGGATCGCATTGGTGGCAATCGTCGTGCCGTGGAGCAAAAAGCCGACATCGGAAAGCGTGAAGCCGTGACGATCCGCCGCCTCCTTGATTCCGGTCATCAGACCGATGGAAGGGTCCTCCGGCGTCGTCGGCGTCTTGTAGCCAACGATCGCCCCCGAACGGGCGTCATAAATCTGCAGGTCAGTAAAAGTGCCGCCGATGTCAACACCGATCCTGACCGGCGCTACCTCGATCAACGCCACTAGAACTTCCCCAAACTTGATGAGCCTCAGACTACATCTGCGATCCTACACAGATCGGATCGTGACGCCAGCACGCGATCAGGGCGTTCTGGTGGGCTTTTTGCCCAGTTTGCGAGCATTAGCCGATGCATGACCAACGTCAGCGCGCGAGAGCAAGCCGACGATCGGTTGGTGCGGAAATTGCAACGGCTCACTGCGGGATCAGAGGAGATATTTGTGATGTCCCCACGCCATCGAGTGCTGACAGCCATTGCTGCATTTTGGCTCGGAACGGTCGCAACTGCCGATGCGCAGCAGAAGCTGACCATCACGGTCGTGACCCAACCCTTTGGTACACAGCCGCAGTTCACCAAAGTCGATCAACCGATCCTGCGCGACGGACTGAAGGCCAAATCAAACGGACAAATCGACGTCAAGCTTTCGGCCTGGCCGGAGATGAACCTGAACGGTCCCGAAGTCCTGCGTCTC
>Ga0081540_1002284_pt1 | contig 15742 bp, 15 predicted proteins | sample TabmetS2T1R1_FD_71024 | JGI IMG/M metagenome (GOLD analysis project Ga0081540, IMG submission 71024) | Tabebuia heterophylla rhizosphere microbial communities from the University of Puerto Rico - S2T1R1 | ecosystem: Host-associated > Plants > Roots > Rhizosphere ... | reverse complement strand
GGCGCGAGGGCGGTGCACACCGGGGCCGGTGCCGACGGCTCGGAAGGGCCGGAGTCCACCTGGGTGCCGGACGCCGACGCCGCCCTGGACCTCCTGCGCGCCGAGCTCGCGCCCGGCGACGTGGTGCTCGTCAAGGCCTCGCGGTCGATCGGGCTCGACGCCGTCGCCACGGCGCTGCTCGCGGACGTGCCGGCCGCGGTGCCCGCGGGAGGGGTGGCGTGAAGGCCGTCCTCATCGCCGCCGCCGTCGCGCTGATCGTCTCCCTGTTCGGCACCCCGCTGTACATCCGCTTCCTGGTCGGACGCGGGTACGGCCAGTTCATCCGCGACGACGGCCCCACCGGCCACCACACCAAGCGCGGGACGCCGACGATGGGCGGCGCCGTCATCATCGGCGCCACTCTGGTCGGCTACACCGTGGCGCATGCCACCACCATGTGGGCGCCCACGATGTCCGCGGTCCTGGTCCTGTTCCTGATGAGCGGCCTGGGGCTGGTCGGATGGCTGGACGACTTCCTGAAGATCTCCAGGCAGCGCAGCCTCGGGCTGCGCGCCGGGGCGAAGCTCGCGGGCCAGAGCGCCGTCGCGATCACGTTCGCGCTGCTCGCCCTGCAGTTCCAGAACGGCGCGTTCCGAACACCGGCGTCGACGCGGATCTCGTTCATCCGGGACACCGGGATCGACCTCGCGTTCGCCGGGACCGCGCTCGGGCTGATCCTCTTCGTGCTCTGGGCCCTGCTGATGATCGCGGCCTGGAGCAACGGGGTGAACCTCACCGACGGGCTCGACGGCCTCGCGACCGGCACCAGCGTGCTCGTCTTCTCCGCGTACGTGCTCATCGGCATCTGGCAGTCCAACAACTCCTGCGTGGAGCGCCCCGGCCCGCAGTGCTACGAGGTCCGCGATCCGCGCGATCTCGCCGTCGTGGCCGCGGCCGTGCTCGGCTCGTGCTTCGGCTTCCTGTGGTGGAACGCGTCGCCGGCGAAGATCTTCATGGGTGACACGGGGTCGCTGGCGCTCGGGGGCGCGCTGGCCGGGCTGGCGATCGCGACCCGCACCGAGCTGCTGCTGGTGCTGCTGGGCGGCCTGTTCGTGCTCATCACCGTGTCGGTCGTTCTCCAGGTGGGCTCGTTCAAGCTCACCGGCAGACGGGTGTTCCGGATGGCGCCGCTGCAACACCACTTCGAGCTCGCGGGGTGGGCGGAAGTGACGATCGTCATCCGGTTCTGGATCATCGCAGGGCTGTTCGTCGGGCTCGGCCTCGGCGTGTTCTACGCCGAGTGGGTGGTGGGCCAGTGACGTCCCGGCTCGACTCCCTGACCTCGGCCGCCTCCGACTGGGAGCGGCTGCGCGTCGTGGTCGCCGGCATCGGGGTCTCCGGGTTCGCCGCCGCCGACGCCCTGGTCGAGCGGGGCGCACGGGTCGTCGTCCTCGACGCCGCCGCGGGGCACGCGCACCGTGAGCGCGCCGTCATCCTCCAGACGCTCGGCGCGGAGGTCAGGCTCGGCCGGGACGCGGTGACGACGATGCCGGACGTCGCCGGTGCCGCACCGGACGTCGTCGTCACGTCGCCCGGGTGGCGCCCGGATCACCCCGTGCTGGCCGGCGCGGCGGCCGTCGGCGTGCCGGTCTGGAGCGAGGTGGAGCTCGCGTGGCGGATGCGGCCGGCCAGCGGAGCCGCACCCTGGCTGACGCTCACCGGGACCAACGGCAAGACCACCACGACGACGATGCTGGCGTCGATCCTCACCGCGGCCGGGCTGCGCTCGGCGGCGGTGGGCAACGCCGGCACCCCGGTGCTCGAGGCGGTCCTGCACCCGCACCCCTACGACGTGCTCGCCGTCGAGCTGTCCAGCTTCCAGCTGCACTCGACCTCCTCCGTGCACCCGCGCGCCAGCGCCTGCCTCAACGTCGCGCCCGACCACTTGGACTGGCACGGCAGCCTCGACGCGTACACGCGGGACAAGGGACGGGTGTACCAGAGCACGGAGCTCGCCTGCGTCTACAACGTCGCCGATCCGGTCACCGAGCAGCTCGTGCGGGACGCCGACGTGATCGAGGGGTGCCGTGCGATCGGGTTCACCCTCGGCGTGCCCGGACCGTCGATGCTCGGCGTCGTCGACGACGTGCTCGCCGACCGCGCCTTCGTCGCCGAGCGCCGGACGTCGGCCGCCGAGCTGGCCACGCTGGACGACGTCCGCGCCGGCGCGGGCGGCGTCGACGGGGATCGACCGGCACCGCACGTCGTCGCCGACGCGCTCGCCGCGGCGGCGCTCGCACGCGCCCACGGCGTGCCGGCGATCGCCGTCCGCAACGGGCTGCGCGGGCTCCGGCCGTCGCCGCACCGGCTGGCCCGGGTCGCGGAGGCGGACGGCGTCACCTGGGTCGACGACTCCAAGGCGACCAACCCGCACGCGGCGGACGCGGCGCTGCGCGGCTTCGATCACGTGGTGTGGATCGCCGGCGGCCTCGCCAAGGGCGCCGGCCAGGACGCCTTCGACGCCCTCGTCCGCGCGCACGCCGGCCGCCTGCGCGGCGCCGTCCTCATCGGCCGGGACCGGGACCTTCTTCACGCCGCCCTCGCCCGACACGCCCCGAACGTTCCCGTCATCGACGTGAGCGTCACCCAGACTGGGGCGGTGGCCGGCGAGCGGGCGGAGGGACCGAGGGACAGCTCTCCTCGTGGCGGCGTGGACGCCCTGATGGACATGGTGGCCGACGCGGCGGCCTCGATGGCGCGGCCCGGCGACACCGTGCTGCTCGCGCCGGCCTGCGCGTCCATGGACCAGTTCGAGTCCTACGCGCAGCGGGGGGACGAGTTCGCCGGCGCCGTCCGGCGCCGCGCGGCGCGGGGCTCCGCATCGGGAACGGAGGGCTGAGCTGTGCCTGCGCGCACGGCCGAGCCGCCGCCGGTGGCGGTCGGGCCGTTCCGGGTCTGGACGGCCCGGCTCGAGTCGCCGCTGGCCGGGTACTACCTCGTGCTGGGATCCACGATCGCGCTGGTCGGGCTCGGGCTCGTCATGGTGCTCTCCAGCTCGAGCGTCGAATCGCTGCGCGAGCTGCACTCCTCGTACACGATCTTCGCCAAGCAGGCGATGTTCGCCGCCGCCGGCCTGCCGCTCGCGGTCGCGGCGGCCCTGCTGCCGACCCGGGTGTGGAAGGCGCTCGCCTGGCCGCTGCTCGCGCTCGGAGTCGCGGCCCTGCTGTTCGTCCTCGTCGCCGGCCGCACCGTCAACGGCAACCAGAACTGGGTGAACATCGCCGGGCTGACGCTGCAGCCGTCCGAGGCGGTCAAGCTCTCCCTCGTCGTGTGGGTGGCGGCGGTGCTCGAGCGGAAACGCCCGCTGTTCGACCGGCCCGTGCACGCCGCCGTTCCCGTGCTCCCCGTGGCGGGGCTGCTCGTGGCCCTCGTCCTCGCCGGGCACGATCTGGGCACCGCGCTGGTCCTGATGGGCCTGGTGGCGGCGCTGATGTTCACGGCCGGCGCGCCACTGCGGATCTTCGTGGTCAGTGGTGTGGTGGCCGCCTTCGCGGTGTTCGTCCTGGTCACCTCCAGTCCCAACCGGATGGATCGGCTCGCCGTCTGGACCGGCGGCGACGCCGGCGACCCGCAGGGGACACGATGGCAGCCCCTGCATGCGCTGTGGGCGCTCGCCTCAGGTGGGTGGTGGGGCCTCGGGCTCGGCGAGAGCCGGCAGAAGTGGTTCTGGCTGCCCGAGGCGCACAACGACTTCATCTTCGCGATCATCGGGGAGGAGCTCGGCCTGGTCGGGACGCTCGCCGTCCTCGCGCTCCTCGCGCTGCTGGCGATCGGCCTCTTCCGGCTCGTGCTCGCCGCGGACGACGTCTTCGTCAAGATCGCCACCGGCGGCGTGCTGGCCTGGGTGCTCGGCCAGGCCCTCGTCAACATCGGCGCCGTCGTCGGCCTCCTGCCGGTCATCGGCGTCCCGCTGCCCCTGGTCTCCAGCGGCGGCTCCGCGCTGGTGACCACGCTCATCGCGCTCGGCATGGTGCTCGGCTTCGCCCGGCGCGTTCCCGGCGCGGCCGAAGCGCTAGCCTCACGTCCCTCGGTGGTCGCCAGATCGCTCGCGGTCCTGCCCGGGCGACGGAACGGGGGTGGAGGGTGAGCATGCCCGGCAGGCTCTCGGTGGTGCTGGCGGGTGGGGGCTCCACCGGGCATGTCGCGCCGTTGCTCGCGCTCGCCGACTGCCTGCGCCGCCGCGATGCCGGCGCCGAGGTCACGGTGCTCGGGACGGCCGAGGGCCTGGAGGCCCGGCTCGTACCCGCCGCCGGCTATCCGTTCGCCGTCGTCCCGCGGGTGCCGTTGCCCCGCCGACCCTCGGCCGCCCTCGGCCGGCTGCCGTGGCGGTTGCACTCGGCGATCGCCGCGGCAGGCCGCACGATGCGCGACGCGCAGGCCCAGGCGGTCGTCGGCTTCGGCGGCTACGTCTCCACCCCGGCGTACCTGGCCGCCCGCCGGCTGGGCCTGCCCATCGTCGTCCACGAGCAGAACGCGCGCCCGGGTCTGGCGAACCGGCTCGGCGCCCGGTTCACGCCGTACGTGGCCGTGACGTTCCCCGGCACGCCGCTGCGCGGGGCCCGAGTGCTGGGCATGCCGCTGCGCAGGCAGATCACCGCGCTGGACCGGGGTGCGTCGCGGGAGGCCGCCCTCGCCACGTTCGGGCTGGAGCAGGGGCGCACCACGCTGCTGGTCTTCGGCGGTTCGCTGGGAGCGCAGCGGCTCAACGTGACGTTCGGTCAGTCGCGCGAGCTCCTCGCCGCAGCGGGTGTGCAGGTCCTGCACGTGACCGGCAGAGGCAAGACCGTGGACGGCCTCGACGGGGGAGCGGCACCGGGTACCGGATCGACGTCCGCCGCGCCGGGGACGCCCCCGTACGTCGCCGTGGACTACGTCGACCGGATGGACCTCGCGTACGCGGCGGCCGACGCCGTGGTGTGCCGGGCCGGCGCCGGGACGGTCTGCGAACTGACCACCGTCGGCCTGCCCGCCGCCTACGTGCCGCTGCCGATCGGGAACGGCGAGCAGCGCCTGAACGCCGAGCCCGTCGTCGAGGCAGGCGGCGGCATCCTGGTCGACGACCCGCTCTGCACGCCCCAGTGGGTGCAGGACACCCTGCTACCGCTGCTCCTCGACGCCTCCGAGCTGGCCGCGATGGGCAAGGCCGCGGGCGCCTTCGGCATCACGGACGGCGACGAGCGGCTGGCGGACCTCCTCGGCCTCGCCGTCGCCGAGTCCGCCGGTGGAGGCAGCGCGGTCGGGGTGCGCGGGACGCCGTCGTGAAGCCCGACCTCGCCCTCGAGGTGCCGCCTGCCGACGCGCTCGGCCGGGTGCACCTCGTCGGCATCGGCGGCGTGGGGATGGCCGGCGTCGCCCGCATCCTGCTGGAGCGGGGCGCCGCGGTGAGCGGCACCGACGTCAAGGACTCCGCGGCCCTGGACGCGCTGCGCGCGCTCGGCGCACGCGTGCAGGTGGGGCACGAGGCGGCGAACGTCGTGGACGCCGACACCGTCGTCGTCACCTCCGCGGTCCGGGACACCAACCCCGAGCTCGTCGAGGCCCGGCGGCGCGGGCTGCTCGTGCTGCACCGGTCCCAGGCGCTGGCCGCGCTGATGCGGGGACGGCGCGCCGTGGCCGTGGCCGGGACCGCCGGCAAGACCACCACGACGGCGATGCTCACCGTCGCCCTGCAGCACTGCGGTGCCGACCCGTCGTTCGCGATCGGCGGCGAGCTGACCGAGACCGGCGTGACGGCGCGCGAAGGCAGCGGGGACGTGTTCGTCGCCGAGGCCGACGAGTCCGACGGCTCGTTCCTGCTGTACCGGCCGGCGGTCGCGATCGTCACGAACGTGGAGCCGGACCACCTCGACCACTACGGCACGGCGGAGGCGGTCGCCCGGGCGTTCGACGACTTCGCCGACACCATTGCTGCCGGCGGTCTGCTGGTGGCGTGCGCGGACGATGCCGGCTCGGCGGCCCTCGCCGCGCACGTGCGCCGACGCAGACCCGAGATCGAGGTGCGCAGCTACGGGACGTCGCCGGACGCCGACGTCCGCGTGGTGGACCTCGACGTGCACGGCCCCGGCGCACGCTTCTGTTTCGCCGCCGGCGCGGGGACCGGCGCGGTCCGGCTCGACCTGCGGGTGCCCGGAGCCCACAACGCCCTGAACGCGGTCGCCGCCTGGACGGCCGGCGTCTGGCTCGGGCTCGACCCGCAGTGCCTCGCCGACGGGCTCGCCAGGTTCGGCGGGACGCGTCGACGGTTCGAGATCAAGGGGGAGGCGGCCGGGGTCCTGGTGATCGACGACTATGCCCACCACCCCACGAAGGTCGCCGCCGTGCTGCGCGCCGTCCGGGGGGTGAGCGGGCGCGGACGCGTGCTCGCCCTGTTCCAGCCGCATCTGTACAGCCGGACCCGGTTCTTCGCGCCCGAGTTCGGGCAGGCGCTGGGGCTGGCCGACGAGGTCGTCGTGCTCGACGTCTACGGCGCACGGGAGGACCCGGAGCCGGGTGTCGGCGGCGAGCTCGTCGCCCGGGCCGTGCCCTTGCCGGCCGCCGTTGTCGCGTTCGAGCCCGATCAGGCCGCCGCCGTCCGCAGGCTGGTGGAGCGTGCGGCGCCCGGCGACGTCGTCCTGACCCTGGGCGCGGGCGACGTCACGGCGCTGGGCCCCGTGCTGTTGGCCCGGCTGGCCGAGCGGACGGCAACGGCGGGTGCCGGCGACCAGGACGCGCCGCAGGTCTCCGGACCGGACTCCGCCGAGCCCGGATCCGTCGAGCCCGGATCTGCCGAGCCCGGATCTGCCGAGCCCGGATCCGACGAGCCCGAACCGGTGGGCGAGCGCCGGGGATGAGCCGGGCCGCGCCGGGGGGCGCGCTCCGCGAGGGCCGGTTCCGGTCCCGCCTCCTGCTGCCTGCGAGACCTCGCGCCGCTCGCGACGGTCGCGACGCGGATGATCCGCCGATCCCCCTGGTGCCGCGCATCCGGCGCCGTCGCCGGCGAACCCGACTTCTGGTGCTCCTCGCCGTCGGGGCGGGCGGCGTCGCCGCGGCGGCCGCGTTCGCGTCGCCGCTGCTGCACCGGGGACCGCACGGGGCAGCCGAGCGCGCCGGCGGCGCCGTCGCGACGCGGGCTCCCGCTGTCGGTGTGCCGTTCGCGACCGGCGTCCGCGTGTTCGACGCCGCCGGGGAGGACCTGGGGATGGTCGCCACAGCGCCGTCGGGCCTGCCGCTCGTCGCCGTCGAGCCGGCGGCGTTGACGGCGGAGACGGCGCTCGCGGCACTGCACGTGCGGCAGGAGCTCCCGGCGGCGCTCGGCGCCGAGGTGGCGCAGGTGGGTGCGACGAGCCCGGCGGGGGTGTGGCTGCGGCTGCGTGACGGCAGCCGGATCACGTGGGGATCGCCGGGGGCCGCCGTCGCGAAGGCCGCCGCGGTCGCGGCACTGCGCCGGACGGTCCCACCAGGGCACCACGCGACCATCGACGTGAGCGCGCCGACCGCCCCCGCCGTCTCCGGATGAGCCCTGCCCGCCCGGCGCTGCTCGACGTTCCCCGGTGCGGGTTCGTGCGGCCGAGGAGTCCGCGTCCGGCGAGCAACGCCGCAGCAGGTGAGGACGCAGACGGCGGGCGGGGTGGGCATGCCGACACGCCGCCGACGGTCGTTGAGTCGCCCGGAAGGCCACCGTACGGTCACAGAACAGGAGCTGGTTGACATAACTATAACCCTCTACCTGAGGGTGAGGGTCGACCTTCGACCGGCCACCGACCACGAGCGAGAGGCACCCGACGTGGCAGCACCGCAGAACTACCTTGCAGTGATCAAGGTCGTCGGCATCGGCGGCGGCGGCGTCAACGCCGTCAATCGCATGATCGAGGTCGGGCTCAAGGGCGTCGAGTTCATCGCGATCAACACCGACGCGCAGGCGTTGCTCATGAGCGACGCCGACGTCAAGCTCGACGTCGGCCGCGAGCTCACCCGCGGTCTCGGCGCCGGTGCGGACCCGGAGGTCGGTCGGAAGGCTGCCGAGGACCACACCGAGGAGATCGAGGAGGTGCTCAAGGGCGCCGACATGGTCTTCGTCACCGCGGGCGAGGGTGGCGGCACCGGCACCGGGGGTGCGCCCGTCGTCGCGAAGATCGCCCGCTCGCTGGGCGCCCTGACCATCGGCGTCGTCACCCGGCCCTTCACCTTCGAAGGCCGGCGTCGGGCGACCCAGGCGGACGCCGGGATCGCGTCGCTGCGCGAAGAGGTCGACACCCTCATCACCATTCCCAACGACCGACTGCTGTCCATCAGCGACAAGCACGTCAGCGTGCTCGACGCGTTCCGCTCGGCCGACCAGGTGCTGCTCTCCGGTGTCCAGGGCATCACCGATCTCATCACCACACCGGGTCTGATCAACCTCGACTTCGCCGACGTCAAGTCCGTCATGCAGGGCGCGGGCAGTGCGCTCATGGGCATCGGCTCGGCCCGCGGCGAGGACCGCGCGATCCAAGCCGCCGAGACGGCGATCTCGAGCCCGCTGCTGGAGGCCAGCGTGGACGGCGCGCACGGCGTGCTGCTGTCCATCCAGGGCGGGTCCGACCTCGGCCTTTTCGAGATCAACGAGGCCGCGCGGCTCGTGCAGGAGGCGGCGCACCCGGAAGCGAACATCATCTTCGGCGCCGTCATCGACGACGCGCTGGGCGACGAGGTCCGCGTCACCGTGATCGCCGCCGGCTTCGACGGCGGCGCACCGACCCGGCGCCGGGACGACCGCGCGCTCGGGCAGGTGTCGGGCCGATCAATGGCCGCGTCGAGCGGCGGTCAGGGCGCGTCGCGCCCCTCGTCGCCGGTGTCGGCCCCGGCTGCGCGGCACCCGGTGGACGCCGGCTCGTACTCCGAGTCCCGGTCTCCGGTCGCCGGCTACGCGGAGTCGCCCCGGCGTGGGCTGGGCGAGTACGGCGCCGCCGATGCCGCCGTCGGTGAGGCCGGCCGGCACGAGACGCGTCAGGACACACGTTCCGACACTCGGCACGGTGCTCCCGCCGGTGCCGGCGGGAACGGCCTGCCGCCCGTCTCCTCCCCAGGTGCGGGCGTGCCGACGGCCGGGTCCGCGTCCCCTGCCCACGTTCCCCCTCCCGGAGCCGGGGCATCCCGCGCGTCCGGCCGGGACACCGGAAACGGCTCGGGGTCCTATCCCGACGGGGAGCCGGCCGTCGTGCACGAACGCGGGCAGCGTTTCGTCGAGCTGCCGCCCGAGCCACGCACCACGCCCCGTTCTACGCCGCGGCCCATCGTCGTGGACGACGATCTCGACGTGCCCGACTTCCTCAAGTAGCCCGGACGGGGTTACGGTCCCAGCTCGTGACCGTGCATCCTCGGGCATCCGAGGAACCCTCCCCTTCGAGCGCCGCTGCGGGCCGCGCGCAGGCCCTCGAGGTGCTCGAGGCCGATCTCGGCGTCGGGGTCAGAGCCGGGTTCACGACCCGCGCCGGGGGCGTGTCGAGGGACGCGTGGACGGGCCCGAACCTCGGCCTGTACGTGGGCGACGACGCCGACGCCGTCCGGCGCAATCGCGAGCTGCTCGCCGCGTGGGCCGGCGCTCCGGTGAGCTTCGCCCGGCAGACGCATGGCACCGGCGTGGCCGTGCTGCCGGCCGGCTACCGCGCGGACGCCGGCGCCGCAGCCGTCCCGGAAGCTGACGCGGACTGCCTGGTCACCGCACAGCGTGGGTGGCCCGTGGGCGTCCTCGTCGCCGACTGCGTGCCGGTGCTGCTCGCCGATCCGTCGGCGGGCGTGGTGGCGGCGGTGCACGCGGGGCGACGCGGCCTCCTCGCCGGCGTCCTCGCGTCGGCCGTCGAGGCGCTGACCCTGCTGGGCGCGCAGCCCGGCGCCGTCCGCGCCGCCATCGGGCCCGCGGCCGGCGGTTGCTGCTACGAGGTGCCGGCCGACCTGCAGGAGCAGGCGTGTGCCCGGCGCCCCGAGCTGCAGGCCACCACGACGTGGGGCACGCCCGCACTCGACCTGCGTGCCGGTGTCGTCGCCGAGCTGTCGGACCTGGGCATCGCCGACGCCCGCCTGGTGGGCGGTTGCACGATCGAGGACTCCTCCTTCTATTCGTATCGGCGATCCCCCGTCACGGGTCGCTTCGCCGGGGTCGTCACGCTGGTGCCGTGACGGTCCGCGCACCTGTTCCCGACGACGCCGGCTCGCGACGCGACGAGATCGCCTCCGGGCTCCACCGGGTTCGCGAGCGGATGGCGCGTGCCGCCGCGGCTGCAGGGCGGGATCCGGGCGACCTCACGCTCGTCGTGGTCACGAAGACCTATCCGCCGTCGGACGTCGCCCTGCTCGCCTCGCTCGGCATCCAGGATGTGGGCGAGAACCGCGACCAGGAGGCGGCACCCAAGCACGAGGCCTGCTCTCGGCTCGGCCTGCGCTGGCATTTCGTCGGGCAGCTGCAGTCGAACAAGGCGCGGTCGGTGATCGGGTACGCCGACCTGGTGCACTCCGTCGACCGGCCGTCGCTCGTGCGTGCGCTGAACGGCGCAGCCTCGCGTCGCGGCCGGGCGCTCGGGTGCCTGGTGCAGGTGAGCCTCGACGCAGACCCGCGCCGTGGGGGCGTGCCGATTCCGGACCTTCCGCCCCTGGCCGAGGCCGTCGCCGCGAGCGAGCACCTTCGGCTGCGGGGCGTCATGGCCGTCGCCCCGCAGGGTGCCGATCCGGGACGCGCCTTCGCCGTCCTGCCCGATCTCCTTGGGCTGGTCCGTGAACACGCTCCGCAAGCAAACGTGATCTCCGCCGGGATGAGTGGGGATTTGGAGGCTGCTGTGACTTCTGGGGCGACCCACCTGCGTGTCGGAAGCGCGATCCTCGGTCCGAGACAGACGCTCCGGTAACGTCGGCGACCGTGGGTGACGACGAGGCGAGGAGCACCGATGGGCGGCGCACTACGTAAGACCATGGTGTACCTCGGCCTGGCCGAGGACGACGGGCGGTACGAGTCGTACGACGTCGAGGAGGACGTCGAGTACGACGCGGACGACGACGTCGCGGACGCGGGCTTCGTCGAGCCGCATCGCGCGGAGCCGCGTGCAGAGTCGAGGCTGGAGGAGCGTCGGTTGGACGAGCGCCGCGCGGCAGTGACGCCGATCGGTCGGGCCCACATGAGCCGGGTGGTGGCGGCGTCCGCACAGGTCAGCACCGAGCTGCACCGCATCACCACGATCCATCCCCGTACGTACAACGAGGCCAAGACGATCGGCGAGGCGTTCCGCTCCGGCGTGCCCGTGATCATGAACCTGGGCGACATGGCGGACGCCGACGCCAAGCGTCTCGTCGACTTCGCGGCAGGACTCGTCTTCGGGCTGCACGGCGCCATCGAGAAGGTCACCAGCAAGGTGTTCCTGCTCTCTCCGGCGCACGTCGAGGTCGCCCCCGCGGACGTGCCGCACGTGCCGGAGCGCACGTTCTTCAATCAGAGCTGACGGGTTCATCATCAGAGCGCTGAGCGGAGGAGGAGGCCGGTCGACTCTTCGAGGGGAACCCCGGGCTCCCGCCGGGCGTTCGCGAGATGCCGGGAGTGCGCGTCTACGATCGACTGGTCAGCGTCGGCGCGTACCCACGTGCGCCGCCGTCCGCGGCCCCGCCCCTGCCGACATCCGATGGGAAAGACACCGTGTCGCCGATCCACGCGGTACAGACAGTGCTGTACCTGGTGGTGTTCCTGTTCTTCGTCGCGCTGATCGTGCGCTTCGTCTTCGACTGGATCCAGTACTTCTCCCGGGACTGGCGCCCTCGCGGCCCGGTCCTGGTCTTCGCCGAGGGCGCCTACTCCGCCACCGATCCTGCGGTGAAGGCCCTCCGTCGGCTGCTGCCGCCGCTGCCGCTGGGCGCCATCCGGTTGGATCTGGCCTTCCCGGTGCTGATGATCGTCACCATCATCCTGCTGGGGGTCCTGGCCCCGTAATCGGGCCCTGGTGACCGGCGCGACCGGCTGAGTCGCCCACCCGGACGAGCAGCGGACGGCGCGGCGTAGCTGCTTGCTCACATCCCGCTGACATGTACTATCCGTGTTGTCGCGGTCACTCAGAGTCTATGCACGTTCCGGGGGACGTGCCTGTTCGATAACCCCCCCGGCATCCGATACGGTGACACGGCGACGCCGATCCGCCGACCTAGTCTCTCCCGCGAGGTGACCAAGCATGGCTCTGACGCCAGAGGACGTAGTCAACAAGCGCTTCCAGGCGACCAAGTTCCGCGAGGGCTACGACCAGGACGAGGTTGACGACTTCCTCGACGAGGTCGTCAACGAGCTCCGTCGCCTCAACGAGGACAACGAGGATCTCCGCGCCAAGCTGGGTGCGTGCGAGCGTCGCGTCGGAGAGCTGTCCCGCGCCACGGTGTCCCGGGAGGGCAACGACGAGCCGGCGATGCCGACCCCGGCTCCGCAGCCGGTCGTCCAGGAGCCGGTACGGCCGCTCGCGGCGGCCATGAGCGGGGCGATGGAAGGCGGCCCTGGTGGCCCGCAGGAGGCCGCCGGCATGCTGGCCCTGGCCCAGAAGCTGCACGACGAGTACGTCCGCAACGGCGAGCAGCAACGCGATCGCATCGTCGCCGAGGCGCGCGAGCACGCCACCCGGCTGGTGCGCGAGGCCGAGGAGAAGCAGCGTCAGACGCTGGGTTCCCTCGAGCAGGAGCGCTCCCTGCTCGAGCGCAAGATCGACGAACTGCGCGCCTTCGAGCGCGAGTACCGCAGCCGTCTCAAGTCCTACCTGGAAGGGCAGCTCCGCGAGCTCGAGTCCAAGGCCGCGGTCGTGCCCAACCGTTCCCCGCAGCCGACCCCGAGCCTGGCCGGCAGCGCCCCGATGGGGTACGGCAACGGCCCGCTCCCGACGCGCGGTGCGTACGCCGCGGAGCAGGCCGGCGAAGCAGCCGGGCAGGGCTACTCGTTCGGCGACCGAGCCTGAGGGTGCTCGCCCACCGGCTGCGGCGTCCTGCCGGCCCGGGCGAGCAGGCGCTGAGCTGACGTTTCAGCACCGGACGGCGGTCCAGGTGGTATCCGCGCGGGAGCGGGCTACCTGGGCCGTCGTCGTTTGTCCTCTCGTTCGGGGAATGACGTGACCGGGTGTGGTGCGTTGAGCACAGCCGGGGGACGACCTATCCTTCCGGGACCGTCGATGCCTGCTCGCCGCAGGCTGGGAGGAACCCATGCCAGACCGCAAGTCCGCGGAGCAGGCCTCTGTTCAGTCGGCGGTCGACCCGTCGACGGTGGCTGTCGCGCCGGGCGAGACCCCGTGGACGGAGGCCGAGCTCGCGGAGCAGCGCGCCGTGCTCCTCGCCGAGCTGGGCCGGATCGAGAGCGAGGTGGCCTCCCTCCAGTCCGCGCTCTCCGATGTGCTGCGCGACGGCGGCGACGGCGCGGGTGACGACCAGGCCGACACCGGGGCGAAGGCGTTCGAGCGCGACCAGGAGATGACGCTCCTCGCGAACGCCCGGGACATGCTCTTCCAGACCCGACACGCGCTGGAGCGCATCGAGGCAGGCACGTACGGCACCTGCGAGAACTGCGGCAGCCCGATCGGCAAGGCCCGGCTGCAGGCGTTCCCGCGCGCCACGTACTGCGTCGCCTGCAAGCAGAAGCAGGAGCGTCGCTGAGCGCTCAGCGTGCGTCCGCGGAGCTCCCAGGAGGGCCGCACCTCGGGTCATGGGACCCTGAAGACACCATGGATCCCACTCGCGCGAGCCGGACCAGCCCCGATGCCCGGGCCAGCCGCTCCACCTCCGACTCGACGTCGACGCCGGCGCGCTCCCCCCGTGCCCACCCAGGTCTCGTTGCCGCGTTGCTCGGCATCGCCGCGGTCGTCGTCCTGCTGGACCAGCTCGCGAAGGCATGGGCGGTGCGGGTCCTCGCGGACGGCCGGACCATCGATGTCGTCGGATCGCTCGTGCAGCTGCGGCTGTTCCGCAACCCGGGCGCCGCGTTCTCCTTCGCCACCGGCACGACGTGGATCTTCACGATCATCGCCACCGTGGTCAGCGTGGTCATCGTGCGCATCTCGCGGCGTCTGGGCAGCGCCTGGTGGGCCCTGGCGCTCGGGCTCCTGCTGGGCGGTGCCGTCGGCAACCTCCTCGACCGGCTGCTCCGCGAGCCCGGCTTCGCCCGCGGCCACGTCGTCGACTTCATCGACCTGCCACGTCTGTTCGTGTTCAACCTCGCCGACGCCTCTATCACGGTGGCTGCGGTGCTCATCGCGCTCCTCGGGCTGCGTGGCTTGGGCATCGACGGGACGGTTCACGATCGCGGCTCCGGCGACCGATCGTGATCTGGATCGTGGGCCGCGGATGACGGTCCGCTCGCTCCCTGTGCCCGACGGGCTGGTCGGTGAACGCCTGGACGCCGCGCTCGCGCGGCTCCTCGGGCTGTCTCGTTCCGCCGCCGCCGATCTCGCCGATTCCGGCGGCGTCCGGGTGGACGGCCGGCCGATGGGGAAGGGGGATCGCCTCCGGGCGGGGAGCTGGCTCGACGTCGAGTTGGCGCCGGTTCCGGCTGCGACGGTCGGGACGCCCGACCCGGTCCCCGGTCTGCGAGTCGTCTACGACGACGACGATCTCGTGGTCGTCGACAAACCCGTCGGCGTCGCGGCCCACCCCAGCCCGGGATGGACCGGGCCGACGGTCGTTGGCGGGCTCGCCGCCGCCGGCTATCGGATCGCGACGTCGGGCGCCGCCGAGCGGCAGGGCGTCGTCCACCGGCTCGACGTCGGCACCAGCGGGCTCATGGTCGTGGCCAAGAGCGAGTACGCCTACAGCCGGCTCAAGCGGGAGTTCCGCGACCGGACGGTCGACAAGACCTACCACGCGCTGGTCCAGGGCCACCCGGACCCGCTGGTCGGAACGATCGACGCTCCGATCGGGCGGCATCCGACGGCGGACTACAAGTGGGCGGTCGTCGCGTCGGGCAAGCCGAGCGTCACGCACTACGAGGTCCTCGAGGCGTTCCCGGCGGCCAGCCTGGTGCAGGTGCACCTGGAGACGGGGCGTACCCACCAGATCCGCGTGCACTTCGCCGCGCTGCGGCACCCGTGTGTCGGCGATCTCACGTACGGCGCCGATCCTCGTCTCGCCGACCGGCTCGGCCTGACGCGGCAGTGGCTGCACGCGGTCCGGCTCGGGTTCACCCACCCGACCACCGAGCACTGGATGGAGTTCGAGAGCCCGTATCCACCCGACCTCGAGATCGCGCTCGAACGGCTCGCTTCGCTCTAGCCGCCGCTCGTGCTGCGGATGTAGAGCGTGACGACGACGCCGATCAGGATCACCGCGGCGAGAACAGCAGTTGTGATCTTGACGACGCTGTAGGGCCGCTCACCGACCACCTCGCCGGTGTGAGCGTTGACGAACACCTGGTACGTGGTGCCGGCGTAGAGGTACGCCGCGATCCAGATCGGCAACAGGACGAGCTTGAACATGATGTGCGCGTACCGCACGTCCAGCGACGAGACACGCTGCTCGTCGCCGCCGATGTCGTCGCGGCAGTCGCCCTCGATGACGTTCTCCATCTGCTGCTTCGCCATCGACAATCCCTGGTCGGGCTCGACGTCGTACCGAAGCGTCTGGTACCCCGCCAGGTAGTCGGGCTGGTAGGGCTGGACGTTCTCCAGGGGCCAGGGTGCCAGGTCCTCGATCCGGTTCGGGGGCAGTCGGGTGGAGCCGGGGACCAGGACGTCGTCGAAGTCGCGCCCCA
>Ga0081540_1002283_pt1 | contig 15742 bp, 13 predicted proteins | sample TabmetS2T1R1_FD_71024 | JGI IMG/M metagenome (GOLD analysis project Ga0081540, IMG submission 71024) | Tabebuia heterophylla rhizosphere microbial communities from the University of Puerto Rico - S2T1R1 | ecosystem: Host-associated > Plants > Roots > Rhizosphere ... | reverse complement strand
GCGTCGGTGCGCTCCAGGGCCCTCGTCGGCAGCCACGCCACCCGCTATACCGTCACCCCCCAAGGCCCGGTTTCGACCGGCCGGTAACTTCCCGTCATTCCGGGGCGCAGGCGAAGCCTGCGAGCCCGGAATCCATAACCCCAGCCGGTCGAAGATTGACCGATCGAGCCAATTGGCTCCTCTTGCGGTTATGGATTCCGGGCTCCCTCGCTGCGCTCGGTCCCCGGAATGACAGAATACGAGGAATGAAATGACCGTACTGGAGCGTCCGCAACCGCGTCCCGGCGTGCTCAAGATCCAGGCCTATGTGCCGGGCAAGAGCAGCGCGCCCGGCGTCGCGAAAGTGTTCAAGCTCTCCTCCAACGAGACGCCGCTCGGCGCGAGCCCGGCCGCCATGGAAGCCTACGCGGCGGTCGGCAAGCATCTCGAGGACTATCCGGACGGCGCGTCGCATGATCTGCGCGATGCGATCGGCAAGGCGCTCGGGCTCGATCCGGCGCGCATCGTCTGCGGCGCGGGCTCGGACGACATCCTGAACCTGATCGCGCGCGCCTATCTGAAGGATGGCGACGAGGCGATCCACACCACGCACGGCTTCCTGGTCTATCCGATCGCGACGCTCGGCGCCGGCGCGACGCCCGTGATCGCGCCCGAGAAGGACTTCACGGCCGATGTCGACGCGATCCTCGCCAAGGTGACGGAGCGCACCAAGGTCGTGTTCCTGGCGAACCCGAACAACCCGACCGGGACCTACATTCCGTTCGACGAGGTGAAGCGGCTGCACGCGGGCCTGCCGAAGCATGTGCTGCTCGTGATCGATGCAGCCTATGCCGAATACGTGCGGCGCAACGACTACGAATCCGGCATCGAGCTGGTCGCGACCTCCGAGAATGTCGTGATGACGCGCACCTTCTCGAAAATTCATGGCCTTGCGGCGGCGCGGGTCGGTTGGGCTTATTGTCCGCCGGATGTCGCCATGGTGCTGAACCAGATCCGCAGCCCGTTCAATGTCTCGGGGCCGGGCATGGCAGCGGCGATCGCCTCGTTGAAGGACAGCGCTCACACCGATCGTGCCGTCCTCCATAACGAGGAGTGGCGCAACTGGCTGACCCGCGAAATCCGGGCGCTCGGCATCGGGGTGACGGAGAGTGCCGCGAATTTCGTGCTGCTGCATTTCGGCGAGGAAAAAGGTCGCGGCGCGAACGACGCGGATGACTTTCTCAGTGGGCGGCGCATTATTCTGCGGCGAACGGCGGCCTATGGATTGCCCGACGCATTGCGTCTGACGGTCGGGCTCGAGGCCGATAACCGCGCAGTGGTTGAAGCGCTCGGCGCCTTTGTGAGGGGGGAGCCGGCCTGATGAGCGCAGCAATTTATGATCACATCGCTCTGATTGGGCTCGGCCTTATTGGATCCTCGATCAGTCACGCCGTGCGCCGGGCAGGCCTTGCGAAGCGCATCACCGGGAGCGCCAGGACGGAGGCAACGCTGGCGACGGCCGAGCGGCTCCGGCTGTGCGATGCCGTTTACGCTGATCCCGCGGAAGCAGTAGAGGGTGCGGATCTCATCATATTGTGCACGCCGGTCGGTACCTATGGTGCTGTGACCGAGGCGATCGCACCAAAGCTTTCGCCGGGCGCCACCATCACCGATGTCGGCTCCGTCAAGGGTGCTGTCGTCCGGGACGTGTCTCCGTATATTCCCGATACCGTTCATTTCATTCCCGGGCATCCGATTGCCGGCACGGAATATTCGGGTCCAGAGTCCGGCTTTGCGGAGCTATTCGACGGCCGCTGGTGCATTCTCACGCCGCCGCCTGAGGCCGATCCGGCAGCAGTCGCGAAGCTGAAGCGTTTCTGGGAGTTGTGCGGCGCTTCCGTGGAGCTGATGACGCCCTCTCATCACGACCTGGTGCTGGCCATCGTCAGCCATGTGCCGCATCTCATCGCTTACAATATCGTCGGCACGGCCTCTGACCTGGAGCAGGTGACGCAGAAGGAAGTGATCAAATTCTCCGCTAGCGGCTTTCGTGATTTCACCCGCATCGCTGCGTCCGATCCGACCATGTGGCGCGACGTATTCTTGAACAATCGCGATGCGGTGCTGGAAATGCTCGGCCGTTTTGTCGAGGATTTGACCTCGCTGCAGCGGGCGATCCGCTGGGGCGATGGCGATGCGCTGTTCGATCTGTTCACTCGCACGCGGGCCATCAGGCGCAGCATCATCGAAGCCGGACAAGACACAGCGGCTCCCGATTTCGGCCGGCCCCACGGCCCAAAGACGGAGACAAAGAAGACGGCGTGACCGGCGAGGGCGATCTGTGGGTTTTCGGCTATGGGTCGCTGATGTGGCGGCCTGGTTTCCCCTATGAAGAGGCGGTGCATGCGATGCTTTACGGTGCTCATCGGGCGCTATGCGTTTATTCGCATGTTCATCGTGGCACGCCGCAGCACCCCGGCCTGGTGCTGGGCCTCGACAATGGCGGAAGCTGCGAGGGCATCGCCTTCCGCGTGGCCGCCGAGCATACGAGGGCGACGCTGACCTATCTGCGCCAGCGCGAGCAAGTCACCAACGTCTATCGGCCGGTATTGCGCTGGGTGTCGCTGAAACAGCCGGAGCCGGTGATGACACGGGCGCTATGCTATATGGTCGATCGCCGCCACCGCCAATATGCTGGAGCGCTGCCGCTTGCCGTTCAGGCGGCTCTTGTCCGGCGCAGCCGGGGCCGGTCCGGCAAGAATACCGATTATGTGGTGAATACCGTGCGGCATCTGCGTGAGTGCGGCATCGTCGATCAGCGGCTGGAACGGCTTATGCCATTGCTGGGAAGGCGCGGTCTTATTTGAACCCGATGCGGCTTTACCAGGAACCGCTTTGCGCCTACCTCAAAGGCAAGACAGGAGGACGATCATGTTTGATCAGACGACAAGACGCGGCAAGATCATCGAAGCCGTCATGCGCCTTGCCGCGACCCGCGGTTGGAGCGGTCTCTCGCTCGACGAGATCGCGAGCGAAGCCGGTATCAATCTCGCCGAGTTCCGCCAGGACTTTCAGTCCAAGGCTCAGATCCTCGTCGCCTTTACCCGTGCGATAGACGACGCCGTGCTGGCCAAGATCGGCCGTCCCGAACCTGGCACTGAAGTGCGCGACCGGCTGTTCGATGTGCTGATGACGCGCTTCGAAGTAATGGCGGCCTATAAGCCGGCACTGCGTCGCATCATGGACGACCTGCGCTACCGGCCGGGCGAGAGCCTGGTCCAGGCTGGCGCTGCGGGGCGCTCGATGTACTGGATGATGGCGGCGGCGGGTCTCGACGCGGACGGCCCTCGTGGCGCGGTTCGCATCCCCGGCGTGATGGGGATCTATGCCCGCGCTTTTGACATCTGGCTGGAGGACGACGATCCCGGTATGGCGCGGACCATGGCCGCGCTGGATAGCCGGCTGCGCCGGGCAGAGCGCATGGTGCGCCGCGTCGACGATATGCTTGCAGCCGCGAGCCAGCTGTTCTCGTCGCTAAAAGGGAAGGGGGCCCGTGAGAAAGCCTCTGAGGACACGCATTCTCCGGCGGCAACGCCGACCCCCGCCACCCCGCCGCCGGGCTCTCCTCCAACGGGTCCGGCCGGCACCGAATCCGGCCCCATGCCGGCAGTCTGAGAGGACTTGCGCAAATGGAGGGAAAGGCCGCGCGTCCGACGGTACGTTATGAGGATTTCGAGGCGGTCGACATTCGTGTCGGAACGATCGTGGAAGCGCAGCCCTTTCCCGAGGCGCGCAAGCCGGCGATAAAACTCTGGATCGATTTCGGCGAGCCGCTCGGCGTGAAGAAGAGCTCGGCGCAGATCACCCGTCATTACACGCCGGAGACGCTGGTTGGCCGCCAGGTGGCCGCTGTGGTGAATTTCGCCCCGCGTCAGATCGGGAAATTCATGTCGGAAGTGCTGACGCTCGGCTTCCCGGATGAGGAAGGGGAGGTGGTGCTGATAGGCCCCACGGTCCCCGTTCCAAACGGCGGCAAGCTGTTTTAGGTGTTGGGCGTCGACGGCTGCTCTTCAATGCTGTCGACTCGATTGGGATAGAAGGCGAGGTGATCCGCAATCTCAGCCACAGCCGGGTAAGGCGCCTCATAAGTCCAGACGGCATTCTCGGCGCGGCGATCGCCCAGCGCGATGCTGTAATACGAGCAATCGCCCTTATATGGACAGTAGGTCTCGTGCTGGCTCGGCACGAGCACGCTCATATCCACGTCGCCGCGAGGGATGTATTGCACCGCTGCGTAGCCAGCTTCGCGCAGTGTCAGCGCTTGGCACGTGTCGGCGATGACGCGCCCGCCGAACGTGACGACGACGCGGTCGGGGTTCTTCTCGATGGTGATGGGATGATCAGGGCCAGGGATCTTTACTGTCTTGGCAACTGCAACGCTCATGATCTCTCCTGCGCTGAGCTGGTTTGATCCTGCTCAGGTCGGAGTGCTCGCGCGGAATTCAAGAACATTCAGCCGCCGCCGATGCCTTCGATGATCTTGCCGCTACCGCCGCAGCTCGGGCACGGGCGATCGCCTACGCGGCCTGTTCCCTGGCAATCGGGGCAAAGGTTTTCTCCGGTGCCTGGCGTGGCCGGAGGGGCTTCATCACCAGGAGCGGGGTTCCCAATACCGGGCATCTGCTCTGGCTTGGGCGGATTGGCGTTGCTGGGTCTGGACGTGGGCTGCCCTCCGAAAACGCGGCAAACCAGCCCTCGCTGGCTGCGGCAATATTATGCTTGAGGACTTGAACGGGAGCAGCGAAACATTAGTTCCGTCTTGGCAGATGAGGGTGATGGAGCGGGTGATGGGAATCGAACCCACGTCTTGAGCTTGGAAGGCTCTTGCTCTACCATTGAGCTACACCCGCATGACCGCCGACTTTAATGAAGGCGCGTCCCAAGTCAAAGCGAAACCCGTCCTTCCTCGCATCGCGATAAGGGGCGGGGCCAATGATGGTGTGAACCGAGAAATTGAAAAAATTTCACAGCGCTATTGAAAATACCTGTGAAAATCTCCATTTCTGGGTAACTGGGGGTTTTGCTGAGGTAAATTGGCCCTAGCCAGCCCTTGTGGTTTGTGTTAGTCAACCACCCTCAGCGCCTTAAAAAGACTCGAGCTTTGTGCATCTTGCCACGATTTTCCGGATAGGGTCGGTGTCGATGGCTGATGCCTTCTGCTTTTGTTGATGGGTGCTTTTACGTGGCTCCATAAAGGAGTGTAGCTCAATCGGCTAGAGCACCGGTCTCCAAAACCGGGGGTTGGGGGTTCGAGTCCCTCCACTCCTGCCACTGGCGGCTAAGGTTGCGCGAACTGGTCGGGCGCACTTGCGGGGATCGGGGCCGAGAAGGTTGCATTTTCCAAGATGGCGAAGACAAATCCTTTCGAATTTCTGCAGCAGGTCAGGGCCGAGACAGCAAAAGTCACGTGGCCGACGCGGAATGAAACGGTCATAACCACCATCATGGTGATCATTATGGCCATTCTGGCGTCGATTTTCTTTCTTCTCGCCGACAGTGTGATGAATTGGGGGGTAGGCCTGCTGTTGGGGCTGGGCCATTAGCTTAACGCCTCGTTTAACAAGCAAGAGTAAAAACCATGACGAAGCGTTGGTATATTGTTCATGCCCACTCGAATTTCGAGAAGAAGGTCGCCGAATCCATCAAGGAGCGCGCCAATTCCTCAGGTCTGTCGCATCTCTTCGAGGAGGTGCTGGTGCCCATGGAAGAAGTCGTCGAGGTGCGACGCGGCCGCAAGGTGAGTACTGAGCGCAAGTTCTTTCCAGGCTATGTGCTCGTGAAAATGGACATGACCGATCAGGCCTATCACCTGATCAAGAACACGGCAAAAGTCACAGGGTTCCTCGGTGCAAACAACAAGCCGACGCCGATCACCGAAGAAGAGGCGATGCGGATTCTGCACCAGGTGAAGGAGGGCGTTGATCGTCCCAAGCCCACGGTGACCTTTGAAATTGGTGAGCAGGTGCGTGTCGCTGACGGGCCGTTTGCTTCGTTCAGCGGCCATGTCGAGGAAGTCGACGAGGAGCGCGCACGGCTCAAAGTCGCAGTTTCCATCTTCGGCCGGGCGACACCGGTCGAGTTGGAGTACGGCCAGGTCGAGAAGGTTTAGCGACCGGGGCCGAGTCTTGCGGGAGGGTTTGAGAACCCTGCCATGGTTCTCGAAGCCCGTACCGCATCCCCGAAACGAAAGCCTTAAGTAGGCTTGCAAAGGGCAGAAAATGGCAAAGAAAGTCGTAGGATCACTTAAACTCCAGGTGCCGGCCGGCCAGGCCAATCCGTCGCCGCCGATCGGGCCGGCGCTCGGCCAGCGCGGCCTCAACATCATGGAGTTCTGCAAATCGGTGAACGCTGCCACCAAAGAGATGGAGCCGGGCTCGCCTGTTCCGGTGATCATCACCTACTACCAGGACAAGTCGTTCACTTTCGAGCTCAAGACACCGCCGGCGAGCTTTCTTTTGAAGAAGGCCGCGAAGGTGAATAAAGGCGCAACCGAACCGGGCAAGGCTGCCCCCATCGGTAAGGTGACGATGGACCAGGTCCGCGAGATCGCCCAGGTGAAGCTGAAGGATCTCAATGCGAATAGTGTGGAGCAGGCCATGAAGATCATTGCCGGTTCCGCTCGTTCCATGGGATTGACGGTTGAAGGCTGAGCGCGATGGCTATCTTAGGTAAACGTTTGAAGGCGGCGCGCAGCGGTATCGACCGTGCCAGGCTCTATGCTGTCGATGAGGCGGTGAAGCTCGTCAAGGAGCGCGCCAAGGCCAAGTTCGACGAGACGATCGAGATCGCGATGAATCTCGGTGTCGACCCGCGCCATGCCGACCAGATGGTGCGCGGCGTGTGCAATCTGCCGAACGGCACCGGCCGTACCGTGCGTGTTGCAGTGTTCGCGCGCGGCGCCAATGCCGAGGCGGCAAAGAAGGCCGGGGCCGATATCGTCGGGGCGGAGGATCTCGCCGAAGAGATCCAGAAGGGCAACATCAATTTCGACCGCTGCATCGCGACGCCCGACATGATGCCGCTGGTCGGCCGCCTGGGTAAGGTGCTGGGGCCACGTGGCCTGATGCCGAACCCGAAGGTTGGCACCGTGACAACAGACGTCGCCGGAGCCGTCAAGGCGGCCAAAGGCGGCGCTGTCGAATTCCGCGTCGAGAAGGCGGGCATCATCCATGCCGGCATCGGCAAGGCGAGCTTCACCGAAAAGGCGCTTGCGGAAAACGTCCGCGCCTTTGCCGATGCGGTGATCAGGGCCAAGCCGACCGGCGCGAAGGGGACTTTTGTGAAGCGCATCTCGCTCTCGTCCACGATGGGACCGGGTCTGCGCATCGAACCGGCGAGCGTTACGGGAGCGCAACTGACGGGTTAGACGATTGGAAACAAGCCGGTTTGCCGGCCCATGAGTTTCGGGTGCTTCTGTGCACCTGAAAACGCACCGGATGCTTTGCCGTGTCCGGTGCGCATACCTGTCCGAGACTGCAGGTGCCCGCGAGGGCTTAATGTCCTGCAATAGACGGGGAGCAAAGCTGATTACGCCAATTCCGTTTGGCGCCTGATCCGCTTCACGCCCTGGGACAGGCCTAGCTGTCGCTAAGCCCGATCTAGGGCCAGCGGCGTGATCAAACCGGCGGGAGGCCTTTGGCCAAACGCCACATTTGGAGAGACGCGGTGGATAGAGCCCAGAAGAGAGAGATGGTCGATGATCTCGGCCAGATCTTTGCCGAGTCCGGCTCTGTCGTGGTTGCACGCTACACCGGACTCACGGTGGCCCAGATGACGGATCTTCGCAGACGCCTCGGCGCTGCGGGGGGCCAGTTCAAGGTCATCAAAAACCGCCTCGCCAAAATCGCGCTCGACAACTCCGGCAACGGAGCTGCGCGGGACATGTTCGTCCAGCCGACCGGTATCGCTTTCGCGAAGGATCCGGTAGCTGCAGCAAAAGTCTCGGCCGAATACGCCAGGACGAACGACAAGTTCGTGATTATTGGCGGCTTCCTCGGCAAGGACACGCTGGATCAGGAGGGGGTGAAGGCGCTTGCTGCCATTCCGTCTCTCGACGAACTCCGCGCCCAGCTTCTTGGGGTTCTCAATGCGCCTGCCTCGAAGCTCGCCCGCACGCTTAACGCGCCGGCCGCGAGCCTCGCCTCCGTCATGGGCGCCTATCAGCGCAAGCTGGAAGGCGGTGAGGGCGGAGAAAGCGCAGCCGCTTGACCGCAGCGCGATGGAAAGCGAACGCAAACAAACGGAATTGAGGAACAGAAATGGCTGATATCGAGAAACTCTATGAAGAGCTGTCCAAGATGACGGTTCTGGAAGTCTCCCAGTTGGTGAAGCGCCTGGAGGAAGGCTGGGGCGTGTCCGCAGCGGCGGCCATCCCGATGGCGATGCCGATGGGCGGCGGTGCTGGCGCGGCGGCAGCTCCGGTCGAGGAGAAGACCGAGTTCGACGTGATCCTCGTCGAGGCCGGCGCTCAAAAGATCAACGTGATCAAGGAAGTGCGGGCCATCACCGCCCTCGGCCTCAAGGAAGCCAAGGACCTGGTCGAAGCCGCACCGAAGGCGATCAAGGAAGGTGTGTCCAAGGCCGAAGCCGAAGAGATCAAGAAGAAGGTCGAATCGGCCGGCGCCAAGGTCGACATTAAGTAGCAGTTGGAATTGGGCGGGAGGCGTCGAGCTTCCCGCCACCTAAGAACGCAACATCGACGGTTCCTGGCAATCGCTTATCCCAAAAAGCAGCGTTTGCCACGAGCCGTTACGAGTGACATGAGGAGATGAGATGGCGCAATCTTTCATCGGCCGCAAGCGAGTGCGCAAGCGTTTTGGACGCATCGCCGAAGTGGCCGAAATGCCAAATCTGATCGAGGTGCAGAAGCAATCCTACGACCAGTTCCTGATGGTCGATGAACCGCGGGGCGGGCGGCTAAATGAGGGTCTCCAGGCCGTCTTCGCCTCTGTGTTTCCTATAACAGATTTTTCCGGGCGTGCCCAGCTTGAGTTTGTCAGCTACGAGTTCGAGCAGCCCAAATATGATGTCGATGAGTGCCAGCAGCGCGACATGACTTTTGCCGCGCCGCTGAAGGTCAAGCTGCGCTTGATCACCTTCGACATCAACGAGGAGACCGGTGCCCGCTCCGTGCGCGATATCAAGGAGCAGGATGTCTATATGGGCGACATCCCGTTCATGACGTCCAACGGTACCTTCATCATCAATGGCACCGAGCGCGTCATCGTTTCGCAGATGCACCGCTCCCCGGGCGTGTTCTTCGACCACGACCGCGGCAAGACGCATGCCTCCGGCAAGCTCCTGTTCGCGGCGCGCATTATTCCCTATCGCGGCTCCTGGCTGGACTTTGAGTTCGACGCCAAGGACCTCGTCTATGTGCGCATCGACCGGCGCCGCAAGCTGCCGGTGACGACCCTGCTTTATGCGCTGGGGCTCGACGACGAGCAGATGCTCAACACCTTCTACGGCCGCATCGAGTTGCACGCCGACAAGAAGGGCAATGGCTGGCGCATGCCGTTCGTGCCGGAGCGCATGCGCGGCATGAAGCTGATCTATGACGTGCTGAACGCCGACAATGGCAAGGTCGTCATCGAGGCCGGCCACAAACTGTCCGCGCGCCAGGCCAAGAAGCTGGCCGAGGAAGGCCTGAAGACCGTGCTGATGCCGGATGCGGCGATCTATGGCCGTTATCTTGCGGAAGACCTCGTCAATATGGAAACCGGCGAGATCTATGGCGAAGCCGGTGACGAGATCGAGAAGGACTTGCTGGAGACGCTGGTCAAGGCGGGGATGAAGAATCTGCCGTTACTCGACATCGACCATGTCTCGACCGGCGGCTATCTGCGCAACACGCTGCACATCGACAAGAACAACACCCGCGAGGATGCGCTTCTCGATATCTACCGGGTGATGCGTCCTGGCGAGCCCCCGACCGTCGAGGCGGCCGAGGGCCTGTTCAACGGCCTGTTCTTCGATGCGGAGCGCTATGACCTCTCCGCGGTTGGTCGCGTGAAGATGAACATCCGGCTGGAGCTGGAGTGCCCGGATACGGTGCGCGTGCTGCGGCCTGAGGACATTCTCGCGGTGATCCGCACGCTGATCGCGCTGCGCGACGGCAAGGGCGAGATCGACGACATCGACCATCTCGGCAACCGCCGGGTGCGTTCGGTGGGCGAACTGATGGAGAATCAGTATCGCCTCGGCCTGCTCCGTATGGAGCGCGCCATCAAGGAGCGCATGTCTTCGGTCGATATCGACACGGTGATGCCGCAGGACCTCATCAACGCCAAGCCGGTTTCGGCCGCGGTGCGTGAGTTCTTCGGCTCCTCGCAGCTCTCGCAGTTCATGGACCAGACCAATCCGCTCTCCGAGATCACGCATAAGCGGCGTCTCTCGGCGCTTGGGCCGGGCGGTCTCACCCGTGAGCGTGCGGGCTTTGAGGTGCGCGACGTGCATCCGACCCACTACGGCCGGATCTGCCCGATCGAGACGCCGGAGGGCCCGAATATCGGCCTGATCAACTCGCTGGCGACCTTCGCCCGCGTCAATAAGTATGGCTTCATCGAGAGCCCGTACCGGCGCATCAAGGACCATAAGGTCACGGACGAGGTGGTCTATCTGTCGGCGACGGAAGAGGCACGCCATTATGTGGCGCAGGCCAATGCCGAGCTGTCGGATAAGGGCGAGTTTACCGAGGATCTGGTGGTTGCCCGCCATGCGGGTGACGTGCATCTGATCCCACCGAACCAGGTCGATCTGATCGACGTGTCGCCGAAACAGGTGGTTTCGGTGGCGGCTGCTCTGGTGCCGTTTCTGGAGAATGACGACGCCAACCGCGCCCTGATGGGCTCGAATATGCAGCGTCAGGCAGTGCCGCTGATCAAGGCCGAGGCGCCGCTCGTCGGTACCGGCATGGAATCAGTGGTCGCCCGCGACTCGGGCGCGGCCATTGCGGCGCGGCGCTCAGGCGTGATCGATCAGGTGGATGCGACCCGTATCGTTATCCGGGCAACGGACGAGACCGACCCGTCGAAGTCCGGCGTCGATATCTACCGGCTGCGCAAGTTCCAGCGCTCGAACCAGAACACCTGCATCAACCAGCGTCCGCTGGTCCGCGTGGGTGACCGGGTCGAGGCCGGCGACATTATTGCCGACGGTCCTTCGACCGATCTCGGCGATCTGGCGCTCGGCAAGAACGTGCTCGTCGCCTTCATGCCGTGGATGGGCTACAATTTTGAGGATTCAATCCTTATATCTGAACGGATCGTCTATGACGATGTGTTCACCTCCATCCACATCGAGGAGTTCGAGGTCACGGCTCGCGACACCAAGCTCGGACCGGAGGAAATCACGCGCGACATTCCGAACGTCTCGGAAGAGGCGCTGAAAAACCTCGACGAGGCTGGCATCGTCTATATCGGCGCTGAAGTGAAGCCTGGCGATATTCTGGTCGGCAAGATCACGCCGAAAGGCGAGAGCCCGATGACGCCCGAAGAGAAGCTCCTTCGCGCCATCTTCGGCGAAAAGGCGTCTGACGTTCGCGATACCTCGCTCAAGCTGCCGCCCGGCGTGTCCGGTACGGTGGTCGAGGTGCGTGTCTTCAACCGCCACGGCGTCGAGAAGGACGAGCGTGCGATGGCCATCGAGCGCGAGGAGATCGAGCGACTGGCCAAGGACCGCGACGACGAGCTGCAGATCCTGGACCGCAACGTCTATGGCCGTCTGCGTGAGTTCCTGATGGACAAGGAAGTCGCGCGCGGACCCAAGGGGATGCGCAAGGGCTCGACCGTCACCGCGGAGAACCTGACCGAGGTGCCGCGTAGCCAGTGGTGGGAAATCGCGCTGAAGGACGAGGCGCTGATGACCGGCATCGAGGCTGTTCGTCGCCAGTATGACGAGGCCAAGCGGCGCCTGGAGCAGCGTTTCGTCGACAAGATCGACAAGCTGAAGCGCGGTGACGAGCTGCCGCCCGGCGTCATGAAGATGGTCAAGGTGTTCGTCGCGGTGAAGCGCAAGCTGCAGCCCGGCGACAAGATGGCCGGACGCCACGGCAACAAGGGTGTGATCAGCCAGATCGTGCCGATCGAGGACATGCCTTACCTCGAAGACGGCGCACCGGTCGACATTGTGCTCAACCCGCTCGGTGTGCCAAGCCGGATGAATGTCGGCCAGATCCTGGAGACGCATCTGGGCTGGGCCTGCCGCGGCCTCGGTCGCATGATCGGCGACGCCGTGGAGCAGTTCAAGGCAGAGCACAGTCCATCTGGCCTGAAGAAGCTCCTGGGCACCATCTATGGCAAGGACGAACAGCTTGAGGATCTGAGCGACGATCAGCTCTTGGAACTGGGCGAGAATCTGCGTCAGGGCGTGCCGGTCGCAACACCGGTGTTCGACGGCGCAGGCGAAGCCGATATCGTGCGGATGCTGAAGCAAGCCGGTCTCGACAGCTCGGGACAGGTCACGCTGTTCGACGGACGCACGGGCGAGGCTTTCGACCGCAAGGTCACGGTGGGCTACAAATACCTGCTGAAACTCCACCATCTCGTCGATGACAAGATCCATGCCCGCTCGATCGGGCCGTACAGCCTCGTTACCCAGCAGCCGCTGGGTGGTAAGGCACAGTTCGGCGGCCAGCGTTTCGGCGAAATGGAGGTCTGGGCGCTGGAGGCTTACGGAGCGGCATATACCTTGCAGGAAATGCTGACAGTGAAGTCGGACGACGTCGCTGGTCGCACCAAGGTCTATGAAGCGATCGTGCGCGGTGACGACACGTTCGAGGCCGGCATACCCGAGAGCTTCAACGTGCTGGTGAAGGAAATGCGGGCGCTCGGCCTCAATGTCGAGCTGACCTCGGGACTGAATACACCGGCGGATGCGAAACCGCCGGTCTAGGGAATAGCGGCGGCCGGCGCGCAAGCGCCGGTCGTCATCGCCCTGACGGGAATGACGACACGAAGCGACGAACGGGATTGGAAGGTCTAACGCTGGGAATTGTTGAAGACGGGCTGGATTGCAGCCTCTGCCCGCCGGAAGCAACGCCTAGCAGGACGCTTGCCCCATAGGAGTTACGGATGAACCAAGAGATCACTAATCTCTTTGCTCCCCAAGTCCAGACTCAGACATTTGACCAGATTCGGATTTCGATAGCAAGTCCGGAAAAGATTTTGTCGTGGTCGTTTGGCGAAATCAAGAAGCCTGAGACCATTAACTACCGTACGTTCAAGCCTGAGCGCGACGGTCTTTTCTGTGCGCGCATTTTTGGTCCGATCAAGGACTACGAATGTCTGTGCGGCAAATACAAGCGGATGAAGTATAAGGGCATCATCTGCGAAAAATGCGGCGTCGAGGTGACGCTCACCAAGGTGCGCCGCGAGCGCATGGGCCATATCGAGCTGGCAGCGCCGGTTGCGCATATCTGGTTCCTGAAGTCGCTGCCGAGCCGCATCGGCCTGATGCTCGACATGACACTCAAGGATCTCGAGCGCGTCCTCTATTTCGAGAACTATATCGTTGTCGAGCCAGGCCTGACCGCCTTGAAGGAGAAGCAGCTTCTCACGGAGGAGGAGTATCTCAAGGCGCAGGAGGATTTCGGCGAGGACAGCTTCACCGCCGGCATCGGCGCCGAGTCGATCCGCGATCTGCTCATCGCCATGGATCTGGAAAAGCTCCGTGACGATATCCGCCTGGAGATTGCCCAGTCGACCTCTGATCTGAAGCCAAAGAAGCTGGCCAAGCGCCTGAAGGTGATCGAGGCGTTCATCGAATCCGGCAACAAGCCGGAATGGATGATCCTTACGCAAGTGCCGGTCATTCCGCCGGAGCTGCGCCCGCTCGTCCCGCTGGACGGCGGCCGCTTCGCCACGTCTGACCTCAACGACCTCTATCGCCGCGTCATCAACCGCAACAATCGTCTGAAGCGGCTGATGGAGCTGCGCGCGCCCGACATTATCGTCCGCAATGAGAAGCGCATGCTGCAGGAGGCCGTTGACGCGCTGTTCGACAACGGCCGCCGTGGCCGTGTCATCACCGGCGCCAACAAGCGGCCGCTCAAGTCGCTCGCAGATATGCTGAAGGGCAAGCAGGGCCGGTTCCGTCAGAACCTGCTCGGCAAGCGCGTCGACTATTCCGGCCGCTCGGTGATCGTGGTCGGCCCGGAGATGAAGCTGCATCAGTGCGGTCTGCCGAAGAAGATGGCGCTCGAACTGTTCAAGCCGTTCATCTATTCGCGCCTCGACGCCAAGGGCTTTGCCGCGACGGTGAAGCAGGCCAAGAAGCTGGTGGAAAAAGAGAAGCCCGAGGTTTGGGACATCCTCGACGAGGTGATCCGCGAGCATCCCGTGCTACTCAACCGTGCGCCGACGCTGCATCGCCTGGGTATCCAGGCGTTCGAGCCGGTGCTGGTCGAGGGCAAGGCGATCCAGCTCCATCCGCTCGTCTGCGCGGCGTTCAACGCCGATTTCGACGGCGACCAGATGGCCGTGCACGTGCCGTTGTCGCTGGAAGCGCAGCTTGAGGCCCGCGTGCTGATGATGTCGACCAACAACATCTTGCACCCCGCAAACGGCAGCCCGATCATCGTGCCGTCGCAGGACATCGTGCTTGGCCTGTATTATCTGTCGCTGCAGCGCGAGAACGAGCCTGGCCAGGGCAAGATGTTCGCCAGTGTGCAGGAGATCCAGCACGGCCTGGACAACGGCTTCGTCACGCTGCACGCCAAGATCAAAGCCCGCTATAGGGGCCTCGGTGCCGACGGCGAGCCGGAGGTCAAGGTTTACGAGACAACGCCAGGCCGGATGCTGCTGTCCGAAGTGCTGCCGAAAAAGCCCGGCGTCACCTTCGATCTGGTGAACCGCCTTTTGACCAAGAAGGCGATCGTCAAGATGATCGACGCCGTCTATCGCGGCTGCGGCCAGAAGGAGACGGTGATCTTCTGCGATCGCATCATGGCGCTCGGCTTCTATCATGCCTGCCGTGCCGGCATCTCGTTCGGCAAGGACGACATGCTGGTGCCTGCGTCCAAGACCAAGATCATCGGGGAGACCCAGGATCTCGTCCGCGATTACGAGCAGCAGTACAATGAGGGCTTCATCACCCAGGGCGAGAAATACAACAAGGTGGTCGATGCCTGGGCGAAGTGCACCGATCGCGTTGCCAAGGAGATGATGGACCGCATTTCCGCCAATGAGGTGGACAAGGAGACCGGGCGCGAGAAGCCCCTCAACTCGATCTATATGATGAGCCATTCGGGTGCGCGCGGCTCGCCGGCCCAGATGAAGCAGCTCGCTGGCATGCGCGGCCTGATGGCCAAGCCATCAGGCGAGATCATCGAGACGCCGATCATCTCCAACTTCAAGGAGGGGCTGTCGGTCCTCGAATACTTCAACTCGACCCACGGCGCTCGTAAGGGCCTCGCCGACACGGCGCTCAAGACGGCCAACTCCGGCTATCTGACGCGGCGTCTCGTCGACGTGGCGCAGGACTGCATCATCAACGAGCCGGATTGCGGCACCGACAAGGGCATCAAGATCTCGGCGGTGATCGACGCCGGCGAGGTAATCGTGTCGCTCGGCGACCGTGCGCTCGGCCGCACGGCGGCGGATGATGTCGTCGCCCCGACGACGGGCACGGTGATCGTCAAGGCCGGCCAGCTCATCGAGGAGACCGAAGCCAGGGAAATCGAGGACGCCCAGGTCCAGGAGATCCG
>Ga0081540_1002282_pt1 | contig 15746 bp, 15 predicted proteins | sample TabmetS2T1R1_FD_71024 | JGI IMG/M metagenome (GOLD analysis project Ga0081540, IMG submission 71024) | Tabebuia heterophylla rhizosphere microbial communities from the University of Puerto Rico - S2T1R1 | ecosystem: Host-associated > Plants > Roots > Rhizosphere ... | reverse complement strand
CGATATCTTCCCGCCAGGGAGCGGCGATGATCTGCACGCCAATCGGCATCGGCACCAGCGGAACCGGCACCGCGACCACGGGCAGGCCGATGAACGAAATCGGCTGGGTGTGGATGCCGATATTGGCGCGCACCGGCAGTTCGACGCCGTCGAGCACAAAGTTTACCTGCCCGAGCTTCGGTGCGATGCAGGGCGTGGCGGGCGCGATGATCACGTCGACCGACTTGAACAGCTCCAGCACTCTTGCACGATACCAGCGGCGAAATTTCTGCGCCCGATCGACCAGCGGCGCCGGCACCATGGCGCCGGCGATCAGGCGGTCGCGCACCGCCGGATCGAAGTCGTGGGCGCGCTGGCGGAGCCGGTCGAGATGCAGGGCGGCACCCTCGGTCGCGGTGATCAGATAGCCGGCCGCGCGCGCCCGCGCCGCCTCGGGAATCTCGATTTCGCGCGAGGCCCCGATCGCCTTCGCGACGCATTCAACCGCCGTGCTCGCTTCACGGCCGAGGCCCTTGCGGAAGTAGCCGCCCGCAACCGCGATGCGCAGTCCCTCGGCGCCGCGCTCGAGGCTCGGCATGGAGGGCTCGGGCGGGCGCGCCGCGCAGGCCGGATCATCCGGGTCGTGCCCCTGCATCGCGTCATACGAGAGCGCGAGGTCTTTCGTGGTGCGGGCGAACGGCCCGAGATGATCGAAGCTCGCCACGAACGGAAACGTGCGCGCCCGCGACAGGCGGCCATAGGTCGGCTTGAGGCCGAACGTGCCGCAGAATGACGACGGCACGCGGATGGAGCCGTTGGTGTCGGAGCCGAGAGCGAGCGGCACGAGGCCGCCGCTCACGGCGCCGCCGGAACCGCCCGACGATCCGCCAGTCATGCGGCCGAGGTCGTGCGGATTGCGTGAGGGACCGTCGTGCGCGTTCTCGCCGGTGAAGTCGTAGGCGTACTCGCCCATGTTGAGCGCGCCGACGAGGACGGCCCCGGCGTCTTCCAGCCGCGTGACCAGGGTGGCGTCATGGGCGGCCGGTGGGTGGTCGCGATTGATCTTGGCGCCGGCGAGCGTGGGAAGCCCGGCAATGTCGAACAGGTTCTTGACCGCAAACGGCACGCCGGCAAGCGGCCCGACCGGCTTGCCGCCGTCGCGCGCCGCATCGATGGCGGTCGCCTTGGCGATGGCCCGCTCCCGCGTCACGGCCGTGAAGGCATTGAGTGCAGGATCGTGTCGCGCAATCCGCGCCAGCGCCGCCTCGACCACGCCCACGGCCCGCTGGCCCTCCGCGACGGCGGCGGCAATCTCCGCGGCGGTGGCCCAGTCCATCCGGTCCTCAGGCCTCGAACACCGGTGCAGGCTCGATGTCGTCGGGCAGCGCGAACTCGGCGACGAGCGCGGCGTAACGCAGCGTTACTTGCAGGTGTGCGCGCACCGCCGGCAGCCATTCCGGCGCGATGGTCAGGTCGAGCGCAGCACCGCCCGCCGCGATGAAGTCATCGAGGGGATTGCGCGCGGCCTGGGGCATTACAGCGCCGCCGCGATGCGGCCGGGTTGGCTCGGGCCGAAATTCGGATGCGGGATCGCGGCCAGCAGGTCGCGCGTGTACTGCGCCTCGGGCGCTTCGAGCACGCGCTCGGTCGGCCCCTGCTCGACGATCTTGCCGGCCTGCATGACGATGACGCGGTCGCACAGCAGGCGCACCACATTGAGGTCGTGCGACACGAACAGGTAGCTCATGCCGAGCGACTCCTTGAGCCGCTGCAGCAGGTTGAGCACCACCGCCTGAACCGAGACGTCGAGCGCCGCGGTCGGCTCGTCGAGGATCACCAGGTCGGGATTAAGCGCAATGGCGCGGGCGATGCCGACACGCGCCTTCTGGCCGCCGGAGAGCTGGTGCGGGAAGCGGTCGAGCAGCTCGAGTGGCAGTCCCACCTCGCGCGCCAGGTCCTCGCAGCGCGCGCGGATTGCGCCGGCGCCCTTGAGGCCGCCCAATTGGATGAGCGGATCGGCAATGGCGCGCGCCGCCGTGAAGCGCGGGTTGAGGCTGTCGGTCGGATCCTGGAACACCATCTGGATGCGCTTGCGCAGCGGCAGCCGGGCGAACTCGCGCGCCGGAATATCACCGATGTCCTGGCCGTCGAACAGGATGGTGCCGTCGCTCTTGTCGATGAGCCGCATGATCATGGTCGACGTGGTGGACTTGCCGCATCCGGATTCGCCCACGAGGCCGACGCTTTCGCCGCGCTCGATGGTGAAGCCGATTCCGTCGACAGCCCGGAAGGTGTCGGGCTCGGGGCTCGGCTCGCGCCGCACCAGCTTGCGCAGTGCGCCGCCCACGCCTTCGAGCCCCTGGCGCGGGTATTCCTTGACGAGCTTCTCCACCAGCAGCAGCGGCGTGCGCTCCTCGCTGCGCGGATGGAGCTTGGCCACGGTGGCGGTCGGCGCGGCGTCCTCTTCCGGCAGCAGGTCGCGCAGCGACACCCCGGGACGAGGCGTTGCTCGCATCAGCTTGCGCGTATAGGCGTGGGACGGCGCGGTGAAGACGGCGCGCGACGTGGCCGATTCGACCACGCGGCCCTTTTCCATCACCACGATCTGGTCGCAGTAGGTGGCGGCGAGACCGAGGTCGTGAGTGATCAGGATGGTGGACATGCCGCGCTCGCGCGTCAGCTCGACCACCAGGTCCATGACGGCTTTCTGCGTGGTCACGTCGAGACCGGTGGTCGGCTCGTCGGCGATCAGTAGCTGCGGCTGGCAGGCGAGCGCCAGTGCAATGACGACGCGCTGGCACATGCCGCCCGAGAGCTCGAACGGATAGGCGTGGTAGCGCTCGCGCGGGCGTGCGATGCGAACCTGATCGAGGATGGCGATGGCGCGCTCGGTCAGCTCGGCGGATGACGCCTTCACGTGCTCGCGCAGCACGTCCTCGATCTGCCTGCCGACCTTGCGGATGGGATTGAGCGCGGCGCGCGGATTCTGAAAGATCATCGAAATCTCGCGGCCGCGCAGATCGCGCATCTGCTGTTCGTCCGCCGTGTGGATCTCGATGTTGGAGAATTTCACCGTCCCTTCGGCGATGCGGCCGGCGCGATCGAGGATGCGCAGCACCGCGTAGGAGGTGACCGATTTGCCCGAACCGGACTCGCCGACGATGCCGACGGTCTCGCCCTTGGCGATGGTGAGGTTGATCCTTTCCACGGCGCGCACGATGCCGCGGCGGGTGGAGAACTCGACCGTCAAGTCGCGGATATCGAGCAGCGGGAGCGCGGTCATGGCTGCTGCCTCATGTGCGCCGTTGCGGATCGATGATGTCGCGCAGGCCGTCGCCGAGCAGGTTGAAGCAGAACACCGCGATCATCAGGGCGGCGCCGGGGAAGAACGCGATCCACCACTCGCCGGACACGATGAAGGCGGCGCCTTCCGCCACCATGATCCCCCACTCGGGGGTCGGCGGGCGCACGCCGAGGCCGATGAACGAAAGGCCGGCGGCGTTGAGGATGGCGTATCCCATGGTGAGCGACATCTGCACCACCATGATCGGCATGATGTTGGGCAGGATGTGTCCCAGCAGGATGCGCGCCTCGGCGTTGCCGGAGAGCCGCGCCGCCAGCACGAAGCCGGCGTTGCGCCGCACATTGGCTTCGGCCCGCGCCACCCGCGCGTAGAGCGGGAAATTCACGATCGCGGTGGCCAGGATGATGTTCTGCACGGTGTTGCCGAGCGCCGCCACGATGCCCATGGCAAGCACGAACAGCGGGAAGGCCATGATGGTGTCGGCGATGCGGCTGACGATGCGATCAGTCCAACCGCCGAAGAAGCCCGCCGCCACGCCGGCCAGCCCGCCCATCAGGAACACCAGCACCACCGACGCGACCGCGATGAAGAAATCGAGCCGCGCCGCCACCACCACGCGGCTGAACACGTCGCGTCCAAGCTGGTCGGTGCCGAACCAATGGGCGGCAGAGGGTGGCTTCAGGGCCATGGCCGTGTTGCTGGCCAACGGGTCGTACGGAACCACATAGGGCCCGATGAGCGCCGCCAGCACGATGAGGACGAACAGGCCGAACGCGAAGCCGGTGACGCGGTTCTCGCCGATGACATAGCGGGCATGGCGGACCAGTGCACCGAGTCCGGTGGAGGGCCGCGCGATGGTGACCGGAATGTCGGTCATGCTTCCACCCTCACGCGCGGATCGATCAGCCCGTACAGGATATCGATGATGAGATTGAGCATGACGTACATCACCGCCATGGTGAGGACGAAGCCCTGCACCGGCGCAAAATCCGAGGCGATCAGGGCTTCGACGGCGAACGAGCCGATGCCCGGCCAGGCGAACACCTTTTCCACCAGCACGTTGGCGCCCAGCAGGAACGAGAACACCATGCCGAGCGTGGTCACCACCGGCAGCATGGCGTTGCGGAACGCGTAGGTGACGATCACCGTCATGGGAGAGAGGCCGCTGGCACGTGCGGTGCGCACGAAGTCGGAGGCGAGCACCGCCAGCATGGATGCCCGCGTCATGCGGGCGATCGGCGCCAGCGAGAAGATGCCGAGGGTCAGCGCCGGCAGGATCAGCTGCTTGAGGCTGGCGAGGAACACCTCGCCGTCGCCCGCAATGGCGCTGTCGATCAGGTAGAACCCGGTCACCTGCGGCGGCGCGCTGTAGAAGATATCGAGCCGTCCCAGCGGCGCCGGCGCCCAGCCCAGCAGGTAGTAGAACACATAGATGAGGATCAGGCCGGTGAAGAACACTGGCAGCGAGACGCCGGCAGTGGCGAGCACGCGGCAGGTATGGTCGACGAGCGAACCCGGCCGGGTCGCGGCCGCGATGCCGAGCGGCACCGCGATCGCCATCGACACCAGCAGCCCGAGGAGGGTCAGCTCGGCCGAGGCCGGCAGGCGCGTCCTGATCTCGGTGGCGACCGGCTGGCCGGTGGTGAGCGAATTGCCGAGATCGCCGCGCGCAAGGTCGCCGACATAGCGCCCGAACTGCATGATCAGCGGCTGGTCGAGCCCGAGGTTCTTGCGGATCTGCTCGATCGCTTCCTTGGTGGCGGCCGGGCCAGCGAAGTAGGCGGCGGGATCGCCGGGCAGCGCGCGCATCAGCAGGAACGTGACGATCACCACGCCGATCAGGCTCGGCACCGCCATCACCAGTCGCTTCGACACCATGCGCAGCATCGGATCAGCCTCGCTTGGCGCGCACCGCGTGCGTGCGCGCCTCGTTAGCCCTTGGCGAGGGTCCGGTAGTCGAGCTGGCGGTGGAACCAGTAGCGATAGCCGGACACGCTCTTCTGCATGGCGACGTTGAGGTAGGGCTGGAACAGCGGGATGCGCGGCACCTCATCGAACGCCTTGCCGACGAATCCGCGCACGCTCCTCTCGTAATCCGGGATGTCGCCTTCGGCCGCGGACTTGCGGGCGGCTTCGATCAAGCCGTCCATGTCCTTGTCCTGGTAGCTCATCGTGTTGAAGACGGCGTTCTGGCCGTGATAGCACCAGAAGAAGAAGTACTCCGGGTAATCCAGCCAGCCCGAGAAGAAGTTCACGATCATCGGCAGCTCCTTCTTCAGGAGCTCGGCGCGCCAGTTGGCGCCAGGAATCTTGTTGATCGTGGTCTTGATGCCGATCTGGGCGAGACTTTCCTGCAGCAGTACGCAGGCGGGCTCGCCGATGACCCCGAAGCCGAGATCGAACGAGATGGTTGTCTCGAACCCGTTCGGATAGCCGGCTTCCGCCAGCAGTGTCTTGGCCCGCGCCATGTCGGTGGCGTAGCCGTGCGGCGTCGGCCACACCGGATCGGGCGTATCCGTCTTGGCGCCGTACAGCGGATTGGCCAACCCGTACATCACCGCATCCATGATCTTCTGGTACGGGATCGCGTAGGCGACGGCCTGGCGCACCTTGACGTTATTGAATGGCGGGTTCTTGCAGTTCATGCCGAGGTACCAGATGCCGTTGCCGATCGGCGTCGTGGCGACGTTCAGCTTTCCGGCCTGCTTGAGCTCGGCGAAATCCTTGTTGGGCAGATCGAACGAGATGTCGGCGTCGCCGCGCTCGACCAGCGCGCGCCGGTTGCCGGCGGAAGGGACGATGCGCCAGATCACCCGGCGGAGCTTCGGCAGCGGGCCGCATTTCCAGTTGTCGTTGCGCTCGTAGATGACCTCGCTGCCGGCCTGCCAGCTGCGCACCTTGTAGGCGCCGCCGCCCGCGATATTGGTCCTGGTGTATTCGAGGCCCCACGGGTCCTTTTCGCTGGCGTGTTTCTTGATCAGCTCGGAGTGAAAGACGGCCGGCACGATCACGGCGAGATCCGGAATTGTCAGCTTGTCCTTGCGGATGAAGTCGACGCGGAACGTGTGGTCGTCGACCGCTACGAACTGCTCGGGCTTCTCCAGCGAGCCGGCCTTCATCTGGAAGGTGGGAAATCCGCCGACCGTGACGGCGCGGTCGAATGACCACTTCACGTCCTTGGCGGTGATCGGCGTGCCGTCGTGGAAGGTCGCATCGCGGCGGAGCTTGAACGTGATCGACATCGGCTCGGTCGACCACTCTTCCGCCAGCTCCGGCGTGAACTTGTCGCGGTCGTAGGACGCGGTGCCGTCGGGCAGCGTCTTGACCCCGTGCGACATCAGGCGGTCGTAGCAGTTCCACGATACCTCGTAGCCCGGGCGGTTGGTGCCGACGCCGTGGATGTCGAAGTTGTTCGGACCGCTCTCGGTCACGAACAGCAGCGTCTCCTGGCGTGACTGCGCCTTGGCGGACGACCAGACGGCCGGCGCCGTCACCGCGCCGGCAAGCGCGGCCGTGGACTTGAGGAAGTCGCGACGTTTCATGATGAGCCCCTCCCGCGGATCGCGGTCGAGGCTTCACCTTCAAGCGCTGTGCCAGATTCGGAGATCGAATGGGATGCCGGGTGCTAAGATGCTGGCGCCATGACGATTTATCGGCGCGCATCGGCTGATGGCGACGCCGCGCCGGCGCTGCGCATGCATCTGACGAACCGGCAATGCTTAAAAAGTAGGCGTCATGTCAAAGGCGACCTGAGCCCGCTCAGCTTACGGACTCAACGAACAGTATAATCGGCGGCAAGATGCCCGGATCGAGCGGCAGCGCTCGATCGGTGTAAGTCTTGAGATTGCCGTCCCGGTCGGCCGGCGCGGTCTTGAGCACGTGATTGGCCGTGCGCGCCGTGACCACGCGCGCATCCGGTCTCGCCTTGGCGAGCGCGTCGCGATGATCTAGCGACAGCTGCAGGTCGCGCGCGCCGTGAACGATCAGAACCGGGACGGACAGTTGAGCAAGCTCGATGCGCGGGTCGATGTTCAGCGCCGAGACGAGATAGGGCTGCACCGACGGACGAAAGACCGGGGCGAGCTCCGCCGGGACATCGTTGACGTGCTCGCCTCGCGCGAGCGCATCGACGATGCGCAGCGCCTGGCTGCGCAGATCGTCGCCGATCGGCGCGGCACGAAACTGGGCGCGCAAAATATCCGCCAGCGAACGTCCCGGTGCCGCCAGCAGCACCAGCCCGGACACCGCGACTTCGTGCGCGACCCGCATGGCGATGAGGCCGCCCTCGCTGTGACCGGCCAGCACGATTGCGGACACGTCGGCGCGTTGCGACAGCGCCCGCGTCGCCGCAATCGCATCCTTGACCATATCGTCGAACCGCAGGTCTTCCTCGCGCGCCACCCCACCCGCGCTCTCGCCGACGCCGCGCTTGTCGTAGCGCAGCGAGCGGATGCCGGAGGCGGCGAGGCCCGCCGCCAGGAGCCGGTACGCATTGGTCGCAATCAGCGGGCCGTTGCCGTCGCGGTCGGTCGGGCCCGATCCGGCGATGATGAGGACCGCCGGTCCGCGCGCCGGCCCCTTGGCCGGCAAGCCGAACGTGCCGGCGAGGCCGGCATCGGACCACGGTTCCTCGATCATCGCGGAATTCCCGCCGGCGGAATTCCCGCTGCAAGCCGGATTGGCCCGCAGCGCGAAGGCCCCGGCGATCAGGCCGATCGCGCGGCGGCGCGACGGCAGGTCGTTCGTCACGTCGGCGGGGTGGCCAGCACGTTCGTCACGTCAACGGGACGGCCAGCACGTGGTCGCGGAAGGCCGGGCGCTGCTCGATGGCGCCGAACCAGCGCTCGAGGTTCGCCATGGCGGGGCGGTCCGGCACCAGCTTGCGGAAACGGTAGGCGACGAGCGCGGGCGGGATGTCGCCCATGGAAAATTCCTCGCCGGCGAGGAACGCGCTCTTGCCCAGCGCGGCGTCGACCATCTTCATCGCGTCGGTGGTCTTCGCCTGCGATTCGGCGATGGCCTTGTGGTCGCGCTTTTCCGGTGGCGTGCGCACCAGGCCCCAGAAGGTGTGAAAGATCGCCGGGCTGGCGACCGTGAGCTGCCAGTCCATCCACTGGTGCGCCAGGGCGCGCGCCTTCGGGTCCTTCGGCTCCAGCGTGCCGGCGCCATGCTTGGCCGCCAGATAGCGGACGATGGCGTTCGACTCCCACAGCAGGAACCCGTCGTCCTCTTCCAAGGTGGGAACGAGGCCGTTCGGGTTCATGGCGAGGTAGGGCGGCTCCTTGTTCATGCCGAACTGTCCGCCGATGTCGATGCGCTCGTGCGCGAGCCCGAGCTCGCCCAGCGCCCACATCACCTTCTGCACGTTGATCGAGTTATTGCGGCCCCAGACCTTCAGCATCGAGTCACTCCAGCGGCCGCGCTTCTTCCGGCAGCATGATCGGGATGCCGTCGCGGATCGGATAGGCGAGCTTGGCGGCGCGGGAGATCAATTCCTGCTTGTCCGCATCGTATTCGAGCGTGCTTTTCGTGACCGGGCAAACGAGAATCTCGAGAAGCTTCGGATCCACGCTGCCGGCGGGTCGGTCGGAGGAAGTCGTCATGATCGGTCCTGAAGGTGGGGTGCGGCGCCTTATATCACGGGCTGCCGGCGCCGTAAGGTCGGTGCGGCCAGCCGTCGGCGGGTCGGCATGACCTGGCTCGCCGGCGTTGATGGCTGTCGCGGCGCCTGGATTGCGGCGTTCGTGCGGCCGCACGGCGACGAGGTGCGGATCGCGGTGGTGCCGCGGTTCGCCGACGTGCTCGACGCGCCGGAACAGCCCGCCGTCATCGCGATCGACGTGCCGATCGGGTTGCCGGAGCGTTCCGGCGCCGGCGGTCGCGCGGCCGAGAATGCCGTACGGCCGCTGCTCGGGCAGCGTCAGTCCTCGGTGTTCTCGGTGCCGTCGCGCGCGGCCGTCCATGCGGCCGATTACGGGGAGGCGTGCCGCGTCGCGCTCGCGACCTCCGATCCGCCGCGCAAGATTTCACGCCAGCTGTTCATGATCGCGCCGAAGATACGCGAGGTCGATGCGCTGCTGCGCGCCGACGCAACCGCCGCGCGCCGGACGTTCGAGGCGCATCCGGAGCTGGCGTTCTGGCGGCTCAATGGCGATCGCGCGCTCGATCAGCCGAAGAAGATCAAAGGGCAGTGCTACGAGCCCGGCCTGGCGCTGCGCCGCGGCCTGCTGATCGCCGACGGTCTGCCGGAGCCCGTTGTCAATGCGCCGCCGCCAAAAGGAGCCGGGCGCGACGATCTCCTCGATGCACTCGCGTGTGCGGCAGTGGCGCGGCGCCTGCATGCAGGCACCGCGCAGCCGTTTCCGCATCCCGTGCCGCGCGATGCGTTCGGGCTGCCGATGGCGATCTGGGCGTGAATTATTTCAGGAACAGGTAGGTCGCCGTGTAGGGAACGCGATTTTCCTGGTTGGCGTGCCCTTCGTCGCAGCCCTGCGCAGGCGCCACGCCGCCGGCGGTCGATACCCGCAGGATGGCCTTGGCCTGGGTCAGCTGACCGGAGCCTTCGTGCGATTTGACGTCGAGCAGCAGCCACGGAATGGCGTTGCCACCGGGCGCCGGGGCGTTCGCTTTCAGCGCGCCGACAACCTTGCCGCCGTCATTGCCTTCCCACGTCGGGCCGCCATAGTGCTTGCCGATCTTCTTCTTCTGGGTGTCGAACAGCTCGGCGTCCGGCGCCTTGAGGGTCCACGTCCAGGCGCCGGCCGGGTTCTTGCCGCAGATATAGACCTGATCACCGGTCGCCGGCACTTCCAGATAAACCGACATCCCGGACGGCTTGATGGCCGCCGGCAGCTGATCGATCGTCGGCGTCTGGGCGAAGCCCGACTGCGCCGAGATGGCGACCGCGAATGCCCCCATTGCGATCTTGACGAAGCTGTAACGCATATTGTCCCTCTTTTTGTTGAACGAACCTCCCGCGTTCACGCGGCCTTCTTCTTGGCCTCGATCAGCTTGCGGTTGACGAGGCACTCCGCGATCTGCACCGCGTTGAGCGCGGCGCCCTTGCGCAGATTGTCGGACACCACCCACATCACCAGCCCGTTGTCGACGGTCGGGTCTTCGCGGATGCGGCTGATGTAGGTCGCGTCCTCGCCGGCGGCTTCGTGCGGCGTCACGTAGCCGCCGGGCTCGCGCCGGTCGATCACCAGGCATCCCGGCGCGGTGTGCAGGATGTCGCGCGCCTCGTCGGCGCTGATCGGGTTCTCGAACTCGATGTTCACCGCCTCCGAATGGCCGATGAACACCGGCACGCGCACGCAGGTCGCCGTGAGCTTGATCTTGGGGTCGATGATCTTCTTGGTCTCGGCCACCATCTTCCACTCTTCCTTGGTGGAGCCGTCGTCCATGAAGACGTCGATGTGCGGGATCACGTTGAACGCGATCCGCTTGGGAAACTTCTTCGTCTCGACGTCCTGCAGCGAGTAGATCGCCTTGGTCTGGCGGTCGAGCTCGTCCATGCCGTCCTTGCCGGCACCGGAGACCGATTGATAGGTGGCGACGACCACGCGCGTGATCTTGGCGCGGTCATGCAGCGGCTTCAGCGCCACCACCAATTGTGCGGTCGAGCAATTCGGGTTGGCGATGATGCCGCGCTTGCGGAAGCCCGCCACCGCGTCGGCATTCACCTCCGGCACGATCAGCGGCACGTCCGCGTCGTAGCGCCAGCACGATGAATTATCGATCACCACCGCCCCGGCTGCCGCAATCTTGGGCGACCATTCCTTGGACACGGCGGACCCCGCCGACATCAGGCAGATGTCGACGTCGGAGAAGTCGTAGTGGTCGAGGGCCTTGCACTTGAGGGTGGCGTCGCCGAACGAGACTTCGACGCCCTGGCTGCGGCGCGAGGCGAGCGGCACCACCTCGTCCGCCGGGAACCGGCGCTCGGCCAGGACCTCGAGCATTTCGCGGCCCACATTGCCGGTCGCGCCGACGATGGCGATCTTGTAACCCATGATTAACTCTCCGGCGAAGTTCGCTCCCGGAGCGCTCGCTCTGGCAACCGGGACGCAAGCGCTTCTAGGCGAGAAAGCACGATAATTCAATGCCGCTGCCGCGAGGCGGGCGGCTTACCCGGGGGCAGTCACCGGACATGAGCGAGGGTTTCGAAAGGACGTTTGCCGTCCGGCGGTCAAGGGAGCCCGCCTGGTATGTGGCGGCGGTCATCCGTCACGGCCTATATCTGGTCGTCCTTCTCGTGCTCGGTGCGGTCGCGATCTCGGTGCTGATGGTCCCCAAGCTGATGGCCCCCAATGTGATGGCCCAGAACGGCGGCCCGAAGATCGTGGAGGATCGGCCAAGCTTGCGCCTGAACATCGAGCCGCTGGCGCGATTGCCGATCCGGTCACAGCTTCTGGCCGGCGACCGGTTCGGTCGCGCCGAGATGCACGAGTACGGCTCGATCTACAATCGCGACGTCAACTTCTCCCTGATCATGGGAATTCCGCCCGACGGTGCGGCTCTCACCAGTCATGCGATGCCGCATTTCTCCGATGTGCAGCTGATGCGCAACGCACGCACTGTATCGTCGTCGGTCCATTACGATCTGGAGACCCGCCTGGGCCTCATGCGGGCAACCGAGGTGCGCGTCGACAATGACGGCCAATGGAAGCAGTGCCTCACCTTCGTCAGCCGCTTCGACAGCATCGCGCTCTACATGATGGGTGCGTACTGTGACGCGAGCGGCACCAAGCCCAGTGCCGACAGGCTTGCCTGCATGTTCAGCCGTGTCGAGCTGGACGGGCCGGTCCCGTCGCGCGAGGCTGAGGCCTACCTGCGCGAGCGGCTGGACCATTCGTGGTCCTGCTCGGCGCACCCGGTGAGCCAGACCGTCGACACGCGCCAGCATCGTATTTCACCGTCGTCACGCTGGTCGACGCCGTCCGCCCAACAGCGCCGCTAGAGCATGATCCCGAAAAAGTGGATACCGGTTTTCGGAAAAGATCATGCTCCAACAATAGGACTTGGCCAGCATCGAGGACCAGCGATGCATAACCGGCCGCGCCCGCTACGTCGACGACATCGATTGGCGCATCAATGCTGGGCCGCAGTGGTGTTCCGCCGACCTCCGACTGTCCCTATGGTCGACCAACAGGTCGAATGTCCCTAGTCTCATATTCGAAGCAAAGCGGTCGCGTTACCAGCAAAGATTTTTGATTTGTCCTGTCGCTTGATCGGTGCGGTCCGGACGAATTCTACTCCTTCGACATTTGAATTGAACGGCCAATCGACCGCGAAAAGAATACGATCGGCTCCTAACTCCATCACCGTGCAGAGAAGCGCCGGCTGCGAGAAGTTGCCGCTCGTGGTCACGTAGAAGTGCTCGCGAAAACATTCCGCTATTCCGACCTTCTTGGTCAGATTGTTGTAGGTCCATTCCAGCCGCCACAACAGAAACGGCAGCGTTTCGCCGAGATGACCCAGGATGATTTTCAATTGAGGATATTCCTGAAAAACGCCACTCAGGATCAGACGCAGCGCATGCGTGGCGGTTTCGACGGTGAACCCCCAGACCGCGCCCATTAAGATCGGGTAGTCGTTGTTGCGATAGCCGTCATAGTAGGTCTCGACGACGTCCTCATGCGGAATCCCCGGATGCAGGTAGATCGGCACATCGAGCTTGGCGGCCCGCTCGAAGATGGGCCAGAATTTCTTTTCGTCGAGAAAGCTGCCGTTCGACAGCCCACTGATCAGGGCACCCTTGAAACCGAACTCGGTGACCGTGCGCTCCAACTCGTCGGCGGCCGCCTCCGGATTTGGCGTCGGCAGAGCGGCGAATCCTGCAAACCGGTCAGGATGGACCTGGATTCCTTCGTGAAGAACGTTGTTCGCCTCCCGCGCCAAGGCGATCGACATGTCCGGCGCGAAGACCTGAGGGCCGGGTTGCAGGTGTGAAATGACCTGGACATCGATACCGGCCTTGTCCATTTCTTGGATTCGCGCCGCTCCGAGTTCCTCAAGCTTCCGCGTAGCGTGCATGAAAGAGGAGAGCTTGTGATAGCCGGTATATTCCTTGGCCATCATCGGACTGATGAAATGCTCCTCGACCGCAATGATCCGCTGGTTCTGACGCATGAGGCTTGTATCAGCTCGGCTTTGCGCCCGAGAACTTGACCACCTTGGCCCACTTCTCAGTTTCCTCGGCGATGAGCCTGCCGAACTCGGCAGGCGGGCCGGGAACGGGCGTGCCCAGCTCGGCCAGCTGCGACCGTATTTTGGAATCCGTGAAAGCCGTATTAATCTCGGTGTTGAGTCTGTCGATAATTTCGGTAGGCGTGCGCCTTGGCGCACCAATCCCGAAAAATGCGCTCGCTTCGAAGTCGGGCAAAAATTCACTCACAGTTGGAACATCGGGTAGCATCGGCCAGCGCGTCGCGGTGGTCACCGCCAGGGCGGTGAGCTTGCCCGCTTTGATGTGCGCAATGGACGTGGTTATGTTGTCGAACATCACCTGCACTTGTCCCGCAAGCAAATCCATCAGCGCAGGGGCTGTCCCGCGATAGGGGACATGGACCATGTCGATACCGGCCATCATCTTGAACAGTTCGCCGGCCATATGGAGCGAGGTTCCGGTGCCGGCCGACGCATAACTAATCCTGCCGGGATTGGCCTTCGCGTAGGCGATAAATTCGGGAAGTGTCTTGGCCGGCACCGACGGATGCAGCTCCATGACGTTGGGTGCGCGGACAATTCCTGCGACTGGTGCGATGTCACTGATAAAATTGAAACTGAGTTTATCGTACAAGGTCGCGTTGATCGCGTTTGCTGGCGCGACCAAGAGGAGCGTGTGGCCGTCCGGATTTGCATTCACGACCGCTTCGGTTCCGATATTGGTGCCGGCTCCTGGGCGGTTCTCGACGACGAATGGCTGGCCGAGCCGCTCCGACAGCCATTGACCCATCAGGCGCGCAAGGAAGTCGGCCGTACCGGCAGGGGCGGTGGAAACGACTATTCGCACCGGCCGGGTCGGATAGGCCTGCGCCCGGGCGAAGCGCGACGCGGCAGGGAGGGCGCCAGCCGCCGCTGCCAGGTGCAGAAATTGTCGGCGTGGAAGTTTCATGACGATTTCCAGTTCTCTACTCTCTCGTCGGGCTTGGCCCGCTCCAGTGCGCCAAAATGATTGTCATGCTAGGCGCGTCCTGATATTCGGTGAATTCCCAATTTTTCTAATTCGATTTAGGTGCTTACCTAATGCCGAAGAAGATCGACTGGGATAGCCAGATCGGCCGCAGGCTGCGATTGCGGGACCTTCACGTGTTTTACACCGTCGCACAACACGGCGGCATGGCTAAGGCGGCGGCGCAATTGGGGGTATCCGCCCCAGCCGTGTCGGAAGTCATTGCCAGTCTTGAGCACGCGCTTGGCGTGCCCCTTCTTGACCGCGGCCCGCAAGGCGTCGAACCGACGAGGTATGGCCACGCGCTGCTCAGACGCACTATCACCGTGTTCGATGAGCTGAAGCAAAGCATCAAGGACATCGAGTACTTGGATGATCCGACAATTGGTGAGATCAGGATTGCATGCCCGCTGGCCCTGGCATCCACGATCATCCCGCCTGCTTTTGAAGGGTTCGTGCAGAAGTATCCACGAGCGGTGTTGCACTTTGACGAAGTGACCGCTGCGGCTGCCACACGTAATTTTCGAGAATTGCGTGAACGAAAATATGACCTGATCCTCGAACGATTGTCGCCGGCAGTCCAGGACCGGTCAGCGGATGACCTTAACATCGAGTTTCTCTTCGACGACCCGCTCGTGATCGTCGCTGGGCGGCGGAGCAAATGGGCGGCCCGTCGCGGCAAGATTGACCTTGCCGAGCTTGTTGACGAGCCTTGGATCATGCAGGGACCGGAAAGCTGGAACCACCGGAATCTCGCAGAGGTTTGCCTCACGCGCGGGCTCGCCATGCCAAGGGCGAGCGTGGTGACGCTGTCCATTGCGGTCATTACCCATTTCCTTGCCGACGGCGAGTTCATTACCTCGATGCCGAGGTCGGTAGCGCACTTCAAGTCGCTCAAAATATTGCCTGTCGATTTGCCGACGCGGCCCTGGCCGGTCAATGTTGTGACCCTAAAAAATCGAACCATGAGGCCAGTGGTCGAGCGCTTCATCGAACATCTTCGTGACTTCACTCGACCGATGCACAAGGCGGGGCCGCACTGAAGCGATAGATCACAGTCCCGCATACCCAGTCGTGCCTTACTGGCCAACGGCCACGACCGCTTCTGGCACTTCTGCGACATCACGCGTGATCCGGCCATGTCCGCACTTGGTCCAGACTCGGTCACTCGCCAATGTGGGCTCCATGTCGGTTTGCCCGGAAAGCGGACATGGCTGGGGGATTTATGAGTACATGCCCTGAGTCCCGCCGGCCGTCCGGCCAGACGACGGCATCCAACTCCGATTG
>Ga0081540_1002281_pt1 | contig 15757 bp, 13 predicted proteins | sample TabmetS2T1R1_FD_71024 | JGI IMG/M metagenome (GOLD analysis project Ga0081540, IMG submission 71024) | Tabebuia heterophylla rhizosphere microbial communities from the University of Puerto Rico - S2T1R1 | ecosystem: Host-associated > Plants > Roots > Rhizosphere ... | reverse complement strand
CATGGCTTGCAGCTTGCGCCGCAACGGGTGCGTCGGGTCCACTTCATTGTCCCGATAAGCGCCGATCAACATCAAGTGCTTCACGTCCGGATGCGTTAGGAGCTCCTCAATCAGGTCCAACGTCGCCGCATCGAGCCATTGCAAATCGTCGAGAAACAGGGCCAGGGGATGTTCGGGACGCGCGAATACACTGATAAATCGCCGGAATACCAGATTGAAGCGGTGCTGAGCCTCTTGTTGCGGAAGTTCAGGAACCGGCGGCTGGTCGCCGACAGCGGCTCTCAGTTCCGGGACCAGATCCACCATCAGTTGTCCGTTTGGATCTAGCGCCTCACGAAGGGCATTGCGCCACTTGCTCAACTCTTCTTCGGGCTTACTCAGAAGCGGTCGGATAAGGCTTTGAAATGCCTGCGCCAGGGTCGCGTAAGGAATATCGCGCTTGTACTGGTCGAACTTGCCCGATGCAAAAAGGCCCCGCGGAGGAACCAGCGCTTTGTGCAGCTCGTTGACGACAGCGGATTTGCCGATTCCGGAATAGCCGGAAACTAGGACCAGTTCGGGCTTCCCGCTCTTGACAATGCGGTCAAAGGAAGCGAGCAAGCTATCGACCTCGCGCGCTCTCCCATACAGCTTCTCGGGTACCAAAAGCCGGTCTGGCGTGTCGTTTTTGCCGAGCGCAAACGAGGTGATCCGCCCATGTCGTTCACATTCGGCGAGACAGCGTCGGAGATCACTCTCGACGCCGGCTGCGGTCTGATAACGGTCCTCGGCGGTCTTTGCGAGAAGCTTCATCACGATCGCCGCAACTGGAGCCGGAATTCCATTCACCCGCTCGTCGGGCGGTATCGGCTGCCGCGCGATGTGGCAATGGATCCACTCCATGGGATCCGAGGCTGTGAACGGAAGCGTACCAGTAAGCATCTCGTACAGCGTGATGCCGAGCGAATATAGATCGCTGCGCGAATCGATGGATCGATTCATGCGACCAGTCTGCTCAGGTGCCATGTAGGCAAGCGTTCCCGCGATGATTTCTGGCGGCTCGGGTGTTCGCCGTTCACGTGGTAGGCGGGACGCGATACCGAAACCGACCAGCCACAGGTCGCGGCTATCGATGTTGACCAAAATGTTGGATGGCTTGATGTCTTTGTGAATGATGCCGCGGTTGTGTAGACGACCGAGTGAAACAACCAGGCCAATCGCAACGTGTAGAAATGGCTTCAGATCCCAAGGCATCCCAATCAGTCTGGCAAGCACTTCGCCGCCCGGGTCCTCGATGAGTAGCGCAGACCTTCCATCCCGAGACTCCAGTGCCACCGGTCGAGCCGCCCAAGCTGAATCCAACTCGTGCCGAAGCGTATAGGCGTGATTGAGTCGCGCCATGGTTTCCATCGTCGGCTGCGCCGATGCAGGTGTGCTCACCAAAAGCGATGTGTGATTATCGCGCGACACACGTCGGGAAAGGACAAATTGCTCATCTTCCCAAAGCGTCTCGACGGTATATTTCGCCAGATCTGTCACATCCGAAACTCCTGCAGACGAGATTGATCAATCCACGCCGCCTTCGTTGGCGCCGCGCCAACCTATTCGAATGGCTACGCTTGGACCAGTATGGGATGATGATGCCGGCAGCCGGCAGCCTCCAGAAAGAAGCAAGGGGAACCAGGTTCCCAACACTTGACCGCCAATCGAGAGCTGTCTGTAGGGTACGCGAAGCCGTTCTCAACTCGCGCTTCGTAAGCCACTGGACAAAAACGGTATTGCCAGCGATAAGTCGAATGGGCTTGTCTGGCGCGTAGCGCGCGGGTCACTCTTCCAGGTCGAACCGATGCGTTGGCCGCCCGGGGAGATGTGTCTTGATGACGCCGCACTGCAGCTCTCGAACAAATCGCGAAATTTGCGGCTGACGAGATAGGTCTCCCTAGGGGTCGGCGGGTGGGACGGACCGGTCCGGGGTCGTCATATCGGGTTTCGGTAACCGCGAGTATGGCGATGCGCAGTAGTGGTTTTGTTAGGGTAAACGTCGAGCATGTGACCGTCGGCCCGAAAGAGTTCCATCAGCTTACAACAACGCCCCGCTGATTGTGCGGACGTCCTTCGCGATAGCGCTATCCCGTCGATACTAACCGAAGGTACAGGTCAACCTATCCGCTGAAGCGAGCGCGACCAGACTCGCTGCACGATACCTTCCCGTGGCGGGATGCCATCATGATTGTGCGCAGAGGCAACGGCATCGCGCCGCATTGGCCCACTGAGAGGCCCCTGCGGGGAACGATCGCAGTGCCTTCCTAACGGGAGGACAAGCCTATGAACAAGCTGATCTTGAACAATCCTTTGGGGGCTCTGTCTGTCGCGCCTAGCGTGCGCCGCATCGACGTGCCCATCGCCGACCGGCGCCCTGCCGCTGTAGAAATGGCGCAGGTACTTAAGACCGCGCCACTTCGCATGGCTTCGGACCTGTCCAAGGGCGCGATCGCCCATTCGAAGCACGGCGCCCTGCATGACGTTGTCAAGCCCATGGTTGATCACGTCGTGATGACTTACCCCTCAAGTGTGCCGCGGCTGGAGCGGCGCGACGGGAAATCAGTTGCGACTGGAACCGCGCGTTCCGGCGTGGTGACGATAATTTCGGCTGACTCGATCGCCCGACGCGATATTCTCGGACTAATCGACGTCGTCCAACTATATGTTCCGCACACGACACTCGAGCGGACACCACGCGAAGCCGATCAGGCCGGACCGGGCAATCTCCTGGGTCGAACAGGGCAACCGGACACCATTACATCCTGGCTGCTCCTGAGTGCGGCGGATGCTCCTGAGGTTAAGGAGGCTCTGGCTGCCTTGTTTAGGCACCAGCCCAAAGATCTCCTGGCCACGCACGCCGGCGCGCCAACCACTTCACAGCCGATCACAGGCGGTTTGTCGCCGATGAAGCTGCGCCGCGCTCTCGAACGCTTGCGCTCGAACAGCGACGCCGACGTCTCTCTCGCGGCTCTGGCTTCGGATGCCGGCCTGTCGCGCTTTCACTTCTGCCGTGCCTTCAAGGAAAGCATGGGGCTTTCGCCTCATGCCTGGCTGCGCCGGCACCGGCTAGAGCGGGCCATGAAGACGTTGCGTGACACCGATGAGTCGATCGTGTCGGTAGCGGCGGAGCTTGGCTACGCGTCCCAATCTGCGTTCGCCGCGGCGTTCAGGCGCTTGACAGGCGAAGCGCCGAGCGATTGGCGACGGCGCACGCGTTGGCAGCAATCTCCCTGCAATTAACGAAGTGCCTTCCGAACGCGAGGACAGCTCCATGAACAAATAGATCCAACGCGATCCTTCCGGGAGACCGGCAAAAGGTAGACGGTGCCAATCCGCCGCGGTGTGGCTACCTTCGGCGATTTGCTTCTGGAGATCCAGGCCGTCGATGCCCGGCAACTCCACATCGAGGATGAGAGTTGCTGGCAAGTCCGGCTTTTCGGCCCGTACTCGCCGGCCGAGCCACAGGCAAGAGAATGTCTGCCACGCGTCATGACACCGCTTGCTCTTAAATCGGCAACGTGAAAATGAACGTCGCTCCTTTAGATTTATTGTTCTCGGCCCACAAACGACCGCCGTGGGACTCGACGATCGAACGGCAGATGGCTAACCCCATGCCCATCCCGTGCTCCTTCGTCGTGAAGAAGGGCTCGAATATCTTGTCAGGAAAGTCGATGCCCTGGCCACGATCGCTTATTTCGGTCTGTAGCACGCCAAATATTCGGCGAACGCGCATCCCAAGAATTCTATCGCCCGCTGCGGCATCCATAGCATCAATGCCATTGCGGATCAGATTGATCAGGACCTGCTGGATTTGAATCGGATCGAGCGCGATAAGCGGGAGGTCGCGTTCGACGTCGACACTTATATGAACGCTGCGCCGCGCCGCCTCTTCGGCCACGAGGTTGCGCGCTTCGTTAATGACGTTAGGATAGGCTATGTAGTTTTTCGGCTTCACCGCTTGCCTGAACAGGGCTCGGATACGGCTGACGACCTCCGCCGCCGAATTGGCATCCCGGATGGTCCGATTGACAATGAGGTGTACGCGCTCCAGGTTGGGTGGATCGCTCTCTAGCCAGCGCTGACAGGCGTGCGAGTTTGCGACAATCGCAGCGAGTGGTTGGCTCACTTCGTGCGCGATCGAGGCCGAGAGCTCTGCAAGGCTTGCAGCTTGCGTCGCCTTGGCGAGTTTGTCGGAAGTTTCGCGCAGCGCCTCTTCGGCCTGCCGCGCGCGCATCTGATCGTCAATGTCGATCGAAACCGCGTACCATTGCGCGATCGTTCCGTTCTCATCCCGCACCGGCTCCCCGCGGCCCTCCATCCAGCGGTACACGCCGTCCGCACGACGCGCACGGTATCGTGTGGCATAACCCTCGCCGGTGGCGAGTGAGCGGCGGATGGTTTCTTGCAGGCTCGCTGTATCGTCTGGATGGATAAGGGCCTGTATGGTCCCGGCCAACCCGCTCATGCCGCGGTTGCTCAATTGCGCCAAATCCATGCCGGCAAAGTCTGCCAGCCGCTTGTTGAAGAAAATCGCGTCGCCTTCGGGCGACAAGCGTCTGATGTGGACCGGAAGCATATCCACGAGTTGTGCAAGCTCGCGCTCGCGATCGCGCAATGCCGTTTCCGCACGTTTGCGTTCGGTCAAATCGAGAATATAGGCGACCCCTTGCCTGGACTGCCCCTCGAAGCAGGCTGCACCGATCAGTACGGGTACTCGGCTGCCATCCTTCTTGAAAAACTCCTTTTCGCGGGCTTGCATCATCCCCGTCGTCTCAAGCTCTTCGCGCTCCTCGCGGGCATGCACGTCTTGCCAGTCCGGAGGCGTCATATCGAACCATCGAAGCCCGGCCTGCAAATCCTCGCGCTCGTACTGGACAATGCGGAGAAACGCTTCATTGGCGTCGATAATCCGTCCGTCCAGGTCCCAGATAACGATCCCGATGATATCTGAATCAACTAAACGCCGAATCCTGGCTTCTCGTTCCTCAAGTTCGCTATACAGGCGCATCTGGTCGTCTATGTCGAGAGCGAGGCCATACCACTGTAGAATACGCCCGTCCTCACCTCGCATTGGCTCTATCCGCCCGTCCACCCAGCGATACACACCGTCAGAACGGCGCGCACGATACCTCATGGCGAAACGCTCGCCAGCGGCCAAGCAGCGGTTGAACTCCTCCCCAAAGCTTACCTTCTCGTCGGGATGGACAACCTCGTCGATCGCGACCTCCAATTGACTCCTGCCCGGCTTGTCAAAGTCTGCTACGTCCCGGCCAAAAAAATCGAACAAGCGCTTGTTGAAGAAGGTGGCGATGCCATCGGGAGACAGCCGCCAAAGGAGAATCGGAACCATGTCGACGAGCTGCGACAGCTCGCGCTCCCGATCATGCAGCGCCTCCCGCGCACGCACCTCATCTTCGATGTCGAGAGATACTCCGTACCATTGCACAATCGCTCCGCTCTCATCCCGCATCGGCTCGATGCGGCCCTCCACCCAACGATGTGCGCCGTCCGCACGACGCAGGCGGTATTTACTGGAAAAGGGCTCGCCGGTGACAAGAGAGTGGTTGAGGGCTTCGGCAAAGCCGGCTGCATCATCGGGATGGAGGGCTGTTGCTATGGCGGCCGCCAGCCGGCTCATGCCCGGCATTTCAAAATTCGTTACGTCCAGTCCGAGAAAATCGATCATGCGCTTGCTGAAGAACGTCGGATCGCCATTGGGTGCCAGACGCGCGATGGCGACCGGGACCACGTCGACGAGTTCTCGCAGCTGCCGCTCGCTCTCCCGTAACGCCTCTTCGGCATGCATCTGATCCTCTATGTCGTGACAGAGCCCGTACCATTGAACGATACGCCCGTCCTGATCCCGCATCGGTTCAGCGTTGCTTGACATCCAGCGATAAACGCCATCGGCGCGGCGCAAGCGATACCGCATGGTGAAGCTCTCGCCAGTGGCGAAGCAGCGGCGCAGTGTATCCCTGAAATCGGCTGCGTCGTCCGGATGGACGGTTTCTATCATCGCCTCAAGCCGGCTCAGGCCCGGCTTGTCCATGTCCGCGATACCCAGACCGAGGAAATCGACCATACGCTTGTTGAAAAAAATCGGCTCGCCGTCCGGAGCGAGTCGCCAGATGTGGCTCGGAACCATGTCCACGAGCTGCGAAAGCTCCCGCTCCCGGTCGCTTAATTCCGCTTCGGCGATCCTGTGAGAGTCCAAGTCGATCGTCGCACCGTACCATCCCGTGATACGACCCTGCCTGTCGCGTGTCGGGACGAACCCGGTTCGATTCCATTCATGAATGCCCGACGCGCGCCGGATGCGGCGGTCGAGAAAAAACGGATCGCCTGTCTGCAGGCTGCGACGCCATGCTGCAGAGATGCGGTCATAGTCGTCCGGATGGGCCGTGCGCTTGAAAAAGGTATGGCCTTCGTCCACTACTGTCTGGAACTCTTCCAGCGTTACGGCGACGAAAGTCTGAGCAAGTGGAGTTAGGTAAGTTGGCCTCCCGGCAGGATCAAACGCCCACGCATTGCCAAGCAGGTTTTCGACTATCTTTGCCGCCCAAACTGCGCCATCGTCGCTTGACGGGTTGAACGCTATCTTCGTTGGCAGCGCCTGTGCCGGCCTCTGGTTATCAATGTCGGCAGTCACGCTGCTCCATAGTCGGGTGCCGCTGGGCTCGTTCAACGGCTCCGAGCGGCTCTCAACCCAGCGATAGCTCCCGTCGGGTTGGAGCCGCCAGTACCTTATGTGGAGCGGGACACCTCCCCAGAATGAGACGGCGACCAGCCGCGCTTCCGTGGCTTCGTCGTCCTGGGCGGAGATACCTACGAACGGCGAGTGGCGAGGCGTGGATTTTTCATGGAGAGTAGGACCGATTATCGGGTAGCGCGGCGCTTCTTTACGCGCGGTCCTCGCGGTCGCCGCCAGCTTGGCTTCAGCGCTGGGTGATGCGGCCGCATTGGTCGCGACGATTGCTCCGATGCAAAGCGCAACAGCAAAGAACGCCGCCCATGTCACGGCGAGGTCGTGCGCTGCCCCCCCATGAAATGCAGCGAGGATTAGTGTGCCGGCCAATCCGATCACCGAAGCGGCATGAAGTTGCAATACGGCGCGGCCGCGAGCAAAGAGGAAGAGAGCAGCCATCGGGGCCAACAGGCCAAACGGAGTCCGCGCCAGCCAGGACGCGGCAATCCCGATCGCACACACTCCAAGCGGAATCGCGAGACGATGTTGAGATAGTATGGCTTCCATGATCGGCAGCTCCTGCCGAGGCGCGCCAGGCGCCGCGGTCTTTGGGGCTAGCCTAGCACTCCTGCCCAAGCTCTGGATTGGTATTTCATTCCGCAAAACTATCGGCGCGTCACCCCGGCCGCCATTCTATGGAAATCCATACACGCCCTTCGCGCTCCCAGCGGCAGCCGCCGTTACCTGGTCCTGCAAGCTGAACATATCTTTGATCGCTCGGTCGAATTTGTCAGCCCAAAGATGGTTGTTGCTCGCTGCGTCGACAAGTTGCCCGGCAATCCGAATTCGGTCCGCGGCGCTTGGCTATTCCTCGCAAGCCGCCTTCGCCGCGGTGTTCAGAAGCCGACAAGCGAGACGCCGAGCGATTGGCGACGGCGTATGCGTTATCAGCAATCGCTCTACAGGTTCGGCAATCGCTCTGGCGCAGCCGCAGCTCCGATCCGCTAGATCATCACGGTGCCCACATTCAACCATCGGCCACGAGATTATAACCCAGAGGAACATCATGCCCTATCACTGCTACACCGACTCACAGGCATAGACCCGCAGAACCGTAATTCCTCCTCGCAACAACTGGCGTTATGGAGTTCACTGATGGGGAGATTCGCTGTTCTCATTGCTTCTGCCCTGGTCAACGCAACGACAATTCCCGCGGTCGCGGCGGAGTGCACCTCAATCAAGAGCATCGACGCCTCCTGCGCTCGCTGGGCGACGGTACAAAGCCAACCCCCCAATGCTGCCGACAAAGAGAAGAGTTGTCGCGCCTATGCCGCCTCATTCTATGAGTCGGTGATGCTGCGGCAAGCCGCTGCTCACCGCGTCGATGGCGCGCGGGTGTTGGCTGCAATCGATTCCGTGATCAACGCTTTCAACGACCTGTTGGCGACGAAGTGCGGCGGTTGAGCCCCACTACTGCCCAACAATGGCAATGTACGAGGTGCGCTGATGGTTTTGTTTCCTCTCATGACCGCCTGGATGTGTTTCCAGATTTTCAGAACATCACCGCTGCCTAGCGCGTCCTCGACACACAAGCAACGCGGAGATCTCGTGGCTACCCGTTCCATTTGAAGGCCGTTGAACATGACCCAGGTTTCCACTGCTCCAACGCGAAGAAGGTACTCGTCGATCGCTCCGGCGCCGTGTTGGGCAACCTCGCCGAGGCTGGTGATCACGCGACCAAAGTCGTGCGATCCCTGGCCAAGACTTGGAGCCCCGACGGATTGGCGGGACTGGGTCTTGCACGTCAGCGACGATCTTGGTGACGAGCTCTTCGTTGTTCCCTTCGCTTTCGTTTTCGGGAAATCGCATGGAATGCGCAATTTCTCTGCTTCCGTGCGACAGGTACAACAAAGAGGAGACAACAATGCCCAATTGCTGTGAGAAACTCGGTAGGCCCAGCCGATGCGCAGTCTGTGATAGCAGGTTTGGTCTCGTTCGACATTATTCGTGGCGGACGCCACTTTGCTCTGGGAAGTGCGTCGATCGCTTCCGAGCTCGCAGGGAAAATGATCGCGATTGGGTGGGTTGGCTTCGAAGCGCTTTCGATCGGCAGCTAGAGAACCGCGCGAGGGCCTGATGACGTTCCAAATCTCACGCCGAGGAAAGGCATACTTGGAAACAGCCCGAACTTTGCTTCGCGCCGCGCAAACCATGACCGATCAAGCGATTGCGGATCAGCTCAAGGCCTGGCCGAAGAGTACGAGCGGCGTGCTGAGAAGGTTTTACAATTAGATGCGGCCAAAGCGTTGGCTCGTTCGGCTGCAAGTGCTGAACGGGAGTGGCTTCCATGACACGGGACCTACGAACGGGCCGCACTAGCAGTCCGCAGATCGCTATCAGTCGCAAACTGGACTCACCGGTGCCCTCGGAGTGGCCGAACGCTCAGGGAGTTCTGCACTCGCGACTTGCGCTTTAACAAGCGAACGGTCGCTGGTTCATCTAAGTCCGCGACCATTGTCTGCTCGCCTAGAGGGAGCTACAGTTTCGTTCGGGGCGCATGCATCGCGCTGGAAAACAAGAAGAAACTGACGCGCCCGATACGATTCGCACATGACCTCCACCTTCGGAGGGGGCGCTCTATCCAGCCGAGCTACGGGGCCGCGTACCAAGCTGTATTGGCGCAAAGCACGCGGCGCTAATAGCGCGTGACGCGCGGACGACTTGGGTATGGCGGCACAGTGTCACACCGTCCCGGCCGTGAAGAAACCGCCGGGTCCACTGGTAGGTACACTGGAAGGTCGCCATTCAAAAAATGATGGACTTTCAGTTCGATAGGCGAGGGTTCGATTCCGCCCCTGGGCACCATCTCTCGTAGCCACCAGATTCACCGTCTCATTGTCAAATTGCGCCAACGGGCGGGGCGCATAATTAGAGACCACTACGAGGAACTCCAATGACACATGGCGAACATGCGGATGCTGCCGTCGTCAGCGAGTCCGATGTGGCGCGCCGTCGTCGGCGCAAGGGTTCGGGAGTTCTGCGTTACATCCCCGGATTCACTTACATCCTGGTGATGTTCGTCATCGGGCAGCTCGTCTTCGCTGATCCGAGAGCGACGATCTTCGATTATGCCGGCTATCGGCTGGCATGGGTTGAGGTTCTAATGGTCGCCGCGGCCATCGTTGCGATGGCCGAGCAGATGAAGGTATCGGATCCTGGCGTCAACAATATCTACGAAGTTCTGCTGATGGGAGCGATTGCAGTCTTGCAGATTGTGTTGTTTGCTCTCGCGGCCGCCGGTGTGCAACGCCTCGCCATGTTCAACAATACGGAATTCCTGCTGCTCACGGTCATCAACGTGGCGCAGACGGTCGTGGCGTTCCAGATCAACGCCGCGACGTTGATGCGGACCATCAGTTCAGATTAGGGAAAGGCAGTTTCGATGTCCGACGATGAGATGAAGGCCGAGCTGGAGCGCCTGCGCAGCGAGAACGCCGCGCTGAAGAAAGGGTCTCCCGGCACAAGGATGAAGGTCAGCGATAAGGGAGCCGTCTCGGTCTACGGCATGGGGCGGTTCCCGGTGACGCTATACAAGGAGCAATGGCTCCGCCTCCTCGACATGGCGGAAGAGATCCGCGCCTTCATTGCGGCGAATGAGGCGAAGTTGAAGGCGAAGGAGTGAGGGCGCCGGAGCAGCTCTCAATCCCGAGCCGAGGCGCGTTGGCCGCACGCGGTGGATGCCGGCGTACATATGGCGGTTCGCGGCAACGAGCGTGCCAGGTCGCCTTGGTAATTCTTTCGTTAATGCAAGCATTAACCGCTCGATTACCATTCCTCTCAAGACCACAGCAACCAGCTTCCCTAATCGGGCGGCAACAAGATTCCGCTATCTCAAGGGAAACCGGAGAGAGCGGTCATGCCAAGTGGCGCCACCAATATTAAGCTCGCTGAGTTGGATTCCGATCACTGCCGCGCGATATGCGATGAGATCGGCGCGAGGTTGGCTCTGGTTTTGCGGCCCGAGACGGCAGATCTGCCGCCGCGAATTGCAGAGTTGCTCGATCAACTGGCGCTTCTGGATCATGTCGAAGATGCTCCTTCGATTTCGCCAAGCCTCGAAGATATGCGAGCTATGCGGTCCTCCGCGATCGAGGCAGGCCTCTGAATGTGGCACTGCTGCTTGCGTGTTTACGCTTGGCTTCGCCAGCGGTCCTTATTGACGAACCGGTGCCCAGTTAAGGTCGATGACCAGTTTTGGCCCCTGGCTGATGACCTGACGGGCGCTGCGCCCAATGCTTTTGACCCCTGGCGTACGTCGGGCCATCGCTCAACGATCGATAACTGAGGCCCCGTGGCCCCCTACTGTGTGCTAATTTGCGCCGGCACGATCCCCGTTCTTCAGCCCGGAACGGTTGCACCATGACCGACTATCCTGATCCGGCATGGACCGACAAAGGCCGCTTCCGCGGTGGCCTCGACGATGTGATTATCATCCCGCTGGTTTGTGTCGCGCTCGTCGCAAACAGGATCATGCATTTCATTCTTTCGATCCTGATGCGGCTGCTCGACTACGCCTTCCCATTCGCAGTGCAGATTGTCTGGCTTCCGCTCTTTGCGGCCAAGCTTCTTGGCAATGTCGTCGTTGCTCTAATAACCAGCACTTTTCACTTCCTTCCCTTTTCCGAGGCAAGGCGCCGACAGTGGCGCATGTCGATCCGCCGAAATTGGTCGCGGTTACGGCGCAGGATCAGCTATCGCGCGTTCGAACAAGCCGTGCATGATGCCTTTGAAGGCGGCATGGGATGGGTGTTCAGAAAATGCCGGCACCTCACGCCGAACGCCGCATTGCTCGTGATCCTGGGCGCGGTGCTTTGGCTCCCGATCTCTTTTGCGGCTGCAACGGTGATGCACGCGGTGCTGATTGCCAATGTCGCTTCGTGGCCTGCCTGGACGCAACTCCTGCATCCGCTTGCAACGATCATCGCCAAGAGCAAGCTTTTGGTGGTGCCGGTGTACCCGGCAGCCTGGCCACAGGCCAAGAAGCATCCGTTCGTTCAGCTCCTGTACAGGGGCTGTCGAGCCATCGCGCGCGTGTATGCGATCAGGAAGATTGGCTTTCGCTATCGGCAGGCGGAGATCGCTGGCATCTCGGCGGTTGAGAGGCTCGAGCGCACCGCCGGCCTCGCATCGGCCGTATCGTGGCTGCGCAAGGCGCATGTCACCGAACACTTCGGCGTCGGGAAACGCGCCCGGAAATTGCGTTCGTTCTTCTCGCGATGGTCGATCAAGTTCTCAGCCGAATACTACGAAGCAAAGGAGCGGCAAGCCTCGGGTGTCGCATCAAACGACACGCCAACGCGCGGCTCGAATGTCCGCTCTTCGAGGTAGAGCGGACGAGACCCGATCGACCGGCCATGTCGCCCACACCCGACTTGTTGGCTCTCAGCAAGGCCCAAATTTTCACGAGCCTTTTTTCGCCCTTACTGAATAAGACAAGGGAATGCGAGGCACCCCATCTGGAAGCCGCCACATCCTTTCCGACGCTGGCACCAGGCCTGTCAGACCCCGCCAAGGCAAGACCTCGTGCTCACGAAACATCGTAATTGTGAGCCCGGCCTCGATGAGTCCGCCGAGGACTGCCGAGAGCGAGTGTATCCACTCCCGTGTTGACTGATGCGACATGATGGTCGGGTCGCCCGTATACGTGGTCTGATTTGCGAAGTTCAGCGGCCGGTCGGGAGGCGTTTGATAGTCGTAGGTGGGCGCAAATCTTCCAGCGTATTCTTCCAGCACGCTAAACGCCGGATGAGCGTCTGCGAAGTAAAGTTCTCCGCCCGGCGCCAGCACAGACGCAATGACGTCAGCCCATTTCTTCACATCGGGCAGCCAACAAATGGTCCCCCAGGTTGTAAAGACGAGATCGAACGGGCCAGGCGTTAGATCCGGGGCTTGATATACAGTCCCCTCGACGACTCCGCCTTCAGGCCAGTCTCATCGGACAAACGCCGTGCAACACTCAGCGCGGCACTGGAGAAATCGAGGCCGGTAGCAGTCGCGCCGCGCCGTACCAGGCACAGCGTATCCCGACCAATATGGCACTGCAGATGCAGAACGCGCTTTCCGGAAATGTCGCCGAGTTCGCTCGCTTCAATCTCGTGTAGAGCGTCCTCGCCCGCACGAAACCGATCAAGCATGTAATCACCAGTGGTGTCGCGTGCATGGATTGCGGCGCGCTCATCCCAGTTCAGACGGTTTATTTCGACGTGGTCGGTCATGCGAACTCTATGGGACATCTGCAAAAGTCGCGCAAGGAGTGCCAGGCTTCACCTCCATCCTTTCGAAACAATAACTTCCGTTATTGGCCCTTGGCGGAAGTGCGACCGCTTCTTTTGACCCGTGACAGAAGTCGAGGCATCTACAGCTTCCTTGAGCTGACTACATGCGCGGAAATGTCGAACGCTAGGCCCCCCGCTTGCGTAGCGTAGCGGGCGAGGTCGTTCTCCGCTTCTGCCAGGATACGGGTGATCGTTGGTTCGGGCAGAGTAACGCCCATCACGGGCAGCCAGCCCTTAATCTCCGCTTCCACGAACTCGTGTGTGCTGGGAAACCGCGCCGTGCCTTGACGGGTCGCGACATTGACAGATCCGGCTCCTGCGCCGCTGAAGAGAGCGGCCAACGCTTTTCGGTCTCCGAGCACGAAGGGCGCTCGAAGCGCGTCGCCAGCGGCGTTGCCGGCGATGCGGTCGAGCAGGGACACGAGGGTCGCGAATGCGGGGGCATTCTCAAGGGTGTCCCAAACTGCGGCCGCGCAGTATCCACCAGGAGCCATCACGCGCAACATTTCATGAACTGCCTTGTTGCGGTCGGCAAAGAACATGAGGCCGAACTGGCAAACGACGGCATCGAAGGAGCAATCCGGGAACGGCAGCGCCTCGGCTGTCCCTTGTTCCCAGTCGACCATGGGCGAAACACCGCTCGCCACTGCCAGCATTCCGGCGTGCGGATCAAGCCCGGCGACGTGACCGGTCTGTCCCGCACGCGCCGCCGCCTCGCGGGCCAGCACCCCAGTGCCGCACGCGACATCCAAGACTCGATCTCCAGACTTGATATGCGCGGCATCTGCCACGATGGGGGCCCATTGCCGGAAAAGGGCGGGAACGAAGAGTGTCTCATAGGCAGTTGCTGCCTCGATCAAAGCTTGAGCGACCGTCATGTTCTTGCCTCGTTCGAAGAATGGCTTTCCGGAGAGCATCGAGTATCTCGATCTTTTCGTGCAAATGGCAATGACCGAGTTTCCCGTACCAAACGCTAACCTATTGATCTGATGGAGGTAGCCTGACCCCGCCTCTGGGCACCATTCTTCCCCGGAAGGCTGTTCGAACCAGTGCGCCGCATTTCAGCGGTTGCGTTTGCCCGCCTGCATGGCAGCGTGAGCACATCGCCAGGGAGTTAACATGCAGCCCATTCCCAAAGACATCTTCACCGAGCCCGACAACGTATCGCCTGACGGCCTCGCCAATCTCGGTCCGCTGCGGCGCCTCGCCGGCGTGTGGCAGGCTGACAAGGGCGTCGATATCAATCCCAAGGCTGCGGGCCCGGAACGCCGCGTTTTTCGCGAGCACATCCGCATGGACCCGATCGATCCGCAGGCCAATGGTCCCCAGCTCTTTTATGGCCTGCGCTATCACATCCACATCAACACGCCGGAGGAAGACATCACCTTTCACGATCAGGTCGGCTACTGGCTGTGGGAGCCCGCCACCGGCCTGATCATGCAAAGCGTGACAATCCCGCGGGGCCAGGCCCTGCTCGCGGCCGGTCATGGCAAGCCCGATGACAGAAAAATCTCCGTTGCCGCCAAGCGCGGCGAAACAACTTACGGAATCTGCTCAACGGAATTTCTGGAACAAGCTTTTCGCACCGACAGCTATCGCTGCGACATCACCTTCAACGACGACGGAAGCTGGACCTATCTCATCCATACCGAGCTTCTGGTACGGGGCCGTCCCTTCGATCACCACGACACCAACACGTTGAAGCTTGTCGAGGCGCCGAAACTCAATCCGCTGGCCGTCATCATAAACGACCGCGCCGGGCAGAAACCGTAGTTGCCGCACAATCTGTCGGAGTCCCCACATGACCGCTGTCGTCCCCTCCCGCGTCACCGGCCGGATCGAGGGCGATTTTGTCGTCTTCCTGATCGGCGTGCGCATCAATAAGCCGTGGAAGCTGCACAAATGGATTCCGGTGGCGCGCGCGATGCCGAAGATGCTGAAGGAGCTTGAGGCCGCGCCGGCCAAGTATGGCTTCCTCGGTCATACCGGGCTGAGCCGCGTCATCGTGCAATACTGGCGCAGCTTCGATCATCTGGAAGCCTATGCGCGCGACCGCGACGCGCTGCACTGGCCGGCCTGGGTCGACTTCAACCGCGCCATGAAAGATTCCCGCGGCGATGTCGGCATCTGGCACGAGACCTACCGCATCCATGCCGGCGACTTTGAGGCGATCTATAGCGGCATGCCGCCGTTCGGCCTCGGCCAGGCCGGCGCGCAGGTGGCGGTGACGGAAGCCACTGACGCGGCACGGCAGCGGTTGGGGTAGGGTGCATTGGGAATGCGCAGGATGGGTTGGGCGCTAGCGAAATCCATGGCCTGGAATTTGGCGACTGCGAAGCCATCGATAACGTCTACGAGAACCCCGAGCTTCTGAAATGGCTACACCCGACTGCTTCGCCTGCGGTCACGCTGCGGGCTTCATCCACTGCGAGAGTGGGGTGAAGCGAAACATTAAGAATGGGGAGTTAAGCTAATTTTTACCTTATAGGCCTATAATGATAATGCCGAACACCGTTTCTCCTGCAGTTTCAGAGACCTCGATGCGCGAATCAAACCAAAATGTCCAAAAAATTGACGTCCAATTCTTGGACAAAATCCCTGCAGCTATGTGAAGGCGGAAAAGACCGAGACCATTGTGGAGCCGACCGATGCTCGGCACTGAACTACCGGAGTGGAGGAAGCGTAACGGCTTCACCCAGGACACGCTGCGGATGGC
>Ga0081540_1002280_pt1 | contig 15768 bp, 14 predicted proteins | sample TabmetS2T1R1_FD_71024 | JGI IMG/M metagenome (GOLD analysis project Ga0081540, IMG submission 71024) | Tabebuia heterophylla rhizosphere microbial communities from the University of Puerto Rico - S2T1R1 | ecosystem: Host-associated > Plants > Roots > Rhizosphere ... | reverse complement strand
GGCCGCCGGGCCGCCGTGGCGGGCCGTCACGGGGGGCGGGCTGCCTGCCACCGCCGTCGGCAGGACGACCACGCCGGTCACCGCCAGGCCGGCGACCGCGGCGGCTGCTCCCAGGCCCCACGCAGCCCGGCGCAACCGCATCATGGTCAGCTCCTCGTCCCGCTGCCGGGCAGCGATCGTCGGTGATCAACGGCGTCGTTGTGCGGGCAAGCACACACCCGGAGGGAACGACGCGGCCGGCCGGTCCGTTACGCCCTGGAGCCCCGCGCCCGGCTGAGCAGGCGCTACTTGAGCAACCGGGAAAGCCGGCGGTCGGCCAGCGGCTTTCCGCCGGTCTGGCAGGTCGGGCAGTACTGGAGCGCGGAGTCGGCGAAAGATACCTCGCGCACGGTGTCGCCGCAGACCGGGCAGGGCTGGCCCGCCCGGCCGTGCACGCGCAGGCCCGCCTTCTTCTCCGCCTTGAGCTCCCCGGCGGCCAGCCCGGCCGACCTGGCCACCGCCTCCTTCAGGGCGCCTCTCATCGCGGTGTACAGCCCGGCGACCTCATCGGGGGTCAGGCTGGCCGCCAGCTTGAACGGGGACATCTTCGCCGCGTGCAGGACCTCGTCGGAGTAGGCGTTGCCGATCCCCGCGATGATCTTCTGATCCCTGAGCACGCCCTTGATCTGGGTGCGCCGGCCCGCGAGCAGCCCGGCCAGGGTCTCGACCGTGAAGGAGTCTGCCAGCGGGTCCGGGCCGAGTGAGGAGATCCCCGGTACCTGGGCGGGGTCCTCCACCAGGTAGACCGCCAGCCGTTTGCGCGTGCCCGCCTCGGTGAGGTCGAAGCCGCTGCCGCCGTCGAACCGGAGCCGGAACGCGAGCGGGCTCTTGCCCGGCCGGGGCGGCTTGGCTGGCAGGTCGTCCCGCCAGCGAAGCCAGCCCGCCCGGGCCAGATGGGTGATCAGGTGCAGTTCGCCGGGCGGTCCCGACGCGACCGGAACCCCGGCCACCGGCTTGATCACCAGGTCGAGGAACTTGCCATGCCGCTCGGCGCCGGTGACCTCGCGGCCCGTCAGTACGCCCAGATCGGGCTCATACGTCTTGAGCACCGCGAACGAGGCGCTCGCGGCCCAGTCAATAATCCGGCCGACGGCCCGCTCGCGGAGGAAGATGGCAAGCGACTCGACCTCAGGTAGTTCTGGCACAAAACGATTCTGCCGTGTCCGGGCAATAGCTTCCGACCTGCGGGGCAGTTGGTCCCTGTGAAGCGCTTACCACTGTATTAGTTGCTATAGCAAAACTAACATAGATTGCGGAAGTGTCCCTCCGCGCGGACCATGGACCCATAAGGACGAGATGCCCATGGACCAGGCAGAGTCTTCGCCTCTCCCGGGCCAGCCCGACCGTCGCCGACGGCGGGCCCGCGACGAGGAACCGGAACGCGGCGCGGCCGACTCCCTCGACCACCCGGTCGTGGCCGGCTACGACGGCTCGCCGTCGAGCCGCCATGCTCTCGCCTACGCCGCCGGCCTGTCGAGGCGCCTCGACCGGCCACTGCTTGTCGTCTACGTGTGCCCGCCCGGCGTCTACTGCGAGCCCCTCACCGGCCAGGTGATCGGCGCGACGCGGGACCGCTCGGAAACCGAGCGCTGGCTGCTCGCCGAGCTCGACGAGGTCTGCGACCGGAGCGACATCGAAGTACGCCTCGTCACCCGCCGCGGCAGCCCGGCCAGGGAACTGGCGGCCACCGCCGATGAAACCGCGGCGGACGCCCTTGTGATCGGCGCACCGGCGCACCGCTGGCACCACGTGGCCGGCTCGGTCCCGGGCTGGCTGGCGCGGCACGCGCACTGCCCGGTCATCGTCGTGCCCTGACCCTGTCGGTGCCGAGCCGACGACCGGTGGTGGAAACTGTGGCTCCCCGGGCATGGCGCATGCCTCGCGCCGATACTCGGGTTATCTCAAGTGTCGCGGGTAGATAGGCTCCGGCCTGAGTGCTGAGTGGGCGAGGAGGGATTTGAACCCTCACGTCCTTTCGGACACACGGACCTGAACCGTGCGCGTCTGCCGTTCCGCCACCCGCCCGGGCGACGAGTCAGGTTAGCACGTCGCCAAGCTGGCCCTCACCGCCGATACGATCGGATGCGAGCAGGGGAAGGAGGTGCCCAGGGGTGGGAGTGCTACAGCGTTTCGAGCGGAGGCTTGAAGGCATGGTCGAGGGTGCCTTCGCGCGGGCGTTCAAATCCGAGCTCGAGCCGGTGGAGATCGCCAGCGCGGTGCAGCGTGAGATGGATGATCGCGCTGCGATCGTGGCGCAAGGCAGGACCCTGGTACCGAACGATTTCGTGGTGGAACTGTCGGAGACCGACTACCAGCGCCTGCAGGTCTACGCGGACAACCTCGGGATCGAGCTCGCGACGCTGGCCCGCGAGCACGCGAAGGAGCAGGGCTACTCCTTCGTGGGCCCGGTGCGGATGCGCTTCGAGGGCCTGCCGGATCTGACCACGGGCACCTTCCGCATCCGCTCCGGGGTGATCCGGGGCACCACGGTCGAGGGCGGGGAGATCCGCCGGCCCGCCAGTGACCTGCCGCGCCCGCCCGGTGCGTTCGCGGGGCGGCCGCGGCTGCTGGTCTCCGGGCCAGAGCCGGGCGCGGACGGCAGTATGCAGCGCACCTACGAACTCACCGCGCCGGTGACGATGCTCGGCCGGGGCACCGACTGCGATCTGCGCCTCGTGGATCCCGGCGTATCCCGCCACCACGCTGAGCTGCGGGTGGAAGACGACGAGGTCGTCCTCGTCGATCTGGGCTCCACGAACGGCACGTTCGTCAACGGCGAGCCGGTCAGGCGGGTCACGCTCACCGACGGCACGCGCATCACACTCGGCCGCACGACCCTGGTGTTCCGCCGGGATGGCATCTACTGACCTCCAGCAGGGACCACAGTGAAGACAACCAGCGGCCCGGCAATAGAGCCTGACGCCCGGCGGCCCGGCGGCCCGGCGGCAGCAACCGCCCGAGGACACATGACCCGATGAACGCGCTTACCCTCACCCTGATCAGGGTCGCCTTCCTGGCGGTCCTCTGGCTGTTCGTGATCGCGGCCGTGGGTGTGGTGCGTACAGACCTGTTCGGGCCCGCGCTGTCCGGCCGGCAACAGCGCCGTCAGCAGAAGGCACAGCGTGCCAAGGCGCCGCGGCCCGCCCGTCCCGGCCGGACCGCGCGGGGGGCGCCGCAGCGGCTGCTGGTGACCGGGGGCTCCCTGGCCGGCACGTCCATCGGGCTCGCGGACCAGCAGATCACGATCGGGCGGGCCAATGACGCAACTCTGGTACTGTCCGATGATTACGCTTCGAGCCGACATGCCCGGTTGTTCCCTCAGAACGGTCAGTGGATCGTTGAGGACCTCGGATCGACCAACGGCACGTACCTGGACCGGCAGAAGGTGACCCAGCCGACGCCGGTGCCTGCGGGCGTGCCGATCCGCATTGGCAAGACCGTTCTGGAACTGCGCAGATGACACTTGCACTCCGCTATGCGGTCCGCTCAGACGTCGGTCTCCTCCGCGAGGGGAACGAGGACTCGGCATACGCGGGCCCGCGCCTGCTGGCGGTCGCCGACGGCATGGGCGGCCACGCCGCGGGTGAGGTCGCGAGCGCCGTAGCCATCTCGGTCCTGACCGACCTCGACGAGGACCTGCCCGCGAGCGGCTTGCTTGACGCGCTCGCGGAGGCGGTAACCAATGCGAACAACATCCTGCACGACATGGTCGCCGCCGATCCCTCGATCGGGGGGATGGGCACCACGCTCACCGCCATGCTGTGGTCGGGAACCAAAGCCGCCCTGTGCCACATCGGGGACTCCCGTGCCTACCTGCTGTCCGGCGGCGAGCTTCAGCAGATCACGCACGATCACACTCTCGTCCAGTCGCTGGTCGACGACGGCCGGATCAGCCCGGCCGAGGCCGCCACCCACCCGCAGCGGTCGCTGCTCCTGCGTGCGCTCGACGGCAGCAGCGACGTCGAGCCGGACCTGTCGATCCGCGAGGCGCAGGTGGGCGACCGCTACCTGCTGTGCTCCGACGGCCTGTCCGGCGTGGTGAGTGAGCCGACCCTGCACCGGACGCTGGCCACCGTCGCGGAGCCGGACGACGCCGTGCGCCAGCTTGTCGAACTGGCGATCTCGGGTGGCGGCCCCGACAACATCACCTGCATCGTCGCGGACGTGGTGGACAGCGCGACGGCGGTCCGCCGACCTAGCGAGGTGTCCGTGCTCGCGGGCGCCGCCTCCAACGGCGGCGGCGCGCCCGTGATGCGCGCCGACGGCACGGGCGGCCGCACTCACGTGCTGACCCGGACCTCCCCGCAGGCCGCCGTCGTGATCGCCCACGACGACCCGGTGCCCCGGGCCACCGGCGGAGCCACCGCGGTGGACGGGATCGCCGCCGCAGACGACACCGAGCCCGAGGGGCGCGTTCGGCGGCGCTGGCCGATCGTCAAGTCCCTGCTCGCCCTCCTGCTTCTCATCATCATCGGCGGCGGATACGCGGGATGGCGTTACACCCAGGCGCAGTACTACGTGGGCGAGGACGCGGGTCAGGTCGCCATCTACCGCGGGGTCAACCAGAATGTCGCCGGGCTGAAACTGTCCCGGGTCTACCAGCGGACGGGGATTCCCCTGGCCGCGGTGCCGGTAACCGACCAGGGACTGATCCGCTCCACCATCTCCGCCACCAGCCTGTCTCACGCCCAGCGCATCGTCGGGAACATCCGCAACGAGTACCAGGGGTGCCGGACCGCCTACGCCGAGCTCCATGCCTACCAGGCGAAGGTGCGCAAGTACACCGACGCGCTCGCCGCGTACAAGAAGGAGCACCACACCACCCAGCCGGTGAAGAACAAGGCGGGCAAGGTGGTCGCCACCCCGCCGGTCAAGCCCGCCGGGTCGGCGCCCAGCCTCGGGGACTGCCCGAAGCCACCCGGGACCGGGGCGTCACCGTGAGCCAGGTGGTGACCCCAGGCCAGCCGGGCGATCCGGCGGGCACCGGCGCGCTCCGCGCGTCGCTGCGGCCGGCCCGGGACACGCCGGCGCCGATGCCACGCGGTCGGCGCCGGACCGAGCTCGCCATGCTGGTGTTCGCTGTCGCAGTGGTGCTGTTGGCCTACGCCAGCGTCGGCTTGAGCATGACGGGCAGGATCCCGGCCGGGATCGCCGGCTACGGGCTCGCGTTCGCCGTCCTCATGCTGCTGGCGCACCTCGCGATCCGATGGCTCGCCCCGTGGGCGGACCCGCTGATGCTGCCGCTCGCCGCGCTGCTGAACGGCCTGGGCATCGTGATGATCTACCGGCTGCAGCAGTCCGGGCGCGACGGCAACGCCGGGCGCCTGATCAGCACGATGAGCACCTCGACGACGCTGCTCCAGCTGGTGTGGAGCACGGTGGGCGTGGCCGCGTTCGTCGCGGTGCTCGCGCTGGTGAGGGAACCGCGGACGCTCCAGCGTTACACCTATACCTTTGGCGCGGTCGGGCTGCTGCTGCTCGCCATCCCGGCCCTGCTCCCAGCCTCGCTGAGCGAGGTCAACGGTGCCAAGGTGTGGATCAGCATCGGCAGCTTCTCCGTCCAGCCGGGTGAGTTCGCCAAGCTGGCGCTCGCCGTATTCTTCGCCGGCTACCTGGTCGCCAAGCGGGACGTGCTCTCGCTCGCCGGCCGGCGCGTGCTCGGCATCGACCTGCCGCGCGCGCGGGACCTCGGCCCGGTGCTCATCGCCTGGGTCGCCAGCCTGCTCATCCTCATCTTCGAGACCGACATCGGCCAGTCCGCGCTGTTCTTCGGCATGTTCCTCGTCATGCTGTACATCGCCACTCAGCGCACGTCGTGGCTGCTCATCGGCGGCGCGTTGTTCCTGTCCGGCGCCTTTGTCGCCAGCAAGCTGTTCGCCCACGTCGGGGAGCGGGTCACGATCTGGCTGCACCCGTTCGATCCCCAGAACGTGTACCACAGCTCCTACCAGCTGGTGCAGGGGCTGTACGGGATGGGCTTCGGCGGGGTGCTCGGCACCGGCCTCGGGAACGGCCAGCCCTACTGGACCCCGCTCGTGCAGAGCGACTTCATCTTCACCGCCTTTGGTGAGGAACTCGGGCTCACCGGCCTGATGGCGATCTTGCTGATCTACGGCCTGATCGTGGAGCGGGGCCTGCGCGCGGCGGTCGCGGTGCGCGACCCGTTCTCCAAGCTGCTGGCCGGCGGGCTGGCGTTCGTGCTCGCCCTGCAGGTCTTCGTGATCGTCGGCGGGGTCACCCAGCTCATCCCGCTGACCGGGATCACCACCCCCTTCCTGTCCCAGGGCGGTTCCTCGCTCGTCGCCAGCTGGATGCTGATCGCCGTGCTGATGCGGGTCAGCGACACCGCACGCCGGCCAGCCCCGCAGCCGATCCAGGAAGAGGGGATGACCCAGGTAGTGAGGGCCGGATGAACCATGCCCTGCGGCGGATCTCGCTCCTCATCCTGGCGATGTTCATCGTGCTGTTGCTCGGCGTGAACTACGTGCAGGCGTTCGAGCCCCCCCGCCTGGCCACGCAGCTCGGAAACGGCCGGACCTTCTCCCAGCAGTACCAGTACCAGCGCGGCTCGATCATCACCGCGGACAACAAGACCGTCGCCGAGTCACGGCCGGTCAAGGGCATCTACAAATACCAGCGGGTCTACCCGGACCCGACCACGTACGCCCCGATTACGGGGTACGACTCGCTGTACAGCGCCACCGGCATCGAGAAGACGGAGGACAGGTTCCTCTCCGGGTCGGATCCCCAGCTCACGGTCCACAACCTGATCGACCTCGTCACCGGGAAGCCCAAGAAGGGCGCGACTGTCCAGCTCACCATCAACTCGGCCGCCCAGACGGCGGCATACGACGCGCTCAAGGCGAGCGGGCTGGCCAGCGGCGCGGTCGCGATCGACCCGCAGACCGGTGCGATCCTCGCCATGGCGTCGTACCCGAGCTTCAACCCGAACAGGTACGCGACGTTCAGCAGCGCCCAGCTCAAGCGGATCGACAACCGCTACCGGGCCGACCCGCGGCAGCCGCTGCTCAACCGGGCCATCAACCAGACGTTCCCGCCCGGCTCCACCTTTAAGGTCGTGACCAGCTCGACGGCCTTCTCCAAGCCCAGCGGCAAGTACACCCCCACCACCCAGATTTTCGCGCCGACCAACCTGAATCTGCCCGGCACCACCAAGCAGCTGATCAACTTCGACAACCTGCCCTGCGGCAGTGGCAGGGTGCCGATCATCTACGCCTTCACCGTCTCCTGCAACACGGCGTTCGGCAACCTCGGCATGCAGCTCGGCGACAACGCCATCAGGCGGCAGGCCGAGAAGTTCGGCCTGAACGACCCGAACTTGAAGGTTCCGCTCCCGGTGTCCGAGAGCAGGTACCCGCCGATCCCGGGCAATGACCCCGCACTCACCGCCTATTCCGCGATCGGCCAGTACAACGACCAGGTCACCCCGCTCCAGGAGGCCATGTTCTCGGCGGCGATCGCCAACCACGGCACGCTGATGACCCCGTACATGGTCCAGAAGGTCACCGCGCCCGACCTGACCCCGCTGGTCAACACCTCGGCCAAGACGCTCAGCCAGGCCGTGAGCCCGACCGTGGCCTCCCAGATGTCGCAGATGATGATCAACGTGGTCGAGGCGCGCTACGGCACCGCGCACGCCAGCGTCAAATCGCTCACGAAAATCCCCGTCGCGGCCAAGACCGGCACGGCGCAGAACGGCTCGAACAACACCGGGCTCGACGACGCGGTGTTCACCTGCTTCGCGCCGGCGAACAACCCGCAGATCGCGATCGGCGTCATAGTTAAGGGCGGCGGGCTCGGGGCCGACGCGTCCGCACCGATCGCGGTGAAGATCCTTCAGGCATACCTGAGCTCGCAGGCCAAGCAGTGAGCGCCCGGGGCACGCGGGAAACGACCAGGTGCTGGCCAGGCCCGCCCGGCCAGGCACGGCTCGCGCGCCAGGCTGGCATATCATCCCCGCGCACGGTTGACTACGATCCAGGACGGTTACGGAAGTGCGAGACATGACACAGCCGCGGCTTCTCGGCGGCCGGTACGAGCTCGACGGCATCGTCGGGCGGGGCGGCATGGCCGAGGTGTTCCGGGCGCGCGACATTCGCCTCGACCGTGTGGTCGCAGTGAAGACGCTCCGCGACGACCTGGCCAGAGACGCCACCTTCCAGGCCAGGTTCCGCCGCGAGGCACAGTCGGCCGCTTCGCTCAACAATCCCTCGATCGTCGCGGTGTACGACACCGGCGAAGACATGAGCGGGTCCTCGCACGTGCCCTACATCGTCATGGAGTACGTGGACGGCCGGACGCTGCGCGATCTGCTGCGGGACGACCGGCGGCTGCTGCCCGAGCGCGCACTGGAGATCACCGACGGGGTGCTGCGGGCACTGGACTACAGCCACCGCAGCGGGATCGTGCACCGCGACATCAAGCCGGGCAACGTGATGCTGACCCGCAACGGCGAGGTCAAGGTCATGGACTTCGGCATCGCCCGCGCCGTCAGCGACGCGCAGGCGACGATGACCCAGACCGCGCAGGTGATCGGCACCGCGCAGTACCTGTCCCCCGAGCAGGCGCGCGGTGAGCGGGTCGACGCCCGCAGCGACCTGTACTCGACCGGGTGCCTGCTGTACGAACTGCTGACCGGCAGGCCGCCGTTCCTCGGCGACTCCCCGGTCGCCATCGCCTACCAGCACGTGCGCGAGAACCCGGTCCCGCCCTCGCGCCTCGACCCGGAGATCCCGCCCTGGGCCGACTCCATCGTGCTCAGGGCCATGGCGAAGGATCCCGCGCAGCGCTACCAGTCCGCCGCGGAGATGCGGACCGACATCCAGCGCGCCCTGTCCGGCGTCCCGGTTGCCGCGCCGCGCGGGATGGGCTACGCGACAACCCAGCGGATGGGGGCGACCGGCGCCACGATGGCCGCCGGCGCGACGCGGGCCATCCCCGGCTACGAATACGGCCAGGAGGAAGACGAGTACGCCGAGGACGGCGGCGGCCCACGGCGCCGCACGTGGCTGTGGTGGGCCGCGGGTGTCCTGCTGGTTCTCGCGGTGCTCGGCGGGGTGGCGTACGCGTTCTTCGGCGGCAACGGCGGCGTGGCGGTGCCCCAGGTCAACGGGCTCCCGGTCAAGCAGGCCACCGAGCAGGTGACGAAGGCCGGCCTGGAGGCCAAGGTCGTCAAAGAGTCCAACTCCGCCGTGCCGAAGGGGACCGTGATCAGCACCAGCCCGGCGAACGGGAGCCTTGTGGCCAAGGGGACGACCGTGACGCTCAAGGTTTCCAGCGGGCCCCCCCAGATCAAGGTCCCCAGCGTGGTTCACCAGCCGGAGCCCGTCGCCCGGAGCACGCTAGAGGCAAAGGGATTCCGGGTCGAAACGCAGACCGCCCAGAACTCGACCGCCAAACCGGACACGGTCGTCCGGCAGGACCCGTCGGCGGGCTCGTCGGTCAGCAAGGGTGCCACCGTCACGCTGTTCGTCTCGCCCAGCGGTGCGCAGGTCCCCGATGTGGTGAACGAGCAGGTCGCGATCGCCCAGGGGGAGCTGGCGAACTCCGGGTTCACGCACGTCCAGATCCAGGAGGTCTCAAGTCCCGGGCTCGCCGACGGAATCGTGACCCAACAGAACCCGACGGCCGGGCAGACGGTCCCGACCAGCACGGTGATCACGCTGACCGTGGTAAAGAACGAGCCGACGCCCTCGCCAAGCACGACTTCTCCGTCACCGTCACCTTCGCCGTCCAGCTCGTCGCCCACCACAGGCGGGAACGGCGGCGGCGGGGGTGGCGTGAGCGGTACGCAAAGCCAGGCCCCGGGTAACCAGCGGCGCAGCCTTTGACGCCGCGGTGCGAGGAGGGCTCGCACCGCTCGGGGGCGACGACGCGAGCCCTCATATGCAAGTCGGTTGCCAGCGCCCCCCGCGTTACACAGGCCGTTCAAAGCCACTACGCTGGCCCCTGACATCGTGCGCGCGGCCGCGTGCTCCGGCGACAAGCCGGATGCCGGGCCGCGCCACACCCAACCAGGAGATCAACGTGCCCAAGTCCCGCGGCCGGGCCAAGGCGGTCTACACCCCGCCGCCACGGTCCGCCAAGGCGAACGTCAGCCCCCGCTGGCTGGTTCCCGTCATGCTCGGCTGCCTCATTGTCGGCCTGGCCTGGATCGCGCTGTTCTACATCACGGGCCAGAACCTGCCGCTGCCCGCGCTGGGGCCCTGGAATCTCGCGATCGGGTTCGCCTTCGTGGTCGCGGGCCTCGGCTTCGCCACGAAGTGGCGATGACGCCCCGCCTCGCGGCCTCAGCCCAGCGTTGAGGCGGCGAGCTGGCTGTTCCGGGCCACTACCGCGGCGGCCAGCAGTGCCACGATCGCCACGGTCGCCCCCACCTGGACCAGCGCCCTGTGCTGGCGCGGAGCGTATGCGTAGGCCGCGGTGAGCAGCCCTCCGGTCAGCAGCCCGCCCACGTGATCCTGCCAGGCAATGTTGGGAACGACGAAGCCGATCACCAGGTTGATGACGATCAGAATGACGATCGCCCGGGTATCCACCTGCATCCGGCGTGATACCACGAACCACGCGCCGAACAGGCCGAAAACGGCACCGGACGCGCCCAGAGCCGGCTGACCGGGTGGTACCAGGACGTAAAAGAGCACCGAGCCGCCGAGCGCGCTGAGCAGGTAGACGGCCAGGAAGCGGAGGTGCCCGAGCAGCCGTTCCAGGCCCGGGCCCACCAGCAGCAGCGCCCACATGTTGAAGATGATGTGAGCCGGGCCGAACCCGGCGAACCCCGGCTCGTGCAGGAACGCCGAGGTGATGAGCCGGTACTCTTCGCCCGTCGCGACGCCGACAAGCTGGCCGTGCAGGGCGGGGTCCCGGGCGGCACCCACCAGGTCGAGGTAGTTGACGATCCGCGGATACACCCACTCGACGAGGTAAAACAGGACGTTCAGGCCGACGAGCGTGTAGGTGACCAGAGCACCGGACACGGCCCGCCCGCCGAAAATGGCGGCGGGCCTGCGTACGCCCTGGTTGCCTTCCTTGACGCACTCAACGCACTGCTGGCCGACCGGCGCCGAGCGCAGGCATTCCGGGCAGGCGGGGCGCCCGCAGCGAACACAGGACAGGTAGGTTTCCCGGCCGGGGTGGCGGAAACACGTGGGAACCTCGGCCTCGCCGCCGGTCCCTGGCGCAGGCCGAGCATCCATGATCTAGCCTGCGGCTTCTGGCGTGCCGTCGGCTCCCTGGATCTCGACGGATTCCAGAACGACGTCCTTCACCGGCCGGTCCCTGCTGTCGGTCGCCGTGCGGCTGATCTGGTCTACGACGTCCTGTCCCTCGATGACCTCACCGAAGATCGTGTGCCTGCGGTTCAGGTGGGGGGTGGGGACCGTCGTGATGAAGAACTGCGAGCCGTTGGTGCCCGGCCCGGCGTTGGCCATCGCGAGCAGGTATGGCCGGTCGAACGTCAGGTCCGGGTGGAATTCATCACCGAACTGGTAGCCGGGGCCGCCGGTGCCGGTTCCGAGCGGGTCGCCGCCCTGGATCATGAAGTTCGGGATCACCCGGTGGAAGATGGTCCCGTCGTAAAGCCTCCCGGTCGTGGCGCGGCCGGTGCGCGGGTCCGTCCACTCCCGCGCCCCCTGGGCCAGATCGACGAAGTTGCGCACCGTCGTGGGAGCGTGATCGGGAAGAAGGCGGATCACGATCGTGCCCTGGCTGGTGTGCAGTGTGGCAGTCTGAGTTGTGGTCATGGCTGGCATCCTTGCACGGCCGGGTGGTGGCCGGCGGCGGGCTCCTTTCCGTGGTTCGGCGTAATAACGGCCATCCTGCCATGACCTGGCCGCGGGGGCGAAGCCAGCGATCAAGGGTTGAGCCCGCCGCCGGTGGGAAGTGTGACAGGCGGAGCACAGGGAGGTTGCAGTGTCCCTCACGACGAAACAGAACGGCCAAGCCAACGGCTTCTCCACACAGGCCGCGCAGGAATGGGCCCGCCAGGCGAGCCAGTATCTCCGCGCCCGCCAGATGGCCACCCAGGCCCAGCTCGCCCCGCTGGCCGCCAACGCCAGGATCGCCGCGCAGCAAGGCATGCTCGGTGCCCGGGCGTGGACCGCGCCCCGGCTCGACTTGGCCGGGCAAGCGCTGCAGGAGCAGATGGCGCCCCAGCTGGCCGCGGCTCTGTCCGCCGCCGCCCGCCGCATCGAGCCCGCCAAGTCCCGCCGGCGCCGCTGGCCGGCGCTTGCTGTTGGGGCCGTCGTGATCGCGGGCGGCAGCGCGGCCGCCGTGATCATCATGAGCCGGCGCAATTCACAGCCAGCCCCTGAGGAGCCCGGCGACATGGCCGGCGCGTCGGACGCCACCCAAGAGATGGCGCCCGCGGACGTCAACGGGCAGACCCAGGCGCCCTGACCGGCGCCACGCGCTGGCAGGTTCATCCCATCCACTCGTGGCGGCTGCGCCAGGCACCGTCACCCGCCGTTACCGCGGCTGATCAACTTGCGCTGATCTGCAGTCCGACCGCCTGGAACGAGCCGGACACGGTCAACGGCCTCGTCCTCGCACGCGGCCTGCGGGAATGCGGGGATCGTCGGGCCGTCGGGCACAATGCGGTTGTGCTGCTGACCGAACTCGTGCTCACATCGCAGGCCGTCGCGGCCACCCCGCGGCGCAGCGTCAAGATCGACGAGATCGCCGACCTGCTCCGCGCGGCCAGCCCGGCTGAAGTGCCGGTCGTGGTCGCTTTTCTGTCCGGCGAACTGCGCCAGCGCCAGATAGGGGTGGGCTACGCGGCCCTTGGAGGGCTGGCCGCCGGTGACGGCGCCGCGGGCGAGACGACGCCGGCGTTGACCGTCGGCGAGGTGGACACGGTGTTCGCAGAGGTGGGCGCGGTGACCGGGCCGGGGGCGCAGGCAGCGCGCAAGCGCCTGCTGGCCGGACTCTTCGGCCGGGCTACCGCCGCCGAGAGCGACTTCCTGACCCGCCTGATCGCCGGGGAACTGCACCAGGGCGCGCTCGAAGGCGTGATGGTCGAGGCGGTCGCGCGCGCCGCCGGGGTGCCGGCCAGCGAAGTCAGGCGTGCGCACCTGCTGGGCGGTTCGCTGCAGGCGGTCGCCACGGCCGCGCTCACAGCCGCCAAGCGGACCGCCTCCGCCGCCGCGCAGACCGGCCCGTCCACCCCCGATCCGGGAACCTCCGGCCATGGCACCACCGTGCAGGCCAGCCCCGAGCGCGCCATGACCGCGCAGGCAGGCAACGCGGCGTCGGCCGCGTTGCGGTCCTTTGGCTTGCGGGTCGGGCGCCCGCTGCGGCCGATGCTGGCCTCATCGGCGAGCAGCGTGGCGGCCGCCTTCGCGCGTGTATCACAGGCCGCGGTCGAATGGAAGATCGACGGGATCCGGATCCAGGTCCATCGCGATGCCTCCGGCGTGGCCGTCTTTACAAGGACCCTCGACAACATCACCGCCCGGGTTCCCGAGATCGTGGAGGCGGCGCTCGCACTCGATGTCCGGCAGGCCGTCCTGGACGGCGAGGCCGTGGCGCTGTACCCGGACGGGCGGCCGCGGCCGTTCCAGGTCACCGCCAGCCGCGCGGGCACTCAGGCGGATGTCGCACGGCAGCGCGCCGACGTGCCGCTCACCGCCTTCTTCTTCGACCTCCTTCACCTGGACGGGACCGATCTGATCGACGAGCCCGCCAGCGACCGGTACGCACTGCTCACGCGCATTCTGCCGGCGCATCTGCTCATTCCCCGCCTGGTGACGGACGACGTGACGGCGGCCGAGGCGTTCTTCGCCGACGCGGTGGCGCGGGGGCATGAGGGGGTTGTGATCAAGTCCCCCTCCGCGCTCTACGCCGCCGGGCGGCGGGGCAGTGAGTGGATCAAGGTGAAACCACGGCACACCCTTGACCTCGTCGTGCTCGCGGCCGAGTGGGGCCACGGACGCCGGCGCGGATGGCTGTCGAACCTTCACCTGGGAGCCCGCGATCCCGATACCGGCGGCCTGGTCATGCTCGGCAAGACCTTCAAGGGGCTGACCGACGAGATGCTCGCCTGGCAGACCTCCCGGCTGCTGGAACTGGCCGAGGAGCCGGGCCGGCGCCCGGCGGGAGACCTCCGGGACGCCTACGGCGTCCTTCGGGTCAAGCCCGAGCTGGTCGTGGAGGTTGCCTTCGACGGCGTTCAGGCCAGCCCCCGTTACCCGGGTGGGCTCGCGCTGCGTTTCGCACGGGTGCTGCGGTACCGGCCGGACAAGACGGCGTCGGAGGCGGACACGATCGGCGCGGTGCGCGCCTTGTGGGCGGAGGAGCCGGCCGACGCGTCGGGTCCCGGGTGAGGCCGCAGCGGCACGAGCATGGGCGCGCCGCCCTGCGCGCTCCTCACCCGGCACGGGTGTCCCGCGGCCGGGCCGCCGGCTGAATCGTGGATATAGGCAGCCGGTGCCGCGGGCATGGCCCGGTGCCGGACCCACGGCGAGGGTCCTCGGAACCGCGGGAATGGCGGGCTGGCGATGACATCTGACCTGATCCGACCGGCAGGCTCGTGATGCTGTGGGTGCGTGTGGTGAGCCCGGCCGACCTGACCGACGCGCTGCTTGAGCGGCTGACGGCGGCGCCGGGGGTACGGAACGTGGTGGTGCTGCGGGAGGCGGCCCACCGGCCGGAGGGAGACGCCGTCCAGTTCGAGCTCAGCGACGGCGCCGCCAACCCGGTGTTCGGGGAGCTGCGGCAACTCGGCCTCGCCAGCCAGGGCTCGATCTCGGTGGAGCGAGTGGACGCCACGCTGACGGCCCGCACCGATGACTCCGCCGCGGAAAGCGGCCCGCTCCGCCGCGAGACCGCGCCGGTGTGGGAGATGGTGGAGGCCATTATCCGCCGGGGTGCGGCCTACGCTCCGAGCTTCTATACCCTGCTGATCATCGCCGCGATGATCGGCGCGGTGGGCATCCTGACCAACTCCCAGATCCTCATCGTCGGCGCGATGGTGGTGGGCCCCGAGTACAACGCGATCATCGCGGTGGCGCTGGGTTTCAGCACCCGGGACCGCGCGCTGGCGCGGGACGGACTGTTCGCCCTGCTGGGGGGGTTCCTCGCGGCGATCGCGATGACGCTCCTGTTCGGGCTGGCGGTTAAGGCGTCGGGCGACACCCCGGCGGAGTTCCTGCAGGGGGTCCGGCCGGTCGCGGACCTCATCAACACGCCGAACGTGTTCTCCGTGGTCGTGGCCATCCTGGCCGGGCTCGTCGGCGTGATATCCCTGACCGAGTCCCGGGCCAACGCCCTCATCGGCGTGTTCATTTCCGTCACCACCATCCCCGCCGCGGCCTCGGTGGGCGTGTCCATCGCCTACGGCAGCTGGAGCGAGGCGTGGGGCTCGCTGCTGCAACTGCTGCTGAACGTGGTCTTGCTGGTGGTGGTCGGCGCCGGGGGCCTGTCCACGCAGCGGATGATCTGGCGGCGCAGGGGTCCGCGGGCCAGCCGGCTGCCCGGATAGCGGCACCGGCCGCCCCGGCGCGCTGACCTGCGACGGCCTGGGTGCAGGAGGAAGATTCATCTATGACGGATTCCGCGAACGACCCCGCCGGCCCGGCTGACCCCGCTGACCCGGGTGCGCCGGGGCCCGCGCGGCGCCGCCCCCTACGGCGGCTTGCCCGCGCGATGATCTCACCCGACAGCTACGGCTCGGTCCTGCTGCTGATCCTTTTCACTTACGTGTTCTCGGTC
>Ga0081540_1002279_pt1 | contig 15773 bp, 17 predicted proteins | sample TabmetS2T1R1_FD_71024 | JGI IMG/M metagenome (GOLD analysis project Ga0081540, IMG submission 71024) | Tabebuia heterophylla rhizosphere microbial communities from the University of Puerto Rico - S2T1R1 | ecosystem: Host-associated > Plants > Roots > Rhizosphere ... | reverse complement strand
GCCAGCCAGTGCCGATAGTAGGTCTCGCCGGTGTCGGGATCGCCGGCGGCCTGCGCGCGCTTGATCTCGGCGCCAAGCGTCTCCGCCCATTCCTTCCAGGTGAAGACGCCGGCTTCATGCAGCGCCAGCGCCATCGCGAAGGCGCGCGCTTCCCAGGGCTCGCGGAACACCGGACCGTCCTCATCGCGCGGCACGCCGGGAACGGCGACCGCGGCGCGCATGGCCTGTCGTGGCGTCAATTCCATCAGGCGCGCTCCAGGTAGGGCTCCCAGGCATCGACGGAGACGGAGAGGGTGGGATCGCCCTCCTTGCCCCAAAGCTCGCGACCGTCGAAGCGTACGGTATAGAGCCAGTGCGGGTCTTCGCCCTTGCCCAATGAATTGACATCGGGAAAGACGTGGCAGCCGTGGTTGAGCTCAATGGTGCCGAGACGGCCGCGGACATATTGCGGCAGCCGCGTATGCGTCACCGGGTGAATGTCCTTCATCCGCACGATGTCGCCGACGTTGAACAGCGCAGGTGCAGGCGGCGTGCGCTCGGTCGGCCCGCCGCGCCGGATCGCCGGTGTCACTTCGCTGGGCGCAATCGGCTTCACCCCGGGTTTTGCAGGCGCAAGCATCTTGCCGGCCTCGATCTCCTCGCGCGTGACCAGCCCGCGCTCGATCATCAGCGTCTCGAGACCCGCGAGCCAGAGTTCAAAATAGGTCTTGCTGAGATAGTCCGCCGGCGGGCGGTTCTCGCGGGCAAAGCGCGACATGTCGATGTTCCATCCGCCGGGGCGTGACATTGCGACCGTCAGTGCAAAGGCGCGGCGCTCCCATTCTTCGTGAAACACCGGCTCGTTGGCCTCGGGCTCGACGGGCCCAAATCCCTTGACGCCGCCCATGTCATGCGCGCCGTCCATCAGGCAGCCTCACCGGGCCGCTTCGGCAATCCCGTGCCGATCATGCTGTCACGCGTGACGAGCTCGGCAAGCTGCTGCTCACTCCAGTCCTCGGTGCCTTCGGGGCGCATCGGCAGCACGAGGTAACGGATTTCGGCGGTGGAATCCCACACGCGGATCTTGGTCGTCTCCGGCAGCGAGACGCCAAAATCCTTCAGCACGCCGCGCGGATCGGCGACGGCGCGCGAGCGGTAAGGCGCGGATTTGTACCAGACCGGCGGCAGGCCCAGCACCGGGTGCGGATAGCAGGAGCACAGCGTGCACACGACCATGTTGTGCTGCTCGGGCGTATTCTCGACCACCACCATGTGCTCGCCCTGGCGGCCGGAATAATCGAGCTCGGAGATAGCCGACGTCGCATTCTTCAGCAGCCGTGCGCGGTAGGCCGGATCGGCCCAGGCTTTTGCGACCACGCGGATGCCATTGCGCGGGCCGATCTTCTTCTCATAAAGCTCGATCAGGAGATCGAGCGAGGTCGGATCGACATAGCCCTTCTCGGTCAGGATCGATTCCAGCGCGCGGACGCGCAGCTCCGTCTCCGACAGCTCGGAATGGTCGTGATCGTGGTGGTGATGGTGATCGTGATCGTGGCCGGACATGGCGGCGAGGATACGCAAAAACCGGGCTATGTCGAGGCGGAGACTCTGCTAGGTTCCAGCCATGGGGACGAGGGCGACGCACACCGCACTCGACGATCTCGCCGGCCACATGGACGTCGACCAGTTCGCGCTGACAAGCCTCAGCGAAGACCACAAGGAAGGCGTGGCAGCGTTCCTCGAGCGAAGGAAGCCCAGGTTCAGGGGACGCTGAATTGGACCTCAGAACCAAAATATCGAAAACAACCCCATGCAAAGTAGAATGGGCTGCAAAACCCTTGAATCTGCACCCATCAATCACGGCGGGCAAGGCAACGATCCCGCCTCGCGCTGACAAGCTCCAGCGAAGACCGAAAATGCAGAGGGCGCTGATCGTACTTTGGAGATCGCATCAGCGTCACATGATGGCGTTAAGACATTGCCTCTCGGGTTGCGCCACGGATAAGATGCAACCCCATCAGCAAGCTTTGCGAGGCGATGATGCTGCGATTGCTGTTTGCCGTTAGTGGCCTGATTTTCCTTCTCGCTCCGAATGATGCATCGGCCTGGGGCTATCAGGGCCATCGCGTCGTTGGCTCGATCGCCGACAAACTGCTCGCCGATACCAATGCCGAAAAGCAGATCAAGAAAATCCTCAACGAGGGCGATCCCGACGGCAAATTGGACCTGCGCCTGGCCGGGCCCTGGCCGGATTGCGTGAAAAGCGTCGTGCGCCATGACGACGGCAAATTCCACTACGAGGTGGACCCGGAACATCTCGAATACGAAGTGCCTTGCACGCCGTACAACTCCAAAAAGGAGAGGACTCGGCTGGAGGATTACGCCAAGCGCAACTGGACCCAGTGCTCCTACAAGCCCGACGGCTTTGAGCGCGGCTGCCACAACACCTATCATTTCGACGACGTCGCCATTCAGCGCGACCGCTTCGACCGCTCGTTCCAGGGCACCAACGACCACGATCTCGTCGCAGCCATCAATGCGGCCATCGCCGTCCTGTCGGACAAGCCCATTCCGCCACCGTTCCCGTTCTCCATCAAGGACAAGAAGGAGGCCCTGCTTCTGCTCGTCCATTTCCTCGGCGACCTGCACCAGCCGCTGCATGTCGGCTCGCTCTACCTCGATCCCGACGGCAAGCTGGTCGATCCCGATGTCGCCCACAGAATCGACCCCGACACCGAGACTATCGGCGGCAACGCTATCCTGGACGAGAATGCCAACCTCCATCACCAATGGGATGACATTCCAACCGACATCGGGGAGGCGGCAACCAGGGAGCTCCTCGCGGACGCACGTGCCGTGCCCGCGAGCCAGGGACCGCTGGAAAGCTGGCCGGCCGCGTGGGCTTCGGATTCGCTTCTGGTCGCACGCGATGCGTTCGCCGGTCTCAGCTTCACGCGCCCCCAACCGCCGCAGAGGGGCAAGTGGACCGTCATCTACGACAACCACATGGACTATCTACGCAAGGCGGACGCCATCAAGCGCAAGCAGCTCGCCAAGGGCGGCGCGCGGCTCGCTGAAATCCTCAAGACGATCTGGCCCTAGATGATGGTGATGGGCAACTTGCCTCGGCACGGCTACGCCTGCATATCACGATTCGCATAAGGTATATTATGGAATATATTTATCTCTAATTGGATCAGATAGTTAAGGCGGAATCCTGCGGCGCCAGCTCAAATTTGCCGCCTCGGAAGGCCAACCGCCCCAACCGGCAAATCTGCTGGCCTGCTTCTCCCAAACCCGTATTGCGGCTCATCGTTCCCGCTGCAATAAGCGCGGTCCGTCTCAATGACCAACAAGAACGCTCAAGGGAGAAACCAGATGAGCATTTCACGACGTACTGTACTCAAGGCCGCCGTTGCCAGCGCCGCGCTTGGCGGCATCGGCGCGCCCTTTGTGGCGCGCGCCCAGACGGCCGAATTTTCGTACAAGTACGCCAACAATCTGCCGGACAGCCATCCGCTCAACATGCGCGCCAAGGAAATGGCGGCGGCCATCAAGGCGGAAACCGACGGCAAGTTCGACCTGCAGATTTTCCCGAACAACCAGCTTGGCTCCGATACTGACATGCTGAGCCAGATTCGCTCCGGCGGCATCGAGTTTTTCACGCTGTCGGGCCTGATCCTGGCGACGCTGGTGCCGGCGGCATCGATCAACGGCATCGGCTTTGCATTCCCGGACTACGACACGGTCTGGAAGGCCATGGACGGGGGCTTGGGCGCCTATGTGCGTGGCGAGATCACCAAGGCCGGCCTCGTGGTAATGGAGAAGATCTGGGACAACGGTTTCCGCCAGACCACATCCTCGACCAAGCCGATCAACGGCCCGGACGATTTCAAGGGCTTCAAGATCCGCGTGCCGGTATCGCCGCTGTGGACCTCGATGTTCAAGGCATTTGAAGCCGCGCCCGCTTCGATCAACTTTAGCGAAGTCTATTCGGCGCTGCAGACCAGGATCGTCGAGGGCCAGGAAAATCCGCTGGCGATCATCTCGACTGCAAAGCTCTATGAGGTGCAGAAATTCTGCTCGCTGACCAACCACATGTGGGACGGTTTCTGGTTCCTGGCAAACCGTCGCGCCTGGGAAAAGCTGCCGGAGAATATCCGCACCATCGTCGCCAAGAACATCAATGCAGCCGCTGTGAACGAGCGCGCCGATGTCGCAAAGCTCAATGCCGGCTTGCAGCAGGAACTGGCCGCCAAGGGCCTGACCTTCAATCAGCCGGCCGTGGCGCCGTTCCGTGACAAGCTGCGTTCCGCGGGTTTCTATGCCGAGTGGAAAGGCAAATACGGCGAGCAGGCCTGGGATCTGCTGGAAAAATCCGTCGGCAAGCTCAGTTAAGGTTAAGCGCGTAGGGGGCCGGCATGGCTCATGCCGAACGGACGCAAGCGGATGGCGAGGAGTCCCCTCGCCGCCGTTCAGTCTTGGCATCGATTGAGCGTGCGCTCGGCCTCCTCGTCGAGATTCCGGCGGCACTGCTGGTCACCGCCGAAATCGTCATCCTGTTTGCCGGCGTGGTCGCGCGCTACGGCTTGCATCGCCCGCTGATCTGGTCGGATGAGCTGGCGTCGATCCTGTTCCTGTGGCTGGCGATGCTGGGTGCCGCCGTCGCATTTCGCCGCGGCGAGCATATGCGGATGACTGCCGTCGTTGCGGGCGCACGGCCTGCGACGCGTGCGTATCTCGATCTCGTGGCTACCGCAGCCGCGCTGGCGTTCCTCCTGATGATTGCCTGGCCGGCTTACGAGTACGCCTACGAGGAAAGCTACATCACGACGCCCGCGCTGCAGATCCTCAACAGCTGGCGCGCGGCGGCGCTGCCGGTCGGCATCGGCCTGATGGCGCTGTTCGCAGCGCTGCGCCTGGTCCAGGCTGGCAGCGTCAAGACCGTGCTCGCGGCCGTGGTTACGGTCGCAGCCGTGATCGGTTTGTTCTGGCTCACGCAGCCCTGGCTCAAGCCGCTCGGCAATCTCAATTTGATCATCTTCTTTGTCGGCGTGGTCGGCTTCTGTGTCTTCGCCGGCGTGCCCATTGCGTTCGGCTTTGGGCTGGCGACCTACGGCTATCTGGCGCTGACCACGGGCACGCCGCTGATGGTGCTGGTCGGCCGCATGGACGAGGGCATGAGCCATCTCATCCTGCTGTCAGTGCCGCTGTTCGTTTTCTTAGGCCTCTTGATCGAGATGACGGGCATGGCGCGCGCCATGGTGGCGTTTCTGGCAAGTCTTCTGGGGCATGTCCGCGGCGGGCTGCATTACGTGCTGGTCGGTGCGATGTATCTGGTCTCGGGCATTTCCGGCTCCAAGGCGGCCGATATGGCGGCCGTTGCGCCCGTGCTGTTTCCGGAGATGAAGCAGCGCGGCGCCAAGCCGGGTGATCTGGTCGCCCTGCTCTCGGCTACCGGCGCGCAGACCGAAACCATTCCGCCGAGCCTGGTGCTGATCACCATCGGCTCGGTCACGGGCGTCTCGATCGCAGCGCTCTTCACGGGTGGCCTGCTTCCGGGCGTCGTGCTCGCGATCACGCTGTCGGCGCTGGTGTGGTGGCGGTATCGCGATGAGGATTTGAGCCATGTGACCCGCGCCAGCGGCGGCGAAATCGCCAGGGCCTTCGTCATTGCCCTGCCCGCGCTCGCGCTGCCCTTTGTGATCCGCTACGCCGTGGTCGAGGGCATCGCGACGGCAACGGAAGTCTCCACCATCGGCATCGTCTATGCCTTTGTGGTCGGCTTTTGCATCTATGGCCTCGTGATCTACCGCAATCTCGACTGGCGCCGGCTGCTGCCGATGCTGATCGAGACCGCAAGCCTCTCCGGCTCGATCCTCTTGATCATCGGTACTGCCACCGGCATGGCCTGGGGCCTCACCCAATCCGGTTTCTCCCGCGCGCTCGCCGCTGCCATGACCGGCCTGCCCGGCGGTTCCGCGACCTTCATCGCGGTGTCGATCCTGGCGTTCGTGATCCTCGGCAGCGTGCTCGAAGGTATCCCGGCGATCGTGCTGTTCGGCCCCCTGCTCTTTCCAATTGCCCGGGCGGTAGGCGTCCATGAGGTGCACTATGCCATGGTCATTATCCTGGCCATGGGCATCGGACTGTTCGCGCCGCCCTTCGGAGTGGGCTATTATGCCGCCTGTGCGATCGGGCGGGTCGATCCCAACGAGGGGATCGGGCCGATCTGGGGTTACCTGCTGGCGCTGATGGTCGGTCTCATCATCGTTGCCGTCTTCCCCTGGATCTCGATCGGATTCTTGTAAGAACAATCTTGCACGGGGAAATGCCGATGAGCGGAACGCTAAATCACTACAGCATCGGATTGGACAAGAACCCGGCCAATTACGTGCCGCTGACGCCGCTGAGCTTCATCGCGCGCTCCGCCGCCGTCTATCCGAACCATGTCAGCGCCGTCTATGAAGGCCGCAGCTTCACCTGGTCGGAAACCTATGCGCGCTGCCGGCGCTTTGCGTCGTGGCTGGCCGGCCGTGGCATCGGCACCGGCGACACGGTCGCGGCGATGCTGCCCAACGTGCCCGCGATGAACGAATTGCATTTCGCGGTTCCCATGACTAGCGGCGTTCTGAACGCGCTCAACATCCGCCTCGACGCGCCGTCGATTGCCTTCCAGCTCGACCATGGTGCCGCCAAGATCATCCTCGTCGATCCGGAGTTTGCTGGCGTGATCGCGGAGGCGATGACGCTGATGAAGCGGCCAAAACCGTTCATCGTCGACGTCGACGATGCCAGCTTCGCCGGCGGCGCGCGCATCGGCGCCATCGAGTATGAAGCTGCGATAGCGCAGGGCGATCCGAATTTCGTCCCCAAGATGCCGACAGATGAATGGGACGCCATTGCGCTGTCCTACACGTCGGGCACCACGGGCAACCCCAAGGGCGTCGTCACCCATCACCGCGGCGCGTATCTCAACGCCGTCAGCAACATCCTTGCCGGCGGGCTTGGCCAGCATCCGGTCTATCTCTGGACGCTGCCGATGTTCCACTGCAACGGCTGGTGCTTCCCGTGGACGGTGGCGGCCGCCGCCGGCATCAATATCTGCCTGCGCAAGGTCGACCCCGCAAAAATCTTCGAGTTGATTCCGAAGCACGGCGTCACCCACATGTGCGGCGCGCCGATCGTCTACAACACCATGATCAATGCGCCCGGCGCGCCCAAGGGCGCCAAGGCAAAGCCGGTGGTTGGCCTGATCGCAGGCGCAGCCCCGCCGGTTGCGGTGCTTGAGGGCGCCGAGAGCATCGGCATCAAGCTGACGCATGTCTATGGCCTGACCGAGGTCTATGGCCCTGCTTCCGTCTGCGCCGAGCAGCCGGGCTGGGATGAACTCACGCCGGAAGCGCGGGCGCAGATGAAGCGGCGGCAAGGTGTGCCTTATCCGCTCGAGGAAGCCGTCACCGTTCTCGATCCTGAGACCATGCGCGAGGTGCCGCGCGACGGCGAGACCATCGGCGAAGTGATGTTCCGCGGCAATATCGTGATGAAGGGCTATCTGAAGAACGAGAAGGCGACCAAGGAGTCGTTCGCCGGCGGCTGGTTCCACACCGGCGATCTCGGCGTGCTCGACGAGCACGGCTATGTCATCATCAAGGACCGTTCCAAGGACATCATCATCTCCGGCGGCGAGAATATCTCTTCCGTCGAGGTCGAGGACGTCCTCTACAAGCACCCCGCCGTGCTGTTCGCCGCCGTCGTCGCAAAGCCCGACCCGAAATGGGGCGAAGTGCCCTGCGCATTCCTCGAATTGAAGGAGGGCGCGAAGGTGACCGAAGCCGAGATCATCGCCTATTGCCGCACCCACATGTCCGGCTTCAAGACGCCGAAGGCGGTGGTGTTCGGTACCATCCCGAAGACCTCGACCGGCAAGATCCAAAAATTCCTGCTGCGGAATCAGGTGGAGTCGGCGAAGGCGATTTCGGCCTGAGGTGCGGACCCTTGCGCTACTTTGACGAGGCCCACACCATCTGGATGACGAAGGTCCCGCGTGACGGCCAGGCCGACACGATCGAGGGCGAGCTGTTACGCGCGGTGGAGAAGCTGCGCTGGGAGGCGCAAGGCAACGGCAACATCAACTGGGACGAGGGTTTTGAGATCCTCATCCGCTTTCTGCGGACTCACCTGCTGGATGCGGCCATCTATCCGGATGACGTGCTGAAAGCCACGCGGGCGATCCTCGACAGGCTTTCGCGTCCGGGTCTCGCGGTTGTCGAGGATGAACCTTATGACGAACTCGGCGATCGCGTCGTCGAATGGCATCGGCACAACGGCAGCCGTCCTCATCTCCGCAATCCAAAGCTGTACCGCTAGGCCTGGCTACGCCCTCTTCCGCATCAGCACTGCGTCGCCAGCGGCATCGTCGCGATACTCGAGGATGTCGCCGGGCTGACAGTCCAGCGCCTCGCAGATCTGGGCGAGCGTGTCGAAGCGCACGCCCTTCACCTTGCCGCTTTTCAAGAGCGAGACGTTCTGCTCGGTGATGCCGATACGCTCGGCAAGCTCTTTGGAGCGCATCTTGCGCCGCGCCAGCATGACGTCGAGATTGACAATGATCGGCATGGCGAGCCTCACACGAAGGACGCGTGTTCGTCGGCGATCCGTGTCGCCTCGACCATGACCCAGGCGACCGCCAGCAGCACGCCCCCGACGATCAGCGCGACATAGTTGTCCACCGACAGCGAGATGGCGAATTGACGGTTTCCCGGCGGATTGCTGAAGGTGAGCGCCAGAAAGAGAGCGGCCGATGAAAGCGGCCCGAGGATCGCCTGCGCCAGCACGCAGGCCGCAAAATCGCGCAGGTGCCGTGCGCTGGCCAGCGTGAACACGCGTCCCTCGGCAAAGCCTCCAAACAGCGCGCGCGCCTGCCACAACCCGAACAGCAGCACGCCGACGGGAATGGCGATGATGGCGGCAGTAGCCGCCACACGTCCCGGCGTCAGCGTGAGGTTGCCGTCCGCCCCGCCCAGCCGCGGCACCGGCAAATTGAGCGTCCAGTCGGGCATCAAAAACACCAGGATCACGCTGCCAAAAACCAACAGGATCATAAGAACGGCGATCAGCGCGATGCCGATTGAGGTGACGATCACCATGGCGTTGGAGAAGCGGCGCAAGCGGTCTGAATTGGCGAAAGCGGTCATGGCCTGATCCCTGCTATTGACGCGAGATAAAATTATCGTATTACGATAATTAATCATCGTCAAGGAGGTCGTTCTGCATGCTTTCCAGGCTCCTGCCGCGACTCTTTCTGCGCACCTGAGTCGCCCTTGCCCTCGCCGGCTGCGGCCACATGCCCGTGACCTCAATGGTGAAGCTCGCCCGGGTCGATTTTGAGACCTCAGACCCTGCGCAACTGCGTGCCGCGATCAAGTTGCCGCGGAGCTTGCGTCCGCGGCCGAATGGCGTGTCGCTGCGCATTGCGGTGCGGGTCGGACGCGCGCCGGAGGAAGCGCGCGACTTTGTGCTGCGTGAATTGCCGGCGCCCTCGGAGCTGGCGCGTGAAGCCGGCGCCGACAGCCATGTTTTCGCCTACCGCATCGATGAAGCGGACCTTCCCCGCCTCGCCGCCTTCCGCGCCGAGTTGCTCGCGAAGAAGAGCAGCGGTCAGGGCGGCTCGGTGTCGATCTCGGTGCAGCCGCTGGCCTGCAAGACCGCCGAATTACCCGAGGGTCCGGTCTATCTCACCACGTATTTGCGAACCGCGGAGACCGGCAGCTATGTCACGCTGGCGCGCGACGTCGACCTGCGAACGATCGCGCCGGAGCACGCGATCGTCGACAAGATCCCGCACTGTGTGACCTAACCCGTGCGTCGTTCGACCGGCGGATAGTACTGCGGCGCCTCGGCGCGGTCGTACATGCCGTAGTCGCGCATGACCTCGAAGACGCGAAAATACTCGGTCGTCGGATCAGCGAACAACCGCGCGCCGAATCCGATGCCGGAGTGCGGGTCCGGCAGATCGATCAAATGCGCGAAATGTCCTTCGCGGTAGACGCTCTCGAACGCATCGCGCTTCCAGCCGGTTTCGGACGGCAGCCTGGCGCTCTTCGATTCCGACGTGAGCACGTAAGTGGGCGGGCGCCGCGCTGGATCGTTGTAGGGCGTGCGCCGCTCCGGTTGCCAGACCGGCTTGCCTGGCCGCGCTTCATGGATCAGCTGGGCGATGCGGATGCGATAATCGGCAAAGACTTTTTCACGGCCGATCTCCTGCACCCTGTGATGCTGGCCGTGGATGCGCCATGCCGTGAGCGCGCCCTCGTCCTGCCAGATCTGATGGGACAGCAGCAGGTCTTCCCGCGAGAGACTCCCGAACCGCTCGATAGACAGGCAGCCACCGGTCGCTTCAAGAGCGGGCTTCAACGCAGCGGCAAGGTCGAGATACTGGTCGCGATGTCCGGGCCGGGTCTGGACTTCAAAGAACAAGCCGATCATCGAAGCGCCTCCGTGCACACGCCCTAGCGCGTGCCCTCCAGCGTGAGCTTCATTCCATCATACGCCGGCACGATGTTATCAGGCAGGCTCAGCCGCAGCACCTCGTAATCGAGGTCGGAATGCATGTTGGTGATGACGGCGCGCTTCGGCTTGAAGCGCGCGATCCAGGACAGCGCGTCGTCGACGGAGAAATGGCTGGGGTGCGGCGCATAGCGCAGCCCGTCGACAATCCAGAGATCGAGATTTTCCAGCGCCGGCCAGCTTTCGGTGGGGACATCGCTGAGATCGGGGGTATAGGCGGCATCGCCCATGCGGTAGCCGAGCGCGGGGATGTTGCCGTGCTGCAGGTTGAAGGCGGTGAGCGTGATCGCCCCGCCCCTGCCGAGGATCTCCTGGCTTTGGCCTGCTTCGATCGAATGTCGGGTCAGGATCGGCGGATACTCGCTGCCTTCAGGCGAGATGAAGCAATAGGAGAACCGCGCCATGATGTCCTTGGCGGTCGACTGGTTGAAATAGGTGGGGATGCGCTTGCGCTGGTGCAGCACTACCGAGCGCAAATCGTCGATGCCATGTGTCTGATCGGCATGTTCATGCGTAAGGAAGACGGCGTCGAGATGATCGACGTTGGCGTCAATCAGCTGCTCGCGCAGATCGGGCGAGGTGTCGATGACGACGCGCGTCACTCCGTCACCCGATTTCCGCTCCACCAGCAGCGAGCAGCGGCGGCGGCGGTTCTTCGGATTGTTGGGATCGCAGCGGCCCCAGCCCAGCGCCGGGCGCGGCACGCCGGCGGAAGAGCCGCAGCCCATGATCGTGAGCGTCAGCGTCATGCGGCGGCCGCAGAAGTCGGCACTTTGGAGAACAGGCGGAAGAAGTTTTCCGTGGTCTGCCTGGAAATTTCCTCAAAACTGACTCCACGCGCCTCTGCCAGCACTCTTGCGACTTCGACCACATAAGACGGCTCGTTGCGCCTGCCGCGGTGTTTTCCGGGCGCCAGATACGGCGCGTCGGTCTCGACCATGATGCGATCGGCCGGCAGCTCCGCTGCCAGCGCGCGAAGCGCGTCCGACTTCTTGAAGGTAAGGATGCCCGTGAACGAGACCGACAGCCCCAACCCGATCGCCTTCATCGCAAGCTCGCGTCCGCCGGTGTAGCAATGCAGCACCGCCTTGAACGGTCCCTTTGCCACTTCTTCTTCGAGGATGCGGCCGCAATCCTCATCCGCCTCGCGGGTGTGGATCACCAGGGGCAGGCCGGTGGCCCGCGCGGCGGCGATATGGGTACGGAAGCCGCGTTCCTGCGCCTCGCGCGAACCATATTGATAGAAATAGTCGAGCCCTGCCTCGCCCAGCGCGACGACTTTCGGATGTTTTGTCAGCTCGATCAGCTCGCTTGCGGGAATGCCATCCTCCTCGTCGGCCTCGTGCGGATGGGTGCCGACGGAGCAATAGACATTGGGAAAGCGCTCGACGATCGCAAGCAGCGCGGCCTGCCGCCTCACCCGCGTCGAGATGGTGACAATACGCCCGACGCCCGCCGCCTCGGCGCGCGCGACAATGGCGTCGAGATCCTCGGCAAAGTCCTTGAAGTCGAGATGACAGTGGCTGTCGACGAGCATCTTTTACTGGCCGTCAGTTGGCTCTTTAGGCTCGACATAACGCGGGAACACGCCGACCGGTGCCGGCAGGCTCGCGCCTGGCGCGAGGCGCTTTGCGCCGCCGAGCGCGGCAAAGTTGCGCTCGCTTGTGGGGACGCCGAGACTGTCGAGCAGCTTGTCGGCAGAAGCCGGCATCACCGGCAGCGCCAGGATCGCGATCTGCCGCACCACTTCGGCGGTGACATAGAGCACCGTCTTCTGCCGCGCCGGATCGGTCTTGGCCAATGCCCACGGCGCCTCACCCGCGAAGTAGCGGTTGGCTTCGGCGACCACAGCCCACACTGCGTTCAGCCATTGATGGATCTGCTGCGTCGCCATCGCGGTGCGCGCGATGGCGATCATGCTATCGGCCTCGGCCAGGATCGCCTTGTCGTTGTCGGAGAACTCGCCGGGCTCCGGCAGCCGGCCTTCGAGTTGCTTTGCGATCATCGACAGCGAGCGCTGCGCGAGATTGCCGAGATCGTTGGCGAGATCGGCATTGATGCGCGCGACGATGGCTTCGTGGTTGTAGTTGCCGTCCTGCCCGAACGGCACCTCGCGCAGGAAGAAATAGCGCACCTGGTCGACGCCGTATTGCTTGGCGAGGTTGAAGGGATCGACGACATTGCCGACCGACTTCGACATCTTCTCGCCCCTGCTGAACAGGAACCCGTGGGCATAGACACGCTTCTGCACGGGCACGCCGGCCGACATCAGGAAGGCCGGCCAGTACACGGCATGGAAGCGGATGATGTCCTTGCCGATGATGTGCACGTCCGCCGGCCAGTAGCGCCAGCGCGGATCGCTCTCATCGGGAAAACCGACGCCGGTGATGTAGTTGGTCAGCGCGTCGACCCAGACATACATCACATGCGCGGGGTCGTTCGGCACTTTCACCCCCCAGTCGAAGGTGGTGCGCGAGATCGAGAGGTCTTTCAAGCCGCCTTTGACGAAGCTCATCACCTCGTTGCGACGCGAGTCCGGCCCGATGAAATCGGGCTGGCTCTCGTACAGCTTGAGCAGCTTGTCCTGATAGGCTGAGAGCCGGAAGAAATAGCTCTTCTCCTCCACCCACTCGACCGGCGTGCCCTGCGGACCGCGGCGCACGTCGTCTTCGCCGATAGTCGTTTCTTCCTCGTCGTAATAGGCCTCGTCGCGTACCGAATACCAGCCCGCATAGGTGTCGACATAGATATCGCCGTTCTGCTGCATCCGGTTCCAGACCACCTGCACCGATTTGTGATGCGCGGGCTCCGTGGTTCGGATGAAGCGGTCGAAGGAGACATTGAGGACCTCGTCCATCTCCTTGAAGCGCGCGGCGTTGCGATCCGCGAGCGCAGCTGCCGTCATGCCCTCGCTCGCGGCGGTCTGGATCATCTTCTGACCGTGCTCGTCGGTGCCGGTAAGGAAAAACACATCCTTGCCGTCGAGACGCTGGAAGCGCGCGAGCGCGTCGGTCGCGATCGCTTCATAGGCGTGGCCGATATGCGGCTGACCGTTCGGATAGGCAATGGCGGTCGTGATGTAGAAGATGCTTTCGCGCGACGCAGCCGGCGCCGCATCGGGTGCGGGCTTTGCGGTCGCAACTGGTTTCGCCTTCGGCGCCGCGGGTTTTGGCGCGGCCGGCTTGGTTGCGGGAACCTCGACTGGCGCTTTCGCTTGCTTGGCCTTCTGCACAGATGCCGGCTTGCTGACTTTCGCCTTCGCAGATTTCCTCGCTGACTTTTTGGCAACCTTCTTCGCGGCCGGTTTCTTCGCGGTCTTCTTCGCAACGGTCTTTTTGGCGCGCTTCTTCGCTGCGGCAGAAGCTACCTTCTTCGCCTTTTTCTTCTTCGAAGATTTCTTCCTGGTAGCCACCACGAATTCCTTTGTCGCCTGAAACAAGAGTGTCTGGGAAACGATTCGCTTGCTCAGCGTGTCGCTTCCGCGAGCAGCGAAAACACCGAGAAAACAAAGGGCTTTCGCTCAAGATTGTAGTCTGCGGTATCGCGCGCCGCGCGGGCGATCTTTTCCCATACCTCCGCCAGCCGTGCAAGGCGGGGCAGGTTCGCATTGGCATTGCCATCATCGCGCAAGCGTGCGCTGATCCAGCGCTCGACGCCGTCGACAAAGGCGGAAAGCGCCACGCGGTCGCTGAGGGGAAGCTGCTCGCCGAGCGCATGCAGCTCGCGCGGGTCGACCTGCGGCAGGGTCGCGAGCAGTGCGGCGGTACGCTGCTGCAACTTCAGCGCATCGCCGCCGAGCAGCGTCAACGCGCGCGACACGCTGCCCTCGGAAGCCTCGGCAGCCGCGCGCAGCGTCGGATCGTCGGCATCCATATTTGCCGCGTGCGCCGCGGCCCGCACTACATCCTCAGTCGCAAGCGGTCGCAGCGGCAGCTTGCGGCAGCGGGACAAAATGGTCGGCAGCACCCGCGCCGGCGCGTGGCTGACCAGGAGGAACAGCGATTGCTGCGGCGGCTCCTCGAGGATTTTCAGCAGCGCGTTCGCGGCGTTCGGATTGAGCTCATCGACGGTGTCGACGATGCAGACGCGCCAACCCTCCACGGCGGCAGTCGAGCCGAAAAAGGAAATGGTCTCGCGTGTCTCGTCTACCGTGATGACCGTGCGCAGCACGCCGCGATCGTTCAAGCCCCGCTCCAGCACGAGCAAGCCGCCATGCGCGCCGGCGGTGACCTGTCGCGCGACGTGGTCATCCGGATCAACGGCCAGCGTTTGTGCGCGCTGCACGGCAGGCGAGTGCGGATGACGATGCGTCAGCACAAAGCGCGCCATGCGATAGGCCAACGTCGCCTTGCCGATGCCCTGCGCGCCGCCGATCAGCCAGGCATGCGGGATTCGCCCGCTGCGATAGGCGGCAAGCAGCGCCATTTCCGCCTCGCGATGCCCGAACAATTCGGAAGTCTCGCGCGGATGTGTGACGACGATCTCTTCTGAGGTCTTGCGGGCGTTCATGCCGGCGAGGCCGTGCTCGCCATCGCGAACAGATGGTCGCGCAGCACAGTCCAGACTTGCGCAGCGACTACGTCAGGATCAGGCGTCGCATCGATCAGGACGCAGCGATCAGGATCTTCGGCCGCGATCTGCCGGTAGGCGTCGCGCAGCTCCTGGTGGAATTTGATGTCCTCGGCCTCGAAGCGGTCGGGTGCGCTCGGCCCGCGCCGCGCCGCCGCGCGCTTCAGACCGACCTCGACGGGCACATCAAGGATGATGGTCAGGTCCGGCTTGAGATCGCCGATCGTCACCCGCTGCATCGCATTGAGGACGCCGGGGGCGACATTACCGAGCCGGCCCTGATAAGCACGCGTCGAATCCGAGAAGCGGTCGCACAGGACCCATGTGCCCTGGTTCAGCGCTGGCTGGATCACCGTGTGGACGTGGTCGTCGCGCGCGGCGGCAAACAGCAGCGTTTCCGCGTCGGGGCCGAGCAACTTGCCCATGCCGGAGAGCACGAGATGGCGGATGATCTCGGCGCCCGGCGAGCCGCCGGGCTCGCGGGTAACGATGGCGCGCAGCCTTGCGGCCGCCAGCCGGTCCGCCAGCAGCTTGATCTGGGTGGACTTGCCCGATCCCTCCCCGCCCTCAAAGGAGATGAACTTGCCGCGTCCGCCCGGCCGCTTGATGCCTGTCTCACCCATGGCTCAAAGCTTCTCGGCGCTGGCGCGGAACAT